>JAEEGG010003466.1_pt1 | contig 39286 bp, 20 predicted proteins | sample 9134161 | NCBI WGS metagenome assembly JAEEGG01 (sample SAMN16246543, study PRJNA631951) | gut metagenome | biome: gut microbiome; feature: rumen; material: CR-attached | host: Bos | place: Iran: Karaj | collected 2018-10 | reverse complement strand
ATGCGCATTCCGGGGAACACGCGGAAAGGCCAGGAGGATGCACCCATGGAACCGGGGTGGCGGAGACGGTCGTCCTGACCGTGCGTCTGTCCGCCGACGCCCTGGAAGTGATGGCGTTTCACAACGCCCTGGAAACCTTTACCCTTGGAGATACCGGTCACGTCGACCCACTTGATGCCGCGTTCGGCCATCGAAGCCAGCGTGAACGTATCGCCGAGCTTGAGCTCCGTCGGGTAGTCATTCTTGAACTCGACGAGCTTGCGCTTGGGCGTGGTCCCTGCCTTTTCAAAGTGCCCCTTCAGGGGCTTGCTGGCGTGCTTTTCAGTAATGTCGTCATAGGCAAGCTGCACGGCGTCGTATCCATCTTTCTCGACGGTGCGGATTTGCGTGACTACGCACGGACCAGCCTCGATCACAGTGCATGGAAGATTTTTTCCCTCGGCACTGAACACGGAAGTCATTCCGATTTTCTTTCCAATAATACCAGGCATTGGTGCTTAATTTGGTGTTTATTAATAAGTTAAAAAGCCCTGCGCGTTTTTCGCAGGGCTGCAAATGTACGGATTAAATTCCAAATGGCCAAATAATTAGCGCATTTTTATTTTCCCCGGATCCGCTTGACGGCTTTGGCCATCTCACGGCGCAGGCGCGGAGAGAGAGATTTGTCGTGGGCCAGGCAGTCGTTCAAGGCAGCCGCGATCTTGTCGCGTTCGATCGAGTGGCAGAACCAGCCGAGGGCTTCGGCCATGACGATGCGCAGGTCTTCATTGTCCGTCGGGTCGGAGACCATCTTCAGGAGAGCGTCCACCCGCCAGTGCATGGGATAATTGCGCAGGCTCCGGATCGCGAACTCGCGGTCGGTCGGGTCGGCGGTCTTGTCGAGGATCAGTTGCATCTGCTCTTCGTTGCGCTTGGTCACGCGCTGCATCCGTTTGGAGGCGGCATAGTCGGCCGGCATGTCGGCCGGGTTGAACTGCGACAGGGCGCTGTTGGCGGCGTACTGGGCGCGGATGACTTCGTCACTTTCCGTCTCGATCTTGATCAGCGGCACGATAAAACGCGGGTCCCCGATGCGGCCGGCTGCGTGGCAACTTTCGCGGCGGATGGCCTCGAACGGGTCGTCGAACCCCCGGAGAATCACCTGTACGGCATTCTCGTCGGCAAACGGCTCAATGGCCTGCAGGGCCTGGCGGCGCACAATCCATGAAGGGTCGCTCTCGAAGACAGAGCGGAGCTCGGCGGAAGTCATCTTGCCCGCTTCGGCGCGATGCTTGAGCGAAGCGGCACGCTGGACGGCTTCCAGCGCTGCGGCGTCGTCAGCCACCGGCGTGAAGCGATAGGTCGGGTCGCCGATCAGATGCGATTCCAGCCAGCAGAATTCCTTCTGCCAGGTACCCAGCCGCTCACCGAGGGCGAGTTGACCCAGCAGCTGGTCGGCCCACTTGTCCTGCAGCACGTTGACCGTGTTGCCCTGGGCGGCGATGCAGGCGCCTTCGCCGAAGATGTGGTAGCCGGCCACGTAGCCCGGCTCGTGGAAAGAGCCGTTGTAGCAGGCGTTCAGGATCACGAACCGTGCGTTGGTATGGACTTTCTCCAAATCTTCGAGCGAGATGTTCACGTCCGCCTTGGCGGTCGAGTCGCCGGCGGCTTCGGCAGCCATTGCTTCGGGCGAGAAGATACTGCGGTCGAAATGGTATTCGGCGCAGGCTTCCGCTGCGAATTCCTCGGCCTTCTCATGACCGCGGCGCGCTTCCAGGCGCTGGTAGTAGCTCCGTAGCGCGCGCTTGAGTTCCACAATGTTTTCCGGGAGGCCGCTTGCCGGATAGCTGCCGTTGATGTACTGAGTCTCGGGCGCGCCGTGCTCGCTGAACAGGAACACATCGGTCTGGGGCCGCTGCAGTTCGGTGAACAGCTTGAACTTCATGTACGGGTCCTGCCGGAAATTGTAGAAGTGGTTCCCCGAGGACTGCTTGAAGGCAGCCGGAAAATATTCCCGGAAGAGGAGGGGCTGCTGCCGCCACACGGTCAGGCAGTCGGAATTGTAGCCGTGGCCCGCGAAGAAGAGGAAGTGGTCGAGGGGATTGCCTTCGTCCTGCACTTGCTTGTGCGCGGCCACCACCTTCTGCAGGTAGCGGCGCAGCACGGCCTGGTGGTCGCCCGGATAGTCTGCCGGCACGAGGATGCGGCCCGAATACCAGGCCGGCTGTACGTGCTGGGCGCCCTTTTCCGTCAGATTGTAATAGAAGTGTCCCAGCGAATCGCGGTCGAAGAATTCGAAGTCCAGCGACGGCGTGTCGTAGTAGCGGTCGGAAGTGACCGACGACTCAATCATCGGGAAGGTGTTCTCGTTCATCTTGAAAGCCGTGGTCATGTGCTGGCCCTGCCGGACCCGCACCACGGGGATGTCACCGATGAAGACCATTCCTTCGAGAGCCGGTTTCTTGCGTGCCAGCGATGCGATACGGGCCTTCACCTGTTCAGGCGTGGCCCAGTCGCCGGAGAGCACCAGCGCATTCAGCCCTTCGGATACCAGCTGGTCGCGGTAGGCATCCACTTCAGCCTTGCATGCGGTATAGGAAGCATTGTCGATGAAAATGGCAAACGTTCCGGTCGCCTTGGGCGCTTTCGGAGCGGCGCCGAGGGGTCCTGCGCCCAGCAGGACGCCCAGCATCACAAATAACAGGGAAAGACGTTTCATCGCATATACTCCTTCAGGCGGTTGATGGTTTTGGTCAGTTCGTCGGCCAGGGCCGGGTCCATACCCGGCTCATCGGCGAGGATCTTCTCGCAGCCGGCAATGATGTCGGCCCGGTTCCAGGCGCGTACATACCAGCCGAGGGCTTCGGCCAGCAGGATGCGGTACTGCGTGTCCTCCGATGTGTCGGCGAGTTTGCGCAGCGCATCCGGCACGAGGGCCGGGTAGGGATTGTTGCGCAGGGACTGGGTGAACGACTTCTTGTAGCGCTTGTAATCCGGATCGCTCATCGCACGGAGGCTCGACACATACATGTTGCGTGCGCTGTTCACGTTGGCCTTCACGGTCTTGCGGAAGGATTCCCTGTCATAGAGGTCGGCTTTGTCGATGGCCTCGTCGAAGAGTTCGTCGGCCAGGCCCGTGTCGAGGTGGCTCAGGCTCTGCCAGATGTTGAAGGCGATGCGCTCGCTCAGCCAGTCGTCCATATAGAGCCGGACGATGTACGGAACGAAATCATTGCGTCCCACCTTGCCCATGTAATACACGGCCTTGCGGCGGATGAATTCGTAGGGATCTTCCAGGGCGGCCTTGAGCACTTCCGCGTAATTCCCGTCGTTGTAGAAGGGCAGCAGGTGCAGGCACTGCAGGCGCTGCATGTAGGACGGGCTGCGGAAATACGTGTCGCGCAACAGGTCGGACAGGCCTTCGTACTTCAGGTCGAAGAGCTTGTAGAGGGCCAGGGACTGCAGGTCCGTGGGCAGGGCCTCGTTGTGCAGGACGGAGAGCCAGTAGGCCGGATCGCTATTCTGCAGGTCAGGTACGGCAACGCTGCTGGAGGCAGTAAAGCGGTAGGTCGGATCGCCGATCACGTGACTTTCGAGGATGTTGGTCAGCTGGGCCCATTCGCCGATGCGATATCCCGCATCCAGCATCCCGAGCAGGTCGGAGGAGGACTTGTCCTGCAGCACGTTGACCGAGTTGCCCAGGCAGGCCACGGTCCGGCCGCTGCCGAGAATGTACTCCGCGGCGATGAAATCTTCTTCGCGGAAGTCTCCGTTGTAGCAGGCGTCGAAGATGACCACGCGGGGATTGGGGTTGTATTTCCGCACGTCTTCCAGCACGATGCCGGTCTTGATGTCATCGATCGAATCCTGGGCGACGACGGCGGGATCGTCCCAGCCGTCGAACCAGGTGGAATCAATCCCATACTGCCGGATATACTTGTCGCGGGTCGCCATCGGATCGCTGCCGTACCGTACGTTGCGGCGCAGCAGCTGGCGGGCGGCCAGCCGGCCGTTCGCGTACAGTTCGTCTTCCGTCTCACCGGGCGCCCGGTTCGTAAGCCACTGGCGGTCCGGCGTGCCGTGTTCATGGAAGAACATCAGGTCCACGTCGGGGCGGGCCAGTTCGCGAGCCAGTACGTCTTTGATGTCAGGATACATGTAGAACATGTAGAACTTCGCTCCGTCCGCGTCCTGGAACGCGGCGGGCATCTGTTCGCGCAGGGTGATGCTCTCATCTTTCCAGGCGGAAAGACTGTTGGAGAAAGAGCCCTCGCCGGTGTAGGATACCACGCGGTTCAGCGGATTGGCCTCCTGGTGCGCCGCCACGGCTTTCTGCAGGTACGCGCGGATCTGGGCAAACCCTTCCTCGCCAGGCAAGGTGGCCCGGATCCGGCCCGTATAGATGTCGCAGTGGATGCGTTGCGCGGAGTCGCCGGTCAGCCAGTAGTAAAAGAGATCGTGCCGGGTACTGTCCCGCTCGACGAACCGGAACTTCAGACCGAAGTCGTCGTAGAAACGGTCGGAGGGCACGCTTGCCTCAAATTTCGGAAACTGCTGCTGGTCCATCTTGAAGGCGGAGGTGAAATGCTGGGCGCCCTGGACCATGGCCACGGGAATGTCGCCTACCAAGACGGCGCCCTCCAGTCCTTTTTCCCGGTACAGCTGCCGGATGCAGTCGCGCACTTGTTCGGGTGTGGTCCATTCGGCGGCGTAGATTTCAGCAGGAAGGCCCTCTGCCGTGATGACGGCGCGGTAGGCTTCCAGTTCGCTGCGGCAGGCAGCGGCCGTGCCGTTGTCGACAATGATCGCGAAAGACCGCTCCGTCCTGGGCTGTGCACCGAGCGTGGCGCACAGCCAGGAAAGAAGCAGCAAGAGGAAGGTTTTTCGCATACGCGGCCCCTTAGAAGGTGAAACCGACCGTCAGGGTCGCGAACAGGCGCTTGCTTTCCAGGTACAGCGGCTTGAGGTAGTCGCCTTCCAACTGGCAGAACATCGCCGTGCGGCCGCCGATGGGGAACGCCACATTGACCGAAGCGCCGCCCTTCCAGCAGGGCGCGGTCTTGTATTCGAAGTCCTTGTGGTAGAATTCCAGGATGATCACTGACGTCGGTTCGGCACCACCATACTGGTAGACAGCGCCCAGGTTTTTCCGGAAAGCGCCGTGCAGGCCGGCGAGCACCGTGACGTCGCCGATCAGCCAGTTCTTCTTGGCATAGAGCTCGCCCGTGACGTTCTTGTAGGTCATTTCGGAGGCCGGGAGGATGTACTTGTCGTTGTGCTCGTCGTACGCGCCGCGGACTCCAGCCATCCAGCTGTAGCCGACTTCGCCCTTGCGGAAGAAGTCGTAGCCCAGGGCCAGGTGCCACAAGTCGTAGTGGCTGCGGATATTCTTGTCGATGGTCTGCCATTCGACGCCCAGTTCCTGCAGGAACTCCACACCATCGGTCGTGCGGTGGAATCCTTCCACCGTGACTTTGCTCAGCACGGTCTCGCTTTCAGCCAGGACCTGCGCCTTGCCGAAGATCTTCTGCTGGATGGTGGATCCCATCCGCTGCGGTTTGGTCGGAGTCTGGAAGGCATCGACCAGTTGGTAGGAGTAACCGCCTTCCGCCAGCAGCTTGAGGCCACGGCCGCCAAAACCGTACTGCAGCGCACCTCCGTAGAGGTTGCGCTTGTAGTAGAAGGTACTGATGCCGCTCAGCGAGCCGACCACGGCATCCGTGTAATTGCCCAGGCCGCGGAGGATGTAGGCCACCTGGTCCTGCTGGCTGTTGCTGTTGACGGGAACCTCGCGGACGCCGCCATTGCGATAGGTGCCGGTCAGGCCGAGGGTATGGCCGCCGAACTGGAAGACCACCGAAGGCTCGGCGGTGATGCCGTATTCATAATCGGTGCAGCGCGGGTCCACTTGCTTGGCGCCGCTCTCCGTGAAATAATTGGCGCTGATGCCGAGGGCTGCAAGGTCGCCCAGAAGGGGCGTGGCAGCCTTCATAGACATGTCGTAACGCTGCTTCTTCCAGGGGCTTACGTTGGCGTCGGAAACGATGAACGGGAGGTCGTCCTCCAGATTGAGCGTCATCGTATTGAAGCGGGTATCCTTAGCCGAGAGGTTCCGGTAGTTGAAGGAACCCCACACCTGGCCGCGTCCGAGCGACGTGGCACCGGAAGTGGTGATGTCCAGACTGTTCGTATTGCCTTCCGGCTGCAGGCGGAAATCGCCCCGGCCAAGGCTGTAGCCGAACGAGAGGTCGTTGTAGCGGGCAAGCGGATCGATGGAAAGGCCGGCCGCGTTCGAGGAGTGGAACCAGGCCGACTGAACCTTCACCAGTTCGACCCGTGCAGGATAGTCAGTAGTGCTGCCCTGTGCTGCGGCGCTGAGCGCGATGCCCAGGGCCATCACTGAAATCAGGAAATATCTTTTCATATTCGTTTTCATTTAAGGGTCAGTCATTATTTGGCAGCCGGACTCCAGGACGGTGCGCCGACACCGTCGCGCCGGACCACGGCTACTTCGTTGACCTGGAAGTCGTCGGAGGAGTTGTTGGTGTCCATATAGAGGTTGCGGCCGTCCTTGGTGCTGCGGATCTTGCGGCTCACGCTCTGGCCGGTGTAGGTAGCGCCGGTGAAGGTGGCGCCGGCATCGAGGATTGTCGGCATACGCTTCTGGTTGATCTTGGTGGCGTTGTTCACCAACTCCACGGCATCGATGATGCAGTCGATGGGGAATTCCTTGGCCTTGGTCGTGTAGCCGTCCGGCTGGACCCAGGTCGCGTTGTCGAATTCACGGTCAGGGAAGAAGATGACGTAGGCGCAGCCGAACACGGACGAGAGCCACTGCGTACCGAAGACGTTGAAATCGATCTTCAGGGTCATGTTGACCGACTCGGGGTTGTCCGGGTTGACGGTCTGGTTGACCATGAAGGTTTCGAATTCGGCCTTGCTCAAGTCAACCGGGCTGGTCTCCTTGATGAGCATGTGGTTCTGGGCACCCTGGGCGATGATGATGGATTCGCCCGGTTTCACCGGATAGTCGGTACCGCCGCCCGGAATCTGCCAGACCGCGCCCAGATAGACATAGTTTTCAGGATGACCGTCTTCCACGATCCAGTTGTAGATGGTGGTCGAAGCGGTGGCAGGCATCAGGGTGCCGATGCAAAGGCCGTCCACGTACTGCACGTCATCACTGTTGTTGTAGATCTCATAGAACTGGTCCTTGAAATAGTAACCGGTCGAACCATTGAAGTAGATCTCCTTGAAAACGAGAGCGCCTGCCTTGGAGGCGGCCACATCGATGCTCAGCGACGTGTCGATGGTGATGATCTTGTTGGTCAGGGTTCCGCTGTAATAATAGGTGAAGCCGCTGTGGGCCACTTCGGCCGAAACGGTCACGTTGTAGCGGCCCGGAATCAGGTTGCTGACAGACACCTTGCCGGCGGCGTCGGTCTGGGCGCTGATGTCGAGTTTTTCATCATAGTTGATGAAGCGGACGGTGTAACTGTCCGGACGGGGGACGCTGGCATCCACGGTGTTGGTCGTGACTGTAATGCCCGTGGTCAGGGGTTTCACTTCGGAGACACCCTTGAGTTCCTCGAACTGGGCGCAGCCCAGGACGGTCAGCAGCGAAAGCGCCAGAATGATATATTTTTTCATGGTGTGTTCCTCTTTATCTGATGGTGAGTTTCAGGTCGAAGCCGAAGAAGAGCGGTGTATCGCTCAGCAGGGCGGTATAGGTTCCCGGATAGGCTTTCGACTCATAGAGCGGCCGGCTGTTGAAGATGTTGTTCGCGAAGAACGAGGCCGTGAGCCAGTTGCCGATCTCCTTGGAGACGTTGAGGTTGAAGAAGACGACGGGGAAATAGCTCTCCGCCACGAAGCGGACACCGCTATAGGAATCGAACATGTAGCCGTACGCCGGGTCGTTGCGCATGGAGGCGTCGTAAGGATGGACCTTGCCGTCTTCGTAAGAAAGCCACTGGGAGAAAACGGTGTCGTCAGCTACGTTGCTCTCCATCCAGTTCTTGTCGATCCAGTTGACCTGGGTCAGGAGCGTGATCACGAAACCGAGTTCCGGGATGTTGTGGGTGATGCGCAGGGCCGTGTTGAGACGGTCCGTGCAACGGGTGTAACGGCCTGCTTCATAGATTGCCACGTGGCGCTCGATGTTGTTGCCGTTGCTGTTTTGGTCGAAGCTCGGATTCATCGCTTTGTAGCGCGACTGGATGTAGGCGCCGTTGAGGTAGAACGAGGTGCGGATGGCGTCGAAACGACCCAGGTCGAGTTCGTACTCGATACCGCGGTTGTGCGACCAGTTGTTGTTGAGCGGCGTGGTGAAATGCAGGAAGATGTTGTACGGATTCCCGTCGTTGGCCAGCTGCGGCAGGTATTCGCCCGCCTCGTTCTGGACCGCGATGTAGCGGTAGTAAGGAACCCGCTGCCAGGAGTTGAGATTGTAGCCGAAACCGTACCCGTTCTTCATCAGGTTGTCGAAGGCCGTGACGGACAACCGGTAGCGGTCGGCGATCCGCAGGTCGAAGCCGACCTCGGCGGTACGTTGCTTGGCGATCTGCAGTTCTTTGTTGGTCGGATCGAAGACACGGACCGTAGCCACTGTCGTACGGGTGCCGTCAGCCGCCTGGTAGTCGTAGTTGTTGATGTTGAAATAGGCCATTTCCGGATAGAGCATCAGGGCGGTCGGTGCCTTGGCGCTGATGCCCCAGCTGCCGCGGACGGTCAGCACACGCGGGAAGAGGTCGATGGAACCGTTGAAGCGCGGCGAAATGGCGCTCTTGCCGTTGATGTTGTCATAGCGGACACCGGCCTTCAGGTTGAGGTTCCGGTCGGCGAAGGTCGTCGTATAGGTGTCTTCCAGGAAGGCACCGAACTGGTTGACGAACGGCACGTCGTAGTACGGACGCTTGCGGTAGGACGAGTAGTCGGCCGAGTTGTTGCGCAACGGCGGCGTGGCTTCGTCATAGACTTTGCCTTTGCCCAGGTTGCCGTCGGTCTTGAAATCGGCACCCAGGAGGATGTGGTTGTTGCTGCGGCCCCAGGCTTTGTTGAAGTCAGCCTTGAGCTGCGCATAGACGTTGAGTTCCTTGCCGAAGATTTCGTATTCTTCCGTGTATTCATACGGGAGGACGCGGATCCAGTTGCCGGCGTCGGCGCTTCCGAAGTTGGTAATCTTGTTGCCGTTGATGTCATAGACATCCTTGCCGGCCACGTTCGACAGGATCACGCCGTCGGTCAGGGCGGCCGAGTGGAGGCTTTCCGCATTGGAAAGCAGTTCGCTCACATAGTTGTACTTGTCGGCGTAGCTGCCGGTGATGTTGTACTTGATGGTCTTGAGCCAGCCTGCGTTGATGTCGAAGGTTCCATTGGTGGCCAGGCGGATATTCTTTTCATTGCCTTTGGTCACCAGTTGGGTACGCAGGTCATCGGGGTTGCGGTCGCGGGTATCCTTCTGCAGGCCGAAACTCAACGAGGTATTGGTGCTCAGCACCTTGCCGAAGTTCTTGCTCCAAAGTCCCTTGACATTGAAGCGCTGGTAGTAGGAGTAGGCTTCGTACAGGCGGGTGGTGTTGTAGGCGTAGTCTGCGGTCAAGTTGAGGATGCCGCCTTTTTCGCCTAGACCGAAACCGCTCGAAGCGGCTGCCTGGTAGGTGTACGGATTGGCTTTCACGCGGATGCTCAGCGGTTCGCGGCCGGCCTTCGAGTGGACGATCACGGCACCGGAGGTCAAGTCGCCATATTCAGCCGAAGCGACACCGCGGATGACTTCCACGCTCTCGATATTGTCGGTCGAGATGCTGCGGGAGTCAACGCCCTGCTGGGTGGCGCCCACACCGCCCGAGATGGTCGGCGAAAGGGCCTGCATGTTGGCGTTGGCCGAGATCGGGGCGCCGTCCACGATGATCGATGTACCGAGGCTGTTCATATTCATACCATAAGTCGAGCCGCTGCCCGTGCCGTCGAAAGCCGTACGGATGTTGAACTGCTGGGCGGACGAAAGGCTTGGATTGGCCAGGGAAGCACCCGGCAGGAAGGCCATCAGGTCGGTCAGCGAACTGGCCTGCATGTGGTCCATTGCCTGGCGCGAAATCGTCGAGGCGGTGGAGTTGCCGGCCTTGCTCTGCTTGGCGACGACGGTCACCTCTTCGAGGCGGAAGGTCGTTTCTTTCATTTCAAACCTGAATTCATTGTTGCGGCCCGCGACGAGATTGACTTCCCGTTCGATGGTTTCCTTGCCGACATACTGCACGGTGATGACGGCTTTGCCCGGGTCCACGTTCTTGAATTCAAAGGCACCATTGCGGTCGGTCGTGGTGTAGAGCTCCTGGGGAGCCAGCACGACGACGGCAAATTCCACGGGTACACCGGTACCCTCTTCCAGCACCCGGCCGCTTACGCGCGTCCCGGAGCCGCTCTGGGCGAACGCTCCGAAGGAAGCGAGGAAAAGCAGGCAGAGTGCCAGCGTTGTCTGAATCCTTTGCATAGTGAATAGTTTTAAGTTGTTGATGATTATTTGTCAGTGAGTCTTCGGACGGTTTTCTCAAGTTCGTTCCGCACGGCCGGCTCTTTTTCTTCTTCCAGCAGCGTGCGGCAGGCGGCGAGAATTTCGTCCTTTTTATAAGAATAGCGGTACCAGCCCAGGGTCTCGGCGATGGCCGTCCGCATGGGAACATCTTCACACTGGCGGAACCATGCCAGCATCGGCGCGACGCAGAACGGGTTGCAATTGTTGCGCTGGGCCGAAACGGTGAAGCGCTTGTCACGCAGGGACACTTCCGGATTGGTCAGGGCCCGGAATTCTTCCTGGGCGTGTTCGGAAGGCTTGTAGGCAGGCAGGCCGCCCTTGAGCTGGAAAGCCACGCGTGGAGAAGTAGAAGGATCCTCGGCCAGGTCTTGCACCAGTCCGCTGAGCGAAGGATCCCCGCTGACAGCCGCGGTCAGGGCTGCCAGCCGCTGCAGGAGTTCGTAGCTGTCTTCCAGGCCGAGCCGGATGGCTTCGGGGAGATGTGCATCTGCGCGGCGTTTGAGTGCCATGAAGGCGGACAGGCGCAGGATGGCGCGCGGATCGTCCCGTTCGACGGCGAGCAGTTCCTGCGAGGAGAGAGCGTCGTGGGCAGCAAGCGTCTTAAGCGCCAGGGATTCAATGTCGGTTATGCCGCAATTCCGCAGTTTTTTCCAGAAGCGGAGGTCATTGCGGCGGGCGGTCATGGCCCGGTCGATGTCGTATTTGGGCGCATCATTGGCAAAACGCCAGCTGGCATCGCCCAGCAGGTGGCTTTCGAGGGTCATCTGGCCTTTTGCCCAGTTGCCCACGCAGACGCCGCATCCCAGCAGGCCGATCAGTTCATTGGTCCAGGTGTCCTGCAGGGTATTGACGGTATTGGCTTTCACGACGATACATTTCCCGGGGCTGAAGATGTGGTAGCCGGCGATGTAGTCGTCGTTGTTGAATGAGCCGTTGAAGCAGGCGTCGAGGATCAGCAGGCGGACATTCGACGTGTAGCCGTACAAATCGGGGATATTGATATCCATCTGGGCGGAAAGCGTGCTGTCGGCCGCTGTCAAGGCAGGCGAATCCTCGAAGAAACTTTCCGGAAGGTCGAACTCTTTCATGAAGCGGGCCTTCGTGGCGGCCGGATCCTTGGCATCGCGCACCTTGCCTCTGAAATAGACTTTCGCGGCGCCGAGCAGGTCGCGGGGCATCGTGCCGGGCATCGTGGCGCTGAGCAGCTGCTGGTCGGGCGAGCCGTGGTGGTGCAGGATGGCCAGGTCGTATTTGTCCAGGGACAAAAGCTGCAGCAGGCGGGTGCGCACAACCTTGTCCTGATTGTAGTTGAGGAAATCGAGACAGGAGCCGCGGTCGCGGCCCAGCTGCGGTAATTGCTCACGCAGCGTCCATTCTTCGTCGATGCGGGCCTGGAGCGATTCGGAGTTATACCCGTGTCCGGCGAAATGCAGGACGCGGCGGATGGGTTCCCGCGGCACTGCCTTGGCAGCCACGGCCTTGCGCAGGTACTGCGCGATGGCTTCCGGGGCGCTGACGCCCGGAATCTGCGGCGGCTTGATGCGCGAAGTCCAGATATCGCAATGGATGACTTGCGGCGAGTCGGCCCGGAGGGAATAATAATGCAGCAACGGAGCGTCGCCATCCTGCTTCAGATAGTCGAAGCGCAGGTCGAAATCATCGTACAGCCGGTCGGAAGGCACGCTGGAATCTTTCCAGTCGCGCGCAGGGCTCATCTTGAAGGCAGTGGTCATGTGGTGCGCGTCGCGGACCATCGGAACGGGAATCGCACCGATGAGCACGGCCCCTTCCAGTCCGTCATGTGCATAGAGCCGGCAGAGTTCGGCCCGCAGGGAGTCCGGATGTCCCCAGCGGTCGATGACCAGCATACCCTCTTTCCCTACCAGGGTCATGGAGGCCGTAAAGGCTTCCACATCGGCGCGGATCGCCTGGTAGGTGGCCGGATCGACGACGACCGCTACAGCGGGTGCCTTATCCCGGGCCGGGAGCACGGCTGCAAGGAGCAGCAGGGAAAACAGCGACAGGAAAAAATGCTTCATTTCTTTAAAAAATGAGTTTGCAAAAATAGAGATTCAGCGCAGCGATGGCAATCCCCATAAATTGGGATTAATGGCGCAAATCCCCGAACAAATGCGAAGGTAGGCATTTTTTTCGGAAAAAGAAGGAGGCCCTAAACGTTTTGAAACGGCTTTTTTGTAAATTTGCAAACGGCCGCAGACCGGCCCGAAATTGCAAATACAAATCAAATCTCCGATAATATGAAAAAATCTATTCTCCTGGCGGCAGCGCTGCTTGTAACCTTAAGCAGTTTTGCCGCAAAACCGCCGTTGGACCATTCGGTCTATGACGGCTGGAAAAGTGTAAGTGGTCTTACCGTACAGAACGACGGCGACTGGGCTCGCTGGACCATCGCCCCGCAGGAAGGCGACGTCGTACTCCATCTATACAATGTCAAAACCGGCAAGACATACGACCTGGAGCGCGCCACGGGCGCCAGGATTTCGGAAGACGGCAAGAAAGTCGTGTTCCGCATCGTGCCGAAATTCCAGGAAACGCGGCAGGCCCGTATCGACAAGAAGAAACCCAATGAGATGCCGAAAGACAGCTTGGGTATCCTCGACCTGGCAACGGGCCGCATCGAGCGCTATCCCTTCGTCAAGAATCTCCGCATCAGCGACAAACTGAACACCTATGTGGCTTTCCAGGATGCCGACAAGCCGGCGCCGAAGCCGGAACCGAAGAAAGAGGTCAAAGAGAAGGAGAACCCCGCACCGGATGCCGACAAGAAGCCCGCTCCGAAGAAACCGGAGCCCAAGGACAATCTCTATGTCATGGACATCAACACGCTGGCCATTGACACGATCGATTGCGTGGAGTCGTTCATCGTCTCGGAAAAAGGCGACAAGGTGGCCTATATCACGAAGCCCGACAAGAAAGACAGCGTGAACGTGCGCGGCGTATTCCTGTATAATCCTGCAACCCGGGTGAAGACCGAAGTGCTGACCGGTGAGAAAGCGGCAACCTTCAAGAGCCTTACGTTCAACGACGATGCCGACCGGCTGGCTTTCTTCGCCACGCTCGACACCGCCAAGGATGCCAAGAAGAGCCTCGACCTCTATCTGTATGACGGCGCGAAGGCTACCAAGGCTGTGGCCCACGACTCGGCGAAACTGCCGAAAGGCTGGAAACTGGGAGATGCGGCCGCTGTCCGCTTCCACGATGATTTCGTGACCTTCGGCACCTGCCCGATTCCTCGCGAGAAGGATACCACGCTCGTCGAATTCGAACAGGCCAAACTGGATATCTGGGTCTGGAACGAGGATTACATCCAGCCCGTGCAGAAGAACAACCTGCGCCGCGACCTGGCCAAGACCTATCTGGCCAAAGTGAATTTCGACGGCAGCGGTTTCGTGCAACTGGCCGACGAACAGATTCCGAATGTCAACATCGGCGACAAGAACAAGCAGGACTTCATCATCGTGACCACGGACAAGCCGTATCGTGTCCAGCGAAGCTGGAGCTATGAGGCACACAACGATATCTACAAGCTTTCGCTCAAGGACGGCAAGCGCGAACTCATCTGCAAAGACGCACAGTTCAGCAACTTGTCCATCTCGCCCGACGGTGCCTATGCCGTGGGTTTCCAGACCAAGGAGAACAACTGGTATCTCTTTACCCTTGCTACCGGCGAATTCAAGGAACTGACCTCCCAGCTCGGCGTCACCTTCTGGAATGAAGAAGATGACCATCCGGCCGATCCGGGTGCCTGGGGACGCGCTATCTGGGCGGAGAACTCGAAGTTCTTCTGGATTCCGGACCAGTATGACATCTGGCAGTTCGATCCTACGGGTGCCGTGGCGCCGTTCCGTGTGACGGAAGGTATCGGCCGCAACACCAAGACAACCTATAATTATACCAACCCGTATTCCGATCCCGATGCCCGCGGCCCGATGGCGCTCTTCGCCGGCGCTGAAGTCAAGACCGGCAAACCCGCCTGGTTCACGACTTTCAACCACACGACCAAGGAACACGGCTATGCGATGAAGGACATCACCAAGAAGAAAGCGAAGCTCCAGAAGGTCTATGAAGGTCCGTACAGCTTCGGCAGTCTTTCCGTATCGGCCGGCAAGAAAGCCAACACCTATCTGTTTACCCGCGGCAACTTCGAAGACGGCAACAACGTCTGGATGACGGCCGACAACTTCAAGACCCAGAAGCAGATGAGCGACATCAACCCGCAGCAGCGCGACTACAACTGGGGAACGGTCGAACTCGTGAGCTGGACCAGCGCCGACGGCAAACCGCTCGAAGGCCTGCTCTTCAAGCCCGAGAATTTCGATCCGAAGAAGAAGTATCCCATGATGATCTACTTCTACGAGCGTAACTCCGAGACCCTCTACAACAGCCGCGTCCCCGCGCCGAGCGCTTCGACGATCAACATCCCGCTCTTCGTCAGCAACGAGTACCTGGTGTTCGTGCCTGACCTCGTCTATACCGACGGTCATCCGGGCCAGAGCTGCCTCAAGTGCCTGATGCCGGGCGTTGACATGCTGTGCCAGTATCCTTGGGTGGACGGCGACAACATGGCGATCCAGGGCCAGAGCTGGGGCGGCTACCAGGTGGCTTACCTGATCACCCAGACGAACCGCTTCAAGGCAGCCGGTGCCGGCGCTCCGGTCAGCAACATGACCAGTGCCTACGGCGGCATCCGTTGGGAGAGCGGTATCGCCCGTACCGGCCAGTATGAGGAAGGCCAGAGCCGTATCGGCAAGAACCTCTGGGAAGGGTTCGATCTCTATGTCGAGAATTCCCCGCTGTTCCATGTCCCGAACGTGACCACGCCGGTCCTGATCATGCACAACGATGCCGACGGTGCCGTGCCGTGGTGGCAGGGCATCGAGTTCTACAACGGCCTGCGCCGCTGTGGCAAACAGGCCTGGCTGCTGGAATACAACGACGAAGCCCACAACCTGCGGGAGCGCCGCAACCGTAAAGACCTGAGCATGCGTCTCAGCCAGTTCTTCGACCACTTCCTCAAAGGCGCCCCGATGCCGATCTGGATGTCGAAGGGCGTCCCCGCCACCCTCAAGGGCATCGAATACGGCTTCGGCTACGATGAAGAACAATAGTGATGAGTAAAAAGGCTTTCTGCTCCAGGTATATGTGTTCAAAAACCTTAGCCACCCTCGGCTATTAGAGGGAGGGGCCCAAGCGCAGCTTGGGAGGGGTCTCGCGGAGCGAGACGGTTTTTGAACACATATACCTGGAGCAGAAAGCCGTAAAAGATAACCAATGAAAAGAATAGCGTTTTTAGTAACCCTTATGGCCCTGATCAGTGCTTGCGGCGGCGGAGAGCTGGCGCAACCTGTGCTTGAAAAACACGACGTGGCGGTCACGGACGGCCACTTCACGCCCGAGATCATGCACCAGCTCGGCAAGATCTCAGACCTTCAGGTCTCGCCCGACGGCACCAAGATTCTCTATGGCGTAGCCTACACCTCTATCGAAGAGAACCGCAGCAACCGCAACCTCTTCGTGATGAACATCGACGGCAGCGACAACCACCAGCTGACCCATTCCCCGAAGAGCCTCTCCAACGCCCGCTGGATCGAAGGCGGCAAGCGCATCGCCTTCCTCAAAGGGGGTCAGCTCTACGTGATGAATGCCGACGGCAGCGGCCAGAAACAAGTGAGTGACGTACCGGGCGGCATGTCCGAATTCAAGATCCATCCGAACGGAAAGTACGTGATGTATGTCTCCGAATTCAAGGTGGCCAAGCAGCCTGCGGACATCTATCCCGACCTTGCCAAGTCCACGGCCCGCACCATAGAAGGCCTGATGTACCGACACTGGGACCATTTTGTGGAGAACATTCCGCATACCTATTTCGCGACCTTCGACGGCCAGAAACTGGGCGAAGGAGTGGATATCCTGGAAGGCGCGCCGTTTGAACTGCCCACCGAACCCTTCGGCGGCCTCGAACAGCTCGATTTCAATCCCACCGGCAACCAGCTCGTCTATTCCTGCCGCAAACTCACCGGCCGCGACTATGCCTTCTCCACGAATACGGACATCTATGTCTATAACATGGAAGCCCAGGCTGGCGTCGGCCATCCGCAGTACAACGCTTCGGCCGGCATGATGGGCTACGATACCGAGCCCGTCTGGTCGCCCGACGGCACGACGATCGCCTGGCTGAGCATGGAGCGTGATGGCTATGAGGCTGACAAGGTGCGCCTGTTCATCTCGCCCATCGTCAGCGGCGAACGCATCGAACTGTCGAAGCAATTCAAGTACAATGTCGGCTCGCCCGTCTGGTCGCCCGACTCGAAGGAAATCTATTTCAGCGCCGAAGTGGAAGGCGTCAAGGAGATTTGGAAAACCGACCTGCAGGGCCATTTCACCCGCGTGACGAAAGAACACGAATGGTACGACTACGGCACCCCGATCCTCGTGGGCGACCGCATCATCACCACCCAGACCTCCCTGCTGCGTCCGGCCGAGATCGTCTCGATCTCGCTGGCCAACGGCACCTGGAACCTCCTTTCGCACGAAAACGACGAGATTTTCGCCAAACTGGACCTGCCTACCGTGGAAGAACGCTGGATTCCGACGACCGACGGCAAGAAGATGCTCACCTGGGTTGTCTATCCGCCCAAGTTTGACCCCTCGAAGAAGTATCCGGCCGTCATGGTGTGTCTCGGCGGTCCGCAGGGAGCCCTCACGCAGGGATGGTCATATCGTTGGAACTACCGTCTGATGGCCTCGCAGGGCTACATCGTGGTGCTTCCCAACCGCCGCGGTACGACAGCTTTCGGCCAGGAATGGTGCGAGCAGATCTCCGGCGACTACATCGGCCAGAACATGAAGGACTACTTCGCCGCGGCCGATGCCCTGAAGGCGGAGCCTTATGTGGACAAGATGGCAGCCGTGGGCGCCAGCTACGGCGGCTATTCGGTGTATTACCTGGCCGGTATCCATCAGGGCCGGTTCTCTGCCTTCGTGGCCCATGCCGGCATCTTCAACCAGGAGTCCATGTATATGTCTACCGAAGAGTTGTGGTTCCCCGACTGGGATAACGGCGGCTGCAAGACCCCCGGCGTCTATATGGCCGGTTCCCCTTGGAGCAAGACGCCCGCTTCCGTCCGTCATTATGCCAACTCGCCCCACAAACTCGTCCAGAACTGGGACACCCCGATTCTCGTGACCCACGGCGAAATGGACTACCGCGTACCGGTGGAGCAGGGGATGTCGGCCTTCAACGCCGCCCAGATGATGGGCGTTCCCTCGAAGATGATCCTCTTCCCCGACGAAAACCACTGGATCCTCAAGCCGCAGAACTCCGTCCACTGGAACCGCGAGTTCTTCGCCTGGCTGGACCAGTACTGCAAGTAGCGGCTTCGCCTGGCTTCCGCCAGTTCGCCTTGCCCGTTGGCTCTGCTCGCTGGCGCTGCCCGTTGGCTGGCCTGTCTGGTGTCCGCCCGCCCGGACTACCCGCCAAACAGCCGCAAACCCATCGGCCCCACACGCTCTGTGGGGCCGATTTCTTTGCGCCAGGGCCCGATTTCGGCCCCTGGCGCAAGATCATCTGCCACCTAGCCCTTTCTGGCCAGGGCCTCCTTGCGGCTGTTTGGTGAAAGCCCAATTAACGGCGATTTTCTTTGGCGGATTCCCGAAAAAAAGCCAACTTTACTCCAGACAAATCATCTGCTGTCATCGCGAAAGGTGGCGTGAGCATGAGGCGTGAGCGAAAACGATGTATTCCCAACAATTCTACCACATTTGCGCCAATGGCGCCTGCGCCCGCAATTTCATTGTCTGCGAGGCTGATTACTATGCCGCCTTCAACTTGATAGCGGTCTGCGCGGCCAACTCCCATGTTGTTGTCGTTTCTTTTTCGATCGAAGACAGTCATCCACATATCCTGTTGTGGGGGACCGAGGCTGATTGTGCCGCCTTCAAAGAGATGTTCGAGCGTCTATACCGGCATTATGCTGCAGCAACCCGGAAACACGGAGCCGATCTCTATCTTCACTGCGAATTGTATCCTATCGGCGAGGATGAAGATTATCTGCGAAACGTAGCCGTTTATACAGTCATCCAACCGACGAAAGACGGAAAACCGGTCATGTACCACGACTATCGCTGGGGAACCGGGTCCCTGTATTTCCGCAATCAATACTACACACCCGTCTGGTTGTTCGACGAAGAAGGCCATATTCACCAGCCTGAAAGATTCGGAGACCAGGATTCCGTGACAAAAAGAGCCTTGTTGCATTCCCGAATCTATACGATTCCTGATGACTGGCTGGTATGCAACGGATTTATTTTGCCATCGAACTATATCGACGTGGCCCGATTTGAACGGATCTACCAAACGCATAACCGGTTTCGGGTATTCACGTCCAGCCCCAGAAAGAGGGAGGAAGAAATGCTGCGAAAGATGGGGGAATACCGCGGCGTCATGATGGAAGACCTGGAAGCCCGCAAAGTTTGCGGCGATAGATGCAAGCAATTATTCGGCACGCGCGATCCCCGTCGGTTGGATACGACACAACGGATTACCCTTGCGCAGCAACTAAGGCGACAGTATCGGCTGACCTTCCGACAACTTGCTACACTTGTCCGGCTTCCCGAGGTAGAAATCAGGACCTTTGTCCGCTACTGAGGCGAAAGCTAGTTCCGCGTCGTGAACCACCAGCCGTTCCAGTAAAGGCGGGCGGAGGCGGGATCGAAAGCGCCGGGGAAGTTGACGGCGTTTTCGTAGCGGTCGAAGACAGGGTTCTCTTCTTCGGAAATCGGCAGGGGACGATCTTCGTCGGCGGGAATCGGGTAGAGGGTTGCGTCGCCGTGCGGGCCATAGGACCAGAACAGCTGGCGGCCATAGACGCCGATTCCGTCGTCGCCGTCCCAAAGCGGCTGATAATTCAGGCCCACGGTCCAGGTGCCGGCGTTGACTTGCCAGGCTTTGAGTTCAAAATGGTCGTCGAAGTTGCCCATGGGATCTTTCCAGCAACCGCCGATATAGAAATTATCCTGATCGCAGATGATTTCGGCTTCCCGTTCCCAGACGCCGGGCGAGTCTGTTCCATGCAGGCCCCACTGCACGAGCATAGGCATCGGAAAGACTTCGACGATGGCGTCGTAAATGGCCTTCATATCGGGTTCGTATTCGCCTTTCCCCTTCTGCCCGGTCACCTCGATGGTATGTTTCCGCCATTCTTCCGGCAGTTTGTGTTCCACATCGTCCATCGACATCTCGTTCAGAGGAGAAGACGCCGCTATGTTCAGTGTCGAGTCCGTCGAGTCCGTCGAGTTCGTCGGATCTGTCGGGGCGGCCGGGGATTCCTCGCCTGGTGTTTCCGCTGGCGCTGCTTTGTCTTTCTTTCCGCAGGAAACCAAAGCGACGAGGATCGCCATCGACGTAGAGACTATCAGCAAAGAATTCTTCATAGTAAACGGTTTAATTCGATGACAAAGTTAGCGTTTTTCCCGCTTTCGCCAAATAGCCGCAAGGAGACCTTAGCAAGAGGGGGGCAGGAGGCAGTTATGCTTGCGCCAGGGGCCGAAATCGGGCCTTGGCGCAACGAAATCGGCCCTACAAAGCGTGCGGGGCCGATGGGTTTGCGGCTGTTTGGCGGATTAGGTGCCCGGTCAGGCCGGGCATGACGGAGACCGCAGGCCGGATATAACGGAGACCGCAGGCCGGGCGGGCGCCCGTCGGGCTAGCAGAGTTTCAGGAAGACCTCCATGGCCTGGTATTCGGCCATGCCGAGTTCGTCGTAGAGGCGGGCGGTGTTCTGGGTACGCTCTTCGGCGCGCTGCCAGAACTCGCGCGGGTCTTCGCCCGGGAACGGGACGATGTCTTTCTGTGACAGGTGGCGGAAGATGGCGTGACGTTTCTTGATGACTTCGTCGGGGCTCAAAGGAACCGCCATGTCCACGCGGCCGAGTTCCCATTCCATCCAGGCGCCGCGATAGAGCCAGATGTGCGTGTCGGCGATCCACGGGCAACCCTCCTCGCGCAGCTGCTCTACGGCTTCCAGGGCCGCCTCCGTACAGACACGGTGTGTACCGTGCGGGTCGGCCAGGTCGCCGGCCATGAAGATCATGTGCGGTTTAAGGTCCGTGATCAGTTTCTTGATGATGTCCACGTCGGTCTGCGTGCGCGGGTTCTTCTTGATGCCGCCCGATTCGTAGAACGGGAGATTCAGGAAGTGGGCGTTGGTATTGTCGTTCAAGCCGAAGGACCGCACAGCGCCACGGGCTTCGCTGCGGCGGATGGCCCCTTTGATTTCCAGAAGCTTGCGCGGCTCCGGTTCGCCGGGAACCTTGCTATCGACAAGCGCCTTGACTTCGTTGAACTTGTCGGCGAAGCCCAACTGGTAGGCCGCGTCCATCATCTGGAGCACCACATCGTCGTGCACCGCCACGTTGCCGGAAGTCTCATAGGCCACGTGTACGTCGTGTCCCTGGCTGGCGAGACGGATGAAAGTACCGCCCATTGAGATGACATCGTCATCCGGGTGCGGAGAGAAGATGAGCACGGTCTTCGGGAAAGGCTTGGCCGCCACCGGGCGCGTTGAATCGTCGGCATTGGGTTTCCCGCCGGGCCAGCCGGTGATCGTGTGCTGGAGGTCGTTGAAGACGTCGATATTGATCTTGTCGTATGGACCGAACTTGTCGAGCAATTCGTCCAGGGCATAGTCGAGATAGTCTTTCTGCGTCAGCTTGAGAATCGGCTTGTGGACCGTCTGGCAGAGCCAGACCACCGCGCTGCGGACCAGCTTGCGCGTCCAGTCGCAGGGGCCGATGCGCCAAGGTGCGACGACGCGGGTGAGCTGGGAAGCCGCATTCTGGTCCACATAGAAACTGATCTTTTCGTGCGGCTGCAGCAACGAAGCCGGACAGGCGGACGTGGGTTCTCCTTCGGCGATGGTCTTGACGGCTTCGGCCTTCTCTTCGCCCCATGCCATCAGGATAATCTTCTTGGCAGAAAGCATCGTGCTGATGCCGATGGTGATGGCCATGTCGGGAGCTTCCGCCATGTCGAAATTGAAGTTGCGGACTTGCCGGCGGCGCGAGTTGTGCGAGAGACGGACGACGCGGGTCCGGTCTTTGGGCATGGAGCCGGCTTCGTTGAAGCCGACCTGGCCCCGCTCACCGATACCGACTACCAACAGGTCCAGATCGCGTGCCAATTCATCGAAGGCTGCGTTGTATTCCGAGACTTTGTCACGGGGAATCCGGCCGTCGAGGATATGGATATTCTCTTCCGGAATGTCCACCTTGTCAAGCAAGGCTTCGTGCAGCTGGTGGTTGCGGCTTTTTGCCCCTTTCGGGTCAGAAGGGTAATATTCATCGATGGATACGACTTCCACATTCTTGAAAGAGACCTCGCCGGCCTCGTAGCGGCGGGCCAGTTCGTCGTAAAGGGGCAGCGGAGTCCGGCCGGTACTGAGACCCAGTCGATAAGGTTGTCCTTCCGTCTTGTTGATGGCATCGACGATGATGTCGGCCACGGCATTCGACGCCGGATGGGCGTCGGCGTAGATATGGGTCCAAACTTTTTCGTAGGAATGGAGGATTCCTTTGGGCAGGTCTTTTTCGATGAGGCCGCCTTCATAAGGCAGGGTAAAATGGTCGCGTTTCATGGGCTTGGATTTAGCTACACAAAGATACTCGTTTTGGGGCAAAATGTGGACGGGAAACATTTTTTTTGTAAATTTACGAATTGTACAAACACTAATCCTATCGATATGTTCGACAAACAAGTCTATATTTCCCGCCGTAAACGCCTGCTGGAGCAGGTCAAGGACGGCGTCATCCTGCTGCTTGGCAACAGCGAAGCCAGCTGCAACTACCCTGACAATCAATACCAGTTCCGGCAGGACAGCTCGTTCCTGTACTTCTTCGGACTCGATAAGCCCGACCTGGCTGCCGTCATCGACGCCGAAAGCGGCGATGAATGGATTTTCGGCGATGACGTGGATATCGACGATATCATCTGGATGGGGCCGCAACCTTTGATTGCCGACGAGGCCGCCAGCGTGGGTGTCGCAAAGAGCGCTCCCTTTGCCAAACTAGCAGACTGCCTGAAGGAAGCACAGCAGAAAGGCCGCAAGATCCACTATCTGCCGCCTTATCGCAACCACAACAAGATTCTGCTCCACCAGCTGCTGGGCATCGGCTTCGACGCTCTCAAAGCCAGCGCCAGCGAGGAACTGATCAAAGCCGTGGTGGCGCTCCGCCTCATTAAGGAACCCTGCGAGATCGAAGAGATCGACAAAGCCTGCAACCTGGGCTACGCGATGCATTACGCCGCGATGAAAATGCTGCGCACCGGCATGGTGGAGCAGGAACTGGTCGGCATCATGGAAGGCGTGGTCAAGGGCAATGGCCCGATGATCTCGTTCCCGACCATCCTCTCCCAGCGCGGCGAGACGCTCCATAACCATAATCACGCAGCCGTCCTGACCGAAGGGCAGCTTTGCGTCATTGACGCGGGTGCGGAAGTGCCGTCGCACTATTGTTCCGACAATACCCGCACGCTTCCCACAGGCGGCAAGTTTACCGCCAAACAGCGGGACGTTTATGAAATCGTACTGACGGCCAACGACTATGCGCGCGAAGCGGCCCGTCCGGGCGTTGCCTACCGCGATGTCCATCTGGGTGCCGCGAAGATCATCGTCCAGGGTCTCCAGAACCTTGGCCTGGTCCACGGCGATGTGGACGAGATGGTGGCTGCCGGCGTGCAGGGGCTCTTCATGCCGCACGGCCTGGGTCACAACATGGGTCTCGATGTCCACGACATGGAGGACTTGGGCGAGAACTACGTGGGATACGATCCGGACCAGACCCGTGCCAAACAATTGGGCCTGGGCTCTCTCCGGATGGCCCGCAAACTGCGTCCCGGCCATGTAATCACCGACGAACCGGGCATCTATTTCATCCCGGCCCTCATCGAAAAATGGAAGAGTGAAGGGCACAACGCCCAGTATATCAACTTCCCGCGGCTGGAAAGCTACTACGGCTTCGGCGGCATCCGCCTGGAAGATGACCTGCTCATCACGGAAAAGGGCGCCCGCATCCTCGGTGCGAAACGTCTTCCGATCACCGTGGAAGAAATTGAAAATACCATGTACACCGACTGATATGAAAAAAATCCTTTTCTCCCTCACCGCCCTGCTGCTCTGCCTGGCAGCCGGCGCACAAAGCATCGGCCAGTCTGAACTCAAGCAGATCAAGGACAGTTTTGTGAAGGACCCTTCCACCAAAGCCATCCAGAATGCCCTGACGACCGACCGGAATATCAAAGCGTTCACCTACAACCATGAGAAAGCAGGAGCCATCGACCATTTCTTCAAGTATCGCTGCGATGTCAAAGGCATCACCAACCAGCTCAGCTCCGGCCGCTGCTGGATGTTCACGTCGATGAACGTGATCCGTCCGGACGTCATGAAGAAATTCAATCTCAACAACTTTGACTTCTCCCACAACTATTCCTTCTTCTGGGACCAGTTCGAAAAAGCGAACCTCTTCCTGGAAAACATCATCGCTACGGCCGACCGTCCCATCACCGACCGCGACGTGGAATTCTTCTTCAAATCGCCCGTCGCCGACGGCGGCGTGTGGAACCTTTTCTGGGATATCGCCGAGAAATACGGTGTCGTACCGCAGGAGGTGATGCCGGAGACCGAGCATTCCAACAATACCTCCCAGATGCGCGGCGTACTGAACGAACTGCTCCGCACTGGCGGCTGGCATTTGCGCGAGATGATCGCCCAGGGCGCCAAGAAAAATGCCGTCCAGGCGAAGAAGATCGAGATCCTGAAAGAAGTCTATCGCGTCCTCGCCCTCTGCCTCGGCGAACCGCCGACGGAATTCACCTGGCGCTACAAAGATGCCAAAGGCAAAGTCCAGACCTTGAAGACCACGCCGCTGGCGTTCTACAAGAGTATCGTCCCGTCCGACTACAATCCGGAGACCTACATCATGATCATGAACGACCCGACCCGCGAGTACTACAAGATCTATGATATCGCGTCGTACCGCAATACCTACGAAGGGATCAACTGGTGCTACCTGAACCTGCCCAACGAGGAGATCAAGCCGGCCGCCCTGGCTTCCATCAAGGACAATACCCCGCTCTATATCTCCTGCGACGTCGGCAAGCAGAGCGACCGCGACAAGGGCATCATGGATGTGGATTATTATGACTACGAGTCCCTTTTCGGCATCACCCTCGACATGGACAAGAAGGCCCGTATCCTGACCCGCCAGAGCGGTTCCTCGCACGCGATGACGCTTATCGGCTGCGACACGGATGAAAACGATGTCCCGGTGAAATGGGAACTGGAGAACAGCTGGGGCCCGGCCTCGGGCAACCACGGTTACGTGACCTTTACCGACCGCTGGTTCGATGAATACCTGTTCCGTATCGTCATCAACAAGAAGTATCTGAGCGACAAGGCAAAGAAGGCGCTTGGCACCAAGCCTGTCGCCCTCCCGGCCTGGGACTATATGTTTTGATGATTATTCTTAAGATTCTCGCTGTTATCCTCGGCATCGTCGGCCTCGTGGGATGCATCCTTCCGGTCATCCCCGGGCCGCCGTTGTCGTGGGTCGGTTTGCTGCTTGTTTACCTGACCGGCCCGTCAGAGATGACGACCAGTCTCCTGATTGTCTGGCTTGTCGTGACCATCGTCGTCACGATCCTGGACTATGTGGTTCCGTCGTGGGTTACACGAAAGACGGGCGGCTCGAAAGCGGCCGCCCGGGGTACCCTGGTGGGGTTGATACTTGGCATCATTTTCTTTCCGCCCTGGGGCATGATCGCCGGCTCTTTCCTGGGCGCGCTGGTTTCCGAGATCGTCTTCGAGGGCCGCGACGTGGCCGGCTCGCTCAAGCCTGCTTTCGGCTCCTTCCTGGGATTTCTGCTCAGTACAGGCCTCAAGCTCACGGCCTCCGGCGTGATGCTTTTCTATATTTTCAAGTTTTTGTGACAGCGGCGGCTACTCGGCTTTGAGGAGGGCCTCAAAGAGCCGGGTCATGTCGTCCATGTTCTCGAAATCGACCGGATTGTCCTTGAGATAGGATTCGATGAAACCCTTCTTGTCCGGGAAGCACTTGAGCAGATTGCGCTTGCTGGACATCAATACCTTGTCGCCTTTGTACAGATAGGGAATGACTTTGTAGCGGTAAGGGGTGTTCTGGTTAACCCCCAGCGTGTACATGTTGCCTGCTTCGAAGAAGGTTCCGACGGAGGCTACGGACGTGGTTTCTGACGTCGATCCATAGGCGCCCTTCTTTTCCGCTTCAAGGAATGTCACCCGCCGTACGGCCCCGAGTGCACCTTCTTCATGCGACTTGACCAGCTCCACGTACCCATATTTGCTTTTGATGAAGGTCCTTCCGCTGAAGGTGACATAGCTGACCTGATCCTCGTTGGTCAGGATCTGGACCTCGCCGGCCGGGTTGATGAAATAGATGCGCTGTTCAATGGTAGAAATATTGACAGGGCCCCTGGCGCTGGTCCCGTCCTTGAATTTGACAAAGCCCGCCGTGTAGTCCTTGGCGATGAATTTGACACTGTCCAGCAGATATTCGTGCAGGTCGTCGCCTCGTTGGTGCTGGATGACATCCTGGGCCTGCAGCGCGCTGCCACAGGCAAGGAAACAGAGGAAAAGCAGAATCTTTTTCATACAGCAGCGTAGGCTATCAAAAAACATGCCCGGCCGGAGCCGGGCATGCCAGATTTGTCAGCTTTGGCAGGGGAGTCTTACTCTTCCCATCCAGGGTTCTGGGTGATCTTGTACTCTTTGCCTTCTTTCGACTTGTTGGCGTAGTCGTTGATGACGTCGCGGCAGATCGGTTCGAGATACTGCTTCACACCACCGATGTTGCCACGGTCGCGGACATTGGCCGGTACGAGGAAGCCCTTCATATCGGCGAGGTTGGAGCCATTGTAGGTCACGATCGTACCGTCGGCTTTCTGGACACGGAGGTTGCCGTTCGTCGCCATTGCGGAGGCAATGGTGTACGGACGCAGCGTCGGGTCGTCAGCCGGTACGGCGACAGCCTCTTCGAGGTTGGCCCAGCAGCCGAGCATGATGTCGGGGTTGTTGGCGCCCTGCATCAGTTCAAGCTTGCCCCAGCGGCGGATGTCGAGGGTACGGAAATTCTCGGAGAAGAATTCCATGCGGCGTTCGCGGCGGATCTCCCAAATCAGCGGGCTGTTGACGATACCGGCGTGGGTACCGGCCTCGAGGGCGGAGGTACGGGCCGGGTCGTTCGGCAGGTTGCCCAGTTGCAGCGGGGCAGTCCTCCTGACACCGCGGGCAACAGCAGCCGTTGAGATCGGCCGGTTGCGGATGGCGTTGATGGACTTGTCGAGGTCGGCCTGGGTGACGGCGGCACCGCCGAACTTGTCGGCGAGTTCAGCCTTGGCCTCGATCCAGTTGAGGACGGTCTCGGCGTAGCGGACGCAAGGATAGCCGTTGGTGTTGGTGTTCGAACGGAACTCCGGACGGCCGGTATTGGTACCGTCAGCCCAGATATCCGGACCTTGGCGGTCGATGAACTTGACCGTATAGATACCCGTACCGTTGAGTTGGGTAGCACCGCGGTAGAAGGTTGCTTCGAAGCGCGGGTCGCGGGAGGCGACCAGGTTCTTCATTTCGAACGAGTCGGCATTTTCCACCGTGGAAGAGGTATACGGCTGGCCGTCGTTGCAGATCCAGGCCTTCAGCGTGGAGAGGTTGGCGAAGCCCGCCTGTCCCTCACGCATGTTGCAGTAGGAAGCGATGCAGTGGCGGATGGCCAGACCATCATTGTAGCAGCGATACAACAGGACTTCATTGCCAGCCGGCCGGCCACCGCTGTAGGTGCCGAACAGGGCGTTGAACTCCGTGTTGAAGCTGTACTTGCCGGAGTCGATGACGATCTGGGCATAGTCGCGGGCCTTCTCAAGGAAGGTCTTGGCGAGAGCATCGACATTGCTGCTGGTCTTCATGGCCGGGTCATTCTTGTGGTAGATGTACCAGGTGCCTTCGAAGAGCATGCAACGGGAAGCCATCGTGGCGGCCACGTAGCGGTTCACAAAGTCCGTACCGTCGTTAGTCCGGATATTGGCCAGGGCAAAGTCGAAGTCTTCCATGCATTTCTGCATGACGGTCGTGCGCGGGTCGCGGTCCTTGTACTGCTCGTCAAACTCGTCGTTGCCGAGTACATGGTCGTAATACGGGACATCGCCGAACGACTGGACGATCGTGCTGTACTCATAGGCGCGGAAGAAACGGGCGACGCCCATCCAATGATTGTACTCTTCCTGCGTGTAGTAATCCTTGAATTCGTCCAGACGCGCCATGAGCGTATTCCATTTGCGGATCCAGGAGAAATCCCAGCCCGTGCCGCCGCGGCGCACCAGCAGGCGGACGCCTTCGGAACGGTACCAGTTGTCGTTGGGGTTGGTCAGCAGGATGTCGTACTGGGCGCTGCCCGTCGAGATATCGTCACTGCACTCGTTCCGCGCAAAGCAGGTCGGCGTCTTGGTGGAAGACCAACCTGAGTTGTAACCCGTGAAATACTGGTTGTATGCACCGTCTACGAAGAGACGGATATTCGTGCCCTTGGTCCAGTAGTCCGCATTGTCGGTCATCGTCACTTTGCTGGACCTGTCGAGGAAATCGGAGTTGCAGCCGGTGAACACGAGGGCTGCCACAACAGACAGGGTGATAAGTATAGTCTTTTTCATAATACGAACCTTCTTGAATTAAAATGTGAGCTGGAGACCGAAGGAAGCGGTGCGCATGGCCGGAGCACCGACAGCGGCACGTGACAAGTTGTAGTCACTGCTCAGGAGGGAAGATACACCTGCGACGACCTCAGGATCGACCGGCATGCCTTTCAGGTGGTCGAAGGTGAGGAAGTTCTCGAGGGAGACGTAGATACGGGCCTTCTGCATGTTGATCTTGCGGATCAGGTTCATAGGCAGGGAGTAACCCAGGGTCACGTTCTTCAGGCGGAGGTAGGCCATGTTGAGGAGGTAGCGGTCGTTGGTCAGGAGGTTGAAGCCGCTGGTGCCGTTACCCATGTTGTAGGCGCGCGGATAGAAGGCGTCGTAGTGCGAGTCGACGAGGCTGCCGTCCTTGAACTCCTCATACCAGAAGTTGTCGGCGAAGGCAGCTGCCATGGAACCGTCGGAGGAGTTGAAGCCCGGGAGCGTCAGCGAGGAGGAACCCCACATGTCACGCTTGCCGATGCCCTGCCAGAACATCGAGAAGTCGATGCCCTTCCAGCCGAGGTCGAGGCGGAAGCTGTACTCGTAACGCGGCGTCGTGTTGCCGATGATGTCAAGGTCGCCGTGGTCGTCGAGCAGGCGCTTGCCGTCGTTGATGATGCCGTCGCCGTCGAGGTCGCGGTACTTCACGTCACCGGGACCGAACATCACGGAGTTGCTGGCGTTGAAACGGCCCTGCAGCGGCGCGTTGGGATCGGTCATCTTGTAGTGCGCATACTGGTAGTTGGCCGGGTTCGACGGGTCGTTGGCCTCGACGCGGACGAGCGAGCCGTTCTGCCACTCGAAGTCGGAGTTCTGGTAGAGGCGGTCGACGCGGTAGCCCCAGATCTCACCGTAGGTCTTGCCCACATACCAGTCGTCAATGCTCTGGGTAGCGCCGTATTTGGTAATCGTCGTCACGGCGTCGGCGAGGGTCGCGGTAGCGGACACGCTGAAGCCGTTGTCGAACATGTGGCCGTAGTTGACGGAGAGTTCCCAGCCGTCGGTATGCAGCGAACCGAAGTTGCCCTGCGGGGCGGTGGTACCGTAGGCGTAGCCCACGCCGGGACCCGGAACGATCATGCCGTTGGTCTTGCGGCGGAACCAGTCGAAGGTGATGTTCAGGCTGTTGAAGAACGAGAGGTCGGCACCGAAGTCGATGGTCTCGATCATCTGCCAGGTGATGTCGGAAGCGACAGCGCCAGCCGTGTTGAAGTAGGTGTCACGGGCGCCGTTGTGGATCCAGGTGGAGAGCGTGGAGCTCATCGTCGGGATGTACATCGAGCCGGCTACGGACTGGTCGCCGATGGTACCCCAGGAAGCGCGGAGCTTCATGGCCGAAAGCACGTCCTTGACACCTTCCATCCACGGCTCCTCGGTCACGCGCCAGCCGGCGGAGACGGACGGGAACCACATCCATTTCAGGTGTTTCGGGAACTTGGAGGAACCGTCGTAACGGATGTTGGCCTCCAGGAGGTAACGCTCCTTGTAGTTGTAGTTGAGACGGCCGAAAAAGCCGAGGGTCGAACTCCAGGTGTCGCTGCCACCATTAGTAATCGTACCGGTCGCAAGCGCGATCTGCGGGTTGGTGATGTCGAGCAGGTTGGTCTTGCGGGTCCAGAAGTCCTTGTAGCGGTAGTCCACGCGGTTCATACCGAGCATGAACTTGAAGTGGTGGTCGCCGGCCAGGTCGAGCGAGTAGTCGGTCGTGGCGTTGATGGTGCGGCGCTGCGTCAGGCCGTAGCTCACCTGCACGTGGTCGATGCCGGAACCGTTGGAAGTGATCTGGATAGGAACGAAAGCCAGGTCAGGGATCATGTCACCCATGCCGTTGAAGGCATTCCAGTAGTTCTTTACTGTACCGCCGATAGGGGTCGGGGTGGACCAGGTGTCGCCGGCCGTGAAGCGGGTACCGGGACGGTAGCTGTCGGAGTCCGTACCAGCGTAGGTATAGTCGAAGTTGATGTTCCAGTTCTTGACCGGGGTGATGGTCGTACCGACATTGCCGCTCGTGTACATCGTGGTGAAGATGGCGGTGTTCGCATCGCGGGCTTCCTGTGCCGGGGAACGGAGCGAGTAGCCGTTGGAGTCTTCGAGGGCGATGGTCTGCATCGGGCTCCAGCGGTACAGGTAGTACCAGTAGTCGGCGTTGCCGATGGCGGTGTTGTAGGCCATCCGCTTCTGCGTCTTGGAGAACATCAGGCCGGCGTGCACGTTGAGCCAGTTGTTGATCTGCGTGCTCACGCGGGCGTTGAGGTTCCAGCGCTGGTAGTCGTCGTGCTTGGCATGCTTGGTCTGGCCCTGCTGCTCCATGAAGCTGGTGCTCAGGTTGTAGTCGGTGCGGCCCTTGTTGCCCGCCACGGAGACGCTGTGCGTCATCGTCGGGGCGTTCTTGCGGACCAGGTAGTCCGTCGGGTTGTAGGTACGGATACCGTAAACGCGCGTTCCGTCATAGTAGTAGTCACGGCCATAGACCACGGGGTCGTTGGCGGTGATGGTGCTGCCGAACTGCTTGTCCCATTCGACGGCGGCCTGCCAGCTCTCGCGGGATACATACCAGGGATAACCGGCCACCGTACCGCCCGTGCGTTCAAACGCCTGCACCGTGTAGTGCATACCGTTGACGCCGGCGATCGCCAGGCGCTCGGCCAGGTTCTGGAAGGCCATGTTGCCGGAATAGGTCACATGGACCTGGTCCTTCTCGCGGGCACCCTTCTTCGAGGTGATCAGCACGACGCCGAAAGCGGCCTTCGCACCGTAGATGGAAGCCGAGGCGGCATCCTTCAGCACGGAGATCGACTCGATGTCGTCCGGGTTCAGCAGCTGGATGGATTCGATTTCAACGTTGTCCAGCAGGATCAGCGGCGCGGCGCTGCCCTGGAAGGAAGCGAACTGGCCACGGATACGCATGATCGGCTCGGCGCCGACTTCGGAGGAAGCGATACGGACGTTGAGGCCCGGCGCCATACCCTGGAGACCACGGCCCACGTCGGCGATAGGACGGCTGTTGAGGGCCTTGCCGGCATCGATGGTGGCCACCGAACCGGTCAGGTTGGCAAGCTTCTGCGTGCCGTAACCCACGACGACTGCGTTTTCAAGCAGCTCAGCGTCCTCTGCGAGGATGACGGGGATGTTGTTGCGACCGGCGATCAGGACCTCCTGGGTCTTGTAACCGATGCAGGTGAACTGAAGCGTGCCGTTGGCGGGGGCGTTGATGACATAGGAGCCATCCGCGCCGGTCGACGTACCGACCGTCGTGCCCATTACAACCACGTACGCTCCGATGATCGGCTCATTGTTCTTGTCCACCACCTTACCGGTGACGGTCATGTTCTGAGCCAGCAAAGATCCTGCTGAAAGAATCAATGCACACATAGCCACATAGATAAAGCGGCCAAGTCTTTTTGAAACGAACATAGATGAAATTTTAGGTTATAAACTAATGTTTCTAATAGTCCATACTTCTTACAAAAATAAATACTTTTTTTGATTGATGTGCAGAATTTCCACTTTTTTTTGTTAAAAAGTTGTTAAAAAAGGGTGGCCGAAAGCTTTCGGTCACCCTTTCAAACAATTGGTAAAAAGCGTTCTAGTTCTAGTTCTCCTTATCCCACCACACGGGAATCGTCCAGACTTCGTCGGCAAGGGCCGGCTGTTTCGTGGAGAAGTTCACATAACCCTTGTACTGGTCATAGATGGCATTCACGTTCGTAGAGTTGTAATTGGTCTCGTGCGTGGAATGCTTCCAGCGGCGCGGATAGAAGGTCTGCTTGGAAGGATCGGGATTGAAGTGGGTGGCCGTAGCATTGCGATAGGCCGGCGCTTTCATCTCGGTATAGATACCGTCGCGGAAGTAGTTGTACTTGCGGACATCGTTGTACTTCTGCATGTCGGGGCCCAGGGCAATGTACTTCTGCATCATGATGTCGGAGAGCGTAAGCTCCGCAGCCGACTGTTTCACGGCAGCGCTCCTCATATAGGCATCGATCTCGCTCTGCGGAATCGGGGCATAGGCGAAGGATACGTCGAAGCCCTTGGCCGTCGTGCAATAACCGGCACCCTGCCATTCGGCCAGTTTCTGGTTCATCAGTTCGAAGTGGGCACGGATACCATTGGTGTAGGCCGTGTAGGCACCGTTCTTATCTCCGTTGTTGAAGAGAACCTCCGCCTTGATGAAGCACATTTCGGGATAGGTCATGATGTAGGAATTCGAGGAAGGACGGGTGTAGAATCCAGCGGTACCCACTACGAAGCCGATCTTGCCGGCCGGGCTGTTCCTGCCGTGGGCGCCGTTGCAATAGTACGTGTTCTCATCGTTCTCGGCCAGGCCGTAGGTCTCAAAGAGAGCGTCAGCCTTGACGTTGATATATTTGATATCCTCGATGTAGAGCGGGTTGGAGTCGTTGACATACATGGCACCGGGATGGTACGTGATCGATACCTTGTCAGCGCTCACGGCCACCGTCACGTTGTCATCGGAATAATAACGATGGACGGCCGTCAGGAAATCTTCAACCGACGCATAGAACTGCAGGATGTTGTCGTTGGTGTATTCCTTGGTCACATCCGCACTTGCCAGCGAAAGGTAGGCATTCAGGTTGCCGAAGACCACGCGGTTGTTCGTCATCAGGTCATCCTTGTTCTGGTTGTCGACACCATGGTCGCGGAGCCACTCATAGCTGCGGATGGATCCATCCGGATTGAGCGATACTTTGTACATGCCCGAAGGGATCAGTTTATTGGCACGCGGATCCTCTACACCGCTGCCTTTGAAGTTGGTCAGCAGGTTCACATAGTAGCGGCTCATGCGCTGGCCGTTGCCCCAGCCCCAGGAATCCCAGGTCGTGTTCGGACCATAGGCATCACCCACAGTGAAGCAGGTACCGGCCGTTGCCACGTTGTAGTGACGCATGGTGATGTTCTGGGCATTGGAGGTCGGACCCTGTTCGAGCGCCGCAAGCACGTCGGCAGCGCTGAATTCACTCGTCTTGGTCAGGTTGTTGAGCCAGCGTGCTTTCAGGCCGTAGCAGAGACGGATCCAGGCATTCGGGTCGCCGCCGCACCAGGCATCGCCTTCCGCAAGCGGCGTTGCTCCGGGCTCCTGCGACATCTTGAAGTACTCGATCGCTTTGTCGATGTCTTCCAGGCAACCATGGTAAATATCGTCGCCATTGTCGTAATAAGGCGCATAATTTTCGCCGACAGCGTCACTGTAAGGCATTTCACCATAGAGGTCCACCATCATGATGAAGCCCATGGATTTGATGGCAAGGGCCGCACCCATGTAGTGATAAGCGCCCTCGGCCTCCGCTTTCTCCAGCAGGTCGGGAACGTTGCAGGCAGCGCCCAGGAAAAAGTTCTGGTACACGGTCGTAGCAATACCCTGTGCGGGATTCCAGTTGGCCTGCAGACCGATAGCGGCCGTACGGCTGGCCGTATTGACCATCTGGACGATAGCGCTGGTACGGGTGTTGGCGGTACCCCAACCGTACATATAATAATACTGCATCCAGGGCAGACGGTTCTGTACCGTCGCGCTCTTGTTGCTCGGGCTGTCCGGGTCCGTATTGACATCAAGCCACTGTGCGCAGGAGGTCATACCCAGAAGCAGCACCAGACCAAAGAGGAAGGAAAATATCTTTTTCATATTCATAGTCATTTTATCTGTTAACTGCCCGTTAGAAAGTCAGGTTGAGACCGAAGGAGAAAGTCCGCTGGCTCGGGACACCGCAGTACTCGATGCCGACCGAACCGGAACCGCCCGTACCGGAACCGGCCGCAGCCGCTTCAGGATCGAGGCCGCCGACATAGTTCGTCCAGACCCAGAGATTGTTGGCACTGGCCGTTGCGACAAGGCCTTTGATGAAGCTCTGTTTCTTGAACAGGCTGGAGAAGTCGTACGAGACGTTGAGGGCGCGCAGGCGCATCCAGTTGACCTTCTCGATGAAGTTGTAGGCGTTGTCGCAATAATTGCTGTAGTACGACTGGATCATGGACGTACCTGCATAGTCACGACCGTTGATGTTGTAGGTCTTGCCGGCTTCGTAGGTAATTGTCTGCTCTTCCCAGATCGGATCGGCAGCCGTTCCTGTATTGACGACACCGGAGAAGCTGACCTTGTCACGCTCCAGGGTGCGCATCGACTGGCCATAGCTGGTCAGGAAATACTGCGTACCGTTGTAGATATCGCCACCCAAGCGGAGGTCCAGCAGGAACGAGACGCTCAAGTTCTTGAAGCGGATGTTGTTGTTCAGACCGCCGATCAGGGTGGGCTCGCGGTTGCCGACTACGTTGGTAGTGGAGCCCTTGAGTTTGTAGAGGCCGGTTGCCGGGTCGATCTCATAACGACCGCCTTCAATTTCAACCTGCTTTGTAATGAGCTCACCGTCATCCGTGTACTGCGGGTTGCCATTCGCATCCAGGTCGGGAACGGCCTCGGTCTCGCGGAGCCAGTAGTTGCCGGTCAGGCCGAGGAAGTAACCGCCGTTTGGAATGGAAGCCGCCTTCACGCCGCCGATCTGGACATCGGTCACGTAAAAGAGGTCGACACCATCGACAAAGTCACCCAGCGTACCGCGGTTGCCCGAAAGGTTGAGGGTCACGTCCCAGGAGAAATTGCGCGTCTCGACAGGCGTTCCGGTAATCATCAGCTCCATACCTTTGTTCTGCACGGAACCGGAGTTGATGGTCAGGAAAATATAACCCGTGGACTGCGCCAGTCGCGGAGCCGCGATCTGGTTGCGGGTAATCGAATTATAATAGGTGTAGTCGATACCGAGCCGGCCGCCGAAGAACTTCAGTTCCGTACCGACTTCCCAGGAGGTCTGGATTTCAGGCACCAGATACGGGGAACCACCCGTCCAGCTGTTGCCGATACCGACGAAATTGCCGTTGACGACCTGGGCGTCCCACAGATAAGTATTGGTAGCATACGCACCGGCATCCTTACCGACGCGGGCCCAAGAGGCACGGATCTTACCGAAGGTCAGGAAATCATTCTTCGGCATCAGTTCGGTAAAGACGAACGAGCCGCTCACCGAAGGATAGAAATAGGAATTATTGGCAACCGGAAGTGTCGAAGACCAGTCATTACGGCCCGTGACGGTCAGGTAGGCGATGTTCTTGTAGGCGGCACGGAACTCACCATAGACGCCGACCAGGCGCTTGCGGGTGGTACGCTCCGTGAAACGCTTGTTCTCCTCGATGATGTTGCCGAACGAGATCGTTCCGGCCGTGACGAAGTCCCAGCCCCAGCGGGTATTGTTCACACGCGTGGTGGACTCGGCCGTCGAACCGACCAGCAGGTTGAAATCGAAATCACCGAACGCCTTGTGGGCGTTGGCCATCACGTTGGAAGTCCAGTAGTCATAGGAGACCGCCGATTTGCTCAGACGGCCGTTCTGGTAGATGCTCTTGACATTGCCGCCCGGAGCGATGTAGGTGTATCCGTCGTTGTTGTAACTGTCGATACCCATGCGGTAGGAGAGGTTCAGCCAATTGGTAATGTCAAGGTTGGCAGTGACGGCTCCGGTGATACGTTTATTTTTGTCAGTCAATTCGTTGCGGTTGATGATCCAGTACGGGTTCTCAATCTCTTCCGACTGGTCGACATTCGGGAACATCCGGTATTTCGTGTTGTCCTCGTTCAGCCAGTGCGACATGTTCTCGCTGCGCGGCCAGGAATAAAGAGCCGTCATGGTACCGTTACCGCCACCGTCATACAGACCGGAAGTGGTCAGCGTCTTCTTCGTGTCGGCGATGGAGTAGGCCACGTTGGCGCCTACGGTCAAGCGGCCGTATTTCTGCTCGCCGTTGAAGCGGACCGTATTCTTGATATAGGAAGTGCCCGGAACGACACCGCCCTGGTTGAAATTGGAGGCGGAAAGGAAGAAGGATCCGTTCTTGTGGCCGCCCGATACACTGACGCTGTTGTCGAACACGTTGGCGCCCTGGAAGAAATCGCGTACGTTATCGTAAGACCTGCCGCTGAGTTTCTGGCCCCAGGAGCTGAAGATCTGGTCGGTCTGCAGCATGCCGTTGGCATCGTATGAGCCGCGGGCATACACATCCTGGATCTCCGGCGCACCGCTGATGGTCGAATAGGAGTACTTGGACGAGAAATTGACTTTCACATTGCCGTCGGCAGCGCCTTTCTTGGTCGTGATGACCACGACGCCGTCCGCTGCACGCGAACCGTAAAGGGCGGCGGCAGCCGCGCCTTTCAGCACGGACATCGACTCGATGTCCTCGGGGTTGATATCCATCACACGGTTGGAGAACGTAGTGGCCGTCTTCGTCACACCGTCCGTCCCGGAGTTACCGCCGTTGATGGTGGAGTTGTCGTAGATAATGCCGTCGACCACGAAGAGCGGCTGGTTGTCACGACCTTCGGAAGCCGAGTTACCACCACGGATGATGATCGAGGAACCGGCGCCGGCGGCACCGCCGGCCTGCGTCACGTTGACGCCCGGCACTTTACCGGCCAGTGAGTTGATGACGTTGGTCTGCTTGTTGCGGAGCAGTTCTTCCGATTTGACTTCCGTCACGGAATAGCCCAGCGCCTTGCGTTCTTTCTTGATACCGAGAGCCGTTACGACGGTCTCCTGCAGCATTTCGGTGTCATCGGAAAGGATGACTTCAATCAGGGTCCTGCCTGCAATCTGGACTTCCTGGGTCTTGTATCCGATGCAGGTGAATTGGAGGGTGCCGTTGGCAGGCGCATTGATGCGGTACGCGCCATTGGCATCCGTCGATGTACCGACGGTCGTACCGGCAACCACTACGTAGGCACCAATGATCGGCTCATTGTTCACGTCCACCACCTTGCCGGTGACGGAAATGCTCTGAGCCCACAATGAACCCGCTGAAAGGATCACTGCGCACACAGCCGCGAGTACGCGGCCAAGTTTCTTTGAAACGAACATAGATGAAATTTTAGGTTAAGTGTATTGTGAGTTTGGTTGTTTTGCCTGCTAATAACTCACAAATATAATAATTTTTTAAGTTTTCCTGCCAGTTCCTCCATGTCTTCGCTGATTTTTTGATTGGTGATTTTGGCGTAGATCTGGGTCGTGCGGATGCTGGTGTGCCCCAATATGCTGCTAACCGTCTCGATGGGCACGCCTTTCGAAAGGGAGAGCGTGGCAAAGGTGTGTCTTCCAATGTGGAATGTCAGGCGGGTCCGGATGCCGCATTTCTGACCGAGGGCGACGAGGTATTCGTTGCAGCAGTTGTTGCTCGGAATCCGGAATACCGTTTCCTGTGCAGGATCGCCATACTCTTTTAGGATTTTTAGGGGAATGTCAAGCAGACGTAAATTGGAGGGTGTGCGGGTTTTCTGCCGCCGGGTGACAATCCAGGTATTTCCATCGAACATCGGGCGTATATTGTCCCAGCGGAGCGCTTTGATATCGGAATAGGACAGGCCCGTGAAAGCGGCGAAAACGAAAAGGTCGCGAACCAGCCGTTCCGTTCCTTCAGCTGCCGGATACAGCATCACTCTCCGGAGCTCCTCCTCTGTCAGATAGCCGCGGTCCACCTGTTCAAAACGGCTTTTGTATCCGACAAAAGGGTCGGAACGCATCACGCCGTTGGCACGGGCGAGAGTCAGGATGTGCTTGAAGGTGGTCATATAGACCCAGACCGTATTGGTCTTGAATCCTTTTTCCACCCGGAGATAGGTCTCGAAAGCCTTGACCAGGTTCAAGGTGATGTGGTTGAAACGGACGTCCTTCAACTGGTAGCGCTTGAGCAGGAAATCCCGCAGATGCCGGTACACGGTCTCATAGCGGCGGAGACTTCGCAGGGATCGTCCGTATCCCACCATTTTTTGGAAATCCTCGTTATGCCGGTTGAAAACATACATGAGCATCTCCTGGCGGGAGGGCGCTCCCATCGTATAGTTTTTCAGCGAGGCAGGTGCCACAGGGCCGTATTCGCGCAGGATGGCGCTGTAGTCGGCAATCAGTTGCTTCTTCAGCTCCTCCATCTCCCGGTTGATGCGGAGGGTATCGGGGTCGTTCCCTCTTAACATGCCGTGGCGGGCATCCCAGCGATCCGGCGGAAGCCGGCGCTTACAGCTGAAACTCGTGCTCCTGCCGTCGATGGTGATGCGGCACATCAGCGGAAGCTTGCCGTCCTTGGACGGACTGCCGTATTTCAGGTAATAGAGGATGCTCAGGTTTGTTCTCACAAGGTAAAAGTAACGAATCTTTTCCCAAATGGTAACGGGCAAGCGCCAAAAAATGCTGTCTGATAGTGATTTGGAATTTTTTAACCTAAAATCTCATCTATGTTCGTTTCAAAAAGACTAAGCCGCATTCTCGCGGCTGTGTGTGCAGTGATCCTTTCAGCGGGATCCCTGCTGGCTCAGAACATGACCGTTACCGGTAAGGTGGTGGACGTGAACAATGAGCCGATCATCGGAGCGTACGTGGTTGTGTTGGGCACGACGACTGGCACATCGACCGGCGTGGATGGCTCTTACGTCATCAATGCCCCCGCCAACGGCACGCTTCAGTTCACCTGCATCGGTTACAAGACCCAGGAGGTCCTGATCGCCGGTCGCAACAACATCCCCGTCATCCTCGCGGAGGACGCCGAGCTGCTTGAAAACGCCGTCGTCGTGGGTTACGGCACGCAGAAGCTTGCCAACCTGACCGGTTCGGTGGCCACCATCGACGCCGGCAAGGCCCTCGACAGCCGTCCTATCGCCGACGTGGGCCGTGGTCTCCAGGGTATGGCGCCGGGCCTCAACGTCCGTATCACTTCCTCCGAAGTCGGCGCCGAGCCGATCATGCGTATCCGTGGACAGTTCGCTTCCATGCAAGGTAGCGCTGCGCCGCTGATCCTGCTGGACAACGTCGAGATCGATTCCATCCAGCTGCTGAACCCGGACGACATCGAGTCGATCTCCGTGCTGAAGGATGCCGCCTCGGCTTCCATCTACGGTGCGAAGGCCGCTTTCGGCGTCGTGCTGATCACCTCGAAGAAGG
>JAEEGG010003464.1_pt1 | contig 39297 bp, 31 predicted proteins | sample 9134161 | NCBI WGS metagenome assembly JAEEGG01 (sample SAMN16246543, study PRJNA631951) | gut metagenome | biome: gut microbiome; feature: rumen; material: CR-attached | host: Bos | place: Iran: Karaj | collected 2018-10 | reverse complement strand
CCGTTTTAGTTAAATAGTATTTTCAAATGTTTATTTTTGTTTTCGATCAAATTCCTGTCTCTTTCGCCTCGCCTCAAATTTTATCTTGACACCTTCCGAACCGATTTTCCGATTTCCGCTCCGAACAGTGAATCACCATTCTCAAAGTCCCCTTCAAAAACCGACTCTTTCTTAACACTTGTTCACCATTCCGTATAAAACTTTCTTAAAGCTATTGCGTGTTTGGGTAATTGTAAGCATCCAATCCCTTTTTGCCATAAGCCTTAGCCCCAGCATTTGCTGGGGTTCTGGGAAATCATAAGGTAATTGGATTTTATTGTTTTTATACGTTTTTAACCTAATACCTCCTGGGCAATGAGCTCATAATCACTCCTGCCTTCGGTGACCGACTTGAAAAAGCCATTGAAGAAGTCAAGTGCCGCTTTCTTCTGGAGTTTGCAAGTTTCTATGAAGGTGAGCCATGCAGCAGCCACCTCGCCGCCCTTCTCACTGCTGAATCCGCCAAAGTTCTTCCGCAGATTCGTGAATGGACGAACGGCACGCTCACAACAGTTGTTGTCTATTAGTACACTTCCCACATCAATGTAGGCTATCAGTGCCTTCCAGTTGTTGTGCATGTAATTCAGAGCATGCTCTAATTTACTGGAGACTGTCACTTCCTTGCTCTTTATCTTGGCGAGCAATGCCATCGCCCGCTGATCAAGTTCATTGAGCACTGGTATCGACTCAAGTCTTCTGGCTGTCAGTACCTCTTCCTCTGTCCGATGGAGGAGGATACCCTCCAGTTCCACCTTGTATAATATACCTATCAGATTGATAAATTCCTGAGCCTGTTCGTCATTGTAGTCTTTCAATGCTGACCAATATATGCGGCGGACATGTGCCCAGCAGCACGCATGGGTACAGCCGTCAAGCTTGCTGAAATAGGCGTATGCATTGTAGGCGTCAGTCATCAAGGTTCCCTTGAATCCATCGAGAAATTCCTCAATCACCTTGCGCTTCCTGCGACCGAACAGGTAATAGCAGACCTTTGTCGTCAGGTTGACGATGACCCACATGTAACGCTTCACATACTTGTATACACCATTAACCTTGACCTTGGTCCAAACCCATGTCTCGTCGCAGTAGATGCTTGTACCCATCTTCAGAAGCTTCTTCTTGATGTACTTCTTACCACCTTCTAACAACTCTGCTCCACGGGCAAGCCAGTTCAGGATGCTTTGCTTTGACATACGCATCTTCTCATTGAACATGCGGTACATCTCACGTCCGCTTGACAGCGCATACTGGAATCTATTTACACCAAGGTCAGAGAGCATAGAATAAGTAGCACTTGTATGAGGTACAAGGCATGGCATATCGTATTTAGACTCGTTGACAAACACACATTCACGCTTCTCTTCTTCATTGGATTTGGGTATGAAGAAGGGGAATTCATTGCCATTCTTGTCACGCACCCATACATACAGATATCTGTCCTGGCGGGTGAGGCTGATACGGTCAAACTGGTCAACTGGCCTTGTGTAGCGAATAAACTCCAGCCCCATTTCCTTCAGTTTCTCTAGATCACAGTCATGGACGACACATATGTCTGCACTCATGGTCTTGTAATGGTCCGGGCGATTGCTCAAATCGCGGGGTTTCTTCTCCTGGGGCTCTGCCGGAGCAGCATCCTCTTCTTCCTCATCCTGGCCATCGTCAGTTGGAGGTACATCATTCTTGCTTCCGTTCTCGATGTATTTGTCCTCGTCTTCATCCTTGCTACCGTCAGAAGCAGGATTGGAATCTGATGAGCCCTTAGGCTTCTCGCTCTTCTTTCCATGCTGGCCACGCTTGCGCATAGCCAATTCGCCTTTTAGCTTAGCATTCTCCTCCTTCAGCTCCTCGTAGTCCTTGGCTATCTGCTCAAGTTTCTCTATCCTCTCTCCCATCTTCACGTTTGCATTCAGGAGAGACTCGAGACCATCGAGCAAGTCATCTATTCGTTTCTGATAACCTTCACGTTCCATATCTGACAGATGTTCACCATATACCGATGATGCCTCTCGTTCCAGCTGCATCTGGTACCGGTTCTGCATAATCATGCGTGCTACATCTAACTTCAAATCTGCCATAATATGAATCATTTGCTATGCAAAGGTACATAGTTCCTATGGCAAATCCAAAAGCATAAATACTATTTAACATATTGATAATCAGTACTTTAATCCAATTTAAAGCCTTGCAAGAGGGCTGTAGTACCACCCTATTCTGCATACCCCAAAAGAGCGGCAGAAAGGCTCCAATGCGGCTTGCGGAAGGTATTTTAGCAACACCCAAATACCTGATTATCAATTTGTTATACATGTTTTGAACTGTAAAAAGCACTGGCAAGTTATGCATTTTTAACATAGAGAAAATGCGGGTTAGGCAACTTTCTCTTTGAGTTTGCACCGAATAGGCCCAATCTTCTTGATGACTGGACATTCCAACATAGCAACCAGGTATGAATACTCTAACACATATATTGGCTGCAGTCCATCGAACTCAAGTCTAATGAAACTCATGTTGCCATCAAACCGTTGTACATACAGCTGGCATTCGTTATTCTCATGACGGATGATCTTGACTAGCTTCTGATCCTTGGATGTAAACACATAAGCTGTGCCTTCTTCCATCTTTCCTGTAAGGGTGCGAACCACGCCACATAGTTTGTCGTATCCTCCTCGCATATCCTTATAATTAGGAATATACCTAAATCTTGTTGCACCGGTTAAGCTAAACATAATGACTGAATCTTATTAATGAAACATACCAACTCGTCATAGCTCAACTTATGATGCTCTATCTTCATACCGTTACTCAAGCCAATATTGACATATGAGACGCATTTCTCCTTTTTCTTGGGCTCCTGTGGGGGCTCGTGTTTAGCGATTTCTGCATCTGGAGATCCCGAGACCACGCAGTTGACAACTGCGGGTTGAGTGAATTTCTTCTTGTACCATTTCTCAAAAACGTGATAAGGTACGCCGTTTGACTCAAAGTACTGTGTAACAGAGATACCACTTTTACTACCTTCCTCAGAGTACCGTTTCCACAGGATTTCAATGTCTTTACTACTTATTGCCATAACTTCTGTTTTTAGAATTAATGGCACAAAGGTAATAACTATATATTAGACCACCTAAAAAGGGGTTGGATGCTTACGTATGGTGTTGAGATAATCAGAATATCCCTAATCCCAGCCAGCAGTAAACCACCATATGAACGTAACCCCGATTTTACGGGCTATTCCGCTAACATGATTTTTTGAAAAAATTATCTGCTTTGTTAATAGGGCTGCGAAAGAGTATCAAGCAACCCTTTTTTCTTGTTTCTTACCAAGAGTATAATTGCAGGGAATCATCGACCTGTAGTCATCATCCCCATTCATCATACGAGTCAGTATGTCCTCAACATACTCACCAAAGTCGATGTCGTTCATCTTGCAGCTCTCATACAGAGAGTACATGAAGGCAATATTCTGTGCTGCTTCATGGCTGCCAGAGTTCAACCAACACCTCCTACCCATAGCAATGTGCCGAAAAACGGATTCGACCGCATTGTTATGCATTTCTATTCTACCATCATGAAGGAATTTCTTGAAGGCTTTCTCGTCATCGAGGATGTAGTTTACCGCTCGCATGACCAATGCACCGTATTTGTCTTTTTCTGCCCTTATCTTCTTCAGCAGGCTCATTATCTTGCCCACTATCGAAGCACTGTAGTCCACTCGGAACCGATATCGCCTCTCTGGCGTGTAGTTCCTCGCCTTGGCTTCCCGCTCAATCAGGAACAGGGCATTTATAAGCTGTATCAGCACCAGTACGCGATGGTCAGAGACAAAAGCGTCTACCAGATAGTGGCGGGCATGTTGCCAGCAAGCCTGGCGCTGCAGATAATACTCCTCAAGATCCTTTTCCAATGCAACATACAATGGAGCACGGTCTGCTGTGAAACACTCTATCAAAGAACCACGGAAAATCTTCTCCTCTGGAATCTCATGACTACGGCTACCTTCCTTATACAGCATTACGACCACTTTCTTCTCAAGAGACAGAGCTGCATGGATATACTCAGTATTATACTTAAATTTCTCCTCCAAACTCTTACGACTGCGTACCAATATGCGGGTCTCATCATTCTGCACAAAGCCGCAGCTCCTAATCACCTCAAGCATCAGGGCCTCCAAGCGTACTCTCAGGTAATCCATTATCTGGTGGATGTATTTGTTCAGAGTTGACTGGGGGAAGTGGCACTTCATGCTCTCAAGCATCCTAATGACATTCTCCTCACTCAGATTATAGGCAAACTTCGACTCGAAGTAGAACCGGCAGAAGCTCGGCATAAGCGGATTATTCTCCACGATAGTCTGCGGCCTCTTGCTGTTCATCGGATCCTGACCCTTCACATTGAACCGACCAATCTTGTATGTTTTTGTATAAACTTTAGCTGGGCTGTAATAGAAAAGCTGTATCGTCCACTCATCCTTTTTACCCTTGCGGACAATTGCCTTGGCACCCTCTGGCAGATTGGATGTGTCCACACCAAACGACTTCAGCACTTCTGCAGAGAATGTATAACGGCCACGAGGCTTCTTGTCCCTTTTATCCTTCTTCTTAGGTGTCGGGAGCTTAACCTTTGGGGCCTCATCCTTCTTTTCGGAGCCTTCGTGTACTTGGTCACCGGCTATGCTATTTTTACCAGACAGTTCATTATCAGCATCCTGAGATATAGCCTGCAGAATCGCTTCAAAACCCTGTTCCCTTACCGTCTCGTCATCTATGTCAAGCTGGCTGTTCAGGAAGCGCATCCTGTCGCTGTTATGGTTGAACAAGCGGTTCTGGATGACCTTGACGATGGACATCATGTCTATCTCGTTTGCCTTGGCCTTATCAGCCATCTCCTGCACCTCATTAAACTTGGCCAGTTCCTCCTTATGGGTCTCCTCGATCTTTGCAACATTGTCTTCCAGTTCCTTGATTCTGGACTCTGCTACAGAGAGCCTGCTTTTGGTGTCATCCAATTCTTTCTGTAGCCGGGAGTTCTCCTGACTATTTTCCTTACGGAGGCTCTCAATCTCTGAAAAGTGTTCCTCAAGCGATATATACCCAACACGAGCCTCTTTTGACCATTCCTCCCTCTCAAGCTCTATGGACTTCACATGGGCATCCCTGTCGGCCAAGAGGTTCCTTAGCCGGGTATTCTCCATCTGGAGGTTCCTTATGTTGATGTCCTTTATGTCCATTTTTGCTTTACTTTAACGATACAAAGGTACTCATTTTCAGCGAGATATGCAACTTTTTGGAGTTAATAAGTGTTATATAAATATCTGATTATCAGATAGTTATGTTAATTATTATAATCCTTTTTTGTTGCTTCAAGAGTGGCTATCCTTTCCTCTGCTTTCTGCAGCAAATCTTTCTCTTTTTGAATCTCCTTGCGAAGATCCGTCTTATATCTGTCAACGTCGGCCAGAATCTCCAGAAGATCTTTCTTCCGTTCCAGCAGTTCACGAGCAGCTGATACCCACTGCTCATGACTGATAGCGCCGCTCCTAATGTCCTGGTCTACCTGACGGGCACGCATTCTCAGCATTTCAATCTCCTCACCAAGATTATCCATGTCAGCCTGAGTATATTCACGCTTCTTGTTCATCTTCGTCTTCTATGGCAATTCGAGTCTGTACTGATGTTGAAAAAAGAAGTATCAACAGCTCACGGCTTATTCTGTGACATCTACGGGCCTCCCTGAAATAAGGACTCAAGAAACGACCGTCGTCAAACCACTTCTCGTATATCACAAATCCATTCAAATCGTAGTGCAGGATCTTAACCTTACGCAAATCCTTCGAATAGAATATAAATGCTTCACCATAATTATGCGGATCACGTTCCATCACCTCACGCACCACTTCCGCCAGTCCTTCACGTCCCTTTCTCATGTCCGTAGGTGTCGAACTCAGATAATACATAATGTTACCCTTGAAGTTCAGCATGGCGAGGAAAGGCTCTGAAGCAGGCTTGTTACAGCCGCCAGGTTATTACTATTGATGTCTATAAATCCACCATCAGGGCTTTCTAGTCTCAGATGAGAAACCTGCCATACCGGCTTGGGCTGCTCTTTCTCCTCCTCGATAACCAAGGGAATAAAAGATTGAGGCTCTGGGGCTGGCGTCTGAATTGGTCGTGGCTCATTGGGATATGATCTCTTGTATTCCTGCAGCCATTTGTAGTCGATGCCTTCTGTCTGGCAGTACTTGCGGAGGCTGCGCCCGTTCCGATGCTGGTTGAAGTCCTGCATCACTTTCTCGAAATATTCCTTTGTCTCCATAACAATAAAAGTTTAAACGGAGGCAAAGGTACCTCTTTATATTGATATCACCTTACGTTCATATGGTGGGTTACCAGCCAGCATAAGCGCACTGATGGGATAATAAACCATTGGCTTATCATAGATGGGAAGGAGTTGTTTTGAAACTCCTTTCGTTATTGGATAGAGGCGTGTTCCACTGCCTCCTGCTAAGACAATTCCTTTCATATATTTTGAGTTTTTTACAATTTACCTGAAAGGACAGGCCCGCTGATTATTGAACCTTTTTTTATGAGAGACCAGCGGGTTCCCCGCCCATTATATCTGGGACATTCAGGTTGTGCCGAAAATCCTCCTGTCCCATGTGCGGCACTGAGTTCGCATAAATATCAGTTGCCACGAGCCTTTTACATCTTTTGATCCAAATTCTTTCCTTTTTCCACGTGTTCAAAGTTTGGTATAAATGTTTTAATGGCGTCAACTACTTGAGTCTTTGTAAAATTTTCTTTTGAAAAGATTCCTTCCAACTTCTCAAAGAAAGAATCCACTTCATCCATGTCGTGACGAGTGGTCTGTTCAACTACACCAAGCGACTGGAAGCGTTGCATATCTATCTTCTCACCAGGAACATAAAACTCCTCATAAGCCTTTTCACCAGTGGTGTCGCTCTTAAAGTAAACGACAGGATATTCTGCTATCACAGAAAGACCAGAGTCATGAACCTCAGTGTTTAATGAAGCAGCAAATGCTTTGGCTTCTGAATCAGAACCACATTCTTTCTTGCTAAAGCCTTCTGCTTTGACAAAGTCATCGCAGATGTTACTGAAGGTTAGCATCTGGTCTTCACCCAACTTCGGGAAGAACACTTCACCGCCTTTTCCAAGAATGCAAGCCAACATACAAATCTGACCAGACTCTTCAGGACTTACAAAGTAGCGCTTAACATCGCTCGGAGCAGCCAAAGGCTGACGCTTCTGCATACGGTGAATCCAGCCGTCTGGAAGAGACCCATTCGAGAAGGCGACATTCGCAAAGCGAGCCGTCGTCACCTTGAAGTATTTGTTATAAGCCATCACTAAGTCTTCCATAATTCGCTTGCTGGCACCCATAATGTTCACAGGGTTAGCAGCCTTATCCGTCGAGACACAGAAGAAATGCTTGGGAGGATAGACCTTCAGCAAATCCATCAACTTCTTAGCCTTGATGTCGTTATTCTCAATCAGTGCCTGAACGCTATAGCGGTCTTTTTCAGAACGAACGTGCTTGTGAGCAGAGAAATTAGCCACAATATCAAATCCCTTCTCCTCGCGGAATATCCGTTCAAAGATAGGATCTGCAAAATTCAGCGTATAACAGCGGAACTCATCAGGCACATAAAGACCATTAGTCGAACGAACATCACGTACTAGTTCAGCCAGCCCATTCTCATTAAGATCAACAACTACTACGCTCTTAGGCTCAAAACGAAGCACGGCCTTGATAAAGCTGGAACCAATACTTCCTGCACCACCAATCACGCATACCTTCTTTCCCTTAATCTCTTCTGTCAGTTTTTCCTTGTTTGCATCTATATCGTCAGCAAACATACTAACAGGGCGGAAAGTAACACTATCCGCAATAAACTTATCTAAAATAAACATATATGTGATATTTTCAAATTACTTTAATAAATGCACTTGGCTAACCAATAAGATTGCGATGATAGCACAACCCCATGATAATGATTGGATCTATATCCTCCTTTGTGACTTCCAACTGCGGACGAAGAAGTCCAACTAATCTGAACCATGTTCTTTGTGTAATCAATAATTATCTTTTGATATAAATAGCATTTACGATAATCCTGTTGTTTGAATTCATTTTCAATCTATCACATGCGGTTAAGAACAATTAATTATCTCTCGTCGGATTTACATACATCTTAACACCGTCAATAATATAATAACCAGGTTTAGTTATTTTGTGTACAGCTATACCCTGCAAATCATAAATAGAATGTCTACTATTGTCACTACTTTTTGATGTATACCTTATGCTAGATAAATTATCTACGTGTTTCCATGAAACCGTTCCATCTTGGTTGAATTGTATTGTTCTCTCAATCCCATCTGCTCCACAAACAATTAGATTTCCATACACAACAGTTTCTTCAGTATTACTACCGCCTAGCATCACTTGGTTTTCCTTTGTATTTGACGTACCAGCACCAATAGCTATTGAACCCGTCATTGCCTTTGTACCGGTTCCAATGGAAATGGCATTGTTGGTTTGTCCAGATGCAGGAACTAAATCAGCTGATGCGCCAATCACTATATTCCCATCACCTTGGGCGAATTCCCCCCTTAAGGCTCGATATCCTATTGCGACATTGCCATTTGAATGGTTAAGAACTCCAGCGTTAAACCCAATTAAAACATTATTTTCGCCACCATCTCTGCCAGCCATATTTCCAATAGAGACCGATTGATTTCCAGATTTCATATTTGCTCTATATCCAATTGCCACTGCGTCATGAGTGTCTTCAGTATTCATAAGCATCGCGAAATTTCCTATTGCAACATTCCTTTCCAATGTTACATCCTGTTGTGACAATTCTTCATTTGCCAATGTTCCTCTTCCTATTGCAACATTATCATAACCATACTTCGTTCTATACATTGCATCAGGTCCAAGCCCCATATTTCTTTCGCCGTACTTAAGTTCATGCAAAGCAAATGTACCGATGCCAAGATTCTGAATCCCACTTTCAAGATTTGTTAATGCGTTATGCCCAACAGCTATACTTCGCGTCGCATTCAGATTGCTGGCCATAGTTGTATTATCACCTATGGCAACATTCCATTTCCCGCCTACAGAGGACTGAGTAATCCCTATAGAAATACTATTCTGAGAAATAGAAACACTATATGGTGTAATTGTATCGGATATCTCACAGAACCTAAGGTTACTTAACTTAAATGCCTTCCCTGAAACGGGTATAATATTCAAAAAACCTCCATCTCCTCTTAGAAGTAACGACATCTCTTTAGTCAAATTATAAGGATCTGCAGCTCTTCCATTTCCGATGTTTACGTGGAACGCATTTGTTAATGTCCCTTCATCTTGCTCAACTCCGAAAAAATAATCTCTTCCCTGTTTCGTTTCTATTTTGAAAACAAAGGCACTTTTTTCGCTATCATCGAATCTGGTAATGTAACCTTCTCCGTAACTCCAAGCTAACGGATTAAAAGATACTTCACAGTTATTTATGAGATTTTCTCCCAAATATAACGTTTTCTCACCCTCTACATTTACTAATGACTGGCCAAAAGAGAATGTGCTTATAAATAATAAAGCCAGAAATAAAACAAATATTTTCCTTATCATACTACTAATTTTATTTTATAAGTTCTACCTCAGCGGGAAAATTTACCGCAATTATTTCATCTATCTCATTGCATCCTTTTCAACATCAACCAGACACAATCCTATCAGAATCTCAAATCACCTAATCTTGTTTCAACTTCACCTGCCTTTTCTCTTGTTGCACAATCGACAAGCGCATCATAACTATCATTTCTATGTCTTTGCATATTTTCTTTCACTTCTTTACAAAAGCCTGCATAAAATGCATCATTACGACTATTGCCATTATCTCTCTTACAATTAACTACTATATGAATCAGAGAGACAATTGCATAAACACTCAAATAAGAGCAATCATCAGGTGGTTGCTCATGCGATGCTTCGCAAGGCAATTATTTAATGTACCGTCCATTAGGAATCTTATCATGTATTGATATTGAAAGGAACAAGTTCTTGTCACTATACTGTTATTTTTATTAAACTTCGTTTAAAAGTGTATATTTTTGTTTTCTCGTCAAACAACAGGCTTTTCAACTGGTATCAGATTTTACCTTTACACGTCTGGATGTTTTTTTTCGTCTTTTCTCCTCTTTGCCTCCGTCATCATCCCTTCAGCCCCCGTCTCAACGCTCTACGAAATTAACACTTGTTTACTCTTTTGGGATAAAGAATCTTAAAGCCCTTGCATGTTCCCCGGATTTTTACTAACTTTGCATAGAAATGGCCGGAAAAGGCTCAATTTCCCGGATGTCTGATGAATGTCTGATGAAAGGAAAATCGGGTATGCCGTATTTCTATGAGTATCAGGCTGTTACGCGGAAGTTCACATTAGCATAATAAACTGGAGCCGATGCTACCCGCACCGCCTATAACACATACTTTCTTATCTTTGATCTCTCGCGTAAGCGTTTCTTTGTTTGCCTCAATATCTGGAGCAAACATGCTGACCGGACGGAAAGTCACACTGTCAGCTATAAATTTATCTAAATTAAACATATCTCGTTTTATTTCTTTCCACTCCTGTATAGAACCTGTATCCTGTCATTCAATTGCAATCTGTCGACACATGTCAGTGATTATCTATACTTAATTAAAGAATAATATACGAATATAATACTATACCTACTAATAGCACCGCTATGAGAGTAAAAATTACCTTTAATACTTTTTCAATATTCATGTTGTATTGTTTTAATTGCGGATAACAATGGACAGTTCTTCATCACCTCGCACTGTCACTTGTAAATTTGTCTAAGTTGAAAATATATTGATTCTATTTATTTCTTAAACAACGAAAAACAGGATAACGATAACGAAAACTATTCACGAATATCTATTTGTCAAGAATTAGAGGATTTTGGTGACAAGGGGCATTCAGTTTCCTGGCATTATTTGTGTTTTGCCTCACCCATCTTTATTCTACTGTTACTGACTTCGCCAAATTCCTTGGCATATCAACATTCAAGCACTTGCGTACCGCCACATGATAGGCCAGCATCTGGAGAGGAATGACACTCAGAAGTGGTGCTAAAAAATAGAGGGTATGAGGCATCTCAATAATCCAGTCTGCTATGGCACCAACCTGCTCATCGCCCTCTGTTACCACAGCAATGATACGACCGCCACGAGCATGAAATCAATATGGGGTAAGCTTGTCGTGCTCCTATATAACCTACTATACCACACATATCATTAATTTCTGATGTTAGAAGGAAGATGTGAAATGATGGAGGATGGCTGATGTGTCAGCTAAGGCGTTGGAGCTTCTGTCTTTTTGAAATATGCGGTTGGAATATAGGCTGAACCGAAAGATCCAAGAAGTGGAAGGGACATATAAATACGGCCACGTTCCTCGTGTACTTCTTTATCAGCGCTGAAACCAGTCATCTGAACACGCAGCTTCTTCTTATGTTTATTCTCATTGATGACGCGACCGCGCAAGCCTTTGAACTCGCCCTCAATGACCTCCACCTCATCACCAACAGTAAAGGTGCCTTCTTTCAGTGGCTTCACACCTTTCTTAGAATGGGTGCCATTGATGAAGTTGCTCATCGTGGGGTAGGGGATGATCAACGGGGGATTCTTGCCGTCGCTATCAGTCTCAAAATGATTGTAGTAATAAGAAATGAGCTTAGTCAATTCAATGACTGCAGTCCTCTTTTCTGTCGTTAAGCCGACAAACATGTTGTTTATTGTCTTGTCTTCTGGAGCGAGCGGCTTATCCGCATCGTTCTTTGTAACGATCTTAGGCCCCTTGGTATAAAGACGAGACTGCTGACAGGTGAGGTAGACAAAGATGATGCCCGAAATTAAGGGCTGTATCACACGGCGGCGTTTGCCATTCTTCATGACATGCACAGTATGGTAGGGTACATACGAACTGGATTCCAGGATGTCGAGACACGCTCGTACCTTGCTAATCCGGCTATAGCTGACTCGAAACACATACCATTCATAGCCTTTCCTTGGTTCTGGCACATTTTCTACCGACACCCCATCTTGTGCATTGCGCTCGCACCTGCCGGGGATAGTACTGGAGGTAAGTCCAGAATCAACTTCTTCTACCGTATCTACTTTGGATTCTACATCCATACCGGTAAACTTCTTTATGATACTAGTGTTGAGCAAGCTCTTTGCTCACTCATATCACAAAGCGGGTGCAAAGGTACGAAATATATCCCACATAACTACTATGTTTATGGAAAAAAATGCTCATTTGGTTCCATTTTTATGCAAAATTAATCATCATGCTCTGAAAGTACCCAATTCGTGAAATTAAATTTATTTAACCGTCCTTAATGTTATTTAGTGCTCGATTCAAGACGCTTGACGTTTTGCGGTAATATGAAAAATGCGTTTCAGGACCTTTTGAATGTCGGATTTTAATTGAAATATAGGGTAGAATTCCCTCGTAGCGGATAGTCGCGCTTGACTGTTCCAGGCTTGGGAAAAAGAAAGGTTTGGGATGTTGGTTTGTTGCCATGGATATTTAATTGATACCCAAATAATCGAAAATAATTGATAAAGTATCACTTTGAGATGATATCGAACTAATAATAGACAAATCCCGGGGTGATTCTTGCATCACCTCGGGATTTATATTTCAAACGGTCATTAGGTTGAAATCGGGATAACTACATCCTAACGGCCGATTTGGAGTCACAAAAGATGGTATTAGCGGACGTCGCCGTCGTAGTTTTCATCGGAGCCGAGGAAATCAACACCTACATTATTGGTCGTCTCGGTCACAGTGTATGTGGGACTGGTACAGATGATGTTTGTCTGCTTGATTGTTACCACGCATAGGGTGGGGGATTGATAATGTTGTTTCATATTTTTTATTTACGATTAAATTTTACAATTGAAAGATTTGTTGGGATATTGGGCTATTTGATGATGGCCTTTCTACCTTTATATACATAGATGCCCTTGGCGGTGGGGATGCCCGTGATTTTGCGGCCGTCGAGGGTGTACCATTCTGTAGTGGTAATCAATTGTTCACCCAGCAGCTTTTCACTATTTACTGACGTGGCGCCAGCGTCGTCGCCGGAAGAGCCACAATCTGTGCCATCAGAGAAGTGGAGATCGAAGGCACGGACAGCATTCGGGTCTGGTGATGATGTCGGATCCCCGGCGGTGATGCCGCTGAGCTGGAAGTAGGCTCGGAAGGCGTTGATCGTCCTGTTCTGGCTGGGGTAATAGAGCTTGTCTTCGGCGCCGAGGTAAAGCACGGTATTGTCGCCGCCATTGATTTCCACGGGTTCGTAGTTGCCGATGAAGGTGAGGTAATCGGTCTTGGTGTCGTTGGTGCCGTTCTTGACGGTGACGCCCGTAAATACAGGATTGACGATGTCGGTGCCCTGGTTGCCGACGCTGCCGGTGTTATAGCCGTTGGTGACACTGCCGCTATTGTTGCCGATGCCGCCGCCTACAGCCTGGCCGCCCCACCGGATGATATAAGGTTTGCCAGCCTCAATGGTGCTGAGGGGTTCGGTGAAGGTGATGTTTAGTGTGCTGTTCTCGCTGTCGAATGAGGAGGCGCTGAGGGCGCGGGCGTCGGCGCCGTCAAGGGCACTGCCGCTGATGGTGACGTTAAAGGGCAGACACAGCGTGTTCCATGCGCCATCCTTGTACAGCGTGCGTCCTGAGAGTGTCACATTGGCAGTGATGCCATTCCACAGCTTAATCAGGTTGGCATTGTCTGTGCCGTTGTTGGCCAGCTGCAGGGTGTTCTTGGCGGTGGTAAAGACGTAAGACTCGCTCCACTTGCCGCCATCGTTGTTGACGGCCTGCACCTGCACCTGGTAGCGCGGGGTGGCAGAGAGGCCCGTCAGGCTATAGCTGTTTGTGTTCAGCGCGCTCACCGTCGTCCAGTCTCCGGCAGGTTCTACGATGGTGGCATCGTCGACATACAGGAAGGAACCTTCCGTACCTCCGGCATGCAGTACGGCCACCCATCCCTCGCCGGAAAGGTCACCGAGGTTGACGGTGTACTCTGTCGGAGTGGTGGTGGCTTCAACATTCCTCATGATATAATAGAAGAGGCTCCCATTCTTGGAATACAAGACAGAGAATTTCTCTGTCGTCTCGCCACTCTTCCAGGCGTAGAAAGAGAAGGAGCCTCCAAGGTTTACTTTCGGAGAGATAAGCCATTGGTTCTGTTCGTTCAATTGATACTTAATGCATGGCGTGCCGTCGATGCCTTGGGTGTCGTCCTTTGACGAGCGGTTCAGACGCCAGCCATTCATAGAGCCGTTGAAGTCTTCCGTGATGACGCCAACAGGCATGCTGCGCAAGTTCCATGCCGCGGCATCACCCACATTGGTCCAGCCGATGGTGGCCGACTCTGAGGCGATGTCGGAAGCGGTAAGGTCCGTGGGCGTCTGATCCTTCACCGTCAGCGATGCTGAGCAGGTGGATGTCTCAGTGGGTATCGTACCAGTGTAATACGAGGCCTTGATGGTGTACGACTTGGCTGCTGTCGGGGTGACGGTGATGACGCAATCCATATTTCCTTCGGCGGGAATGACAAACATCCCTCCCCCTCGGATTCCAGAAAGGGCAATCTCGCCGTCGTAGACATTTGTCGTGCTGTTGTTGGTCACATTGACGGTCACGTTGACACTCTCGCCCAGGGCGATGGTGCCGTGGGACAGCGTGATGCTGTTGATGGTGAGGCTGTTTGGCTCGGTCGTTGGCACGTCGAGTACGGTACCCTTGTCACCCACTTTCTGGATACCGATGACGGCCTCCTGGCCTCTGTTGTAGGCACTGGACGTCGCGCTGCCGCCGATGCCCTGCTCGTCGGGGTTAAGCACGGACAGGACGAAATAGCCGTCGCTCATGCCTCCCCAGCCCCAGTTGATGTGGAACAGGTCGCCATCATCGTACATATAGCCGTCGCAGACAAAGGCATGGCCGCCGTCCGTCCCCTGGCCGCCATAGACGACGGGACGGCCCTGGCTCAACTCGTTATATATCAGGTCGGTCCAGTTGGCATAGGTATAGCAGCTGCGGTTGACATACCTTGTGGTCTCTGCATAGCCGAAGTATCCCTTGAGGGCAGTGGTCACGTCCCTGGTATAGGCTCCCGACGATGCGTCGTAGTTCATCTGGACAGCACAGCCGCATACGAGCATCATATAGGCCACATCGTCGGCCTGCTCTTCCGTATAGTCGCCATTATAGCTGGCTATCATGCCGCTCCAGTCGATGGTGGCTCCAGCAGTAATAGTCGGCAAGGTGTGCTTGCCGTTACGGGTCGTGTATCCGAGAATATCGGCTGTCGTCACGGTCGTGGCATTGTTGTGGGTTACCGTCTCGGTATAGTACATCACCTGGGCATAGGCCGTTGCCACGCAGCCCGTGACACAGTGCGTGCCGGCTTCATATTCCGGACACAGGTTGTTATACGGAGTGCCCTGGTTCCAGGTTGTCGTGATCAGCGGGGCAATGTCATCCGTTTTGTGGCTTCCTACGCGCCGTGGTGCCTTTGTTCCACCAGCACCAGGAGTTCCGTTGGCTTTCAGCCACGCTATCTCGTCGGCGTAGCCTTTGAGCCAGGCCCGCATGTTGTCGGGCAGGTTGTCGGTGTCGATATTGCCGTGGTCGCCATAGCCGAGGATGGGCGTCGTGGCGTCGTCGTTGGAGACGATGACGAAGCCGCCATCGTTGGCAATGTTAAAAACATAGAGTCCATTCACCTGACCCGCTGCCGTGACGTCAGGTGGTGATTTCCTGTTCTGATGAGCGGCCGCAAACTGCTCAGCAAGCAATTGGGCCTGTTCCTTGGACAGCTCTTCGGCCCACACACTCGCGATGTTAAAGGCCATCAAAAACAATAAAAATAATACTTTTCTTCTCATATAGAAACCTTTTAAATCATTAATTCTAAAGGGATTGTGATATATTGGTGCATCCAGGTGCACGCTTTTGGCGTGCAAAGGTACGAATAAGCGAGCAAAGAACAAAGCAAAAAATTATTTTTTGTTTTGTTCTTTTGAGCGAGAGTATCTTCGAGCGAAGCTCAAAGTTGCGAATAAATGAGGAGACATGCAAATAATGCAGCTACTAAATGCACGGAAATGGGACGGGAAAACGATATGTTATACCTATATCATGTAGTCTTGGGCATGACGAATGTGTGACATGGCAATGGAAAGCGGCGCAACCAACTAGTGGAAACGCCGCCGATTTGTAGTGTTGTGAATATATGTCCGCTGGAGTTACCAGGCTTCTTCCTGATTGCCGCCGTCCTTATCAAAGGTGAAACTTACACCATCAGACGATGATTCGTTGGTCTGCACGCTGGTGATAGAAAGTGTTACGCCAGCGGTCTGTATCTTCACCACCTGCATGGTGGGCTGTAAATATGTTTTCTTTGTCATAGCTTAGTCCTCCATTTATTTGATGATTACTTTCTTACCGTTCTGAATGTAGATGCCCTTCTGAGTGGGGTCGGCAACCTTGCGGCCCTGCAGGTCGAAGGTGTTCGTGTTCTCATTTACGCGTGGGGCGTTCTCAATCATCTGAATACCCGTGGTCTCGCCATCGCCGAAGTCCATGACGAAAGAGCGGGCGTTGTTACTGGGCAATGTAAAGTAAGCGCGGAAAGCCTTCATGTAAGCTTCACCTGTGGGAAAAGTCAGCTTGTTGCCGCCAATAACGAAGAGCTTGTCTTGACCGGCTGTCAACAAGGTCTTTTCCAGCAGCGGGGTGAATGTGGCATAGCCGCCAGTGCCTGTAACAGGGACAGAAGTCCATGCTGGAGTGATGCCAGAGAACTCCTTGCCGTCGGCAGAGAGGTCAACGGTGGTTGTACCGGGGAGCTGGATGAGATAGGGAGTGCCGGCTGCGATAGTGGAAGCGTCGGCGAAGTTGAGGGTCAGGACTCCGTTGTTGAGTGTAGAGCCTGTAAATGCCTTCACCTTGACGCCCGTACCAAAGACGGTAGCAGGGTCAGCGATTGCGAAAGGTGCGCAGAAGGTGTTCCAACCGCCACCTTCCGGCAACGTATTCAACGTACGGTTGAGAAATACGTTGACCTTTGTGCCATAGTTGGTCTGGTTGTCGGTAGCATCCTCATCAAGCTTATACCACAGTTCTGTGGTTACCTCCACATTTTCGGCGGGCATCTTGAACGTGTAAGTGTTGCCCGAGCCGGTGGCATCGGCGTTGTTGTATTTAACGCTCTTAACCTTGTGTACACCCGAGTAGCTAACGGTGATCTCATTATCTTTCTTGGCCGTGGTGGTGCTGAGGGTCCAGCCTGTGTTGTCGTTGCCCGAGGCGAAGGCAATGGTGTTGTAGAGGTAAGTAAACTTGGCGTGGTAGTTGCTGTTATTGGCGCTGTACCACTCGTCGCCAGCGGCTCCGTAGGTCTTGGCCCACATGTCGATGTAGTAGGTCTTGCCTGGTACGAGAGTCAAGTCTACTGCGGAGGCCAAATCCACTGAGCCAGTCCATGAGATAGAGAAGTCGTGGTCGCCTGAGATGCGGGTAGCAGCTCCCAGCCAGAGATCCTGGTTGGTTCCGACCTGGGAAGAGCCGCCGTCCCAGATGCGGAAGTACATGTTGGCACCGCCACGGTCGTTGCTATCGCTCCAGACGTTGAACGCGATGCTGGTAATGGTCATGCTGGTGAGGTAGCCGAGGTCTGTCGGATTGTTGCCGTCGGTAGACCACTTGGTGAAATCCGTAGTCATACCGCCGATGCTCATGGAAGCGCTATACCAGCCGAAGTCGGCCTTTGCGCCTGTTACTGCCACTGTGAGCAGGACGAGCAATGAAAGTAATTTTCTTTTCATTTTGTTGTTGTTAAAGAGTTAATAATTATTGTTAATATTTTTTATGTTTCACTATATTTTTACCATGACAGGCTGACCAGCAGCCGTGAAGCCATGGTCAGAGTGTGGCGTTATATGGCCGTGTGCGAGCAGTTTCGCAGCCTTTCGGCTGCAAAGGTACGTTTTTTTTTCTAAATAAATGGTAATATTATGGAAAAAAGTGACATTTTTTAACATTATTACATTTCGTTTGAGGTAACGAATATATGAAATTTGCAAGAAATCAGCTAATATATGCATGGAAAATGGAAATAAAAGAAAAGTCGAAGAAAAGATAAGCAAAAGACGGCGAACCTCCCGGTCCACCGCCCTAATAACATAACTAATTAAACTTGCTAAAATGCAAGATATTTCGGGTGCAAAATTACGATAAAGAAACCATAATTCCAAATTTTAACAGTAAAAAACGCTGGAAATCGGATATTTATAGTAAATAACGCGATATTTTTGATTAATAGCCATCGTTTAGACGTTTTTTTTGTGACCCAAAGACAAACCCCAATGCGATGATATTTCACGCGCGAACATTATTTATATAGATATAAAAACGTAGATTCGCTGTTTGCTCTATATCCCTTAACTGAGGTTCTGGAAGACCCTTAACGAAAGATATATGATACAACGACTCTACGTCTCATGTGGTACAAATCTGGTGCACATCGTCGCAGGAGTTCCCCAATGGAATTGGGAAAAAGAAACGATTCTGTGCGGTGGCGACGGAAAGAAACGTTGCTGTGGGGTGGGTGAGGGCAGGAGGATTATTCGCGGCTGAATGTCAGATTAAGGACGTTCTGTCGTTGGTATTTATCAATGTCGATCTTCAGCCCGGTGGCATCCCGGAGGTCCTGGAGGATAGTCTTCCCCCAGTCCTGGGCATTGATAGGTTCTCCCTGGGAATTATAATAAGGGATGCGCAGACGCTTGACTTCAATGGACTTGGAGGTGAGGCGGCCGAACTTTACCTCACCGTTTATGGCGTGTTCGCTGAACCACTGCTGGAAGTGGTCTTTTATCGGCTTTCCATCAATGCCATCACCAAGGAAGTCCACGCCACCACCGCTCTTGGAACGGCATACGACTCTTATCTTACGCCCGTTTTCCCGCATGTCCTGGATATACGTGGTCATCTGCTGGAGGAATTCGTCGGACTTGGCACTGACGTCCTTGCGAAGGGCAAGAGACAAAGGCTCCATGGTCACCAACTCACCACTCAGTCGGGCCACCGCATCATAGGTAGCGACATCTGTGGCTTCCACATTCCAAGAGACCATATTCTTGGGACCCATCTTTTTCACGGAGTAGCTCACGTCAACATTGAAGTCGGCGTCGTCTTTCCGCAGTTCCTCCATGAGATCATCGAAATCCTGCTCTTTATAGACCTCTGTTGATTTGACCATGAAGCCACGGCCCTGAAGGAGTTTGCTGATGGTGTTGAGAACGGCCGACATTTCTTGAACGCCAGCGACATCCTCGTATTTATAGATTAGAATCTCGCTGTCGTCTATCGCTTTTTTCTCTGCGAGACCATTGTCCGCCATCCACTTCGAGGAGGGAAGCAACAATACGGTGAGACGCTCGTTCTGCTGGGCAAGACAACCTACGCTTGCCATAAGGGCAAACAATACGGAAAGGAAAAATTGTTTTGTTTTCATAGTCTTTTGGATTTGTTTCGACAAAGATAAGAAGAAAAAATGAATTATAAATCAGTAGCATCAAGAAATTAAGATTTCTTTAGAGGAAAGAAGCTTCGTTTGAACACTTCGCCCAAGTATCATGAAAAAGAGTGGCGAAAAGATAAAATAGGAATGAAACTATTTGATAGTTATAAAAAGAGTCGTGCAAAGTCCTTTGAAGATGGTTTTTGAGTAGAATGCTGAGGGTCTCATCGAGGGAGCTATCCTCATTGACCAAAGAGAGGAGGACTTCGTGGAAAAGGCAAAGGCAAAATACTTTTGGCGTAGCTTCCGTTGGTGAGAAAAGCCCCTGACACTCACGTGCGAGGGGCTTGTTAACTTTGTGATAATATCAAAATCATGAAAAATTTCAAATAACTTTGGCCGCAAATACATGCCTCACGGCGTCATCCCCACGGCCTGTTTTGTGGCTGATATGTACTACGCTTAGTACCCCCCTAATTGTTTTCAATGCGATGTTGGAATATCGTATCGTACTATGATTTTGTTAGAATACAAAGGTATGAAAAAGGACTGAAACAAACAAAGGATTTACAGAGTTTAACTATAAACCCAAAAAAGCCCCCGACACTCACGTGCCAGGGGGATGCAGTTTTATACTTACAGATCTTATTCAATTTATGAATAGTTTCATTTTACCTTTGGCCGCAAATACATGTCTCACGGCGTCCTTTTAACGGCCTTCCACTTTATGCATACATTACTAATAACTATTATGTACTACGCTTAGTACCCGTTCTGATTGTTAACGCTATGTTGGTATATTATGTATTATGATTCGTGTTGGAATGCAAAGGTATGAAAAACAAGGAATACTAACGAAGGATTTACAGAGTTTAACAACTGAAACATGATTCAATGAATATTTCTTTTTCACTAATCATACTGTTCAACTTTTAATTCGTGTTCACGAATTTATGAACATGTTCTGAAATTTGAACATGAGTTTGAGCAAAATCGATATTATACGGGACATGGCATGGCAGCATACAAGAAAAAGAAGGCCATTCAAAATGAGAAAGCCTATACATTTACATACAAAGACATGTCGGAATGTTTACATGACTTTGGGCTTGGAGACTTCCTGGTGCTATAGAATCAGGGAACTACAGGTGGCGGAAGGGATGTAACGCAGAAAATAATCAAAAATTAACCCTAACCATGAAAAACACACCGGGGGAACGGCGTCGCCAAGGGGGCGAGTAGTCCCCGACGAGGAATGATGTTTTTGACGACGTAAATTCGATTACTTAAAAAATCTTAGAAAAAATGTTGGATGTACATGCAATTGCGCTTTATTTACTATATTTGCACAGAATTTGAAACAAAGAGTATGAAAAGCCGTATTGTAGAGCAAATCCAAGTTAAGAACTTCAAGTCATTGAAGAACCTACAATTAGATGGGTGTAAACGCATCAATCTGCTGATAGGCCGTCCTAATGTAGGTAAGAGTAATCTGCTTGAAGCCATGTCACTATATAGCTTGCCTTTTGTGCTGCGTTCCAAGGATGCAAATCTTAGCTCGTTGGTAAGGGCTGGGAATTTAGGGGAACTGTTCTTCGACGGGAGTATGGACGAGGATATCGAGGTGAAAGTCAATGACACCGATATTGTCAGTATTACCAGCCAACAGCACAATGGTGGAATTTTTACCATGCGAAAAGACGGCAAGGTCATTGAGGAATGCGGATTATCACGGGATTTAGAGTTATCTGTTGGGAATCAACATGGTGGATATGATGTTAAGGTTCTTTTCTACAAGTTTATGATGATGTCTCGGTGGATGTCGTCTGGTATACCACAGCTGTTGCCTCCGTCTGGGGCTAACCTGATGGAAGTGGTGAAGCAGATTCCCATGCTGAAAGACGAAGTAAGCGGGCTGATGGCTTCATACGGTCTGAAGATGGTCTATGACAACGTGAGTCAGGAGCTGAAAGCACTGAAAGAGAAGTTGGACGAAATATTCCTGATACCGTTCAACTCGCTGGCCGACTCGCTGCAGCGCATGATATTTTATAAAGCTGCCATACTAAGCAACCACGGAAAGGTGATATGCATGGAGGAGCCAGAAACACATACTTTCCCGCCGTATATCGCCTCCGTTGTGCAGGATATAATCGATGCAGAGGATAATCAGTTCTTTATTTCTACTCACAGCCCATACGTGACAAACAGCCTGATGGAATCGGCGAGCGATGACTTGGCCATCTATTTCGTGAATATGGTGGACGGAGAAACGACGGTAAAACGTGCCTCTGATGCAGATGTGGATGAGATATACGCCAATGGTGTTGATATGTTCTTTAACATGGAAACGTACCTTTGAAGAAAGATGAGAGACCTGTATATTATCCCAGAATGCTTTGTTGACACAAGTCTGGTGGAGTCGTTGTTCGATACAGAAGGCGTAAACCATCAGAAGGGATGCAACATGGTTGCTGGTCTGATGAATGGAAAATTTAGTGACGGGTTTGCTGTGGGTGTCATTGACTTTGACAAGAAACGCCATCCGTATATGAACGAATTCATAGAAATAGCTTCATCGGAGCATCTGATGCTGATGAAGCATAAAAACCGTTGTCATTATGTCGTTTATGTAAAGCCAGCGATGGATGGTTTTATTCTGAGTCAAGTGACTCTTGCTGGAGTGAAACTTGCTGACTATGGACTCCCATCTGACTTGAAAGCGTTTACGCGGGTGACTAAGACCATCACTACCCAATCTGACCCACGTTTTAAAAAACTTTTCAATGACTTGAAAGGTTGTCGTGAAATTGTTATCCTCAGACAATTGTTGACTTATCTGAAAGATAATCGCTTTACTTCGGATGATGATGAACTGAAGCGGATATTTCATGGATAATGGTTAATAAGAACTTCCAATTGTAATGGGATTCTGATAATTTAGGCTGCGCATACGAGATCATTCGAGTGGAAAAGAGAGGAATAACCCCCATTTTTTTCAATAAAGTAATGGTTTTGATAGTTAAGTTGGTGACGGCGGCATCGTGTGGTGCTGCCGTCATTTCGTGTGGTTAGAGGTGATTTTTAGGGGCGAGAGGTTAAACGTTTACGTAAAGAAGTCGGGTGGGGTATTGGAATTTCAGGGGAAAAGGTGTTACTTTTGCAGAAGAAATGTATTAATACTAACTAATCTATTTAGAAAAAATGAAACAAAACCTTTTGCGACGCCTGAAGCTGATGAGTATGGTATCCATACTACTCGGCTTGACGGCTATGGCTGGCAGCTTTCGTGCTGCCAATGACGAAACACTGATCGACTTCCCGACAAGCGAAGAGGGAATTTTTGTTAAGGGCAATACGGAAATAACCACGTCCGAGAATTTCAAGGTCATCAAGTTCTCAAGTGGCTATACGGGTGGAAATGCCGGGAATAATGCCGCTCTTGCCGTCAGTGGCGGCTTCAAGGCCGGAGACGTTATTACAGTTGCCGGATTTATCAAGAACAGTAGTTCTGAGAAGTATGGTACTGTTGCGCTGTTCTCTGCTACAAATGCCACTGGCAGTGAGGGCATCATCAATATCAAGACATTTAATAGATTTGCCAATCTGGCGAACAATGAAACCATCACTGAGCAGTCCTTTACCTTGGCATCTGACTATGATATGCTATTCCTTGGACGCAATGGTAACACGGCAACCAACGTGACAATTGTCAAGGTCGTACGCCCGGGAACGGGCGGTGGTGGCGATGAGCCTAGCGGCGATGAGCCGGGGACGACATATCCCATCACGGCTAAATGGGACTTCCAGAATCTGAACCCAGCCTCGCTGGCAGATGTCCATATTGAGGGTAACGTAGAACAGGATGTGGCATCCAGCGTGGATGGCGTCGTCATGCATGTCATAGCCAATGGTGGCAAGTTTGCCTATAGCAGCTCTGGCTATGCGCAGTTCAACCCAAACACCAAAATACAGGTTCCGGTCCTGACGACATCGGATGTGGTGACGGTGGTCAGCTACACCGGACAGTATCACTATACCGTAGGCGGGGTGGAAGCCAACGGCAACACCTTCAGCCATACCGCCACGGCAGACGAGGTGGCACAGGGCTACGTGGAGATTATCGGCATCGGGTCGAGTGCTTACATCTATTCCATCCAGGTGGTGCAGAATGAGCCAGCTGGTGGCGATGAGCCGGCAGGCGTTGCCGGTAGCGTGACATGGACGGTAGGAAATGAAGCGACCCCGACCATCTCGAGTGAGGTCAGCGAAGCCTTCATGGCTACGGATTTCACTGTGGGTAGTAATCTGACAGCGTCTTCTGCCACCTATTTTAACACGAATATGATAGCATACACGCCCGCTACAAGCAATGCGGGAGCTGTCGAAGGTGTGGTGGTAGAATACCGAGTCAAGACCTATCCAGGTATCAAGTTCACCCCAACGAGCGTGTCCTACAATGCCGTGAAGGATGGCACGGACAATGCCACGTACAAATGGAGCTATACGGTAGATGGCACAGAAAGCACTATCACTGAGGTGTCTAAAGATTACATCATCCGCAATAACAACACTACGGGGACGCCTGCGATGCTGCATACCCACGACATCACTGCCAGCCAGTGCGAAGAGTTTACCTTCCGCATCTATGTGTCTGGTTTCGCCAATAACAAGAAGTTAGGCATTGGCAATGTCATCATCAGCGGTACGGTCAGCGGCTCTGTGAAGAAGTTCACCACGGTATATGACCTGGCAGCAGCGATGATGAGTGCCGCGTCAAACTTCGAGGGTACCTCTGGCACGCTGGCTCCCACGACAGCCGAGGAAGGTTCCAATGCCCCGGACATGGGCGTTGACGCCACCAGTGGCAAGTTAGGCAAGAACAATGCCGACTGGGCACAGATCAACGCAGGCACCGTGCTGACGCTGGCTGGCGTTCCCAAGGGTGCCGAGGTGACCTTCGCGCTGTATAACTCGACGGCACTGAGCATAGACGGCGTGCCGTACACCAATGGACAGACCTATACCGCCACGAAGGACGAGAACCTGTCAATGTCATGTACGACAGCGGGTTATATCAAGAGCATCACGGTTGTCGGCATGCCCTTTGTCACGCCTCCTGCCAGCGACGGCTATACCAATACATGGTATTTCGGCAAGAGCAACAGTGCTCCCGAATTCGCCCTGCAGGGCAGTGCAGAATACACCTATACGGTGAATGACCACAGCATGGTGATCAATACCGATGCCGGCAAGCTGAACAATGCGAGCCGCAGTGACGAGTGGGCACAGTGTAACAACGGTACGTTGTTCAAAGTTCCCGTCTATAAAGGGTCGAAGCTGACGTGGGGCCGATATACTGGCGGCAGCGAAGCAGGCTTTACCATAGAAAACACCCTGTATAATGACTACTATATCGCCACAAAGGACGGTACAGTGGAGATGACAGCAACAGGAATCAGCTACCTGAGCTATATCAAGATAGAACCCGCAACACTCTACGACATCAGCGGTACCATCACGGGAGGCGACGTCAATGGCGCTACCATCATACTGAAAGCCGCCGGTAATGGCCAGCCCTATAGTGCCACCATCGCCGAAGGAGCCTTTGCCATGACGGTTCCTGCCGACATCTATACGCCGAGTCTTGGCGGTGGCGTGGCTTACGTCGTCACCTCGCCGACCAGTATCACGGTGAATGCCGACAACAGCGGCAATATCGGCGCGATTACCATTGCTGCTGCTACTGCACAGACGGTGACGGGAGGAATTGTTAATGCCCCGGCAGAAGCATTTATACTGACCTTCACGGCAACGAACGATAACAGTCATAACAAGACAGTGAACTGTGAGGCCGGTGCTACGTCTTACAGTGCAGAGCTGATGCCGGATACCTATACCATCAGCAGTGACAAGGGTACGCTGAGCACGCTGTCCAAGGAGAGCTTTACCGTTGGGACAGAGGCCGTATCCCATAATATCTACTATCCTGAGGCTGCCGTGCCTGCTGCCACACAGGCCGAGATCACCGTTGACAATACCGCTACTGTCGCAGCTAATATATATAATAAGGTGGGCGACGCCTTGGCTGCCGCCAAGGCCGGAGGTATCTCTGCGCCCGTCATCACGCTGACCAGCGGTCAGATATATCGCGAGCAGGTCAAGGTGGACCAGGCCAATGTGACGTTCAAGACCAGCGGTGAGGCGAAAGCCACCATTACGTGGTACTATGGCATCGGCTATGCCTACTACAGCCTCGGCAGCGACGGCTACTATGACAAGGACCGCGCCATGACGCGTAACAGCATTAAGATGATTGACCCGTCACGCTGGGGCGCCACCGTGCTGATTACCAAGAACGGAAAGGGCTTCAAAGCCGAGAATATCATCTTCGAGAACAGCTTTAACCAGTACTATACCGAGGAAGAAATGACGGACGGCGTGACGCCCAACGGCGTACAGTCCATTACCGTTGACAGACAGGCTCAGACCGTTGCTGCTGACAGCAAGACGGCCACTGAGCGTGCCGCAGCGATCGCCTTCGAGAACAATCCCACCGGCTGTCAGCTCTACAACTGTACGTTCGTCGGTTCTCAGGATACCTTCTACAGCAGTGGTACTCTGTATGTGAAGAACTGTAACATCATCGGCAATACCGACTATATCTTCGGCGGTGGCTATGTTGTCTTCGACGACTGCGATCTGACCATCGGTGGTTACAGTGACCAACAGTCCACGGCACATATCACCGCCTATAAAGACGGCAGTACGCTGGATGCCAGCAAGAAGTATGTCTTCCGTGACTGTACGGTGAAGAAGGGTGACCGCCAGTATTTCGCTGCTGACCTCGGCCGTGACTGGGGTGGCGCAGCAGCCAGCGTCTATTTCCTGAACCTGAAGAATGAGATTGGTAATAAGCTGTCATACAAATGGACCAACATGAATGGCGGTGTTAGCGCCGGTACTGCCGACCTGCACGTCTATGACTTCGACCCGACGGTGAATGCTAATTACAATACGACGGGGGCTAATGGCGCCAATGTCAATGGCGTGCTGAGCGACGCCGATGCCACAGCACTCTATACGGGTGTCGTCACCAGCCTGGCATTTACGCCGGAGCATGTCTATGACATTCCTTTGAACGACGGCAGCTACTATAATGTTATCCGCATCAAGGCCAGCAATGACGGCGAGGGTGATGTTACCCTGACGCGTACCATCGCCAAGGACAAGTGGGCCACCATCGTGCTGCCGTTTGCCATGACAGCAGAGCAGGTCACTGAAACCTTCGGTGCTGATGTCAAGGTCGCCGAACTGACCAGCGGTACAGAGGATAAGCTGAACTTCACCACAGTGACGGCTATGGAGGCTAACCAGCCATACGCCATCAAGGTTGGCACGGACTTCTCGACGGCCACCATCAGCGGTGTGACCATCGTGGAGGCAGAACCCACGCAGACGGTCGGCGGCTGGCAGTTTGTTGGTACCTACGCTGCAGGCAATATCCCTCAGGACAGCTACTTCTTCTCTGGCAACCAGCTGTGGCAGGCTGCTGACGAGACGAACACCATCAAGCCCTTCCGTGCCTGGTTCACGTATGCTGACGGCGATGCTGCACGCAGTCTGACGTTTGGGGTTGATGAGACCACCGATATTGCGTCCTACGGCCTAAATAATAAAGATGAAATAATCAATAATAAAGCTGTTTACGACCTCAGTGGTCGTCGGGTGGAGAAGCCGACGAAGGGAGTGTATGTCGTGAATGGCAAGAAGGTCGTGATTAAGTGAGATTAAAGATTAAACATTATATTTCAGAAGACAATGAAAAAGATATATAATTCACCTGAGATGAATATCGTGGTGCTCCGTGGGTGCTACACATTACAGGCAGCTTCTGGTCTGGACGGCTTTGGCGGCAGTGGTGGACAAGGGTCTGGCAAGACCGCTGACGCCCGTAGTCATCGCTTCTATGACGAAGACGAGGATGACGACGATGAATATTAAGAAAAAAAGACCTTTTGGTTAGTAATTGTGAAAAGGGTGGGGCGTGTCCGTTAGTGGGCATGCCTCACTTTTTTGTTTCAAGGGGCGATGCCGGAAAGGAGAGAGGGAGCGTTTCGCCAACGCCCCCTCTCTCTGTTAAAAAGTTTCGCCTAACTTAAACTTTACAACCTATTTAGAATTATTTTTAGACTTTGCAAAGATACAGCAAGATGGGTGAAAAAGCAAATCGTTTAACCAAAATTACGGCACGTTAACGAAAAAGTGTCCGTAGCGGAAGGTGGGGGCTGACAAAAAAACAAATAATCTAAAATATGAAAAACACACCGGGGGAACGGCGTCGCCAAGGGGGCGAGTAGCCCCGACGAGACATTAACCCAAATCGGTCATTAGAACGAATTAGTGCTTATTTTGGTCTTTTTATGCCATAGCAGCATTTTCTTTTGGCATCTTGTTGGCATAGCCTTTTTGATGTAGCCCGCTACGCCTTCAAAGCCTATACTACCAATCTACTCAAAACAAATACTACTCTGACATAAAATCTAATGACCGATTTGGGATTAAGCAAAAATAGATTTACATCAGTCGGAAAAGCAAAAAGAAAAAATTGGTTTTCATTTTGCTTTTCTCTCGTTTTTTCGTAATTTTGCACTTTATAAGCGCGATAATGCAAAAACAACTAATTGAAACGCATATTAACAACAAGAAAATGAACAAGATAGTATTGATAACAGGAGCGACGAGCGGTATTGGACTGGCTTGCGCGAGGAAGTTTGCCGAGAATGGAGATAAGGTCATTCTCACGGGAAGAAAGGAACACCGTTTGGCTGAGATCCGTAAGGAACTGACGGCGACGGGTGCCGAGGTGATGACGCTGGCCTTCGACGTGAGGGACCGTGAGAGGGCCAAGAAGTTCCTCAACGGGCTGCCAGAAGAATGGCAGGAGATTGACGTGCTGGTGAATAATGCCGGTCTGGCGCTAGGTCTGGAACCCGAGTATGACGGTAGCTTCGATGACTGGGAGACGATGATAGATACGAATATCAAGGGCCTGTTGACAATGACTCGCCTTGTCGTTCCCGGTATGGTGGAACGTAACCGCGGACATATCATCAACATCGGCTCTGTGGCAGGCGACGCCGCCTACGCCGGAGGCAATGTGTATTGTGCCACCAAGGCTGCCGTGAAAGCGCTGAGTGACGGCCTGCGCATCGATGTGGCCGACACTCCTATCAGAGTGACAAACCTGAAGCCTGGATTGGTAGAGACGAACTTCAGCAACGTCCGCTTCCATGGAGACAACGAGCGCGCTGCCACTGTCTATCAGGGCATCACGCCGCTGACGGGTGATGATATCGCCGATGTCGCCGTCTATGCCGCCAATGCTCCGGAGCATGTACAGATTGCCGAGGTGCTGATATTGGCGACTCACCAGGCCAGCGGAAGTGTGATAAAGAGGAGATGAGAGTTTGGAATGTGGAATGTTGAATGAGGAATTTGGAATTATTCGCCTTTGGCGAATGTGGAATGAAGAATGAGGAATTAGGAATTGCATTACTGTTATATATATAATAAGGTGTACCGATGAATATGTTGATAGTCTTGGCAGCAGCACTTCTTCCAGCCATTCTGCTTTTGATCTATATATTGAAGAAAGATCCCCAGCCGGAGCCGACGTCATGGCTGGTGAAGGCTGTGCTTTTTGGCGTGGCGATATGTATCCCTGTAGTCATCGTGGAGAGCGGCATCGAGACTGTGCTGTTCGGCCCAGGCGGCAAGCCCGCCACCTTTGCGGGTACCACGGCGATGGCATTTTTCGTTGCAGCTATCCCGGAAGAGGCGTTTAAACTGCTTGCCCTTTGGCTGGTATTGCGGAAGAATCCCTATTTTGACGAGCATTTCGACGGCATCGTCTATGCCGTCTGTGTGGGGCTGGGCTTTGCAGCCGTCGAGAATGTGGGCTATGTCTTCGGCCAAGAGGAATGGGTTCCCGTTGCCATAGCACGCGCCTTGCTGGCAGTACCGGGACACTATGCCTTTGCGGTACTGATGGGCTATTACTATTCCGTCTATCACTTTGTGGACCGCTCGCCCAAGGTGGCGGTCTTTATCCTTCTGGCCCCAGTAGTTGTACATGGCGTTTACGATGCCCTGGCTATGAGCGGTATAGTCAACCCGTATGTGGGAGGACTCTGTTTCTTCCTTCTTGTCTGGTTCTGCGTCAGGATGCATAAGGTGGCGAGGAAGAAACTGGTGGCGCTGATAGAGCGGGATAGGGGAGAGAGCACATATACGGGATAAGTCTTAGCCGAACAGCTGCTGGCGGATGAGCCAGATAATCATGAGGTGAACGGGGTAGAAGGCATAGAAGAGGTACTTTCCTATGGCGCCCTTGATAAAGCCCCTTTGGCCGTTGTACATGGCGATGGGGATAAAGGCCAGGCCTGTCACCCATTTGAAGGAGAACAGGCAGCAGCCCAACAGTGCCTGCAGTGCCAGATGGCGGCGCAGGGCATAGAGGAGGATGATGAAGGTAAAGCCCGTACCGCCGTATTCTGCCCGGAAAAGGAATGCCACGGCGAGCATGGCGACGAGTATGCCTCCGACACGTCGCCAGTCGTGTCGGTAGTGCTCCACGGCACAGAGTCCGAGGAATCCCCATAGCAGCGTAAACATGACGTTATGGCCCATGAGTTGCAGGCCGTTGTGGAACAGTGCATACGGTATCTCGGAGATGAGGGCGCATACGAAGAGGCTCCAGCCGTAGCGGCGGCGGTTCCTGGTATGGATAAAGCCCTCGACGATGAGGAAGGCGAAGATGGGGAATGCCAGGCGTCCCACGCAGCGTAGGAGGAAATACCATGTCACGACACGGTGGTGATACATGAATAGCGGCTCGGTGAAGGCGTCCCAATGCCAAAGCAGCTGCCACGCAGTATGGTCTATGCCCATCGTTATGACGGCAATCATCTTCAGTGCACTTCCTGACAGGATACGATAATTCATTGCTTCAAAGACTTTTTATTTGATTTATGGAATGGTTATGCGGGATATTCGTTTGGCCTTGGCTTCCGATGTGGTGGACAGCTCGCCTTTCAGGTATTCCTCGATGATGAGTCCTGCCATCGGTGCAGCCAAATCTGCGCCGAAGCCACCATGTTCTACATACACACTTACGGCAATCTTCGGCTCGTCCTTCGGGGCAAAGGCAATGAAGACCGAATGGTCTTTTCCTGTGTTTTCCACCGTCCCCGTCTTGCCGCAGATAGGGTAGGACGCCTTGACGCTGGTCGCCGTGCCTTTCTCTACTGCCAGATGCATGCCGTCGATAACCGGAGCGTAGGCCTCTTTCTTGACCTTGGTCTGTCGTTTGGTGAGGTAGCGCTTGTTCTTGGTGTCTTTATGGATATGCGGCACGAAGTACCAGCCTCGGTTGGCGATGGTAGCGGCCAGGTTACAGAGCTGCAGCGGCGTGCAGGTGACGTCGCCCTGTCCCATGCCTGCCCACCAGATGGTCTTGCCGTCCCAGCCGTCCTTATAGCGACGGTTCAGATAGTCGACACCGGCAAGGAGTCCGCCCTGTTCCCCTTTGATGTCAATATGCATGGGACCTCCCAGCCCCATGCTCTGCATGTAGCTTCGCCATGTGGTGACGGCTTCTTCCTTCGACTCGTACATAAAGTCATCGTTGATCATCGAGGCAAAAGTCATGAGGAACCATGTGTTACAGGAAAGTGCCAAGGCTTCTTTCAGGGCCAGTGGCGTCTTATGCTTATGGCAGCCCACCTTGATATTGCCGTCGGTGATGCCGTCCGCACACTCCACGGTAGTCTCCGGCGTGATGATGCCCTCGGACAGCAATGTCAGTGCCTGTGCTGTCTTGAAAGTCGATCCCGGAGCCATCGGCTTTGCGATGGCTTGGCGGACATCACTGCCATGTGGCGTGTTTGTCGCCAAGCAGAGAATTTCGCCGTTGGCAGGGTTGATGGCTACGATACTACCGGTCTTTCCATTCAGCAGCTTCTCACCGAGCTTCTGCAGCATTGGCCTGATGGTCAGCTGCCCTTCTGGCAGCTCCTGCGCCCCAACGCTGCTATAAAGCATTGCTATAATCAATACGAATAGTATTCTGGTCTTCATGTAAATATTTTCTTGCTACTCCAAATACCACCTACTAAACTTGGTCGTGGTTTGATTGGACGATGCAAACTTACGCACTTATTTTGGATTATCCAAATTTTCGGGTTTGTTTTTTGTTAGTCAACACAATATCACTCTATAGACATGAAAAACACACCGGGGGAGCGGTGTCGCCAAGGGGGCGAGTAGTCCCCGACGAGACAACAAGCGCAAATCCACAACTATGCGAACCATAGGTACCTATAGAATTATATAAAATTTCGTGTCTTCCTAAAGAATCTGGTGCAATTGTTTGGAATATTTGTCGAAAAGTTGTAATTTTTTGGGAACAATAAGCCTCCAATGGCCAAGAATTTGGATTGTCTTATCTAATTCTTGGCTATTGTTTTCTGACCCAAATACTACTGCATTATTGCGCTTTGCATTAAGAAACAGAACAAAAATACGTTAAAAATATAACTTTTGTGCTTGAATTCTTGCATGTTTTAAACAAATATCGTATCTTTGCCGTGAATTTTTAACGGAATTGATATGTTGTTAAGGTTGATTGCAGATAATATCACATCCTTTAAGGATGCAGTGGAATTCAACACGTTCCCATCAAGTAAGAGCCATAGCCACGAGAATCATAAGATTTTTTGTGGTCATGCGACAGCATTACGTATGAGTGCAATTTATGGAGCGAATGGTGCTGGTAAAAGTAATTTGTTGGCTATACTGACCGTTCTAAAATGGATGGTAGAAGCAGAGGGGTTAAGAAGTGTTGTTTTCCATGATGACCTTCGGTTTAAGTTTGACAAATCCTGTGAGAACAAACCGTCCGGTATTGCCATCGAATTTTATCTTAATGGAAACGTGTTCTATTATCATGTAGAATTTGATCGATATGAGGTTATATTGGAAGAACTATATCTTAGTAAAAAGACAAAGGATGTAAAGCTGTTTGTTCGCAATCAGTCTGACATTCAGATAAACGGAGACTTTGTTAAAAAAGGGATTAATGAACAATTCATGGATGCACTTGATAGACTTGTGCGTCCTGATATGTTATTATTATCGTTTCTTGGAAAGTATTATTCTACAGAGATTCCGCTTGTGACAGATGCTTATTCATGGTTTGTTGACAAACTAAAAATAGTTTTACCGTCAACTTTGATGGGTATAGAACCTCACTTAATTGATGTAAATCCTGAATTTAGAGATTTGGTTAATTCCACTATACCGGAACTGAAAACTGGCATTTCAAGAATTACTGTACATAAAGAGGTCTTGGATGAAGATAGTATAAAGAGTAATAGCGAGTTGTTTCAAAAAGCTAAAGATGCTAAACAACACCCGAATGAGCCACAGGTTTATGTTCGACAACATGACGTGGTAGCCAATGTGGTATTTGAGGGTGGTCTTTTATATTTGAAAAAAATAGTATCTATCCATAATAATATAGATGGCTCCGAAGTTGAAATGCCTCTAATGCTTGAATCTGATGGTACACGAAGACTTTTGGAGTACATGCCGGTACTCTATGCTGTTATTCAAGAGGACAAAGTATATGCAATAGATGAGATTGAGCGCAGCATCCATCCAATTATGATAAAGGATATTGTTCGCAAACTCTCTGAGAGTGAGAATGCTAAAGGTCAGCTGATTTTCACTACGCATGAGTCAGGACTGCTTGATCAGAACATTTTCCGTCCTGATGAGATATGGTTCGCCCAGAAGGATGCGGAACAGGCTACGCAACTATATCCACTGAGTGATTACAATATCCATAAGACGGCTAACATCGAGAACGGTTATCTGAATGGCCGCTATGGTGGTATCCCCTTCTTGTCGAACCTCAAAGACTTGCATTGGTGATATGATACAGCGTAGAAAAGAGTATGGCAAGCGTGAACCATCGCGTGATGCTCATATAATTTACATTGTCTGTGAAGGAAAGGGTACTGAACCTGCTTACTTCTCTTTCTTCGAAGGCCTGTCTTCCAATTTGCAGGTGATTACGATTCCACCAACGGATGGTACAGATCCTTTGAAGCTGATGGAGCGCGCTAAGCAGATTCTGATAGGCGAGGGTAGGACATATACCGTTGAATATCAGCATGGTGATACAGTATGGTTTGTCATCGATACAGATACGTGGGAGGAGGAAGGCAAGATAGCCCCATTACGTGAGTTCTGTGTCAAGCAGAATGAGGCTATTCCTCAGAAACTTGATGAAGTGAAGACATATAATGCCTGGAATGTGGCTCAAAGCAATCCGAGTTTCGAGATTTGGCTTTACTATCACTTCTATGAGAATAAGCCCGTTTCAGATGATGTTGCCAAATATGCATCGTTCAAAGAGTATGTCAACAGTGTTATCGCAGGAGGTTTCAATTTCGAGAAAGACCCAGTCAGGCTGGATATGGCGATAGTGAATGCAGAGAAGAATACTGAGTATAGTGTGGAAGGAAAACCTCTGGTCTATTCCACAGAGGTCTGTCAGTTGGGTAAGGAGATTGATGGCTTTGTGAAATCAGAGATAGCCAAACTGGTAAATAAACTAAAGTGAATCAATTCTTGGTAGTCTTGTATGTCGAAAGCAGATGTAAAGAAGTATATCAAGTCCTTGGATAAAAGTTCTTTGGAAGAGTTGGTGATGGACTTGTATTCGGCTCGGAAAGAGGCGAAGGATTATCTGGAGTATGTGATAAAACCCAATGACAAAGGCAAATTGGAAGAATATCGTGAGGTTATCACGAAGGAATTCTTTCCCAGTCGTGGTGAACCAAAGATGCGTTTCTCTGTTTGCCGTAAGGCTGTTTCGGAATTCAAGTCACTCGATCCTGCGCCAGAGTTTCTTGCAGACTTGATGCTCTATATTCCAGAGTGTGCCAGTGAGATAGCCAATGACTGGGGTGATATGTGGGAACAGTTCTACGATGCAGCCGAGAACAACTTTAAAACCGCCATGAAATATATCAGCGACCACAATCTGCAAAGCCTGTTCCAGAAACGTATAGACATCATTCTCCACAATTGTGAATCTTCTGGCTGGGGATTTCCAGATACTATGTGGGACATTTACTATGAGTATACGAATAGGTGACAATCAAACTGTGAATATTGTAGATTGTAATATTTTCATTGCTGAATTGTCTTGTTTTTTTACGTATCAAAGCAGATGGTGAAAATAAAACTACTTAATGATAATTTGATAGTTGAGAATAATTGCTTATAAGTTGTTTGGCGAAAAGTTGTAAATCTGTAGCCGAAAAGGTGGCGAAAAGTTGAAAAATAGTCACAAATACCATTGCGAAAAGTTGTAATTATGCTAAGTGAGGAGATTTCCCTATTGTCTTTTCGGGAAAAACCCCTCCATATTATGACTTTTCCTTTGTAAATGCCAAGAAAAACCCCGAACTTTGCCATCGCAAACAAGTTACTAAATGTCGAATTTAAAAAATATAGGAGATACAATTATGAAAAAGATGATGATTATGGCAATCTCGATGATGATGACCATCGCTGCCAACGCAATGAGTTTTGACGCCGCAAGGCACGAGGCTTTGTTCCTGAGTGATAAGATGGGATATGAGCTAGGTCTCACCTCTGAACAGTATGAGGATGTCTATGAGATCAACCTCGACTATCTGATGAGCCTGAACGGCCACCGTGACATTTTCGGCCTTGGCTGGGAACGCCGCAATGCCGACCTCCGCTATGTCTTGAACAGCTGGCAGTATGACAAGTACATGGGTCTGGCCCATTTCTATCGTCCTGTGGCCTGGCATGCCGGTGGCTGGACCTTCGCAGTCTATGCTCACTATGACAGGGGGCGTTTCTTCAACGCCCATCCGAAGAGGTTCGTGACCTACAGGGGTAATAGCCACAAGCCTGCCCACTTCTACGCTAACCGCCACATGCCGAAGCCTGCTGTGCATCATCCAGCTCCTGCCGTGTATCATCCATCACCTGCGCCCCATCATGGCAAACCAGCAGTACACCATGAGCGTCATGGCTTTGACCACCACGTGGCTCAGAACATGGACCGTGGCAATGGACGTCATTTTGGCGGACGCAGATAGGATGTCCTCAGTATTTTCCCCCTTGTAGTATTGCGTTAAGTTCTATGGTCTTATTTTCTGGGAATTGTAATAATATGAATATGGACGAACATCTATATGCGATAGCCCTGACATGTCTGCCAGGCATCAGCATCCAACAGAAGCTGGAGCTATACCGTGGGCTGGGAAGTGCTGTTAATATCTATGAGCACCGCTTTGATATCGGCGCCATCCTCGACGGTTGTCCCAAGCGTCTGGCGAAGGCACTCAAAGACTGGGGTACCTCCTTGAAGCAGGCAGAGACAGAGCTATCCTATCTTGAAAAGATGCATATCCGTTGTCTGACCCCGAGCGATACCGGTTACCCTCAGCGGCTCTCAGAATGCGCTGATGCTCCTATCGTGCTTTATCACAAGGGAAATACTGATCTTAACCATCCCAGAGTCGTTAGCATCGGTGGAGGTAAATGCTCGAACTATGGTCGTGACATTATCGGTACATTCATTGGTGAGCTGAAAGAACTCTGTCCTGATGTGCTCTTTGTCAGTGGGCTGGCAGAAGGTGCTGAAAGATATGCCTGTCGTCAGATGCCTGGGTATGGCTATCCTGCCGTGGGCGTGCTGTCTTCCGGCTTTGAGAGGGTTAACAAGAAAATGGATGAGGAGCTGCTCTCCTGCATTGGGCTTATTACAGAGCTGATGAGCCAGGCTGATGAATCGACGTCTGCCTTCGTCGGCCGCAACCGTATTGTGGCGGGAATGTCGGATGCCTGTATTGTCGTCGAGAGCAAGGGAAGGGATGGCGGCCTGATAGCGGCGAAGATAGCACGCAGCTATGGTCGGGACGTGTTTGCCTTTCCCGGTCCTGTGTCATCTCCGGGTTCCATGGGATGTCACGCCCTGATTCGCGACAATATGGCCGGACTAATTACTTCGGCCTCTGACTTTGTGCGTGCCATGAACTGGCAGGAGGACTCGCATCGTCAGCAGGACACATGCACCGCTGATGCTGTACCCTTTTCCGAGTTCACACACGAAGAGCAGGTCATCGTTTCCCTGCTGCGGGAAACCAATGACCTGCCATTGAATGTGCTGACGGTGAAGGGCAACATGTCCAGCGTCCTTCTTTCCGGTTTGCTTCAAGGCCTTGAGGAAAAGGGTGTCGTCAAGCCACTCGCCGGTGGTACGTACCATCTTCTGAAGGCGGGGGACAATTGTGGCTCATCATCCGTATAGATCGAACATGCGGCGCATCATCTATCACATATCCTCCCACGTGTCGAGGTAGGTGACATGGGTGACGAGGTATTCGTCGACACCATGCTTGCCGTCGGCACCGCCAATGCCCGATTTCTTCATTCCTGCATGGAAGCCCTGGATTGCCTCGAAATGTTCGCGGTTGATGTATGTCTCGCCGAACTCCAGTTCGCTGCAGGCCTTCACGGCAATGTTCAGGTCCTTGGTGAAGATCGATGATGCGAGACCGTATTCGCAGTCGTTGGCAAACTTGATGGCCTCGTCGATGTCGGAGAACTCAACCAGCGGGATGACAGGACCGAAAGTCTCCTCGTGGATGATGTCCATGTCCTGTGTGCAGTTGTCGAGTACGGTGGCAGCATAGAAATAACCCTTCGTGCCTACGCGGTGACCGCCGCACAGCAGCTTGGCCCCCTGCTTGATGGCACGCTCCACCTTCTCGGTGACGCTCTCCAGTGCGCGGGCTTCCACCAACGGACCCATATCTACGCTCTCGTCGGCGCAGACATCGCCCACTTTCACCTTTGACATCTTGTCGACAAGGATTTTCGTGAAGGCCTCCTTCACTTCCTTCTGTACATAGACGCGCTCAGCATTGTTACAGATCTGTCCGTTATTACCGATGCGGCTGTCAACAATCCACTGGGCAGCACGCTCCAGATCGGCATCCTTCATGACAATGGCCGGAGCCTTGCCACCCAATTCGAGACTCACTTTCGTGATATTCTTCGCTGCAGCGGCCATGATGCTCTCACCGGCAGCAACGGAACCCGTTACGCTGACGATGTCAATCTTCGGGCTTCCTGCCATCTCATTGCCGATGACGCTACCCTTGCCCGTCACGATGTTGATGACACCAGCGGGCAGCCCCGTCTCAGCCACCACCTTGGCGAACTCGGTACAGTTCTCTGGCGTTAGCTGTGAGGGCTTGATGACGATGGTGCATCCGGCAATCAGCGCAGCACCAGCCTTACGTGCGATGAGGAAGAACGGGAAGTTCCAGGGCAGGATACCTGCCACAACGCCGATGGGCTTCTTCGTCAGCAGTATCGTTTCGTTGGGACGGTCCGAGGGGATTATCTCTCCCTCGATATGACGTGCGAAGGTCGCCATATACTCGAAATAAGCGATGGTGGCACCTACCTCAATAGCAGCCCATGTACGCGTCTTGCCCTGCTCGCGCATAATGATTTCCGTAAACTCCTTCTCGCGTTTCTTGATGCCTTCAGCCATCTTCAGCAGATAGCCTGCACGCTCGATGGCAGGTGTCTTGCCCCATGCTTTCTGTGCATTGCGCGCAGCATCCAGTGCGCGGTTCACATCTTCAATGGTACCTTCCGGCTGACGGGAGATGACTTCCTCTGTCGAGGGGTTCAACACATCGATCCACTGGCCGTTCGAACTCTCGCAGAACTGGCCGTTGATGTACATTTGTAAGTCTTTCATACGTTTTAATAGTTTGTTAGTTCAGATTAGTTTTCAAATCAATCGCAAATATACAATAAAGATACGATTCTACCAACGGAACCTCTGGAAAATTATGATTTATTGTGGTTTGTTGTGTCTTAGTAAAACCTTCGGAGCAAGCTCGGCAATCGATGCAAGCATCATTGCACTCACTTAATCGCAGCCCTGAACTTTGTTCGAGTTCTTCAGGTCTGTCTTATTCCCTTTCATTGTCACCCACCGTACGGAGGAATCTGCCGTCAAGGGAATAGGCTTTCTTGACAGAGTAGCGGCCTTCTTTATCGTAGCCGTAGGATGCGGCGATGATTTCCTTCTTCTCCCAGTCAAGGCTTACTACGCCCTCTGTAGAAGGTAACTGTTTGGCGCTTGCGGTGTATGGGTCAATGATATAAGTCCAGATGTTACGTCCGTCTGGACATCCCTCAACGATGACCTTGCTTACGTCACCTGGAGCTGGCATCGCCTTGTCTGCTGCTGCAATCTGAGTGAGAGGTACGCCGATGGCGTCAGCATCTTGGCCATTCATCTTTTGCCATTGAGACTCGGCCTTGGGATTTGTGATGCAGATCTTGATGACGGTACCCGCCTGTTCGTTGGCGAGCCATACGGATTTGACGGCATCCATCTCACCCTCACCGCTTGCTGGCTTTTCCACATTGATATATGCAGCATACTGGAAATGGGAATCGGGCTGACGAACAGCGGTATT
>JAEEGG010003460.1_pt1 | contig 39334 bp, 31 predicted proteins | sample 9134161 | NCBI WGS metagenome assembly JAEEGG01 (sample SAMN16246543, study PRJNA631951) | gut metagenome | biome: gut microbiome; feature: rumen; material: CR-attached | host: Bos | place: Iran: Karaj | collected 2018-10 | reverse complement strand
TCCGCACTTGAAAAAGTTCCTCTCAGAAAACTCCTTTCAAAACCCTCCGAATCAATCAATTCAAATCAAAATGTCAAAGAACCTACTTTATTTGATAGTTTATGAAAATTTATTGCGACAGTACTAAAGCATTTACAATAATTCCTCTCTCGTCAGGAGTGCTTTGGAACAAAAGTCTATACTGGTCATTTCATGAATTTTATGGCTGCAAAGATAGTCTATTTTTTTAATAATTATCAGATTAGCGAATTATTTACAAAAAAAACAACGCGGAACCCCTTTCGGAAGCCCCGCGTTGTCGTTTCTGGCTATCAGCTGCTAACAGCCAATGGCCAAAGGTTTAGTATCCGAAAATATCCTCCAACGACAGTGTGGTTACCTTGCCGTATTTCTCCAATCCCTTCAAATCAACTTCGTTCTTGTTGCCGAGGACGACCACCACTCTTTTCTGGCCTTTGATGTAGCTCTTGTTGAAGTTCACCACATCGTCCATGGTCATCTTCTGGATGGCGTTGTAGTTGGTTTTGTCCATAGGAGCTTTCAGTCCCATCTCTTCGCAGGAGAGGTAGTGGTTGATGATGCTCATTTTACGGGTGCGGTTGGTGCGATATTGGGAAGTGAGCGCTGTCTTGGCCAAATCGAAGTTCAGTTCAGACACAGGCATGTTGTCCATCAGGTCGGTGAAGGCTTCCAATGCGTCAATCAGTTTGTCATTCTGCGTGCCGATGTGCGTCAGGTTGTAATTGCACTTGCCTTTTTCACTCGGTTCCACATAGTAGGCGGCGGCTGAGTAGGCCAGAGAACGCTTTTCGCGGATTTCCTGGAAGACGATGGAGTTCATGCTTCCTCCGAAATACTCGTTGTACAGTTCGATTTGTGGATCCAATGCCCAGTTGGCAGGAATGGAGGTTGTCAGCTGGCGGCAGAGCGATTGCTTGGCATCGTAGTGGGCGAAATAGACCTTGTTGTCCTTCGTGGCAAGGCGGTCGAAATCGGGACCCATTTTTGCGGGCTTCTTGGCCGGATGTACGCTGTGCTTGTCGGTGATAACCTTCTGCAAATCATTGAGACTCAAGTCGCCGTAGTAGAGGATGCGCTGCGGCTGCGAGGTCATCGTCTTGATTTGGTTGACAACATCCTGTGCCGTGATTTTCTTCACTTCGTCGTTGCTGACGAAATATTTGCGTACATTGTCCTTGCCGTAGGAAACATAGCTCTGCATTTTTGAGAAAATGGTTTGCTGACGCGATTTGGCATCGTTGCGGGATTTCAACACATCCTGGATGGAGTTTTGTACCGACTCGTTGGAGATTTTAGGATTGTTGAGAATGTCCTCCACAATCGCGATGGCCTTCTCCATATTCTCGCTAAGACCGGAGATGGAAACACGCGCATACTTGTCGCCGAAGCTGATGCTGTAGTCGCAGGCGAGATCGTACATTGCGCGGTTGATCTGGCTGAGCGTGCGGTTCTCACTCTCCAACTGATCCAGAAATTCATTGGTGATGCCCGCCTTCTTGTCATACAAGCGGCCGTAGTTGTAACGGTAAATCAGTTGGAAGCGGCCGTTGTCGGTGTTCTGCACATACAGAATCTCATTGCCGTTGGCCTTCCCTTTCTTCATATCCCTGTTGAAATCCACGAAAACAGGCTCAATGGGATTGACTTTTATGTTCTTGATGTTTTTCAGGAATCCGCTTTCCACATCGCGGTTCATGACCACGGGGGTGATTTCGGGTTTATCGACCTTTTGCACGTTGCGCTGCTCACCCTGACGTTTGTAAACCACTACGTAGTTGTTATTCTTGAAGACGCGTTTTGCAAAATCGATGACATCCTCTTTGGTCACGAGGCTCATGTTCTCGGTTTCGTTGATGACGTCCTGCCAGTTCTGGTGTGCGAGGTAGGCCATAGCCATGGCCATGGCACGGTTGCTGTTGCTTTCCAGCGATTTCATGTTGGAGAGTTTGCGGTTGTTGATGGCGGCGGTCAGCAGGTCGGCATCCCAGTTGCCGGATTTCAGAATCTCAATTTGCTTCAGCAGAAGGTCTTTCAATTGCTCAAGTGTCTGTCCCTGCTTGGGCATACCAATGAGGCGGAAGTAGGCGTAGTCGTTCATGTCGCTCACACCGGAGGCGGCATATTGTGCCAGCTGCTTCTGGTTGATGTTTTCGTCAATGATACCGCAAGAACCGTTCATCAATACGGCATCCACCATCTCGGCGAGGAGCACGTCTTGGGAACCGGTACCCGCATCAATACGGAAGCCGATCTGTACGTTGGCCGGCTCCAAGCCATACACTTCCTCCACCTTCACCGTGCGGATAGGCTGCTCTTTAACGTATGTGAAATCAGGTATGTATTTGGGCTGTATTTTACCAAAGTATTTGTCAATCAGCTTAATGGCTTGATCGGGATCAAAGTCGCCCGACATGGCGATACAGTAGTTGTTGGGCACATAGTAGGTGTTGAAGTGCTTGTTGATATTGGTCAATGACGGGTTTTTCAAATGCTCAATGGTGCCGATGGTCGTTTGGGTGCCATACGGATGATGCGGAAACAGTGCCTCGTTCATCTTTTCGTATGCGGTGCGGGAATCTTTGGCCATGTTCATGTTCTTCTCCTCATACACAGCTTCCAATTCGGTGTGGAACAGACGGAAGACCGGATTGGCAAAACGGTCGCTTTCAATCATCAACCAGCGTTCCAACTCGTTGCTCGGAATATCTTCTTGATACACGGTCATGTCGGTGGATGTGAAGGCGTTGGTTCCCTGTGCGCCAATCATCGACATCATCTTGTCGTACTCGTTCGGGATGGCGTATTTGGAGGCTTCGTATGAAACGGAGTCAATAAGATGGTAAATGGCCTTGCGTTGCGCAGGGTCGGTGGTGTGGTTATAGACTTCGTACAGTCGTTCAATCTCTTTCAACTGCACCTGCTCCTTGGCCCAGTCAAGGGTGCCGAAGTGGGTGGTGCCCTTGAACATCAGGTGTTCGAGATAGTGCGAAAGGCCCGTTGATTCAGAGGGGTCGTTCTTGCTGCCCACGCGCACGGCAATGTAGGTCTGGATGCGCGGAACGTCTTTATTTACTGACATGAACACTTGCAGACCGTTGTCCAGCGTGTAGTGGATGACGTTCATCGGGTCGTTCTGATAGGTCTCCTTGTGGTAGTTCTGTGCGAAAGTGCTGAATGTCAGGAGACAGAAGACAGACAGCAGCATTGTTGCAATAAAGTTTCTTTTCATATTTATAAAATTTGAATTATCTCTTACTTTGAATGTGTCTCATTACATCTTCCTTGTCTTTTGAGAATGAGAGAATTTCCAGACATGTATAATAGTTGTTCGGGTCCACGCAGAAATCGTAGGCGAATTTCAGAAAATCCACCTTTGATTTGTCAAAGGAGAAGCTTTCGGCCAAATGCTTGATCTGGATGGCCAACAAGCGGTTGCTGGGTACCATGAATTTGGCCATGTTGAGACGGTTTTCGTCAAAAGACTCTTTTTTCAGGGTTTGATACATTTTCTCGGCCTCTTCGGGTGTGCACACGCGTGGCATTTCTGGAACAGGCGCATAACCGGCCTGATGTTGATGCGGTGTGATGATCTCCAGAGATCTGTTGCGAGGGTTAAATAACACCTTGAGATACTCGGAAGGCATTGACGGCGTGTAGTTCAACATCACGATTTTGTCGGTGGGACGTTTGAGAACCACATACAGATCATGCGGTTTCGGCGACAAATCATTCACGATCACGGAATTCATCGGCTGCCGGTTCACAATGTCACCGTCCACATACACCTGGAACAGCTCGCCGTGATCTGAGGTTAACGTGACGGTGTGTTTCATCGGGGGCATGGGATTGTGGTGTTGGGGGGCACCCGGATTGTTGGGCGTGTTGGGATGAGGACGTCCGCTGCCGGGCTGGGCCATCACAAAGGAGGCCATCAGACAGATTAGGAAGAAGAAGAACAGTTTTTTCATAAATGTCTTTGATTATTGATAAGAACGAAACACCGATAATAATTAAAAAAAATACGGCTACAAATCAGAAATTTGCAGCCGCAAAAATAATCAAAAAATGAATATGGAAGTTTCCGTAAACGTGTTAAAATGTGTTACTGACGTTCGCGGTTCCGCAGGATGTCGATGGCGAGGTAGATGGCGTTGCGCATGGACTGCCCGTCGGCCATGTTCTTGCCGGCGATGTCGTAGGCGGTGCCGTGCGCGGGCGAGGTCCGAACGATGGGCAGCCCGGCGGTGAAGTTCACGCCGTCTTTGCCCAGCAGCTTGAACGGAACCATCCCCTGGTCATGGTACATGGCCAAAACCGCATCGAATTTCCGGTAGCCGCCTGAGGCGAAGAATCCGTCGGCAGGGAACGGCCCGAAGGCGTTGATGTGATTGTGGAACGCCAGCTCGATGGCCGGACGGATGTGGTTGGCCTCCTCGTCGCCAATAAGACCTTCATCCCCTGCGTGAGGGTTGAGGGCCAAGACGGCGATGGTGGGGTTGTCAATGGCGAAATCCTGCTTCAAGGAATTGTACAGTATTTCTATCTTTTTATAAATCAAATCCTTGGTGATAAAGGAGGAAATACTCTGTACTGGCACGTGGTTGGTGACAAAGCCCATGCGAAGCCCTTCGGCCACCATCATCATCATGGCTTTCCTGTCTTGTCCCCCAAAATAATGTTCGAAAAACTCGGTGTGACCGGGGAATTTGAACTTTTCGGATTGGATGTTGTGCTTGTTGATGGGCCCCGTGACGATGGCGTCGATGTTCTTGTTCTTCAAGTCGCGGCCTGCGGCATACAGGGCACGCTCCGCCATCTGTCCGGCAACCTTCGTGGAAGAACCCAACTCAATCTTGACCTCCTCATCGAAAAGGTTGATGAGGTTGGGGCGTTTGTTGGATGTCTGCTCGGTGTTCTTGATGAACTGGAACGAGAAATCCGGCATCTCCATGTATTTGCGGTGGAAGGAGGCTGCTTTGACCAAGCCATATACAATGGGCGTGCAAAGCTCCATGATCTTGTAATCGCTGAGTGCCTTGATGATGACTTCGTAGCTGATGCTGTTGAGGTCGCCGTGTGTGATACCGATTTTGTAGAGTTTGTTGTCAGCCATAATGAGTGGGGTTATTTGTTGGGATTATAAGCAACTTCGTACTCTTCGTAGCCTTCGATGATGTCGCCGATCTTGATGTCGTTGCAGCCATCGATGTTCAAGCCGCAGTCCTGACCGGAGACCACCTCCTTGACATCATCCTTGAAGCGGCGCAGGGAGCCGAGCTTGCCGGTGTAGATGACGATGCCGTCGCGGATGAGGCGGATTTTCGTGGAACGCTGCAGTTTGCCGTCCAGCACCATACAGCCGGCCACATTGCCGACCTTGGAGATGTGGAACACCTCGCGGATCTCGATGTTGGCCACCACTTTCTCGCGGATTTCCGGCGAGTGCATGCCGGCGATAGCATCTTTGATTTCGTTGATGGCCTGGTAGATGATGGAATAGGTGCGGATGTCGATCTGCTCGGCCTCCGCCGTCTTGCGCGCACCCGCGGTGGGGCGCACCTGGAAGGCCACAATGAGGGCGTTGGAGGCGGTGGCTAACATGACATCGGTTTCCGTCACGGCACCCACCGACTTGTGGATGACGTTGACTTGGACCTGTTCGGTGGAGAGCTTGAGCAACTCGCCGGAGAGGGCTTCCACAGAACCGTCCACATCGCCCTTGACGATGATGTTCAGCTCCTTGAAGTCGCCGATGGCGATGCGGCGTCCGATTTCGTCGAGTGTGATGTGTTTCTGCGTGCGCAGGCCCATTTCGCGGGCCAGACGGGCGCGTTTGGTGGCCACGTTGCGGGCCTCCTGCTCGGTTTCGCAAACCTTGAAGGTGTCACCGGCCTGCGGAGCACCATTCAAGCCTAACAGCAGCACCGGCGTGGCGGGACCCACGCTCTTCACCGCTTGGTTACGCTCGTTGAACATGGCCTTGACTTTTCCGAAACAGCTGCCGGCCAAGATGGGGTCACCCACCGACAGCGTGCCGTTCTGCACCAGCACTTTGGCCACATAACCGCGGCCTTTGTCCAAAGCGGATTCGATGACAGCACCCACACCGGGACGGTTCGGGTTGGCCTTCAGGTCGAGCATGTCGGCTTCTAACAGCACCTTCTCGAGTAGTTCCTGGACATTGGTACCATGTTTGGCGTCAATCTCCTGACACTGGTATTTGCCACCCCAGTCTTCCACTAAGATGTTCATGTTGGCCAGCTCACTCTTGATGCGATCGACATCGGCGTTGGGTTTGTCGATCTTCGTGATGGCGAACACCATGGGTACGCCGGCGGCTTGTGCGTGGTTGATGGCCTCCACGGTCTGCGGCATCACCGCGTCGTCGGCGGCGATGACGATGATACAGAGGTCCGTGATTCTCGCACCGCGGGCACGCATGGCGGTGAAGGCCTCGTGGCCCGGCGTGTCCAAGAAGGTGATCTTCCGCCCGTCAGGCAGCTGCACCAGATAGGCACCGATGTGCTGCGTGATGCCGCCGGCCTCGCCGGCAATGACGTTGGTTTTGCGGATGTAGTCCAGCAGGGATGTCTTACCGTGGTCCACGTGACCCATGACGGTGATGATCGGGTGACGGGGCTGCAGATCCTCCGGAGCGTCGGCGTCGTCGCCGTTTTCGCCGTCTTCAGCATCTGCGCCGATGAATTCAACTTGGAATCCAAATTCTTCCGCCAGCAGGGAGATGGTTTCGGCATCCAACCGCTGGTTGATGGAGACGAACAGGCCGATGCTCATACACGTGGCGATGATATCGTTCACGGGTTTGTTCATCATGGTGGCCAGCTCGTTGGCCGTCAGGAATTCCGTGACCTTCAGAATCTTCTGGTTTTCAATCTCCTGAAGTTCCTGCTCTTCTATACGTTCGTGGATGAGTTGGCGTTTCTCTTTTCTGCGCTTGGCCGCCTTGGTCTTGCCAGTGGGTTCCAGCCGCTGCTTGGTTTCTTTGATACGACGCTGGATGTCTTCTGGAGAGATCTCCACCTTTTCGGGTTCGGCCTTGGCGCCGCGGTCGTCCTTGCCTCCGTTGGCTTTGACGCCCGCTTGTTTGATGATGCGCTTTCTTTTCTTTTTCTTCTTGTCAGCATCCGCGTTGTTGCCGCCGCCTCGGTTGTCCTTCTTGTTCGAATCCTTGGGCTTCTCCACGGGCAGTTCGATTTTGCCCATGATTTTCGGACCTTGGATTTTCTCCACCTTGGTTTCAATGAATTCCACTTTCCGGTCGCCTTCGGGACGGTAGGAGAACGGGGATATTGGCGTCGTCTCCTTCTCCTCGGCGGGGGCAGGCGTCTCCGTTTCGGTTTTAGGCTCCGCCGGCTTGGTCTCTTTCTCCGGGGTGGTTTCCTTCTTCTTGCCGGATTTCTTTTTACGTTCCAGCGTGGACAGGTCGATCTTGTCGATGACCTTGGGCTGTTCCAGAGTGGTCACAACCGTCTCAATGTGCTCGGGCACTTTGGGAGTTTTCGGCTCCGTGGCCTCTATTGAAGGCTCGGCAGTCTCCGTGACCTCCGGCTGCTCGGAAGAGGTTTCGGGCACATCCGCGTTCTGGGCCTCGGCCTCTTCTTTCGTCTCTTTGGGTCTCTTGGTGTTCTTCCCTTCCCCAAGGTCGATTTTCCCGATCACTTTCGGGGTCGGAATCTCGGTTTCAATATGCTGGGGAGTGAAGCCCGTATTCTTGATGATGAGGGGATTGTCATCCGTCACCTCCTCGGGTTCCTCGGTCTTGGCCGGAGCTTTCACCTCCGTTTTGGTTTCGGATTTGGCTTTGGCGCTGATAGTGCCGATTTCAATCTTGTCGGCTTCGGCTTTTCCCTGCTTGTCCTTGGCAAACTCGCGGAGCAGGATGTCGTAGATCTCCTCCGTAAGTTTGGTGTTGGGGTTATCCTCGATATCGAAGTTTTTCTTTTTGAGCAAAGCGGTGATGGTGCCGATGGAGACATTGAATTCCCCGGCAGCCTTTCCTAAACGCGGTATTTTTCTTTTTTCCTCTGGCATATAATGTGTTAAAACTTGCGATTTGCGATAAGGGTTATAGTATTGGAATTGTGTGTGTTATTCGGTGATGTCCAGCTCGTCTTTCACGGCTTCGATCATGGCATCCACGGTCTCCTCCTCAAGGTCGGTGCGCTTGATGAGTTCGTCGCGGTCGAGGGCGAGCACGCTCTTGGCCGTGTCGCAGCCGATGTTAATGAAGGCGTCGATGACCCACTGGTCGAACACGTCGGCGAATTCGGTCAACGGCACGTCTTCCTCCTGGTCGATGTCATCGCGGAACACGTCAATCTCATAGCCTGACAGTTTGGAGGCCAGTTTGATGTTGTATCCGCCTTTGCCGATGGCTAAGGAGACCTCTTCGGACTTCATATACACGTTGGCGGTCTTGTTCTCTTCGTCCAGTTCGATGGAGGAGATCTTGGCCGGGCTCAGGGCGCGGGCGATGAGCAGTTCGTTGTTGGCGGTGTAGTTGATGATGTCGATGTTCTCGTTGCGGAGTTCGCGCACGATGCTGTGGATGCGGCTTCCCTTCATGCCTACGCAGGCACCCACGGGGTCAATGCGGTCGTCGAAGGATTCTACCAGAACCTTGGCACGCTCGCCCGGGGCGCGCACCACGTTGCGGATGGTGATCAGTCCGTCGTAAATCTCTGGAATCTCGGATTCCATGAGGCGCTCGAGGAACACTGGCGAAGTGCGCGAGATGATGATGCGCGGCGTGGAGGATTGGATTTCCACGCGGGCCACCACCGCCGTCAGCGTGTCACCCTTCTTGTATTTGTCGGTAGGAATCTGCTCGGATTTGGGAAGAACCAGTTCCACATGATCCTCGTCATACACTAAAATCTCCTTGCGCCACACCTGGTTGACCTCGCCGCTGATGATCTCACCGACCTTGTTCTCATATTTCTTATATATAACATCTTTTTCATATTCGGAAATCTTTGTGCTGAGGTTCTGGCGCAGGGCCAGGATCTCACGGCGGGCAAAGTCCGTCAGCTTGATGTTCTCCACCACTTCCTCGCCAATCTCGAAGTCGGGCTCGATCTTGATGGCGTCCGAAAGGGCGATCTGGTTGGCGGGATCTTCCACCTCGCCGTCCTCCACAATCTCCAACGAGTGCTGGATTTCCAAGTCACCGCGGTCCACATTGACGATGATGGAGAATTGCGCGTCCGGTCCGTATTTCTTGACCAAGGCGGCACGGAAAACGTCTTCCAGAATGTGCATCAGCGTTTCGCGATCGATACTTTTGGATTCTTTGAATTCAGCAAATGTGTCGATAAGATTTACATGTTCTTCCATTGTTATTCTTTTAATTTGTTGTTTTTCTATCGTTTATGTTGTCTTGTTATTCTCTTTTTGTATAAAAAAACTCCCACCATTCGGGTGAGAGTTCCATCATGTTGAGCTAGCAGGATTCGAACCTACACAGACGGTACCAAAAACCGTAGTGCTACCGTTACACCATAGCTCAATACCTTTCATCAATTGAGGCCGCAAAAATACACTTTTTTTGATTGCGTCGGGAAGGGGATGAAAAATTTTTTTTATTTTTTTCTTGCCGAGTGTATGAAAAAAATTGTACTTTTGCGCGCTCAAAAACAGCAACGGCCCCTTAGCTCAACTGAATAGAGTATTTGACTACGGATCAAAAGGTTGCAGGTTTGAATCCTGCAGGGGTCACGAAAAGGGAAATCATCTGTCACGGTAAATGGCAGATGATTTTTTCGTTTCAAGGGGGTGCTGATTGTCTCATATTTCGCAAAATTCTAATGGAAAAATTATATCTTTGCAGCGTATATAGAAACAATAAATCAGTTACCACGTAAAAATTCTTTTATGAATAAGACATTTTCCATTTTTACCATACTTATTTGCGGGCTTCTTTGGGGAACGGTCCAAGGGAATCCAGTTGATCAGACCATAGCCTGTCAGGTGGCCGGTAACTTTTTCGCCGCTATCAAGGGCGGAAGCGCCCCCGTCTGGGAGGATATCACACCGCAGACCGGCTTTCAAGAGTTCTATGTTTTTGCAAACAAGGACGGCGAAGGTTTTGTGATTGTATCCGCCGATGACTGCGTGCAGCCGATTTTGGGGTATTCCACTACCAGTCGCGTTCCGGAGATCATACCCGCACACACCCGCTTTTTCCTGCAAGGCTATGAGGAGGAAATCCTTCACTATAAGAATAACAATGTAAGGGCGACCGAGGAGATAGAGCGGCAATGGGAAAGTCTGATTCAGGGAACTTTCACCCCGCAAAACACCACTTCGGTGGCGCCTCTGCTGACCAGCACATGGGACCAGTATCCGCTCTACAATAACCTGTGTCCCGATTCGGCGGGCGTGCATGCATTGGCCGGATGTGTGGCTGTCGCTACCGCGCAGGTAATGAGATTCTGGCAATGGCCCATCATGGGGACCGGTTCCTACAGCTACACGGACGCCAATTTCGGCTACCAGTACGCCAATTTCGGGACTACCACCTACCAATGGTCGCTAATGCCGAATGCCCTTGACTACAGCAGCTCTAGCGCACAAATCAACGCCGTGGCCACCCTCCTCTATCATGTTGGCGTGGCTGTGAAAATGAATTACGGCACGAATATAAGCACTGCCTATATGCATTCTACGACACAACCAAGCAGTTTGAATGCTCTGAGAAATTATTTCGGCTACAAGAATACGCTACACTCCGTTGTGAAGAACGGGACTTCTGACGCTGTGTGGGTGTCCACCCTCAAAAACGAACTTAATGCAGGCAGACCTGTGCTTGAGTCCGGCAATGACGGAGAAATCGGTCATGCTTTCGTGTGCGACGGCTATGACAACAACAATCTTTTTCACATCAACTGGGGATGGGGAAGCTATTTGGATGGCTATTTTGCGCATAATGCCCTTAATCCCAATGGTGGCGGGAGTGGCGGCAACCAAAACGGCACCTACAACAATGGAGTGGCCATATTGGTGGGCATTGAGCCGGAAGGCGCACCCAATCCCAACCAGCAATACACCATCACGGCCACCTCCTCTAACAGTACCATGGGCTCCGTGACGGGTGGTGGCGTATATGCCGGCTCGAACACGGTGGAGTTGAGGGCTACTGCCAACCCCGGCTACCGCTTTACGGGATGGAACGATGGCGTGACCACAAACCCGCGCACTATCGTTGTGACAGGCAACACTACCTATGTTGCCAACTTCGACAACTTGGGCGGCAACGTACGCCATTATGACAATGGAACGTTTTCCGGTGCCTATAGTGCTGCCGATGTCACATATTGGGGGATTCGCTTCCCTATTGGCACCCTGTCACCCTACACTACGTTATCCGCCATCCGCCTTTGGGATGTAGTGGCTGGCAACTACGAAGTGCGTATCCATCAGGGAAATTTTCCAACTTCCGGCAATAAGGTTCACAGCCAGAATTTTCAGATGTCCGGGTCAAACAACTGGCATGAGACGAATCTTAACACTCCTGTCACTATCAATCATTCGAAACCCTTATGGATCGTCATATATTATGTGGGTACTGATTTCCCTGCGGCAGCCAGCGATTATGCCGGCACCGATGAAGCTTCTTGGCTTTCCTACGACGGCGCTATGTGGTATAAGTTGAGCGACTTCTCCGACACGTATGTCACATGGATGGTGCGTGCCGTGCTGACGGGCGGCAACGACCCCGTTTCGGAATATCAGCCTGCAACAGAGAACATTTACAGTGTCGGAAATACGATTGTAACGGACGGCGTGGACAATACCTGGGTGGAAATCTACGACATGACCGGAAGACTTGTCATCCGCGACGAAAGCACGGAGCTTAGTCACCGGGTGTTCCCAATCGCTCACAGCGGCGTTTACATGGTGCGCACCGGCAACGGAAACACCAAGAAAGTTGTCGTGATGCGATAGTCTGAAAGGCTCCTTTTGAAGGGCTGTTTTCATTGTTTTTTACTCTGTTGAAAAAAAATATTGTGACAGTGATGGTTGATTTCAAAAAAAGTGTATTTTTGCAGCCCTTTAAAAAGAAGTAAAAATAAATATTAATAGAGATGAAAAGAACATACCAACCTTCAAACACAAGACGCAGAAACAAACACGGTTTCCGTGAGAGAATGTCCACGGCAAATGGCCGCCGCGTGCTGGCTGCCCGTCGTGCAAAAGGCAGAAAGAAATTAACTGTTTCCGACGAAAGTCTGGGCAGAAAATAATTTCCGGACCCTTTGGCGTTTTAACAAGAGAAAGAAGGCTTATGTCTTCTTTTTTTTGTATTTTCGCACCCTGTTTTTCCCAACCCCCCAAAGGTCTCCAAATGTCACATACAATGAAAAGAATCATCTGCATCCTGCTGCTCACATGCCCTCTTCTGTCGCTTCTGGCCCAACCCCGAAGTGCGGGCGCGTCCGTGGACGGTATTGTGGCCGTTATCGGCAAGGAGATCATCATGCAGTCGGATTTGGAGAAGAACTACTTGGACTATGTCTCCCAATTCAAGACGGTAGAGGATCCCTTTGAAACCAAATGCTTCATTTTGGAAACTTTGATGTTCAACAAGTTGTTGGTCAACCAAGCGGAATTGGACAGCATTGAGGTTACCGACGAGGAGGTGGACTACCGCATCAACGCGCGCATGTCCTATTTCCTCCAGCAGGTGGGTGGCAATGAAAAATACATTGAGGAATATTTCCATAAATCCATGGCGGAGATCAAGAAAGATCTGCGGGAGATGATGTACGACCAGGCCCTGATTGAACAGGAACAGAGCAAGATCACGGGCAGCATCACCATCACCCCGTCGGAGGTGAAGCAATTTGCCAACCGGCTGTCGCCCGACAGCATGCCGGTGGTGCCCACCAGTTACCAGTTTGGCGAGGTGGTGAAGATTCCGCCGGTGAGCGAGGCGGAGATCCAGGATGTGAAGGATCGGCTGACAGGTTATCGCGAGCGCGTGCTCCGTGGCGAGAAGTTCTCCATGCTCGCGCGCCTCTACTCCGACGATCCCGGCAGCGCCTCCAAGGGCGGCGACCTCGGATTCGTGGAGCGCGGTACCCTTTATCCGGAATTTGAGGCCGCCGCCTTCAACCTCAAATCCGGCGAGATTTCCCAGGTGGTCAAGACGCAGGCCGGCTACCACATCATCCAGATGATTGAGCGCCGCGGCGAATCCATCCATGTGGCGCACATCCTCATCCAACCCAAGCCTTCCACCGATGAGCAAGTGAAGGCCATCACCTATCTGGACAGCGTGCGCGCTATCATCCTCAACGAGAAACTCTCCATTGACGATGCCGCCAAACGCTTTTCGGAAGGCCCCACCCGCCTGAACGGCGGTCTCGTGGTAAACCCGTACACCGGCTCCAACTACTTCGACCGGCAGTCGCTTGACGATGCCACCTTCGTCGCCCTCAACAAGCTCATCCCCGACGAGTACTCCGAGTGTGTGCCCTTCGTCAACGAAGACGGCATCATGGGCTACCGCCTCCTATATCTCAAGGAAAAAGTGAGCGAACACAAGGCCAACATCGTGGAAGACTATGACATGATCAAGAATGCCGCCTTGGAGGAAAAACGCTACGACGCTCTCCAAAAATGGGTCGTGGGAAAGGTGAAAGTGACCAGTATTAAGATAAATGAACAATATAAGGACTGTCCTTTCGTTAGCAAATGGCAGATACCGGAATAGGGTTGAGAGTTGAGAGTATAGAGTTTAGAGTTGATTATAAGATAATAACTGAAATATGGACTTGAATACTAAATCTGATGTGGAAGCTATTGAGGCTTTCGTTGAAAAATACGCCGAACTTAAAAAGGAGATTGCCAAGGTCATCGTCGGGCAGGACGATGTGGTGAAGAACATCCTGATGGCCATGTTCAGCCGCAGCCACGCCTTGCTGATTGGCGTGCCCGGCTTGGCCAAGACTTTGATGATCACCACCATTGCCAAGGCGGTGGACATGTCGTACAACCGTATCCAATTCACCCCCGACTTGATGCCGTCCGACATCATGGGTGCGGAAATTCTGGACGACAGCCGCAACTTCAAATTCGTCAAGGGTCCCATTTTTGCCAACATCGTGCTGGCGGACGAGATCAACCGTACGCCGCCCAAGACGCAGTCGGCTTTGCTGGAAGCCATGCAGGAGCGTTCCGTCAGTATGAACGGCACCACCTACCAGTTGCCCGACCCGTTCTTCGTGTTGGCCACACAGAACCCCATCGAGCAGGAGGGTACCTACCCGCTGCCGGAAGCCCAACAGGACCGTTTCATGTTCAACATCCTGTTAGACTATCCCACCAAGGACGAGGAGGTGCAGATTGTGAAGAGCACCATCCATGGAGCCATGCAGGAGCCCAAGCGCGTGCTGACGGTGGAAGACATCATCTTCTATCAGAAGTTGTTGCAGAAGGTGCCCGTTCCGGAGAACGTCTATCGCTACGCCGTCAGTTTAGCCACGCTCACGCGTCCGGGCACGGCAGGTGCACACCCGTGGGCCAACGACTACCTCTCGTGGGGTGCCGGTCCGCGTGCCTCGCAGTTCCTTATCATCGGCGCACGCACACATGCCATTCTCAACGGCAAGTATTCGCCCGACATTGAGGATGTACGTGCCGTATCCTACAACATCCTCCGACACAGAATCATCAAGAACTACAAGGCTGAGGCCGAGGGAATCACTGTCGAGCAGATTATCGACAAACTGCTGGCCGCCGCCGAATAAACGCCCCGAACCATGCAAAAGGGTCCTCAAAAGGCACATTGGAAATGGCTGCTTTTTATTTCCGCAGTCGTGGTCTTTGTGCTCATCATGGCCTATTCCAACAAACTGATCAAGAACATTGCCCGGGAAGAACGCCAACGTGTCGAGATATGGGCTGGCGCCATCTCCTATAAGGCGCAGATTGTCAATGAAACAGAGGATTTCTTCCGTTCCATCCGCGTGGAGGAAAGCAACAACGCCAAGATACTCGCACGTGCCATCCGCAAGGTGACATCCGCCTCCTTCGATGAAGACATCACGTTCTATACGGACATCATCTCCATGAACACCAGTGTGCCCCTCATTGTGGCCGAGCCCAACGGCAACATCACTGCCGCCGTCAACGTGCCCGACTCTGTTTCCGATATGAAAAACGTAAACCAACTGGGGGAGGCTATCGCCGAATATGACAGCGTGATTCTTCCCTACTATGGCCGACACTTTGTGAAAGTCTATTATCAGGAGGATCCCGTGTATGTGGACCTTCACAGCGTGATTGATAATCTGATACACTCCTTTTTCCAGGAAACCGTCATCAACTCGGCCTCGGTGCCGGTCATCATCACCGACAGCACGCGCCAGAACGTCATCGCCGCTGGCAACATGGACACCACGCTCATCCAAGACCCGGCCTCGCTTCAAGACGAACTCCGGCGCATGAATGCCGAAAACAAACCCATCGAGCTGAATCTCATTGACATCGGCAAATGTTTTGTCTATTACGAGAACTCGCCTGTGCTGCGCAAGCTTCGTATATTCCCTTACATCGAACTCGGCTTTGTACTCGTCTTCATCATCATTGCCTACCTGCTGTTCAGCACGCAACGCCGTTCCGAGCAGAACCGCGTGTGGGTGGGCATGAGCAAGGAGACCGCCCACCAACTTGGCACGCCCATCTCTTCGCTTATGGCCTGGACCGAGTTGCTGAAGGAGATGCCCATCGACCAGTCCGTCCCCACTGAAATCGGCAAGGACGTACACCGGTTGGAGACCATCGCCCAGCGTTTCTCCAAGATTGGTTCGGCACCCGTGTTGGAACCCACCGACCTGGTGGTCGTCATCGACGAATTCTCCCAATATCTCCAAAGCCGGATCTCCTCTATGGTGAAAATCCATTTCAACCGGCCTGAAAGTCCCTCCATCATCATACCACTCAACCGCTATCTGTTTGAATGGGTGGTGGAAAACCTCTGCAAGAACTCCGTGGATGCCATGGATGGCAAGGGTACCATCACCATTGACATCCTGGAAGAAAAGAACAAAGTGTACGTGGACATTACCGACACGGGCAAGGGTATTCCCACCAAGATGCAGAAGCGCATCTTCTCGCCCGGCTACACGTCGAAAAGCAGAGGTTGGGGTCTCGGCCTCACGCTGGCCCGCCGCATCATCAACGAGTACCACAAGGGCAAACTCTTTGTGAAATCCTCCGTGATCGACCACGGCACCGTCATGCGCATTCAGCTGAGGAAAGACTGAAAACAACATCGGGGACACATTTGCGCATCCCCGATGAAAATGTTTTGGAAAGAAAAGAATATTTTTACTCCTCTACGGCTCTGACACCACTGTTTGTTGGAGCCGGTTCTGAGGCTTTGTCGCCGACATCGTTCTTGGCATTGTCTTTCAGACAACGGACGGAAAGACCGGAATTGCGTTGTATGGCATAATCATAAGAGGAGCTTCCATAACGGTACAAACCAGCATCATCGTAGCTCATCATATAGTCGTGCGAATATGTGCTATTGTAATTGGAGCTTGTCCAAAATACTCCCGTTTGTTTCAGCTCCCTATATGTCCCTGAATTGTCACGGTAGCCTCCTCCCCGAGCCGAAAAGCCGGAGGAGTTTGTGGCACCTGTGTTGGGCGAATTCCAGTAAGTAGTGCCTGTTGTCTTCATAGCGCCACCCACTGCTGAAGAATTTCCAGTCGCATTGACAATTGTATTGTACAATGTGGTGTGTACTTCATCGGAGGTAGGCACATGCCATCCCTCGGGGCAGAGACTACCGGTCTCCACAGCCTTATAGTTATATAGCAGGCCGTAATTGGTCCTATTGCTTGCATTTCCATCGTAATAGCAGGAAGCACCAGAGGTGGTGCTTGTCCACATGGAGGCGCTATTCGACAGGTCCGTGATAGTTCCACCGTTTTTATAACGAGTGGTTCGCAGGTTCTCCTTCATCCAGCATTGGCTGCCAATCTGCACGGTGCTGTAGGTGTTGCCGTCAATGTCTTGAACGGTGGGCGGACATACGACCCCTACGTATTGCAATGTGACAGTGTTGTCGCTGTACAGGGTCATTCCATCATAGATGATGAAGGCCTTCACATAATAGGTCAGTTCCTTGTTCAAGCCGGTCAGCATGCCATTGAACGGCAGGCTTGTGCCCGAGGTGTATGACCATCCCGTTTCCAATTTTTCGAAGGTGTTGAAATCCGGATCCGTAGTGAAAATGAAACCACAGTATTGGTAATAGACATTCCCCCAAGTGTTGGTGTTTCGCAAGGTGGCATTCACAGCAGCAGATTCCGGATTGCTCCACTGTGAAGCATACACGGTAAGCACACCGCTGGGCTTGTTGTTGATTTCAAATGTCTTGTCTTCTCCATATACTACGCCCTTTTTGGTCTTGGCGTATGCGCGATAATGCACTGTGCTGTTTTCGGGAATGTTTTTCAACACAGCAGTAAATGTGCCGGCACCCTTCCCGTTCTTCGTGCTAAACGAATAGCCTTCTCCCCATCCGTTTTCACGTTCCAGACTCGGCAAGGGACGTGAGCCGTAGCAAATGCCACGTTGTAACACGGCATTGTCATTTTCAGCCTCTATGGTGGCCGTACATTCTGTCATATCCGTCGATCTGGATACGAATTCACCCGTGATGACCTTTACGGTGGTGTCGTCCACAATCTCTTTCACACAGGATGAGAAGAGAAGGACACCAACCAGTATCATTAAAAACATATAAATCTTCTTCATAATTCTAACGTTTAAAAGGTGAAACCGATATTAAATCCGGAATAAAATGCGTGACCGATGTGTTTTTCGTATTTATACCCTACAGGAGAAATTCCGATTCCAAAAGTGACCAATATGCTGTGGCCGGATTTCGGCAGACGGAAGTTTGCACCTAAGTCGAAGCGGGTATGCGAGCCGATGCCCAACATCTTGTCCGATTTAGGGTTTTGCTTGTAATAGATGAAGTCCACGCCTTGTGACAAGCCTATATATGGATTCACTTTCCGCTCTCCTATGATGTAAAATCCCAGTTGGGCATACAACGGGAAACGGTGTATGGTGGGACTTGAGACATCGAATCCATTATAACTATTATTCCAATATGTATTGACATGCGAATGACTTGGGATGACATAATCAAAGTTGTAGCCCAATCCGGCACCCACGAGCAACAGTTTGTTGATACGGTAGCCGGTGTTCCAATGGAGTCCCGGACAGATGGGAAATTCGTAGTTCAGCAGAAGTGTGTTCTGCCAGCCGGTCTTCACGGGCTCTTTCCAACGCTCCTTCTTGGGCTTTTCAATTTTCTTGGCATCCACTTTGCGGGTGCTCACCACCCTGGATGCCCCAATCTGCGCGGATGCGGTTGGCATGATGAAGCCAACCGCAAGCAGACTGAATATGATTCCAACAATATATTTTTTCATAAACAGGATTGTTAGTTGACATAGATAATCTTCGGATTGCTCTTCACAGTGTCCGTACCAACCTTCCCAATCTTGTACACCTTGTCCATGAGATTGATATCCGCATCCGTTGTCTTTCGGAAATTGGTGTAAGAAGCCGGATAGCCGCTGATGGTGACCGTGATTTTCTCATAATCTTCGGAAGTCTTGATTTCGAAGATGGGTCCCACGATGATGTCGGCCTGGTATTTCTTCACAGCCTGGCCAATCGTATAATTCTTCATGTACTGGATGAGCGGGGATTCATAGTTCAGCAGGTTGGATTCCTCATTGTCGTTCACCTTACGGAGACGGGTTCCGGAGATTTCAAAATCATCCTCGGTCAGCTCATTGGCAAACGTCTCACTGTGGGTGATACGTGTGGGAGAAACGTTCAAATCCGCGGTGGTGGGGGTGATAAAGCCCGACATCGTGGGTTGCAGGTAACGAGCCGTACTTTCGTTGTATTTGTACAGATACTCATCACTATGGCAGGAAACAAAAATGGCGGGAATTAACGCCAGCAGGAAATAAAGCTTTTTCATAACAAAAATATTTAAAATGAACAATAAATGTAATTGTTTAATTATGTCGCAAAGATAATATTTTTTTTAATGATGAATTGTTATTATTTTTTCCAATCGAACAACACCGGCTCCACCGAATAACCCTTTTTCCGCAGCATGGCCAGCAGGCCCTTGTCGCCGCCCAGATGCGCGGCTCCGACGGCACAGAACAGAGTATGTGTCTTGGCCAAAGCCTCAAACTTCTTCATCATAACCACATTACGCTTGTCAAGCAATGCTATGCTGAACTCGCCGGGCAGCGACGTGTCGGCGAAGAAGCGCATCATTTCATCAAAATCGAAGGCGAGGTAGGCCTGCAGCAGCGAGTCGTACATCTTTTCGCTCTCGTCCACGGGCTCGTCCACCACCTTCATCAGCATGTCAATCTGCTGGTCCAGTGGCAGAGCGTCCAACGCCTTCATCTGCTCGGCATAGTCCTCCACCCCAAAACAGAGTTTCCCCTGGCTGCGGGCCTGCTGCAGGAAGTAAAGATCCAACGCCATCTCCTGGTCGGTGGGCATGACGGCCTGCTCCAAGGCGCTGCTCAGGAACATCGGCTTCAGGGTGTTCAGGAAAATCACACTCGTGCCGATGCGCGCTTTGCAGAAACTGTCCAACCGGGCAAAATCCTCTTGGGACAACATACCCGAAAGAGTCTTTCCTTTCGGCAGATACATGCTCTCTTTCACCAACTTCATGTCCAGCTCGTCCATCAGCACCTCCATGGCGAAGGCTTCGCAGGAGGCGAACGTCCGATACACGGTGCTGTCGAAGTCGAACACCCGCTGGTCCTGGATGTGGATGGTGCCGTACAGGTAGGAGGGCTTCTTGAGCGACTTGCCGCTCACCTTCCACATCAGCGATTGCGAAAAGGCCGTCGTCACGGCAAGCAACACGATGCACCACGTCAGTAAAATGGTCTTAGTCAGGTTCATAAAAAGAAAGAAATTTTAACAGGCAAAGATAATTATTTTTTTTATACTTTTGCGGCGCAAAAAAAGACATTTACTAACCCATTAAAATTTCAAAAAAATGAAGAAAGTATTATGCATCTGTGCAGCTGGTTTAATGATTGCTGCTCTTTCCACATCCTGCAACAAGAAATGCGAATGCAAAACGTATGTTGCCGGTGTTGTGACCACCACAAACACAATAGAGCTTGACAAAGGCAAAAAATGTGCTGATTACACAGTCATCGCTACTGAAGACCCCAAAACGGGTTATGAATGTAAAGGTACGCTTTAATAGTATCTTCATTTTCTAATCTAATCCGGCATAACCGATCCAGGTTTTGTCAGGTTAAAGAAAAAACACCGCATCAACAGCGGTGTTTTTATATATATATGTAGTCATAAATCCGTTATCCCCGAATCACTTCCGTGGCGGCCATGTAGGGGGATATGCGTTTCTCGCGGATGAGCGGCAGCAGACGCTCGATTTCGCGCGCCTTGTCGGCGTCGGTGTAGAAATCGTTCTGCAGGGTGAAGTTGATCCAGTTGTAGAAGATGTTGACGTTCTGTTCGGTGCGGTTTTTCTCGAAATAGCCGTTCTGCTTGGTCAGCGCTTCGTATTGCTGTATCATGTTCCACACCTTGTCGATGGCGAATCCTTCAAGGGCGGAGCACACTTCCACGGGCACGGTCCATTGGTTTTCGTTTTTTGGAAACAATTTCAATGCCGCGCGGTACTGGGCCTGTGCGCCGATGGCCTTGGCCTTGTTGTCGCCGTCGGCCTTGTTGATGATGAGGCCGTCGGCCATCTCCATGATGCCGCGCTTGATGCCCTGCAGCTCGTCGCCGGCACCTGCCAGCATGAGCAGCAGGAAGAAGTCCACCATGGACTTGACAACCGTTTCCGACTGGCCCACGCCCACGGTCTCCACCAGGATGATGTCAAAGCCGGCGGCTTCGCATAAAATGATGGTTTCGCGTGTTTTGCGTGCCACACCGCCCAAGGTGCTGCCCGACGGTGAAGGACGGATGAAGGCGTCAGGGTCCACGGAAAGAGCCTCCATGCGGGTCTTGTCGCCGAGGATGCTGCCTTTGGTACGCTCGCTGGAGGGGTCGATGGCCAGCACAGCCAGCTTGTGGCCCATGCCGGTGAGCATCTTGCCAAAGGATTCGATGAAGGTGCTCTTGCCCACGCCCGGCACGCCCGTGATGCCGATGCGCAACGAATGGCCGGAGTGGGGGAGACAACGTTCGATAATGGCTTGGGCCATGGACAGATGATCCGGATTGGCACTCTCAATCATGGTGATGGCTTGGCTGAGGATGACGCGCTCGCCGCGGAGGATGCCCTCCACGTAGTCGTCCACCGACAACACCCGCCGTTTCCGCCGCACCAGGTGCGGGTTCACCTGCTCGGGCTGCTCGATGCCCGCCCGCTCCGTCAATGCCGATTGGAAATTGTCTTCCATAATTGTTTATTTTCCAAAGTTATAGGCTACAGCATCCTTCATGGAGGAGAAGTAGTGGAAATGCATACCCTCGATGAAGTTCTCCTTGATGTCTTCGATGTCCTTGCGGTTCTCTTCCGACATGACGATGTCGTAGATGCCGCTGCGTTTGGCGGCGAGGATTTTCTCCTTGATACCGCCTACAGGCAACAGCTTGCCGCGCAGGGTGATTTCGCCGGTCATGGCGATCTTGTCGCGGAGCGTCTTGCCGGTGAAGGCGGAGATGAGAGCGGTGAGGATGGTGATGCCGGCGGAAGGCCCGTCTTTCGGGGTGGCACCCTCGGGCACGTGCACATGAACTTTCAGCCGTTCGAAAACGGCCGGGTCGATGCGGAACTCGCGGGCATGAGCCTTGAGGAATTCGTAGGCAATGGTGGCCGACTCTTTCATCACGTCGCCGAGGTTGCCGGTCATGGTGAGCTCGCCCTTGCCGGGAGATGTCAGCGCCTCCACGAAGAGGATCTCGCCGCCCACGGCGGTCCAGGCCAGACCGGTGGCCACGCCGGGCACGGTGTTGTCAAAGGCCTTCTCTAACTGGAAGATAGGTGATCCGAGCATCTCCTTGAGATCGCTGGGGTTGACTTTCTTCTCGATAAAGCCATCCTGCACCAGCTGGGCGGCACGTTTGCGGATGATCTTCGCGATAGTCCGCTCCAAGGTGCGCACGCCCGACTCCCGCGTGTATTCGCTGATGATGTGCTCCACCGTTTTGTCGGGGATCTGAAGCTGCTTCTTGTCCAATCCGTTCTCCTTGAGCTGCTTGGGTATGAGATGATGCTTGGCGATCTGGAGTTTCTCCTCGGCGAGGTATCCGGGTATTTCGATGATCTCCATACGGTCGCGGAGGGCCGGATGCACGTTGCCGATGTCGTTGGCGGTGGCAATGAAGAGCACCCTCGAAAGGTCGAAGGAGGTCTCCAGGTAGTTGTCGTAGAAGGCGTTGTTTTGTTCGGGGTCCATCACTTCCAGCAATGCCGCCGAAGGGTCGCCCTGCACGTTCATGCCGGTGATTTTGTCGATCTCATCCAACACAAACACGGGATTGGCGTAGCCGGCCTTGCGCATGTTCTGGATGATGCGGCCGGGCATAGCCCCGATGTAGGTCTTGCGATGGCCGCGGATTTCCGATTCGTCGCGCAGACCGCCCAAGGAAACGCGCACGTACTTGCGGCCGAGGGCGGCGGCGATGGACTTGCCCAGGGAGGTCTTGCCCACGCCCGGAGGCCCGGCCAGACAAAGTATCGGCGATTTCATGTCGCCCTTCAGTTTCAGCACAGCCAAATATTCGATGATGCGCTCTTTGACCTTGTCCAGACCGTAATGGTCATGGTCGAGGGTCTTGCGGGCTTTGGTAAGGTCGAAGCTGTCTTTGCTGTATTCGTTCCAAGGCAGGTCCACCAGCAGCTCTAAGTAGTTGAGCTGCACGGAGTAGTCGGGGGCCATGGGGTTGGTGCGCTGCAGTTTCTCCAACTCTTTGTTGAAGAGGTCGGCGGTTTCCTTGTTCCATTTTTTCTTGGAGGCACGCTCCTTCAGGGCGGCGTAGTCCTTTTCGGAAGGCGTTCCTCCCAGTTCTTCTTGTATTGTTTTAATTTGTTGGTTCAGAAAGTATTCGCGTTGCTGCTTGTCCAGTTCCTGCCGGGATTTGTCTTGGATTTGGTTTTTCAGTTCGATGATCTGGAGGTCGCGATGCAGCAGTTTGAGGATCTGCTTGGCGCTGTCCACGATGTCGTTGTTTTCCAGAATCTGTTGCTTTTCATCCACGGAAACGGAGAGGTTGGAGGCTAAGAAATTGAGCAGGAAGACGTGGCTTTCGATGTTCTTGAGGGCGAAGGAGGCCTCGCGGGGGAGGTTGGGCGACAGCTTCATCATGCGGGTGGCCGTGTCCTTGATGGTGGAAATCAAGGCCTTGAAATTCTTATGCTCGGTGATCCGTTGGTCGAAGTCGTTGGAATTGAAGGGAATCGCGGAGCATTTGAAGTAGGGTTCGGTCTGAGTGAGGTCTTGGATGATGAAGCGGCGCACGCCTTGCACGATAATGGTCACGCCGCCATCGGGCATGGTGATGTATTTGAGGATGTGAGCCATCGTGCCCACGCGGTAGAGGTCGTCGAGGGTGGGTTCTTCTACCTCGTTGGTGCGTTGAGCCACTACGCCGATGGGCTCGCTGGTGCGGGAGTAGTCCTGTGCCAGCCGGATGGACTTGGTGCGTCCCACGTTGATGGGGATGACCATCCCCGGGAAAAGCAAGGTGTTGCGGAGCGGCAGCAGCGCGATCTCCTCGGGGATGTCCTCCTGACGGAGCTTGATTTCGTCGTCAAGGGAGAATAACGGGATGAAGTTCGCCTCGTTGCCCATAAATTCTTCAAGCAGTGATATATCTTTCATTTAAAGGATATTAAAATAAAAAAACTGACCTTTTTTGACAAGCAAAAAAGGTCAGCAAAAGTACAAAAATATTATGGATTTACTTGTTCTTGTTAACATCCAAGTGGCGGGCGTATTTGTTGCGGAACTTATCCACACGGCCTGCGGTGTCAACAAGTTTCATCTTACCCGTGAAGAAAGGGTGAGATGTGTTAGAAATCTCTAATTTTACCAGCGGATATTCATTTCCGTCTTCCCACTGAATCGTGTCTTTTGTAGCAACGGTGGACTTGGTCAGAAAAGCGTAATCGTTTGACATGTCCTTAAATACGACCGTTCTATACTCTTTTGGATGGATACCTTTTTTCATTTTATCTTTGATTTTTGTTGTCTAAAAAATTGGAGTGCAAAAATACACTTTTTTTGAATTAAATCAAGTAGTTGCGATTTTTTTATTTCCACAGGGAAAAAAGGCTCAGTTTGTCTTGAATTTATAGGTGTCGATGGCGGCGAGGTCGGCGTTGGCTTTGACGATTTTCTGTTTGAGGTTTTCCTTGTGTCGGATCACTTTCTCGCGCATGGCGGGGTCGCCGGCGGCGAGGATCTGCATGGCAAGGATGGCGGCGTTCTGTGCCCCGTTGATGGCCACCGTGGCGACAGGTATGCCCGGCGGCATCTGCAGCATGGCAAGGGCGGCGTCCACCCCCTCCAACGACGATTTGATGGGCACGCCGATAACCGGCAGGGGAGTCATGGCGGCGATCACACCCGGCAGATGCGCGGCCATGCCGGCACCGGCGATGATGACCTCCACACCCCGAGTGTGCGCCCTCTTCGCATACTCGGCCACCTCGTCGGGCGTGCGGTGGGCCGACAAGGCCAACACCTCAAAGGGTATCTCATTGCTCTCTAAGAATTTGAAGGCAGCCTCCATGACAGGAAGGTCCGATGTGCTGCCCATGATGATGCTTACTCGTGCGTTCATATCTGTGCGTTTTACGTGTGTGTTTTGTCCTTTCTTATTTGGCACGACTTTTGCCAAAAGCGCCCGTTAATCGGGCCTGCAAAGATAATATTAAAAAACGGAAATTTAATCGTATCTTTGCCGCCGAATTTAGAAAGGACTTTTTATGAACGATTTACTGGAAAAATTGGAACAAATCTACCAACGTTGGCTGCAAATTGGCGAGGATATCACCAAACCCGATGCCATGTCGGATATGAAGAAGTTTATCAAGATGAGCAAGGACTACAAGGACTTGCAGGCGGTGGTGGATGCCTATAAGAAATATAAGGATGTGATTGGCAACATCGCCAACGCCAAGGATATATTGGCCAATGAGAAGGATGAGGAGTTCCGCGAGATGGCTAAACTGGAGTTAGACACGTTCCAGGCTGAAAAGGACCAGTTGGAGGAGGATATCCGGTTCCTGTTGCTGCCCTCCGACCCGCAGGACAGCAAGAACGCCCAGATGGAGATCCGCGCCGGTACCGGTGGCGACGAGGCCAGCATCTTCGCCGGCGACCTTTTCCGCATGTACCAGCACTATTGTGACAAGAAAGGTTGGAAGATAGAGGTCCTTTCGATGACGGAAGGCACAGTGGGCGGTTACAAGGAGATTGACTTTGCCGTGAACGGCGAGGGTGTCTATGGCATCATGAAGTACGAGTCCGGCGTGCACCGCGTGCAGCGCGTGCCGCAGACGGAATCGCAGGGCCGCGTGCACACGTCCGCCGCCTCCGTGGTGGTGCTGCCCGAGGCCGATGAGTTTGATGTGGACCTGAAGCAGAGCGATATCAAGAAGGAGACATTCTGCGCCTCCGGCCCTGGCGGTCAGTGCGTCAACACGACCTATTCCGCCGTGCGCCTCACTCACATCCCCACGGGCATCGTGGTCTCTATCCAGGATGAGAAATCGCAAATCAAGAATCTCGAAAAGGCCATGCGTGTGCTGCGTACCCGTCTCTTTGAGATGGAATACAAGAAGTACTTGGACGAAATCGCTTCCAAACGTAAGACGATGGTCTCCACCGGCGATCGTTCCGCCAAAATCCGTACGTATAATTACCCGCAGAACCGCGTGACCGATCACCGCATCAATTATACCATGTATAATCTTGCCAATTTCATGAACGGGGATATTGAAGAGGTGCTTCAAGCCTTGCAAGTGGCCGAGAACGCCGAACGCCTGAAAGAGGCAGTGGAATAATCGTTAAACATACAACAATCTCCCTTCCACATTCTCATAACCCATCTCACGTAGCAGGGAACAATAGGTTTCCACCTGCTGCTCGTATTGTGGGTGCGGCTGCCCCGTCTTGTAGTCGATAACCATCACTTTATCGGGCAGGAACACCACACGGTCGGGACGATGCTGGTTGCCGTGGCTGTCCAGAATGGTGATCTCGTTGCGCACGTCTGCGCCGGGAGCGAAGCAGGGCCGCAGGATGTCATCTTCCAGAATGCGCTGTAAAGCGGTCCGCAGACGCTCCCTCCGTCCGGCCTCCACATCGGCGATGAAGGTGTCGATTTCCGCTGCCGAGGTGGGGAAAACCGCCAATCCGGACAGGAAATCGTGAACAAAGGTCCCTTCCACCCTCGGATCGTCCTCGGCCAAGGTTTCCTGACTTTCAAAACGGAGTGTGTCAATGGAGAAATCGGACAAGACAACTTTGGGGATGATATGCTCTTGGGATTTTTTGTCCGTTTCTTTCTTGTTTTTCTTTTTCCATTCCCGGTTTCCGAAGTAGTAAAACTGTTTGTCTTCCGTGTCTTGCTCAAAAAGCAAGCCGCCGTTCGGATGGGGCTCGTTGTTGCAGAAGGAGAGCAGATGGTCGCCGTAGCCGTCCCCGCCACTTTTGCTGCATTTGGTGATGATATACAGCATCTCGCTGGCACGGGTGTGGGCCACATACAATAGATTCAAGGTGTCCATACCGCGGCTTTCGCTCTCATCTAAATATTGCTGCTCGTAGGAAGAACCCATACAAGCCTCTTTGCTCAATTCAATATAAGCGACTTCTGTGTCCGAAATTTTGGCCCAGATGGGTTTCAGCCTGTTTGAGAAGGATGTGTAGGGCAGGATGACAACCGGGTATTCCAAACCTTTGGATTTATGGATGGTGCTGACGGTGATGGCGTTATGTTTGCCGGTTAGTTTTATGGCAGGTGGGTTCTTGGTGTCGTTGGTCATCTGCCACCAGCCCAAAAATGCGGTGATCTCGCCGGTGTGGGTTTTCAGATAGTTGAGAACCACGTTTTCAAAACAGACAACAAAAGGGCTCTGCAGCTTGTCCAATCCGTAAAAGCCGATAATTTCCCGAACGAGAATCCAGAAGGGTTGTGACTGCCACTCCTCACGGGGGATGTGGAGGTTGAACTCCTGTTTCATCAGGTCCCGGAAATTGGAGTCGGCGTGGAGTGCGAACAGGATTTCCTCCATGCTTTTCTCTCGCTGATGGATACGGGAGAGAAAATGGAGGATGGTGGCTTGTGACAGCAGGTCTTTGGGACGAATCAGGTGCCGGAGGGTTTGGATGATGAGGTTCACCTCTGCGGATGTGTTGAGTGTCAGAGCTTTTTCAGTGATGACATTCCAGCCCTGCTTTAACATGAGGTTGCTCATTCGGGTGCAGTTGTCATTGCCGGAATAGAGCACGGCGATGTCTCCTTCCTCATATCCGCGCATCAGCGCATCCTTGACGGCAAAGAGTACCTGCGCATCCAGCACCGTGATGTCCGGATCCTCTTTTATGGCATGTATGAAATCATCCCCGGGTTGGAAATGGGAACGGGGAGCGAGGTCTTTCTTGTCGCTATTGGAGGCCCCGATATACACTTGTACCAGGCCTGGCTCCTTTTTCACGACATCCTGCTCCAATCCGGTGGCGTAATACTTGTCCAGTTTTTTTGCTTGGGAATAATATTTGAAAAACAGATTGTTGAAAGTGACCACCGAGGCGAGGGAACGGAAATTTTTCTGGAGCGGCTCGGAATGGTAAGTCTCTTTCGTGACCAGACGCAGGTCGGGGTCGGTTTGGAGCCGGTTGAGGTCGGTGAGTTTGTAGAAGAGATCGGCGTCGCCGTTGCGGAACCGGTAGATGGCCTGTTTCACATCCCCGAACAGCGACACGTCTCGTCCGTTGGCAAGGGCGTTGTTGATGATGAGGGGCTTCAGGTCGTCCCATTGCATTTGAGAGGTGTCTTGAAATTCATCAATGAAGAAGTTGTCGAAACGGATGCGGTCGTATATGTATTCATAACCCCGATTCTGGATTGTTTCGTATATCAGGGTGTTGGATTCGTTGAGGATGAAGAAATTGTTCTGCTGTTTGATCTCCTCCATCTTTTTCTGCAAATCGGTCAGAAGGGTGAGCTTGTCGGCGTTTTTGATTAGGATTTTGTAATCCAGATATTGTCGTACAGAGTCTTTTAAGAGGTCGCGAATCTGGTTGAAACATTTTTCCACATGCGGTATCACCTCGTCCAAGAGGGCGGCTTCGTCGCTGGTGGGAGTCGCCTTTTTGAGATAACCGCCTGTTTTCTTGTTCTGGAATTTTCCGATATCTTCCTGATAAAAAGCAATGGGGTCGTTCAAAATGTCTTCAAACCAGTGTCCGAAGGAGGGACTGTTCAAGTTCAGTCCTGTAAGGCGGGCCATCCAGTTGCTGCCTTCCTGGGCCGTTTGTCGGATGCTCTCGCGCAGCTCGTCAGGTGTTTTACGAAGCCATGCGCGGATCTTCGCGTTGTTTTCGCGGATGGTGTCGGCATTTGTGTTGCGAAGGATTTGGAGATATTGGTAGTTCTTTTCCGCATTGTTGTAAAGGATGTCCAAGGCGTCCCGCAACTCCCTGTCGATGTTGAGGTTGCCTGTCTCCTCCATGCTGTTGTCCAACAGGGCGATAATCCGTTTGGCTAAATTGGAGTCGGCAGACAATTCATTCAGCAGCTGGTCGATGGCCTCGATGTAGAACTCGTCCATCTCAATCAGGACGGAGTAGGTGAGACTGAGTTTGAGGCTGATGGCGGAGGAGCGGATGACGCGTTGGAAGAAACTGTCAATGGTGGAGATGGTAAATCGTGCGTAGTCGTACAAGATGCGCTGGAGCAACTCTTTGGATTCCCGTTGGATAAACCGGGCAACCACATTCGGGTTGGGCGGGTTTGTGCCGAAGAGCTTTGTCACTACCATGTTATAGATGGCTTTGGCACTGCCGTCGATTTGGTCGGCTGATTCAAAGGCGAAGGCAGTCAGTGTGCGCACGATGCGGTCTTTCATCTCCCCGGCGGCGTTGTTGGTGAACGTGATGCCCAGAATCTTCTGAAACAGGTCCAGATGCAGTTCCACGTCCGCTTGGCCGATGCGCTTGCTGTCATATCGGAAACACAGGGTGAGGTAATCTGCCACCAGATTGGTGGTCTTGCCGGCACCGGCGGATGCCGAATAGGTAGTGAACATGGTTTTATGGTTTACAAGTGATGGATTGATATACGATAAGGGCGGAGGCGAAGGCGAAGAACAGGTTGTATCCGCCGCAGATGCCGTCCATGTCAAGCATTTCGCCCATGGCAAGGAGTCCTGGGAAACGTTTCAGGGAGAAGTCGGGTCTCACCTCCTGCAAGTCGATGCCGCCGTGGCACACCTGGGCGAAGTCAATGGCGTAGGTGCCGGAGATTTTCAGTTTGAAATGGTTCACATCAAAAGGCTTCTGCTCGTAGAGGGCGTTGAGTTTGGGATGCAGCACGCCTTTCAATGTGTGGAACCGTTGCAGGTGCGCTTCGGCGTTGAAGTGCTCGTCGTGGTAGATGAGGTTGAGTTGCAGGAAACAGTTCTCCTTGGAAGAAAGCCGGTTATAATAGGCCGACAGGTTCAGGATCACAATGCCGGAGATGCCGTCCTCCTTGAAAGTCACTTCCCCGGCCTCGCGGTGGATGAGGCTTTTACCCTGCCACAGGTCGGCAATGACGCGTGTGCGGCAACCGGCAAGGGATTTGGGGTAATCCTCAATAGTGAATCCCACCAAAGAAGGTTGGAACGGATGGATGTTCAGATTGAGGTTGTCCAAAAAGCGGTTGTAGTCTTTCCGGTTCTTGGAAATCATATTGGCAGGAGTTCCGGAGGCCAGCACCACATAGTCAAAGGCTACGGGAAAGTCGTCAATGTGCCACTTGCCTTCCCTGTTTTCCAGATGTCTCACTTCATGTTCAAGGATGGCGTGGCGGTTTTCCTGCTCGGGCTCCCACAGAAGGTCCACGACGGTCTGCGAGAACTGGCTGCTGGGATAGACGCGTCCCTCCTCGTCGGCAATCAGGGTCAGTCCCATCTGTTCAAATGCCTGTCGGAGCCGTTCGGGCGTGACTTGCTGCAGCAGCTGCCGTGCAAATTCGGGATGGTTGTACCCCTCCGTGTCGATGTGTTCGTTGAAGAGGTTGGCTTTGCCCCCGCCGGACGCGCGCAGTTTGGTGCCCACGTTCCGGCACCGCTCGAAAACATATACCTGGCAATCGGCATATTCCGACAGTTTCTTCGTCAAGAAGAGGCCGGAGGCTCCGGCACCGATGATGGCGATGCGGCTCATTCGGGGTTGTCGATTAGGAAGTGTTTGACGGATTGTTGGAATTCAGGGAACAGGTCGGGTCCGGAGGCGATGATCTCGCCGCCGAAGAGCCAGTTGTTGCCGCCGGAGAAGTCGGAGACCTGGCCGCCGGCCTGCTGGATGATGAAGGCGCCCGCCGCCACGTCGTAGGGTTTCATGCCGTACTCGAAGTAGCCGTCACAGCGCCCGCACGCCACGTACACAAGATCCGTGGCGGCGGAGCCTAACCGGCGCAACCCGTGGGTGTGCTGCATCGACCATCGCATGTAGCGCATGAAAGGATCCAGAATGGAGAAGTCTGAATAGGGGAAGCCCGTGGCTAACAGCGAAGCGTCCAGCTTGGAGCAGTGGCTCACATGGATCGGATAGCCGTTCAGATAGGCTTTGCCGTCTTTATAGGCGTAAAAACATTCGTCACGCCATATTTCATAGACCACTCCGACAACAATCTCGTCATATTCTTTCAAGGCGATGCTGATGGCGGTGGGCGGCAGGCCGTGGATGAAGTTCGTGGTGCCGTCCAAAGGGTCCACAATCCAGTTGTACTGTTCCTCCAACCCGCGCTCGGTGTCCTCCTCGGCGATGAACCCCGCCTCCGGCACCAACTCCTTGAGCTTGGCTACAATGGTTCTCTCGGATTCTTTGTCAAACTGCGTCACGTAGTCGTGAACGCCCTTCGCTTTCATCTTGACGCTGGCGAGGTTCTGCCGTTCGCTGCACAGCCACAAGCCCACGTGCCGGGCCAGTGTCACCACTTCTTCGCAGATCTGTTGGTAGTTCAGGTTGTCCATATCTCTATTCGTTTAAAAAATCTTTGACCAGCTGGATGGTCTCCTCCTGCGCCTGCTCCAGCACGTCGTTCAGTATTATTTTGTCGAATTGGGAAGAGAAGGAAAGCTCGTATTCGGCTTTGTCAAGCCGTTTTTGGAACGATTCGGGAGACTCCGTGCCCCGGTTGCGAAGCCGGTTGGCCAGCTCTTCAACGGAGGGCGGTTCAATGAAGATGGCTAAAGCATGTTCGTCGTAGAACTTCTTGATATTCAAGCCGCCCAATACGTCCACATCGAAAATGACCGTCTGGCCGTTCTGCCAGATGCGTTCCACCTCGCTCTTCAGGGAACCGTAATATTGGTTCTCATACACCTCCTGCCATTCCAAAAACTCGTCGTTGTCCAAGCGTTTTTTGAATTCGTCCGGGGTGATGAAATAATAGTCCTTGCCGTCGGTCTCGTAATCGCGCTTGGCGCGCGTGGTGGCGGAAATGGAGAACTGGAGTTCGGGGACGGCCTGCAGGAGATGCCGCACAATGGATGTTTTCCCGGCACCGGAAGGTGCTGATACGATGATGACTTTACCTTGCATTTTCCAATAGTTTTGAGCCTTCAGCACGACAGGCTGGAAGCTGTTGATATTGCTTTGCAAAAGTAACAAAAAAACGGGAATCCTTACTTGTTCTTGTGCTCTTTCCGCTCGTCCCAATATTTTCGGATGTGCCCCCAGTTGACGACAACTCCCGCCGAGGCGGTGATCTTCGACCAGCGACACGATGTTGGAGATTCCTTGGATGCCCAGAAGTTGATCGGAAGAAATCAGCGAGTCTTTTTCTAACTGGTACGTGATTTCTAAGGTTCCGTCGTCGCCGGTTTGGATGAAAGACGGGTTGTCAGCCAAACTGAGTATGTCGTCAATCGAAAGATCGGCATTCACCAATGGGATTCCCCACGAACCTTCGGCGTCAATGCCGTTCATCCGCGAGAAATCGTATGCGGTACGCTTGCAGGAAGAACAAAACAGCATTAGCAGCCCTGAAATACAGGCGTATAGAAGAAGCCGGTGTTTTGATAAATATTCCTAATAGACCTCAAGGCGGCAAAAATGCAAGAATAATTAATTTAATTGCTTATCTTTCTAAAAAATCTTTTGGAAAAGAATACAGTGTTATTCTTCTGGCAGGGCTTTGAACCCCAGCCCCATGATTTCCGAGCTCTCAATGACGTTCACGAAGGCTTGCGGGTCCAGACGGCGCAGGTTGGCTTTGAGTTTGATGAGGTCGGTGCGGTCCAGCGTGACGTAAATCATCTTGCGCTCCGTGCCCTGATACATTCCAATGCCGTTGAATACCGTGCCGCCGCGCTTCATGTCGTGCAGGATGAAGTCGCGTACTTCATCGGTCTTGTCCGTGACGATGAAGGCCGTTTTGTATGATTTGAGACCGTCCACGATGAGGTCTATGACCTTGCTTTCGATGGCGATGAGGATGATGGAGTAGATGGGAAGACGGATCTGCTTGAAGGCGATGAGGGTGGTGAGCGTGATACAAGAATCCACGATGAGCACCAGCGTGCCGAGCGATATCTTCGTGTATTTGTGCAGAATCATGGAGATGATGTCGCTGCCGCCGGAGGTGGCTCCCGATTTGAATATCAGCCCGATGGCGATGCCGTAGATGACACCGGCCACCACGGTATTGAGGAAGTAGTCCGGAATGAAGAACAGGGTGCTGTGCGGAATCTGCACAGCGTTGTGGATGCCCGCCGCTTGCTCCACGATGCCTTCGTGGATGACCGGATTGTAGCCCCACAGGGTCTCAATCAGCCATGTGAAGGCGAAAATGAGGATGGTGGAGACCACCGTCTTGATGCCGAATCGCGGCCCCAGAATCCAGGTGCCGATCAACAGCAGCGGAATGTCCATGCAGATGGCGTAGAAGCTGATCTTCCACGGCCATACGGTGTTGAGTACGTTGGCCAGACCGTATGTGCCGCCCGGGGCAAGCAAGTACGGGTTCACGAACATCACATCGCCCACGGCGAAGAGAAGACTGCCAATCACCAGGAGCGTGTAGGCTATGATTTGGTCTTTCAGATTGGATTTCATCGGTTGTTTTTTTTATTATCGAAAATAGTATTGGATGATGTATGTTAATCGGTTAGAAAACAATTGGCAGCAGCAGCTCCACGAGGAGGGCCACTAAAACAGCCACCAAGGCCACGCGTACCAGGCCGCGGTTCTTCCACGACATGACGATGGCCACCACCGTGGCGATGATGGCGGAGGCATAGTGCGGCGTGGTGGCGCCTGTGGGCGTGGTGGAGTAGATGACACCCGGGAAGGTCATGGCCGACAGCACGCAGAAAGGGATGTAGTAGAGGAAATCCTGGAACCACTCGTTGTCTAATTTCCGGCGCACGAACCCGATGGGAATGACGCGGATAAGGTAGGTGGTAAGGGCCATGATGAGCATCGCGATGGCCACGTTCTGCATACTACACATGGGCACCTCCTTCCTGGTGTTGTCTCCTGCGGAAACGTTTCACCTCTTTGATGGAGGCGCACACGGCGGCGCCCACGATGGCCGAGATGATGATGGCCCAACCGCCGCCGCCACTCTTGCCAAGCACATCCAGCCCCGGCACGTAGGTGAAGAGGCACGATAGCAGGGCCGACAGGATGATGGCGATGGCCACCTTGCGTCCCGTGCGCGCCGGCGGGATGATGATGGCGATGAACATACAGTACAAGGCGATGCCGAAGCAGCCCTGCAGCATCGGCGACAGCAGGCTTGAGGCCACAGCGCCGAGGAAGGTGCCCAGGGTCCACCCGAAAATCGGGGTGATCATCAGACCGCCGAAGAACGGGAACCGGACCTCGTCCTTCTCCATAGCCGCCAGCGCAAACACCTCGTCGGTGATGCAAAAGGCCATGATGGCACGCTTGTAAAACGGCAGGTCGGAGGCCACTTTCTGCGACAACGAGAGCGACATGAGCATGTAGCGGAGGTTAATAACGAAGGTGGTGATGATGAGCTCGATGTAAGGGGCGCCTCCCTCAATGAGACGGATGCCGGCAAACTGCCCGGCAGAAGCCATGTTGGTGAGGGATATGATGGTGGCCTCCAACGGGTTGAAGCCCATCTTGACGGCTATCAGCCCGAAGGTGAAGGACACAGGAATGTAGCCCAAACAGATGGGAAATCCCTTTTTTACACCCCTAACAAACTCATTCATAAAATGTTGCCAGTTTTTATTTCAGGGTGCAAAGATACAATTTAATTGTTTATGAAAAGGAGTGTGCGGGTGGCAATTTTTTATACCTTTGCGCCATTCATTACAAACCCATAAAATACTTACGACTATGCTCGAATATTTCAACGAAGTGCCCTATTCCGTCACCGTGTGCGACAAGGATGGAAAGATTTTGGAAATGAATGAAATGGCGGTGAATGTGCTGAGCCACGGCCAGCAGATTATCGGCCAGAACCTCCTGGATTGCCACCCGGAGCCCGCGCGCACCAAACTGATGGAGATGCTGAAGAACCACAACGTGAATGCCTACACGATCGAGAAGAACGGCAAGAAAAAGCTGATTTACCAGTCGCCTTGGTTCCAGGACGGCGAGTTCGCCGGTTATATCGAACTTTCGATGCCTATCCCGATGGAAATGCCGCACTACGTGCGAAAGCCGAAGCAGTAAAGACTTTTGATTCACTGCTTTGTAGTTTTTATTACGTTCGTTGCGTTATTATCATAAACAACAATAAAATATAGCTATATGAAAAACATTTTTACAACAGTGGCACTCTGTCTGGTATGTGCCTTTGGCGCTTTCGCCCAAAATTATTCAACAGTCCAAATCACGCCCGTCAACGGTGTGCTGACAGTCAATGGGGTGGACCAGATCACCATCCCGAATTATGATCCCAGTGAAGTCCAACTGGAGCCGATGGCTGGTTTCGTGGCCGTTCCTAACAATGATCAGATGTACACGGTGGCGGAATTTGCCACTTTGGATGCCGTGTGGAACGCCTGCAACTCTTCCGCGATATGGGCGGACAACCTGGTCACGCTCGACACCTATTCCGGAGAAGGAATGAATACGGGGTACGCCGCCTTGAAATTCTCAGGCACCCCGAACACTTACGGTTACGCCAAATTCGACAAAACTGTTGCGGGAGGTTGGACGGAGTTCGGCTATTTCACTACAGGTAATGGTGTTGCGGAAAGGACAAACACCATTACCGTTTATCCGAATCCGGTGGTGGAAACCATCCGTATCAACAATGCCGAAGAAGCACATGTGGCCATTTACGACATGAAAGGCCAGCAGGTGAAATTGGTTGAGTACGCGAATGCCAATACGATGATAAATGTCTCGGATTTGTCGTCGGGTGTCTATTTTGTGAAGATCGCCAGCGGCAGCAAGGTGAATACGGTGAAATTCGTGAAGGAATAATTACAGTTTGCGAGGGGGTAAGAAGAAGCTGATTTACCAGTCGTCTTGGTTCCAGAACGGCGAATTTGCTGGCTACATCGAACTCTCCATGGAGATCCCGATGGAGATGCCGCACTATGTGCGGAAGCCGAAGAACGGATAGAATAAATCATCCAATTCTCAACTTTAAGACCAAGGATGCGCTCGAAATGGTCCACATTACCTGTAACGAGGATGAAATCTTCTTACTCCTTCTCGTCAGAACTATGCTTCTTATTTGCAATACATTTGACAATAATGCTGGCGACCATTATATAAAATATTTCAATCAGGGTAAACAGAAAATATAATGCGAATTCATTCGTGATGTGTGGTGAGAGCCATTTCCACATCAAAAGCTCACCAGACATGACTATCAGGGCACCAAAAACGGCCATTAGCCAAAAATCTGTTTTCCCCTTTTTAGTTTCTTCTTTTTGCATTCTTTTATTGAGAATGACTTTATAGAGGTAGTATACATACCCCGCTGTTCCAAGAACAAGTAAAACGATGTAAATAATTGTACTCCACATAAATGCTATTTTTTAATTATTATCTTTCAGTAACTCATCGATTTCCTCGACGAAATCGTCGGATTCTTTCTTTACCCGCTTCTCGAACCGCGACCCGCCGATAACAAAGGAGGCAAGAATTCCGATAAGCACGGCTACAAAAGTGTCTCGGTCGTCATATAAACAGAGGTAGATAAGCATTACCACCCCCAAAAGTACACCGAGCAAAGCCACAATTTTCATAATGATTAGCCTGCGCTTTGAGTAAGAGCTCTCCTTGCGCATGCATTCCCGCATGGAGAGAAGCCCCTCGCGACTCTGCACATCGGCCTTTCGGAGACCGTTTGAGCCGATAAGGGCCTCCACCACAACGTAACCAATAATCAGGTCAGCGGGAATCAGAATCCACCAAGGCAATAGTTGAAAAATGGTAGAGGCGGCAAATATGATCACAAGAAATATAGTGGAAAACAAGGTCTGCATATAGAGGTGCCTGCTGTGCCGTTTCACTGCACGCCGCCATACCTCCTTGTTGAAGGCGCTGTGCTGCTCCACATTCTGCTGCAGGTCTTGCAATTCCTGCTGCAATTCGCTTTTGATGTCTTCGTACTGTTCCATATCTGTTTTGAGGTTTAGTCGGTGAATGATTTGAGTTTCTCGCGTATGCGCACCAGACGCACGCTGACATTATCGACGGTGATGCCGAGGATGGCGGCGATCTCGTCGTAGGGCAGGTCTTCGAGCCAAAGCAGAATCAGTGCGCGGTCGAAAGGGTGAAGTTTCGCGATACGCTTGTGCAGGCGGCTGGCGGCAGGACAGGCCTCCTCGGCGGCGAAAAGGTCGATGTCCATTTCCAACGGCACGCAGTCGGGACGGCGGCGGTTGCGTTTGTCGAAGGTCACGCAGGTGTTCAGGGCCACGCGATAGACCCACGTTTTGGCCGAGCTGCGCCCTTCGAAACTGTCGATGCCCTGCCAGAGGCGTATCAGCACCTCTTGGGCGAGGTCGTCCGCTTCTTGCCGGTCGTTAGCGAAGAGGTAGCACACCGAGTAGATGGTCTGCCGCTGCTCCTGCATTAACCGCTCGAAGTCGCGTTCTTTCTGTTCTTTGTCTTTTTTCTGCTTCATCTGTCAGACATTGTTTTCCTTTTGACTACGAAGGTGGCGATACACCTCAAACTCAAAAAATGGCAATACCAAACTTCTGGGATTTCTCATTCAGGCTGGATTTATAAAGCCAAAGCCTATTGCTGCATCGTCGTCGGCTGCATATCGACACGAGTGTAGATTTCGGGGTGGAAGTACTTTTTCATGAATTCGACCATCTCTTTCTTGGTAACCGAATTGACGATGTTGTCGTATTCGGAAGGCGCGATAATCGGCTCATCTTGGATAACCTTGCCGCTGATATAGCCTAACCAGAAGCTGTTGGATTGGATGTTCTTGGCATGGGTGCTGGTCATCTGCTTCTTGATGAGGGCCATGGTCTTATTGTCCGGACCCTTGGCCTTGAAGTCGTTCAAAATCTTGAGGCTGGCAGTAGCCAATTTGTCGGTCTTCACCGGGTCGCAACCTAAGAGAATCATCAGGGTTATTTCAGGACGAGGCAGTTTGCCGGCGCTCATACTTACCGTCGGGGAATAGACATCGCCCATCTTTTCACGCACAATCTTGACGAACAGGATGTCTAATGCCTCACCGATCATATCGGTGATGATGGCGTTGCGGTAGCTCCAGTCGATGGGGTTGGTGATGAACATGCCCATCCAGCCCTGTTCCTCGGTACCGGCATAAACGGTTTGCGTAGAGGCCTTGTCGGGACGCGGTTTCAGTACGTTGAGGTTGTAGTTCTCTTTCTTACCGGATTCGGTCTTCAGGGAACCGAGATAGAGTTCCACAAATTGTTTCATCTCCGTCTCATCGTAGTTGCCCACGAAAAAGAAGGTAAAGTCAGCGGGATTGGCGAAACGCTCCTTGTAGATCTGCACGGCGCGATCGAAGTCAGTCTGTTTCAGATATTCCTCATCGTAAGAGAAGAACTGTTTCATATAGGGGTCGTTATTGTTAGCGGCTTCAATCAACTGGCCCAAGAACTGGTACATCGGTTGTGCTTGGAGCATCTTGATGCCCTCGCGGCTCTCGTCCATCATCAATTCGAAAGCGTTGGTGTCGATGCGCGGATTGGAGAAGAAAGCGTTAAGATATTGGAAGAAGAGCTCCAGGTCTTTCGGGGAAGAAGAACCGTTGAAACCTTCTGACAACAGTTTGATTTCAGGATAAAGGCTTACGTTTTTGCCCTTCATCTTCTTCGACAGGGAGTTGTAATCCAGACCGGCTATACCGCCATGGTTGATAATGTCGCAAGCGAAATCAGCGGAAGCCAGATCTTTCACGGGATAGAGCGTTTTGCCGCCCTTGCTGATGGCGGTAAACAGAATCTCATCGTTCTTATAGTCGGTTTTCTTCAGATAGACAGTGATGCCGTTAGAGAGCGTCCATTTCTCGGCACCTACGGTCTCGATTGTCTCCACATTTGTGATTTTGCCGGGCTTCAGTGTCTCCTTTTCGAGGATTTCCTGATCCTTATAGGTATCCACATAAGGTTGTACATTAGTTAAAGACTTGTCTTTCAATATAGAAAGGATCTCGTCCTTGCCGGGAACGGTGACGCCTTCTTTGTCTGGGGCGGTGACAACGGCCACCATATTATCTTCCGTCACCCAATTCTTGGCCAATGCATTGATTTCCTCCAAGGTAATATCTCCCATCAGCTTCTTGGCGTAATTGTTCTCACGTTTTGCACCCGGGATGGGGTCTTGATGCAGGAAGTTGTTGACGTATTCGGAGGCGAAACTGGCAGATTCGGTCTTGTCAGCCTCCTTGGCCGCCTTGTCGTAGAGCTCCAGGAGTTCCTCTTTGGCACGATCGAGTTCGGTCTGCAGGAAACCGTATTTCAGCACGCGGTAGTCCTCTTGCAGGAGCGCGCGCAGCGCATCGGGAATGCGGTTTTCCTTAGCTATGGCTTCCAAAGCGTAAGCATCGGTGTTACCGTAAAAGTTGCCATATC
>JAEEGG010003459.1_pt1 | contig 39334 bp, 23 predicted proteins | sample 9134161 | NCBI WGS metagenome assembly JAEEGG01 (sample SAMN16246543, study PRJNA631951) | gut metagenome | biome: gut microbiome; feature: rumen; material: CR-attached | host: Bos | place: Iran: Karaj | collected 2018-10 | reverse complement strand
AGGCAGTCGCCCGTCTTTTCATCTGTCACCCTGCCGCTCACCACCACCTGTTGGGCGGATACAGCCAGCGGAGCCAGCAGCAAGATGATTAGCCATAGTCTTCTCATCTTTGTCATTGTGATTTGGTTTCGGGGCAAAGATACAAAAAATTTCCTCATGATGCAAATATTATCGAAATTTTAACTACCTTTGCACCAAATATTAAAAACAAGTCAAAATATGGTATACAAATATGACTTCCTCGTGATCGGTGCCGGCGTAGCCGGCATGAGCTACGCCCTGAAGGTGGCACGCGCCAATAAAGGTAGTGTATGTATGATCTGTAAGACCTCGCTCGACGAGGCTAACACCTCGTTTGCACAGGGGGGTGTAGCCTCTGTGACCAACCTCGAACTCGATAATTTCGACAAGCACATCGAGGACACGATGATTGCAGGTGATTACATCTCCGACCGTGCTGCTGTGGAGCAGGTGGTACGTAAGGCCCCTGAGCAGATTCAGGAACTCGTGAACTGGGGTGTCAACTTCGACCGCAAAGCCGATGGCAGTTTTGACCTGCATCGCGAGGGCGGACACTCAGAGTTCCGCATTCTGCACCATGCCGATGACACAGGTGCTGAGATCCAGCGCGGACTGATGGAGGCTGTTAGGAACAATCCCAACATCACCATCAAGGAGAACCACTTTGCCGTAGAGATTATCACCCAGCACCACCTCGGTGCGAAGGTTACCCGTCGCTCACCCTATATCAACTGCTATGGTGCCTATGTGCTCAATCCCGACACACAGAAGGTGGATACCTATCTGTCGAAAGTCACCGTGATGTGTACGGGTGGTTGCGGAGCCGTTTACCTCACCACCTCCAACCCTGTCATCGCTACGGGCGACGGCATTGCCATGGTGTACCGTGCCAAGGGAACGGTGGCCGATATGGAGTTTGTGCAGTTCCACCCCACGGTGCTCCATAATCCCAAGGAGACTCACCCCGCCTACCTCATCACCGAGGCCATGCGAGGTTATGGTGGTATCCTGAAGTTGCCTAATGGCGAGGAGTTCATGCAGAAATATGATGAGCGTCTCTCGTTGGCACCACGCGACATCGTGGCCCGTGCCATCGATAAGGAAATGAAGATCCATGGTCTCGACCATGTCTGTCTCGACGTCACCCATAAGGATCCGGAAGAGACGAAGAAACACTTCCCCAACATCTATCAGAAGTGTCTCTCCATCGGCATCGACATTACCACCGACTATATCCCCGTTCGTCCTGCGGCCCACTATATGTGTGGCGGCATCAAGGTAGACCTCAATGGTCAGACCTCCATTGAGCGCCTCTACGCCTTGGGCGAGTGCTCTTGCACGGGTCTACACGGTGGCAACCGTCTGGCCTCCAACTCACTCATCGAGGCTGTGGTCTATGCTGATGCCGCAGCCAAGAACTCGCTGGAGCATATCGACTACTATGACTTCAACGAGAAGGTGCCTGAGTGGAATGACGAGGGAACGATGACCAATGAAGAGAAGGTGCTCATTACACAAAGTGTGAAGGAGGTCAACCAGATCATGGCCAACTATGTGGGCATTGTCCGTTCCGACCTCCGTCTGCATCGCGCCTGGGATCGTCTTGACATGCTCTACGAAGAGACCGAGCGCCTTTTCAAACGCGTCAAGGCTTCTAAGGATATCTGTGAACTTCGTAATATGATCAACGTGGGTTACCTCATCACCCGTTGGGCCTTGGAGCGCAAGGAGTGCCGCGGTCTACACTTCACAACCGATTATCCTGTCCACGCTTACGATAAATAATTTTCCGACCATTTTGGATATAGATACCACTAGGCATGAGCGAGCAATGATCCATTGCTCGCCCGCTTAGTGAGTAGATAGTGTCGTTGGGGATATAACGGCGCTGTACATGACTCAGGTTTGTCGGTTCCTCGCCCAGTTTTTTTTCTGAGAAGGAACCTTTCACATAGACCTGATAGCCTTTGGCTTCGAGTTCGAAGTCGTTAGTTTCGCTCAATGTGACTTGTTTCCGGCTGACGCCTTGACTGATGGTCTGACTGTCGAGCCACAAACTCCAGTCGCCAGCTGTGATGCCACTGACAGAAGCGCAGACAGCCGTTGTACCGAAGTTCAGCACCACCAGTGCCTCACTATCACCATACTGACAGGTGTAAGCCAACACATTCTGACTGTTGGCGGTCAGCCATGTCAATGTGTGATGAGCGTCAATGGTAGCACCGTCCTGAAAAGCAGGCACGGCGTGCTTCAGGGCTGACAACGTACGTAGGGTATGATACATCTTTGTATCGGGATTTGTCCAGTCAATCTTCGTGTCGTGGAAATAATCTAAAGCTTGATTGCCCCCAACCTCCTGACCGTTGTAAATCAAGGGCATTCCCCATGCCGTTCCAACAAGCACCGTCAACGGATAACGGTTGTCACCGTATTTATCTGTCAGCGTCTTTTCTCTTTCGTTGAAGTTCTGGTCGTGGTTAGTCAGATACACCATCCTTCCAAAGCTGATGTCGCTCTGGGCTGTAATCAGTTTGTCGACATTGGTTTTCAATGAGGCAGTATAAACACCACTGGCACCAAATCTTACCAATGAGGTCTGGAAACTCCAGGCATAGTCGTAGTCGAAACCTACGGTTTTCAGACGGGTCGCATCGCCTGCTATATTAGCCTCACCGAGGAAGGTGATGGTCTTTCCACGCTTGTAGCCCTTGATCTCTGGGATGGTCGTCTGCCAGTAGGAAGCAGGGATATAGCTGCTACTAATGTAGTCGCAGCGGTAACCGTCGATATTGGTCTGGTCGATCCAAAACTTCAGGCAGTCGGTCATAGCCTTACACAGGTCGGCATTGCTGTAATCCAACTGATACACATCGCCGTAATTATTAGGATGCATGATGCCATTACCGCTCTTCACGTAATATTCCGGATGGGTCGTCACCCAGGTGGCATCGGTAGCGGTATGGTTAGGTACCCAGTCGAGCCATACCTCCATATTCAGGTCGTGTGCCTGACTAACAAAGTCTTTCAGGTCGCTAATGGTGCCATACGCAGGATTCGTCTGCTGGAAATCGATAGCGGCATACGGACTGTTGATTCCACCGCCCCGGGGATAGATGGGCATGAGCCAGACAATGTCGATGCCTAACTTCTTCAGTTCACCGAGTTGCCGACCTGCAGCAGAGAAAGTACCTTCGGATGTGAATGAGCCGACATTCATTTCATAAATCACACGTCGGCCCACTTCGTTCTTCACAGAGGCCGTGTTGATGGCCTCTACGTAGTCCGCAGCCAAAAGGTGAACAGGCAAAAAAGCCAATAGATAAAGAAATAATCTCTTCATATACTTATATGTTTATTTGTAAAGGGTCGACCGCTCTTCACAGAGCAGCCAACCCGTGATACAATAATTAACTCTAATTAAGGTTGTATCTCCTCTACGCCCGATGTCGTAATATGCAGATACACATCGTGGTCGATCGTATAGTTGAAATCTCCCAACTGACTGGAACCATTATTGCTAAAGATCAGGTTCTCGTTCAGACCCGTGTTGGCTTCACCCATATCGAAGTATTTGTAGGTCTGACCTTTAATGGTCTGCTCGCCTGTTACCTGCATACCAGGCCAGTCACCGTTCAGGTTGTTTGTGTCGCCCCACATATAGAGCGTCAGCACGTCCCAGCCAGTATCATCAAGGACAAACACGGCAAATCCATCATGCTTCACCTTGGGTTCAGCGCCCACCTCCTCAACACCTTCGGCAGTGATACGCAGATAGATGTTACGATCGATGGTAAAGTTGAAGTCGGCCAACTGAACGCCGTTTCCACCGTTATTGAAGATCAGGTTCTCGTTCAGGCCACTGTTGGCAGCACCCATGTCGAAGTACTTCCAGTTGACACCATCGTGATTCCAAGTGCCAGTAACCGACATACCTGGCCAACCACCATTCAGGTTGTTCACGTCGCCCCACATGTAGAGGGTCAGTGCATCCCAGCCCGTCTGGTCGTCTACATAGATGCAGAAGCCGTCGTGAGTGGGCTCAGGAGCCTCACCACCTTGCCAGTAGTAGCTCTCCCAACGCTGTCCCCACACGTTGGTAAATGTACCTACGCTGGGATTATCGTTGTGTATGGCAGCCTCACCCTTAACGGTCAGTTCCATACCCTGTTTGGCGGAATAGAAACGGAATCCGTCAGCCAGGCTCTTACCACCCTCAAAACTGTTAGGATCCAGATAAACACCCCACTTGATATCACTGTTGGGTGCCTTTGTCAACAGATATTGTTGTTGTCCGATAGCGGTACTGTCGCCATTGAAGGCGCCAATGATGTATATCTCCTCATCGGCTGTTGTGCCGAAGGGTGCAATAAACTCCAGCAGGATACGGTCTGCCCGTGTTTCGAACTGCTGACGCTCATGGTCGAATACGATGTCTTCTTGCTTTGAACAGCTGCTCATCAGTCCCGTCAGCGCGAGCAGCGTCAGCATCAGACTATATAATTTCTTCGTCATAATGATTATATCTCTTAATTCTTAAATCTCAATTCTTCATTCTCTTTTAGTAGTTCGGATTCTGAACGAGTCCGGGATTCACCGACAGGGCCGACTGTGGCAACGGATACCACTCGTACTTGCGGTCGCGTGAGGCAGGCAGGTTGACACCATCCTCGGTAGCACGTCCCCAGAACCACCATACGCCCTGTGTGAACTTGTCGAATCGGCGCAGGTCGGTACGACGGCGATTGCCCTCGCCCAGATATTCCTTACCCCACTCAGAGAGCATCCAGTCCATATCGAAGTTCGTAAAACCAGGTCCTGGCACACTCAGGGCAGCAGCACGGTTACTGCTTGTAAAGTAGCGCTGACGCACCTGATCGACATAGTTCTTGGCCTCACTGCTATTGCCTTTGCGCATCTCGCACTCTGCCACATTATAATAAGCCTCTGCCAGTCGGAACTGTACGTCGTCGATGCTCTTGAAGCCTCCCTGCTCGTCGTTGGGATAGAGCGGGTATTTCACCAGACGTACACCCGAATTGGTCTCGCCCCAACGGGGATTCATCACCTTCTCAAGGTTACGACCCTGATTCAGGAATGTACCCAACTGATCGACGTACACCAGAGCCTAACCATCGCGGTCGGCATCGGCCAACAGGACATCACCCTTACCGAAGTTTGCACGCATCTCTCCCTTCAAGAACATACCCGGACCATGGGTCTTCGTGGCAGTGTCGTAAACGTAGTTCTGCTTACGGATGTCACGGTTGTCGAAACGCTCGTAAGGTGCTCCCAACTTATCACCGTAAGGAGCATCCAAGAAGCAGACGGGATGATCGGTGCCACCCGTGGGCTGCACATTACCCGAGTTGTCGAACGAAGGTACGAGGCAGACGCAGTTCCAGGCACCAATGCCGTCGTACGACTGGCCGAAGTAGTCGGCGTAGCCATACCACATACCCACCATGGTGCGTACGTTCGAGATGGCATTGGCAGCACCCTGTCCGTCTTCGGCTGCCAGTGCAAAGATCACCTCTGGACTCTTCACGTTGTCAATACTATAGAGGTTACGATAGTTGGTGTCCAGTCCATAGGAGCCGTAAGTGCCGTTGATAATCTCCTTCGACAGAGCCTCACACTCATCGTAGTGACTCTCACCGATAAACACCTCGGCATTCAACAACAGACGGGCCTTCAGCATGCGGTTCATACCTTGGTTGGCACGGTTCACGGTAGCATGACTGCCATCTTCCTTAGCCAGCGCTTTCACGGTCTCGTCAAGTTCGGTAGCGATGAAATCATAGATGATTTTGCACGAGGTATTCCAATCGGGATCAGCCGTTCCGGGCACCTCACTGCTGGCTGAAGTGTTCAGCGGCAGAGCACCACCCCAGAGTTCGAAGATACAGTAGTAGTTCCAAGCACGCAGCGTACGCACCTCAGCCACATATTGTTCCAGTCTTTCCTGAGAGATTCCCAAACTGGCAGCATCGAGCCCTTCGAGGTCATTGAGCAACAGGTTTGCCAGCCCTACAGCCGTCCACGCGCCCTTCCAGGCGTTGTTGATAATGGTCGACTCCGATGTCCAGTTATGCCACGACAATACCGTCTTCATGGCCTCATCCCATCCCCACTGTCCACCATTCCATACACGCCAGGTGATCTGGTCGGAGGGGTATTCCGAGAGGTGGAAGAAGTTCTCACCAGCCAGGGTTGAGGAAGTCTGATTGTAAATAGCTGCCACAGCTCCCTTTACGCTGGCCTCGTTCTGATAGTACACACTGGCATCGATACGGTCGTACACCTTCTCGTCGAGGTCTGTACAAGCGGTGAGTCCTGCCATCAGACAGACAACACCGAATATTTTGTATTTAATGGTCATCATATTATTCAATTTTCAATTATCAGTTTTCAATTAGTGAAAGCGCAGCGTCACGCCCAAGCTAAGCTGTGTAGCCTGCGGATAGGCGCTGTTGGTGTCAATACCCGGGGTGATACCTGTGGAAGTGACAATCGAGGGATCGTTGCCTTCGTAGCCAGTGAGTGTAAACAGGTTCTTGGCCGTGAGATAGACGCGCAGACTCTCAATAAGCTCACGCTTCTTCGGTGTAAAGTTATATCCCAGAGTCACATTATCGAGTTTCACGTAGTCGCCGTTTTCCAGGAAGTAGCTGGAAATGATGCCACCACTCGACTGTACATTGCCATATTTCGTATAGGCCGTACGTAGCACGTTGTCAGTACCGGCACCCTGCAGACCCATGCCGTACTTGCGCATGTTGAAGATCTGATAGCCTAAGGCACTGCGGAACAGCATGCTCAGATCCCAGTTCTTATACTTAAACGAGTTACTCCATGAGAGGAAGTGCTTGGGGGCACCATTGCCGATGTTACGCTTATACGACGGATCGGCTTGTGAAGCATTAACCTTATTGCCTTCGTTATCGTAAATCAGCAGCAGTCCGTTCTCGTCGATACCAGCATGCTCGTAACCATAGAACTGACCAATCTTGCCACCCTCTTCCACGCGGAAGAAGTACTCACTGCTACCTGGTCCCGGCTTCTGATACAGGTCTAGGTAGGCCATCTGATAGACATCACTCGACAGTTTTGTGAGTTTCGTCTCACCCATGCTCCAGTTCAGGCCAGTGGTCCACTTCAAAGTCTTCTTGGCCAACACGTCGTACTCCAGTGACACCTCGATACCAGTGTTCTTGGTCGTTCCCACATTCACCAGGATGGTACTATAGATAAACGGCGGTTGGGGAGCGGTATAGTTATAGAGCAGATCCTGCGAACGACGGTCGAAGTACTCCACGCTACCACGCAGACGACTGTTGGCAGCCACGAAATCAAGACCCACGTTGAAGGCAGTGGACTTCTCCCATGCCAGGTCGGGATTGGCATTCAGCGAGGGAGCATAGCCGTTGATCCACTCACCGTCGATCAGATAGGCGCCGTAGCTGCTATAGGTTGACAAGGAACGGTAGGCGTCAAAGTCCGAACGACCCGTCACACCATACGAGACACGGGGCTTCAGGCTCTGGAAAATGGCCTTCACACCCTCAGCAAACGGGGTCTGGGTGATTTCCCATGCCAGAGAGGCTGAGGGGAAGCTACCCCACTTGGTGTTGGCACCGAACTTGGTGCTACCCTCACGACGCAGAGAGGCCGATGCAAACAGCATGTCGTTATAGTTGTAGTTCAGTCGACCAAAGAAACCGATCAGCGTCGACTCCGACGAGCCACCCCAAAGATTGGCCTTACCTTCCTGCAGGGCAGTACCGTTGCCGATACCATACCAGCCCATCGAGTCATAGACGAAATCCTTATTCTCATTGCCGCTCTGTTCCCACTTAGAACGCTCCCATGAATAGCCTAATACAGCCTTCAACTGGTGCTGGTTCAGGGTCAGTGTATAGTTCACGAGCCATTCCAGTCGGTTGGTCCACCACTTCTGGTAGTTCACGTTGGCACGACCGGCATAACCGTTCCAGAACGATTCACTCGATGTAGAGGGGGTATAGAAGTTATTCTTCAGGTCGTTGTACTGCAGGGCATAGCTCAACGAGGTGTTCAGGTTGTGCAGCTCGCTCTGCAGGATATTCAGCTTCACGTCGGCATTACCCAACAGGTAGATGCGGTCACCTTGTGAGATATTCTCTTTCAGGTCGTTCACCGGATTGTGGATATCGGTCGGTGAGTTAGGCTGATAGTAAGAGCCGTCAGGGTTCTTCACAGGGATAGTGGGGTTCATCGTCAGGGCCGTGTCAAACAGACCGTTGTTACCCCAGTCCTCATGAACCTTACGACCAGAGAGTGAGGCGTTGAACTGCAGACGATTGTTCAGCACACGCTGTTCACCCACAAAACGGGCACCATACTCCTCACGACCACTCACGATGTCAAGACCATTACCTTTCTTATAGTTGGCCGACAGACCAAAGTAGCCGTTCTTGGTAGAGCTGTCGATAGAGATATACTGGTTCAGACTGTAGCTCACTGGACGTGTGATCTCATCCCACCAGTTGGTGTCAGCACCATAGTCCTGACCGCGACGTGAACGACGGAACTCCTCAGTCGACAGGATCTCCGGGTGAGGCTTAGCCACGTTCAGGGCGATATAGCTGTCGTAGGTCACGTTGGTAACACCTGCCGTGCCCGATCCTTTCTTCGTGGTTACCAGAATCACACCGTTGGCACCACGCGTACCGTAGATAGCTGCCGAACCGGCATCCTTCAGTACGGTGATCGACTCTACATCCTGGGTAGCAATGTTACGCAGATCACCACCGGCAATACCGTCGATCACGATCAGCGGACCGTTCGAGGCCGTCAGCGAACCGGCACCACGCACCTGAATATCAGTCATGGCATTGGGGTTAGCTTCTGCAGTAGCCGACACGTTAAGACCTGTCACCTTACCGGCAATCAGAGCCATCGCATCACTCGCTGCACCCTGGTTGAACTGGTCTTTGTTCACCTGTACGACAGAGCTTGAGATTTCTTTCTTAGCCAGCGAACCATAGCCTACAACCACCACTTCGTTCAGTTGGGCCACATCTTCTTTCAGAGTAATCTCCAAATTGTTGGTGGCCTTCACTTCCTGTGGGGTGAAGCCTACGTAAGAGATAACGAGTGTGACACCTGATTCACACTTCAGTTGGAATCGACCGTCGAAATCAGTAACGGTACCATTTTGTGTTCCCTTGACTACGACACTGGCTCCGATGATATCTTCACCGGTATCGTCCTTCACGTGACCATTGATTGTGGTCTGTGCAGAGACATCCAAGGCAAACAGCATGATCGTCAAAAGCATGACGACACTCTTCATTGTTCTTTTCATTTTACTTGGGCTTTTAATTATAAAATAGTGTTTATATAAAGTTTCATTCTTTCACTTTCTCAATCCTGATGGCTGCGCCACCGCTACGAGCCAGATTCAGATGCAGAATGCTCTCTCTGGTTACCTCTGTCTGACGGATGGTCATGGCATAGGGGTTGGTCTCGTAGTCGGCATCCGCAGCGTCTTCATAGATGATGGCGCGATAAGTGGTATCAGCGTCGAGGAAACTCAGTGGCAGTTCTATCTGTCGGGCCGTCTCGTTGGTGATGCTACCGATAAACCAACGGCCGCCATCGCCGCGCTCCCGACGGGCCACGGTGATGTATTGACCGATCTCCCCGCTGGGCACCAACGTCTTGCTCCAAGTAGTGGGACAACTCTCTATAAAGGTCAGTGCCGGCTGTCCCTCATAGTTCTCAATGGCATCGGCAGCCATCTGTAGTGGACTATAGATCACCACAAACTCACCCAGCTGCTTGGCCAGTGTAGAATGTGGATGGGTACCGGGCACAATCTCTGAGAAGTTGAAGATGGCCGGCGTAAAGTCGGTAGGACCGGCCAGACCACGTGTAAAAGGTAGCGTCACGGTATGACTGGGTGGATTACCACCACGACGGTCCCAGGCGTTATACTCCTGTCCACGTACACCTTCCTGGGTCATCAGGTTAGGCCATGTGCGCTGGATACCTGTCGGCATGGCGGGCTCATGATTATCAATCATAATCTGGTATTTCGCAGCTGTTTCTATCACCTTACGGTAGTGACGGATGCCATACTGCGACTTCGCCAGTTCCTTACCGTCCATCAGGTGTCCCACATAACCAGTCTTCACCACGCGGATACCTAACTTCTGATACCATGCAAAGGCCTCGTCCATCTCCTGCTCTATCAGACTGGCACGTCCCCACGACTCCATATGACCGATGAAGCGCACGTCTTTCTGCTGAGCATAGCGGCATACCTCGTCGATATCGAAGTCGGGATAGCTCTTCAGGTAGGTAACCTGTTCACCCTGTCCCCAGCCGGGGTTCCACCCTTCGGCCAGCACACCACTAAAACCATGACGGGCGGCAAAGTCCATATAGCGCTTCACATTCTCGGTGGTAGCACCATGCTGCGGTCCCATCTCCCAGGTATTTTGCTTCTTGTGGATACTCCACCAGATGCCGATATAGCGACCAGGCTCTATCCACGATGTATCTTTTATTTGTGTTGGTTCATTCAAGTTCAGCATCAGGCGCGATGTCATCAGATCACCGGCAGTCTTACCGATGGTGATAGTACGCCAAGGGGTCTTCAACTCACCCTCGACATACACCTTTACCCCACTCTGCCACGGCGTCAGTGCTGTCAGAAGCATCACGCCCTTCTCTGCCGGGCGCGGCGTCAGGTTGACACTTGCATAGTCTTTCAGGGCTGCCTCGTGAATAGCCAGAAACAGCGAGTCCTCGTAGGCGATGGTAAGCGGCGTACATACCGTATCTTTTTTACTTAACAGATCACAGGTATAGATACCTTCGAAATACTCAGTGTGATTACTTGGAATCGACCAGGCCTTGGCATCATGCGCCAAGGCAATCTCGGTCAATTCCTCCTGAACACAATACTTTTCACCTTTTATCTTTTCCGGTAGGATATAGCGGAAGCCGATGCCGTCGTTGAACACACGGAACTGCACGTCCATCTTCTTTTTGGCACCCGTTTGTTCCTGGAAACTCACCGTCAGCTCGTTGTAATGGTTACGTACCAGTTCGTCCTCGCCCCATACCTGGCTCCAGGTCTCATCTTTCGAGGCACACTGCTTACCAGTCATCTTGACATGACTGCCAATATTGCCATTGTCGACCTGGAATCCAAGGTGTGAGGGCAGAACTATAATCTTCGAATGATAGTTCATGGTATAATAAGGTTGATTGTTTTTCACGCCGACGGTGACCGTCACGGCACCGTCGGGTGAACTGACCAAAACATCTTTCGCACTGCAGACAGCAGTGAGACTATTACTAACTAATAAAACCAAACTTAATCCTAACTTATTCATATCGAAAAACAGATTTTTTATTATTTCAAGATTTCGGCTGCAAAGGTAGAGAGTATATCAAGGAATATCAAACGGCTCAAGCAAAAATCAAAATCAATAAAATCATGAATAACTGATTATCAATAACTTACATTTCAGACAATTAAAATAAATCAAAACGTTTGCAAGCCCAAAAGAGCCCAAAAACGCCTTTTTACGTGTTTATCATTTGGAGATATCAGATTTATTTCTTAACTTTGCCCTCAATAATTAACTCTTATGATGAAACTGCGACACATATTACTAAACTTGCTCATTGTCATGGTTCCAACATGGACAATGGCCAACCCACATGCTGAAGAACTCTGCACCTTGTATTACACGCTCGACAGTCTGATAGAGCACCAGTCAGAAATCATTGCCCAGAAGAAAAACCGTATCCAGACGATTACCGATGGCATGAACAGCCTGAGCCTGACGCCCGAACAACTGTTCAGCCTGAACAACAGGTTGTACGACGAGTACCTGGCCTTTAACTTCGACTCGGCCCTCTGTTATATTAAAAAGAATGTGGATGTGCAACAGTCGTTAGGTAATCCCGATCTGGCAGCTGGCAGTCTGATACGTATGGCCCATATTCTGGCTGTCTCGGGACTGTTCGACAAGGCCGACCGTATGCTCGACCAGATAGACATCAGTCAGCTGAGTACAGAGTGTAAGGTGGAATACTTCAACCAGCGTGGCGAACTGAACCTGTATCGCTCGGAGATGGCCGAATATACTCCCTACTTCCAGGAATACACCGACAGCTCACAGTATTATCGGCAACTCATCCTAAAAATAGCCCCTAAGGATTCTTACGACTATATCTTCAACCAGGCCACCTATATCAGTGAAAAAGGTGATAATGATGGTGCTATCAAGATGCTTGAAGCCTATATGAAGAATCTGAAACAGGGAGAGCGCCGCTATAGCATCGTTACCAGCACACTGGCCTATTTCTATTCAAAGAAGGACGAGGCCCAACTACAGGAACGTTATTTCCTGTTGAGTGCCATCAGCGATATGAAAGGGGCCATCCTCGAGAACAACTCCCTCCGTCGACTATCCATCATCCTTCTCGACCGAGGCGACTTCAAAAAAGCCCACGAATATCTGCTTTGTGCCAGCAACGACGCCAGACAATACGGTAGCCGACTGCGCAGCATGCAGGCCGCTCGCATCTCACCACTCATCACACAGGCCTACGACATGGAGCGCGCACTCACTCAGCACCGCACCAACCTGCTGCTGATCATCCTGTCGGTCATCACACTGCTGCTGATAGGTACCGTCGTCTATATCCTGTCGCTCATCAAGAAGCGTCATCAAGCCAACATCAAGATCAGTAAGATGAATGCAGAACTATCGCTCCACAACGAGGAGATAGAGCGTATGAACAACCAGATGAAGGAGAGCAACCGTATTAAAGACGAATACATCGGTCGATTCCTGGAGTTGAGCAGTAACCTTATCCTCAAGAACGAGGAGCGGTCAAAGGTACTCAACCGATTGGCGCGCGACCGTAAACTGGAACTCCTGTATGGCGAACTGAAAAGTCAGAAGCCGCTCAACGAAAGCGTACACCTGTTCCACCAGAACTTCGACACCGCTTTCCTGAACATCTATCCCACGTTTATCTCTGAGGTCAACCAACTGCTAACGGAGGATAACCAGTTTGAAGTCCATGAAGAGGCTGGCAAACTGACCACCGAACTCCGTATTCTGGCACTCATACGTCTGAACATCACCGACAACCAGAAGATTGCCGATATCCTCCGGTCGAGCATCACCACCATATACACCTACCGCTCAAAACTTAAGTCGAGGGCCAAGTCAAAAGCTACCTTCGAAGATGATGTCCGACGAATAGAAACGTATTAATCACGACTATCACTGCATAAACCGCAGTGTTTTGGCCTGCTCCATCATCATGTCGGCCAGTTTGCCGTTAGCATCACTTTCGCCATTGATGAGGTCGTAGAGTGATTTCAGACCATCACGCCCTCCGTCGTGCTTCAGCACGTAGACCAGACAGAGATATTGCAGGGCCGTGTTCGACGAGAGGATGTCGAGGTCGGTGAGGGCCAGTTGTGAGATGGCCAGTTGGTAGGCATCATCGCTGTTCTCGTCGATAAAGTGCTGAACATCACCAAGGGTTTCAAGTTTGAAGGACTCAAGCACCGGCAGATACGACATCATCGAAACTGGGAATATCTCTGCCTGGTTGACGGCAGCGATGCGGCGGTTCAGACGGTCAAAGGGCTGCAAATCAAGATAGCCCAGGAACGTCTCGGTCGACAACGGTACGTCATCGAGTTTGCCATTCTTTACCAGTGCCAGCATCTGACGGCGATAGTCGGTCGTGCCTGGGATCGACTCGACATGCTCTACGAGGAAACCGAACGCCTCTTCAAACGCGTCAAGGCATCGAAGGACATCTGCGAATTGCGTAATATGATCAATGTGGGTTATCTCATTACCCGCTGGGCTTTAGAGCGCAAGGAGTGTCGCGGACTGCACTACACCACCGACTACCCCGTTCACGCTTACGATAAGTAGGAGATAACCAGCATCGTCAGGTCATCGCTCTGCTCTGTGTCCTATACTTTATATTTTCAAAGATACGGTAAGTACATTTTCGCCCTGAGTGTACTCATATTCTATATGTTCAGCCTTCTGGATAACCAGGAAGATGCCTAATCCGCCCGGTTTTCGTTCTTCCAACGGCTTTGACACATCGGGGGGTGTATGCTCCAGTGGATTAAACGCCACACCTCCATCGCGGAAACGAAACGTGACATGCTCTTTATCGCGCATAATCCCCACATCGAGGTAATCGCTTCCAGAATAGTTCACCACATTGACCACCAGCTCCTCGACCACCAGGCGAACCGTATAAAGCGTCCCGCCCAACGACACCATCTCCTCTGCCTTAAGAATCTTATCGATAATGTCAAGAGTCTTGTCCTGAATAGGACTAAAATGAAACCAGGTCATAGTGGATTGTTGCTCACTTCTGTTGTTGTATGCATTGTTGTTAAACTCTGTTTGTCTTAAGTTTCAGTGGGTAAAGTTACGTTTTTTCTTTTATTGACATCACATTTCATCATTGAATTTATTATTTTTAACTTTTATAGAGATAAGGGTTATCACATTTTTTTCATATCTTTGCACCGACTATCATAGAACAATGAACATGAAGACAACAAAATACATCATATTGCTCCTAATGCTGACAGTATTGGGAAGTAGTTTCTATTCCTGCAGCAGCGACGATTACGAAAGCCGCTTGAAAGAGCTGTTGATTAGCGACCTGGAGTTCGGAACCTCTGCCAATACCATCAAGATGCTGATGCGTGGCGAGGACCTATCGAACTATGAAATCCAGCAATCCGACTCTGATAGTGCCACTTGGTACAATGCCTGGATAGAGTACTCCACCTCTAACATCTGCGTGAGCGTAGAGGCCAATACATCCTATGATTCCCGTACGGCTAATATCACCCTGAAAGATATCAAGGATGGCTATACCCGTTCGTTCAAGATTACTCAGGCGCAGCGCGACGCCATCATTGTTGAAGGCGATACATGTACAGCCCCTGCCGACGGTGGCGATGTATTTATCGAAGTGAAGCATAACATTAACTATACGGTAACCATCCCCGAGAGTTGTACCTGGATCAAGAAGAAGACCAGCAGCACCCGTGGCCTCACTACCGACTCCGTGGCGCTCACCATCTCGAAGAACAACAGCGGAAACGCACGCAGTGGCTCCATCAATATCAAGAACGAGGACGGATCCATCTACAGAACGGTCAAAATCAATCAGAAGTTTACGCCAAGCTACAACTTCGAGAAGACCGAATACACCGTCGACGAGCTGTCGCAGGAGATCAGTGTCAGCTACAGTTCTAACGTCAAGTTCAACGTCTCTGCCAGCGACAGTTGGATTACCATTGGCAATCAGACCGTTACCGACGATTCGAACTACGTACAAGTACTGAATGTGGAGGAGTTCACCAAGAAGAAGGATAGCCGAACCGCTACGGTCGACTTCTTAGCATACGTTCAGAAGGCAGTAGGCGATAAGGTAACCGAGGTGAAGCAGACCCTCACGATTACCCAGAACCGCACGCTGTATATCCCCGACGACACCATCAAGGTGCAGTATGGCGACAGTGCCGTCATCAGTGTGAACAACACTGGTGGATACAGTCTCATATGGAGCTCTGACGACAAAAGTGAGTTTACCGTCGATACCACCGGCCAGGTAAAGTGTGTGGGAGCCGATGGCGATGAAAAGGCCGTTATCACGGTGAAGTCGAAGGACGGCAAGTATTCCGACCAGATCATTGCTGTGGTCGACAAACCCAAGGATCTCACTAAGTACCTGAGTTGTAAATGGGATACCGGTTGGAAGGCTGTAGGTACGGACACCACCTATACCGTGGGTTGCAGCATCTCGATGGCAGAGGGTGGTCCAAGCATCACACTCACGGGCTATACCTTCTATAACGACAATTCTACCGTAGAGACCGTCAGTTGGGATGGCAAGACCCTCAGTGCCAAGGGAACCGTCTCGACTACCGACATGTGGATAGGCTCGAAGAAGGACTACTACATCGAGTGGACCTACACCTATATGAAGGATACCTATACGTGTAAGTACACCATGGACAAGACGCTCACCATCACCAAGCAGTCGTCTTCCACCTCCTCCAGCCGCTCGCGCTCCCGCTCCGCCCGCTCAAAAAATTATCGACGAAGATAAAATGTCTCAGTTATTTCCGTCCGTTTGGGGCCAACACCTAACACCATCATTGTGGTAATTACCAACGGATGTTACCTGTTATGTTAGGTGTTTGTTAGGGGTTATGTTAGGGGTTTATTACCACTTGCGGTCCATAACCTTTTTTGTTTCAAGCACTTAGCAAATTTGAGTGTTAGGTGTTGAGGAGTTTAAGATATTTCCATACGTTTTGTTGTATATTCCACGAAGGTCCATTGTTGTATAATCATGCATGTTCTGCAAGAATATGCAATCACCAAAAACGCTCCGACTTTAGACGGAGTAAAGTGGGACTTTAGTCGGAGTAAACCCTTACTTTACTCCGGGCAAAGTTCGCCCCTCTTCCGTCCTCTCTGAAACTGCATATATATCCAAAACTATCTATCTTTCTTGGATAGTATTGAAGTATATGCGAACGTTTGGAACGAAAATCTGTTTTAAATCTTATTAAATGATATAGGGATGGGCGACGTAGTTCCACATGGCGCTACGAACGTCGATCATGTATTTCAGGTTATGGAAATTGTCGATCACCCAACGACCATCTTCATAGACGAGGTCTACGCGTGCTGGAGTATAAGTATCATCCTCGTAGACAGTAAAGGCAACGGAGGCGCGTTTCACAGGACTGAGCAAGTCGACATATTCAACCTCAAACTCATCGAAAGAGGGAAGCGTACCGGAATAGCGTGTCATCGCCCAATGATCAATCTCAAAGAAGAGTGTTCCTGTCTGCTCTTCCTTATAACGGACCGTCATCAGCAAATTGTTCCATGACTTTGAACAAAACACCTTGTCGAATAGTTCATTCTCATAGGAGCCACCACGAATCATATACTCTGCCCTGAGCAAGCGGTAGATGTTCTTAACCTGATTGAGAACAACGCCACGCTCCGCCTCCTCACTCATCTCTGAGGTCAGAGAGTCGGGGGTTACCAAACTGACGGTATCCTCCTCGACGGTCGTAACAACCTGATTTGACTGATTGCTACGATCGTGACAACCGGTCGTCAGCACGGCCAGCATCATGCCCCAAAAGGCTGTTTTTATGATTCCTAATTTACTCAAAAGAACAATACGGTTGCTAATCATTGATTAATTTCGGCTGCAAAGTTACGATAATAATTCGAAACTTGCAAGCATTTGGCAAAAAAAAAATAAAAAAGTCCTGAAACAATTGACTTCAGGACTTTTTTTTATGGATTTACTTGAACGGATTACTTCGTACCACCACCGAGGGCGATGTAGAGGGAGATGATGGACTGAGCACCCTTGTACATGTTGGCAGCCTCGTTGAGCTGGGCACTGAGGAGCGACTCCTGAGCGGTGAGCACCTCGATGTAGCTGGCCTTACCATTGTCCATCAACTCGTGAGTACCGATATAGGCTTCGTGGAGCACCTCCACCTGACGGTGGTAGAAGGCGTGATTCTCACGGGCATCCTGGCAGTCGGCAATCGCCTCATTCACCTGATTGCCGGCATCAACGATAGCCTGCACATATTTCTTCTTCAGGTTCTCTTCGGTCAACTTGCTGATCTTGTAGTTGGCATTGATCTCGCCGCGAGCGAAAATGGGCTGCGAGAGGGATCCTACGAGCTGCAGCAGCAACTTGCTGGGATTGACCAGACCGCTGTTGTTAGTCCATCCAGCCTCGCCAGTGAGCGTGATGCTGGGATAGAAGGCGGCACGGGCGGCCTGAACATTATAAAAGGCTTCCTCCATGTAGTAGTTGGCCAAGCGGATATCAGGCCGGCGTTCCAGCATCATGGCGGGCACTCCGATCTTCATGTAGCGCTCCTCGAACAGGCGCTGACCTTCAGAGGCCGAGTGATAGTCCTCATCAGCGCTCCAATGAGAGCGTTCGATGTGCTGTGGTGTGATGCAGAGCAGACTGCAGATATCGTTCTCCACAGAACGTATGCTACGACGCGTGCTAACAATCTGCAGCTTCACACTGAGCCACGACGACTCCTGCTGGTTGACAGCCGTCGAGAAGGTCTTTCCGTTCTCGTAGAGAGCCTGTTGCGTATCCAATGACACTTTCCACAGACTGTCGGTTTCGAGAAGGATGTCCAACTCGCGGTCGAGCAGCTGCAGATAGAAGTACTGCTGGGCAATGGCACTGATGAGGTTCGAGCGTGTCGACTCCTCAGCCATCTGCGACTGCAACAGGACTGCCTTGGCAGCGCGTTTCTTATTGGTGTTCGAACCAAACACGTCGATATCCCACGACACATCCAGCGGCAGAGTGTAGCTCTTGGTGGCTTTCGCCCCGTCGAAACTTGAGAGGGCGCCCTGCGGCGAGAAGTAGAGCGACGGCAGGTAGGCCAGTTTTCTGGCCTTCAGCGCTATCTCACTCTTCTCAACATTGATACGAGCGGTAGCCATGTCGGTATTGTTGGCCAAGGCCTGCTCAATCAACTGCTGCAAAAGGGGATCGGTAAAGAACTCACGCCACGACATCTCGGCGATCGACGTTTCTCCCATGGCCGCCTTGATGCCCTGGTCGTTACCAAAGACATCGGCGGATTCCTCCACAGTCTTCTCATATTTATTATATAAGCCGCACCCCGTGAGCATCAGGCTCACGGCTGCAACTATGAAGATATTGCTTAATCTTTTCATCTTTTTACTTTTTTACCTTTTTATTCTTCTACCTTCTCTACTTTCACGCCTTGGTATTTCTCGTGCAGTTTCTGGAACACGATGAAGAAGGCCGGTACAACGAAGAGCAGGGCAATGGTACCAACGCTCATACCGCCAATGACACCCAGGGCCAGGGCACGGTTACCGTTGGCACCGGCACCACCCTCGATTACGAGCGGTATCATACCGATAATCATCGTGGCCACTGTCATCAGAATGGGGCGCAGACGCTCCTTACAAGCCTCGAAAGCTGCCTCACTGATGGTCATGCCCTGAGCACGGCGCTCAGTAGCAAACTCAGTAATCAGGATGGCCGTCTTAGCCAACAGACCAATCAGCATGATGACACCCGTCTGCAGATAGATGTTATTGTCCATACCAGGCAGACCCAACATATTACCGAAGAAGGCAAAGATGAAGGCACCCATCAGTCCGAACGGTACGCTGAACAGCACAGCCAACGGTGTGAACCACGAGTTGTAAAGCGATGCCAGGATGAGGTAAATCAGGATGGCACAGATCACGTAGATAAGGGTGGTGGCATTAGAGCCTGCAGCCTCTTCCAACTCGCGCGACATACCACTATACTCGTAGGTGGCTGTTGAAGGCATCTCCTCCTTAAACACCTCGGCAATGACTTTGTGGGCATCACCCTCGGTATAACCGCTTCCTGGAGAGATATAGCAGGTGATGCTCTGGAACAGGTTGAAGTGCTCGATGTTTGGCGGACCAACAATCTCCTTCAGTGTCACAAACTCGGAGATGGGCGCCATCTTACCGTTGCCCACCTGCACGAAGATGTTGTGCAGCGACTGCGGGTCGAGACGGTATTCGGGCGAGGCAGCAGCCATGATGCGGTAAACCTTACCAAACTGGTTGAAGTTACCGATATAGGCGCCACCACAGAAGGTACCAAGCGTATTGAGCACGTCGGCAGGTGTCACACCGGCACGGTCGCACTGGGCGGCATCTACATCCACCTGATATTTCGGGAAGCGCTCAGAGTACGTCGACATGGCAGAGGCTATCTCCGGGCGCTCAGCCAGTTTGTTCAGGAAGTGCTCGGTCTGTTTGGCAAACTCCGACAGGTTGCCATCGGTGGGATCCTCCACAATCAGGCTCACACTGTTACTCGTTCCATAGCCGGGAATCTGAGGCAACTCGAAGGGCAGCACCTGTACATCCTTGATGTCTTGACAATCAAAGTAGAATCGATACATGACAAGGGTCAGCAGGTGGTTCATGCCAGGACGCTCGTCCCAGTTCTTCAGACGAACGATGAGGGTGGCGAAGTTGGAACCGGCACCTGAGTACATACCGTAGCCACAGCATACGGCGAAACTCTCCAGTTCAGGAATGTTCTTCACCTTAGCCTCTACTTGTTTCACCATCTCACGGGTCTGCTTCAGCGTGGTTCCTTCCGGTGCACGCAACTCAGCCATGAACACACCCTGGTCCTCCTGAGGTACAAGACCTGAAGGCAGGCTCTTCATGAAGAACACCAGCAGCACGGCAGCCAGTGCCAACAGGCTCCATGCCATGACAGGGCGCTTGATGAATTTCTGAACAGCCTTGCTGTATTTGTTGTAGATGGCGTTATAGCTCACGGTGTAGGCCTTCTTCGTGTAGTAGGTCAGGCCCTTGCCCTCCTGCTTGCCTTCTTTCATGCGCATCATGATGGCACAGAGCGCAGGACAGAGTGTGAGGGCCGATACACACGACAGACCGACAGAAGAGGCAATCGTCACACCAAACTGGGTGAAGAACGTGCCTGAGGTGCCGGGCATAAAGGTTACGGGAATAAACACAGCCATAAATACCAACGTACACGATACCACGGCTACCGACACCTCGCTCATGGCCTGACGGGTGGCTTCACGGGCATCGCTGATACCACCCTCCATCTTCGCCATGACGGCCTCGACCACCACGATGGCATCATCGACCACCGTACCAATGGCCAGCACCAGGGCAAACAGCGTCAGGATGTTGAGTGAGAAGCCTGCCAGCGACACGATGGCAAAGGTACCCAACAACGACACGATAATCGAAATCGAGGGGATGATGGTGGCCTTGAAGTTCTGCAGGAAGAAGAACACCACCAAGATCACGAGGATGATAGCGATGACAAGCGTCTCGACCACGTTGTGGATGGCCGCGAAGAGGAAGTCGTCACTGGTCATCAAGGTCACTACCTCCAGACCGGCAGGCATCGTCCGCTTCGACTCCTCAAACGCCTTCTTGATGCGGGCGTTCACCTCGGTAGCATTGGCACCTGGTGCCGCGAATACCATGAACATAGCACCCGGACGGTCCTGGATATTCGAGGTGAAGTTGTAGCTCATGGCACCAATCTTCACTTCGGCCACATCGCTCAGGTGCAGCATGCCGCCACCACTGGTGCGCAGCACGATATCGTTGAATTCCTCTACCGTCTTCAGCGTACCCTTGTACTGCATCGAGTACTGGTAAGAGTTCTCCGACTGCTCACCCAGCGAACCCACAGCCGACACGAAGCTCTGTCCGCCGATGGCTGCAAAGATCTCATTGGGCGTCAGACCGTACTGGGCCATCACGTCGGGTTTCAACCAGATGCGCAGGGCGTAAGTGTTACCAAGGCTCTGCACGTTACCCACACCGGTAATACGCATCAGTCGCGGCTTCACATTGATATCTACGTAGTTCGAAACGAAGTCTTCGTCGTACTTGCCATCGGCACTCCTCACGGCGAAGATCTGCAGGATGTTGTTCTGACGTTTCTCCACCTTCACACCAACCTTGATGACGTCGGCAGGCAACAGGGCCTGTGCCTGAGTTACACGGTTCTGCACGTTCACCGTCGCCATGTCGGGATCAGTGCCCTGCTTAAAGTAGACAGTAATATCAGCACTTCCGTCAGAGGCAGCCTTAGAGGTCATATAGGTCATGTCGGGCACACCATTGATAGACTCTTCCAGAGGCTGGATAACCGACTTCATCACCGTGTTCTCGTCAGCACCGGAGTAACTGGCGGAAACCGACACCGTAGGCGGCGCAATATCCGGGTATTGCTCGACTGCCAGTGTGCTCATCGAGATATAGCCCACCAGCGCTATCACAATAGAGATGGCACATGCCATCACATATTTATTAATAAATATATTGTTCTTCATATGGAAGCCAATTTTTCACTATTCACTTTTCACTCTTAACCTCCTCTGGGAAAAGCACTTTCTGTCCTTCCGTCACGTTATTGGCACCTGTGGTCACAATCTTGTCGCCCACATTCAAACCGCTGGTAATGATGAAGTCCTTACCGTTGCCAGTGTCTTCGGTGGTCACCTCAACAGCAGTAGCCGTACTGTCGGCCTGCACTTTATAAACCTGTGACTTATCCTGCAGGCGTACCACAGCATTCTGGGGAACGAGCATCACATCCTTCTCGGCGAAGTTCATCACCACCGTACCCTGTATGCCAGAGTACAGATGACCGTCGGGGTTGGGGAACGACACCTTGGCAGTCAACGAACCGGTAGCAGAATTCACAACACCCGTCAGACTAATGACACGACCCTGATGAGGATACTCCGTACCATTCTTCATGATAAACGTTGCTGGAGGCAGGTTGGCAAGATATTTCTCCACCTCGGCGGCCTTCACGCCTTCCTTCACCATCGACTCGACAAGAGCCTCTGTTACTGAGAACTCGGCATACATCGTCGTATTACCGCTCAGCATGGTCAACTGTGTCATTGGCGAAACCTGATCACCGGTGCGCACGGGAATCTCACCGATCACGCCAGATACCGAAGCCGTGATAGTACAAAAGCCGAGGTTCACCTTGGCACGGTTCACAGCAGCCCTAGCCTGAGCCACCGATGCCTGGGCCTGCTTGTACGAGTTCTCTGAGTTGCTCAGCAAATAGCTGCTCACGATTTTCTTTTCAAACAGGTTCTTGTTCGACTCATACTCCAGTTTCGCAGAGTTCTCCTGAGCCAAAGCGGCCTGTAAGTTAGCCTGTGCAGCCTCCAGTTCCAGCTGAGCATTACGCGAGTCGATCACGAAGAGCGTCTGCCCCTGCTTCACCTGCTGGCCCTCGGCCACACAAATCTTCATCAACTGTCCACTCACCTGTGGCGTTACCGTTACGTCGTTCTGACCTTTCATTCTGGCACTGAACTTATACGGCAGTTCAATGTCTGATTTCTTCACTGTCATTGTTTCAAACGACGACTGTGTCTCCTTGGGCATGTCAACGCCACACGACATTAGCCCGGCTATCATACCGAGCATCAAAGACCATTTAATAGATTTCATTCTCATGTTTACAATGTATTGTTTATATTAGTTACTTCTTTTCCGTTACAAAACAGGCCACAAGCCCATACATGATGGTTGGCCGAATCCAAATTTCCGTGAGCATATAGTTAGTGTACTCACTGAATGGCTCAATGTAGATGTCATAGTTGTAAAGTGAGGCAATGAGTATATCGATGATACAGATCACCCACAGGTTGTTCTTGGTGTAGCTCTGCCAGTTCTTGCGTGCATAGAAATAGGTAAGTGTGCAGAGCAGCAGCACCGAGAGCACCAGACATGCCAGGTGGAGCGCGTAGAAGGCTAGGGGCGGCGGGAAGAGGATGTCACGCAGCAATACCGTCATACCCACTGAGATAGAGCACCAGTAGTTGAATTGGTGGGTGGTGATGCGGTAGTTGAAGAAATACATCCAAATCATCACCAGACAGGCGATATAAAACAGATTGATGACTAGTTCAGGCCACGCTTCGGCCAGTCCGAAATGGAACACGCCATAAATCATCATGCCCACCGAGAACATAGCAGCCACGGCAGTGATAACTATATCGAAGACCTTAGCATTCTTGTTGAATCTTGTCTGCATAAGATATTTTGTTTTAGGTTTGGTATACAAAGGTAAACATTCTCCCCAAAATAACAAAACCAAAATGCCCTTAATCGTCACTTTTTGTATATTTTGAAACTTTTTTTGCAGATTTTGCAACTTCAAACTCTTAAAATATACAATTTTTGTTTCAAAATCTGCAAAACTTGAAGGTTTTTTGTATTCGGATTTGGTTTATCTGAGGTTTTTGTTTACCTTTGTGCTCATATAACCTAAAACATATTTAAATTACATGGTACAAGATTTATATATTTTGATGATTACGGCCGCAGTGGTCAGTATCGTTTTTAAGTTTCTGAAACAGCCAGTGGTGCTTGGCTATATCGTTGCTGGTGTCTTGGTAGGCCCGAATCTGTTTGGTGAGACCCTTGTGAATGAGGAAAACGTTAAGGCGTGGGGCGACATCGGCGTGCTGTTTGTGCTGTTCTGCATAGGTCTGGAGTTCCGCCTCAAGAACCTCATCAGCAGCGGCAAGGTCGCAGCCGTAGGAGCAATGACCATCATCTTGGGCATGATGTTGCTGGGCTACTTGGTGGGAAAGGATGCTAAATTAGATATGGTCAACTCCCTTTTCCTGGCGGGCATGCTTTGTATGTCGAGCACCACGATTGTGATGAAGGTCATCGATGAGGCTGGCATGAGCAAGGAGCGTTTCGTCAAGGGAGCCACCAGCATCCTGATTGTAGAGGATGTGGTGGCGGTCGTGCTGATGGTGTTGCTCTCCAGTATAGCCATCCGTCATCAGTTCGAAGGTGGCGAACTGGCCGGCAAGGTCGTCGACCTGGCCATCACACTCGCGGCATGGTTCATCTGCGGTATCCTGATTATCCCGACACTGATACGCAAAGTCAAGAAACATTTGAACGACGAGACGCTGATTATCCTAGCCTTGGGTCTGTGCTTAGGTATGGTGCTGACGGCCGAGGAAGCGGGGTTCAGTAGTGCGCTCGGTGCTTTTGTCATGGGTTCTATCCTCGCCGAAACGGTGGAGGCGCATCGTATCGAAAAGCTGATGACACCGCTCAAGAATGTCTTTGCTGCCATCTTCTTCATCTCCGTGGGTATGCTGATCAACCCGCCTACGCTGGCTGAATATTGGGTAAGCATCCTCTACGTCAGCCTGGTGATTATCGTCGGGATGATTCTTTTTGGTACATTGGGTTGCTGGTGGGGCGGTCAGACCATGCGCGACTCTATGCTGACCAGTTTCTCGTTTGTGCAGATAGGTGAGTTCTCGTTCATCATCGCTGCATTGGGTACCAGCTTGGGCGTGCTCAATCCTATCATCTATCCTATCATCGTGGCATCCAGTGTGGTGACCACCTTCCTCACACCTTATATTATGAAGGCTGCCCTACCCTGCTATTCGTTCCTTTATAATCACGCTCCAGCGGGCTTGCGCGCTAAGATCGACCAGCGAGAGCAGCAAATGGCCGAAGCAGAGAAGGCTACCCCATCCAGTGGCAAGAACTCATTAGCAGAAAGGGTGCGCCATGCCGTCAGGAATACCTTCATCACGAAGCGTCTGGTCAATCTGTTCATCAAGAATATGAGTGCTCATGACGAAAACCCAGAATAATTACTAATCTATAATATAATATGAAACAGAAAATGATTAAGAGATGCCTGTGTGGCATGATGCTGTTGATGGCAACCGTCTTTGGGGGAAGCTTCCTGACCTCATGTAAATCAAATGACGACAATCCCGTTGAAGCGAAAGTAACACTTGAGGATGCCCTGAACAATGGCACCATAGTGGCTTTTACTTTCAGCGTGAACGACGAGGAATTCTATGTCGCCTTTGTGAGAGTGGGCGACACCTACGAACTTCTGGACTATGGCAAGGCCATGACGCGTGGTGACGAACCAACCATCACAGAGAAGGATTGTGACTTTATTATGGAGCACGACAAGGCCAACAACGTACTCAAATTCACCGTCAAGGAGAAAACGACTTCCGACCTTGTGCTGACCGCTTTCATCGACCTCAATGAGAGTACCATCGAGGTGATACCAGGCGACCCGAAGTTCAAGGTAACAGGTGTTAAAATGAAGGTCTCCAACGTCGAGATCACCCAGCTGCTGAAGGAGAAAGACGAAGGCGTTACCCTGACTGACGCACTCGTGAAAGGTGCCAAGGTGGCGGTTGTATACAAGTGGAACAATAGCAACACAACCACCTTTACTTTCACCAATGATGGTGGAACATTCTCTTGCGCCATTACAGGTGACGAGGCTGATATTTTCAATAGTTTTCTGAAGCTGGAGGGCAACGAACTCTTTTTCTCAGCTAAAGATAAAGATTGGTTTTCCACTGATTGTAATCTCGAGATCAAGTTCAACATAGTAAAGAACACCTACAAGTTCTGGACGGTCACTCATGATGTCTACAACTCCTTCACCATCAGTGTGAACGGCACCGACATCAGGTCGAAGCTGAAAGAGGAGAGATAACAGGACGCGCTAAGCGCCATCATATGTATATACGGTATTTTGTATTTTTGCTATTAGCCTTTACGGTTTCACTCGACGCTTCGGCGCAAGAGAAAAGAAGTTTCTGGGACCACGGATTCGGTAAGTTCCTGAAATCGGCCGACGAGATGCTTGATCGCTGGCAGGACGAAGGAGTTGACACCAACTACATTCGCAAGCCCAAACTTAGCAGAATGGTCTATCTGGGATATTACGGCTATTATCAGCAGCACGACATGACGTTCCCCGTGCTGGTAAACGATGCCGACATACCGCTGGACCATCAGTACATGCCACCGAACTTGGCCGAACATAAGTATATGATGGCCGACATGGGCACCTACCAGTCCGAGTTTGAGCTGGGCATCGACTGGCGCGGCATAGCGATAGAGTTGCCCATACCCATACGCAACCGCTACAGCATGTCGTTCGGACTGGCCAAGAACGGCTCAGTATGGGGCGCTCGCATACGATACAAGTCGCTGAAGAACATGGAGGGCGTGCTCGACGACTCGTATAATCAGACCATGACGCAATGGATGCGCAACGTGGAGGATCGCACCGCCACCCCGGCCACGACCGCCGAAAGCACCATCCCCGAAGGCAAGATTGACCTCAAGATTTTCTATGTCGAGGGCTACTACGTGTTCAACAACAAGCGGTTCAGCCTGGCGGCGGGCGCTTATGGCGACATGGTGCAGAAACGCAGTGCTGGCAGCCTTTTTGTGATGGCCAACTACTATCAGAGTCAGTTTGGCGCCAACAACCTTTTCAATCACGATCGCGACATCTTCCGCAACCGCAAGCTATCGCTCGGCGCGGGATACGGCTACAACTGGGCCATCAACGGCGGCAAGTTGTGCATACACATGTCGATTATACCGATGGTTTCCCTTTGGAACCAGATGGTAAACAAGAACGAGGACTACAGTCAGATAGAGGACGAGCGACAGAGCTGGGCCAACTACGACGCCCACTACTACGACGCCGTAGACAACGGTCACAGCCGTTTTGTATTCAACTACTTCGGCCGCCTGGCCGTGAGCTACAGCTTCGACCGCTACCTGATCAATTTCCTTACTAATTATCGCCAGTATCTGTACCGAAACAATGCCGACACCCGGATAAACAACCGAGAGGCCGACGCACAGATTAACTTCGGAATGAGATTTTAATAACTTAAAGCAATATGAAAAAGGTATTATTTACAACGATGGCTGTGGTGCTCCTGTTGGGCATGACTGGCTGCAAGAATAACGACAACCCAGTTACTGACGATATTGATGCTCTGGAACAGAGTCTCATCGGCCTGTGGTACGAGGAGTTTGAATATAAAGACGTGACTGAGGACGGCAAGCCCTTCAACCGTGCCTTGATTGCTGTGGAGGCCAGGGCCGACCACACGGGCTACGTGGCGCTGGCTGTGTTTGATGACGAATTCAATGAGCCGCTCGAGATTTACGGTGGTCCGAAAGATGCACCGTTCACTTGGCAGGTGACAGCCAAAGGGCGTATCATCCTGACCGACCCGAATACAGGCACGTCTATCAGTACAGCCCGTACACGTGGTGACGGAGGCCACAGCAACTTTGTCGATATTGGACAGATAGACATGAAATGCTCCTCGGGGCATATCGCCTTCAGCAACACATCCCATGAAGGTTCACTTTATAAGGCAGGAAACAATAATAGCGGTTTGATTCAAGACTGGATGGCAAAGTCAACCCTCCCCCGGGCCTGCATCACCGACAGTATCCCTCTAGAGCTGTTCCCCGACTATATGAACTACGTGTTCAACTACCCTTCGGTCGACCCCTTTGGCAATCCCTGCACACTCAGCGGTACCATCACGGTCGATAAGACGTATGCAGAGAAGGGTAAGCCCTACAACGGAATTCTGCTCTACAACCACTTCACGATCTACGCTACCACACAAGCACCTTCGCGTGGAGCCGTAGAGTTCCCGACGGGAGCCGCTTTCACCCATTTCATCGTCGTAGCCCCCGATTACTACGGCTTCGGCATCACCGAGAAAGAGCCGCAGGCCTATTGCATCTCACGGGCCAACGGACGCGCCTCACTTGATGCCTACCTCGCTGCCAAGCGAATGATAGAAGACCTGAATGTGAAGAAAGGCGACGACTTCGTTATCGCAGGCTATTCGGAGGGTGCTCAGACCACGATGGGCGTGTTGCGCGAGATCTCAGAACGCCATCCTGAGATCAAGGTGAAACGGGCCTTTGCCGGCGACGGTCCCTACGACATCAACTCGATGTTCGACGCTGTCACCAAAGGCGACACCGAGATGCCCAGCACCGTCTGCAACGTGCTCTGGGCCTACAACCACTTCTTCCGTCTGGGTTACGACATCCACGACTATCTGAAGGATCCCGTGGCTGCGAACTTCGATGAGTGGTTCCTCAGCAAACAGAACAAACGCAAGGCCCTTGACTTGGAGCTTATCAAGACCAAAAAGACGAGTGACCTCTGCGCAGATGCCGTCCTCGACAACAACAGTTCCCTGTCACGCCGATTCAAGGAAGCCTTTAGCAAGGATGCGCTCACCAGTGGCTGGAAGCCCCGCAGCGACTTCGACATCATGCTCTACCATGATACGAAAGACGATGTGGTGCCAGTGGAGAACTTTTATGCCATGAGCAAGTTCCTCAAGGACAATGGCATCAAAACAGAGGAGTTTGTCGGTGAGTTCAGCTCCGAAACCATCAAGGAACTTGGTGTCACCAACCACGAGACTGCGGCTGCTACCTTTTTCCTCAGGATCATCGAGTGGATGACGGCAAACTATTGATAATAATTACAATGAAAACAAAGAAGATATGGGTGCTTAGAAAGGATTCTCCATAATGCTTTATTTTTGGTGCAAAAATAGGCATAATATTCCAATTATACAAATTCTATAATAGAAAATCTATAATTAGTTCTTCCTTTTCATCTTTTTTAAGATTACAACATGGTACAGAAGGAAATAACCATGGGTGAGTTGTTCGAATAAGACAAAATAAACTTTTCGTATTTTGCCAAAAGTGTCACTCCTATTCATGCAGCAGAACCAGCAGTTCCAGCGGGTACTCGATTACGAGAAGATGGTAGAACTGACCTATCTCCCGGTTGAGGAAACACCAGACGAGGAACTGGGCAAGAGGCTTAATGCACTTGGTTATGAGCATAAGAAGACTAACAAGGGAGCATCCTATAGGATGAAAGAAAGGTAATACAAAAAAGTAAAACAACTTGTTTTACCTTGTAAGAAGGCATCTTTCTACCATGTAGAGATGGTACTTTTGAAAGTAAAACAACTTGTTTTACTATAGCAAACAGGTAGTGACACTTTTCAAACAAGTGTCACTCAACCTAAGAAACTATATATCAATAAGTTAAGCAAAATAGTGACACTTTATTAAAATACAAACAAAAAAAATGGCAGTACATATCAAACTCATTATGAACAATATCAAGAGCAGCAAATCGTATGGAAAGTATTTCGCCAAGGCTTCGAACCGTAAATATTCTCCGCTTGTTGTTACAAAGATCCCCGAAACCATCACATTGGTAGTTTCGGGGAACAGCTCGTACATGATTCAATAACGTTAATACAACTGCAAAGGTACGAAAAGTATTCAACTTACTTTGCAACTGTATCGTTTTCGCCACTATCTTTTATTCGTCGCCCGTGGACTGTCCCTTCAGGCGGGCAAATTCGGCACAGGCAGCGGCCCTTGAGTTTTATGAAGATTCAATTTAGTTGGGTGCAAAGATACAAAGTTTTCTTTAAAGTCGATAATTTCCTATGAAAAATTTATATTATCCAATCATTATCGTGTCAGCGAGAACTTCATCGAGAGGCCAAAATCGTAGGTTGTGGTGGGATAACTCGACGATGAGAGCAACGGTGTATTGGTCTGCTGATCGTAGTAGGCGGTGAGGGTGAGAAGGCGCGAGAGGGTGTAGTCGGCCATGAAGGAGAGTTTAAAGGCAGAGTTACCACTTGAGGCTGACGATGTTCCCGTAGCAATATCGCGGGTAATGGCGGCTTGCTTGCGCAGGGAAACATCAAGACGCAGGTTCAAGTCATGGTTGATACCCGATTTTGAACTTTGAGTATTTTGCTTTGAGTTCTGGGCATTTTGATTACCATTGGCATTTTTCCCAGCGCGAGATTTTGGATTCTGGGCTTTCTTCACCTTCCTGTTTCCTGCGGCGCCGAAGAGGTTAAAGTCCTGAATCTTATAGCCCACACCTACAACCCAGTCGCGACTGAGGGCCTCGTTGATCTGAATGCTCGTCATGGAGAGGTTGAGGGTGCGTGTGGTACGATATTCCACCTTTGTCGTCAGATTATTCTGGAAGGTGGCATCGACACCTATCAGTGGTGAGAACGACTCGTTGATACTCACCGTGGGGATGCTGGGCAAGGTGTAGCTACCCACGCTATAGATGCTCTTATAGGCATGATTAAGGTTCAGACTTTTCAGATAGTCGGCTATACCTGGCAGACGCGAGAGTCCGCTATAGCGAATGCTCCAGTTGGGCAGCATACGGGTGATGGCGGGGAAGATGGCCAGCGACTTACCTGCACCCGTGGTATAGGCCGAAAGGAAGGCTGGCACAAGGGCCTCAGCAGCATAAGGTTTACCCACACGCTCCTGGAACGAAGGCAACACACTCAGGAAATGGTCGAAGGCCGAAGAGTGGTATCCGTTGTTGGCATTGCCCATGCCGGCAAGGGCACCTCGTAAGGAGATGGTGGTCATATTGAACGAGCCACTATACGTAGTGGGCCTGCCTTCGTACATATACTGCATACTCTGTGAACGGTTGTCGGTACGCGAGGCGTTGAGGTCGATCTTCAGGTCGCGAATGGGTTCAAGCACCGCCCTCACCTGCAGGTCCTTATTGTTGTTGATGGTAGCTGCCGTGGCTACACTGTCGTTCATCAGCAGCCAGTGTTGATCCATCGCCTTGTCGATATAACCGTCGCCAATCACACCGAAAGCAAAGTCGAGACCTGGTGTCATGATATCCCCCGTACGCTGACCGAACATATCGCCGACATTAGGCAGGAAGCCCGGCAGGTGCATGTTGTACTGCGAACGAAAACTGATATTCACGCTACGCACCATCATCAACACACGGGCCACAGTCTGGGCAGGTTCGTACCACCACTCCTTCTCGACAGAGGGCTTGGCGGTGATGCTGAGCTTCAGCTGCACAGTGTCGCGATTGCGGATAAGTATCTTGTTCTCGTCGATCACCTTATACTTCACGTCATAGGGTTTGCCATCCTTCGTACGGGCACTGACGATGATACGCTTCGAGCCTTTGTTATGGGCCACAGTCACAGTGGTATCCATCTTCAATCTGATCTCACGTTGGTAGGCATTCTTGTTAAGAGGCAGAATCTTCTCATCGGGGGTGGGAGTCTTTTTTTGATCCCGAGGATTCCTTGAATTCCTTGAGTTCCTTGTATTTCCAGCTTTTCGGTATTTATCATTGACCTTCTTGAGGAAAGGCGAATGATTATACAGCGTCTCAAGATTGAAGGCGGCGTTGATATTCAGGTTACGATTACTGGTGATGGTATTACCCAGGCTGGTGCCATCATCGAGTTCCGTACCACGTACCCAAGCATAATGGGCGTTATAAGAGGCATCTGCATTCACCCAGTCGAAGATAGGCAGTTTGTTGAGGGGTAACTGATATGAGGCCGTTACCTGCTGCTGATAATCCAAGGGGCGACCAAGGTTGCGGATGCTCTGCTTTACCGAGTCTTTCCATGCCGTATAACGATCGGGGTAGAGATCTTTATTGATAGGCGTATAGGGTTCTTCTATCTCTGCACGGGTAGCACTTTGGAAGTTGAAGTGCAGGTTCTTGGTAAAGTCCCAGCGCAGAGAGAAATCACGATTCCACAGGAACTGTTCCGAGAAGGTCAGAGGCAGATTTTGGTTCTCCAGATTCTCTAAGTCGCGCTCCTGCAATTCATAGTAGTTTCGTGTCATCTCCGTATTGAAGGCAATACTCTGCGGCAGATAGTTGAAGCCTAATGACTTAGGCAGATTCAACCACTTAGACTTACCCTTCAGTTTCTTGAAAGGCTCCCATGACTTATACACAGGCGAATAGCTATAGTTCAGGGCACCACGCCATGCGTCCTCACGTTCATAGACAGTAGTCTCGCCACTGGTATTACGATGCTGATGACTATAGCTGAATGAGAAGTTAGCAGGATCGAAGGGCATGGGGTGACGCTTGGTCTTCAGTCCCCAACGTACGTTCGAGAGTGAGAAATTACTATTCTTGGTCTTCGTCACGGCAATCGACTCGATACTGTCGCGCTCGTGTTTATCGGCAGCCACTTCGAGGGCATCGCTCAGACGCATATCCGAGTCAAGGGGATTATAGCGCGGACGTTTCTCTTCTTTTGTCACGGAATAGTAGAGCGGGATGCTCACCTTCGCCTTGTCAGGGAAGAACTTACCCAACTCCAGAGAAGTAGTGACTGAGTACTCCTTCTGGGTATCGGTAGAACGCTGCATCACACCGTCCTCCAAACCTCCGAAGCCATCGCTGATATAACGGCCCGAGATGTTCACCATACCAAAGTCGGAGAGTTTCAGATTCAAGTTTCCTGAGGCGGCCCATCCGCCATCGTTGTTGATATCCAACAAGCGGAGTTCGTTCACCCACACCTCTCCCGACTTCACGCCATCGGATAAATTCCTCACACCAATCATCATCACCTTCACCTCGCCTAGGGTGGGATTACCCATCACACTTACCTTGTTGGCAGGATGCTCAGGATCAACATCAGAGAAGAGTTGATTATAGGAAGCGTAGCCCGAGGCCTTTGCCTGATTACGCGCTTTCTTCAAGCGGGTGAATACATTCAGATTGACATAGAGATTATTCGACTCTGGCCATACCTTCTTACGATCGGCGGTGGAGTATTTGCTATAGTCGTTACGATCGGGGGTCAGTTCCAGAGGAATCAGATACTCGTAGAAGTTGTTCTTATAATCGCTACCCAAACGGATAAACACAGCCAATTGACCATCCTTTAGTCCTGTGGCATCAGGCACTAAATGGTTGGCATGCACAAACATCTGCATGTGTTTGTAATGGCGCAGGTCCATATTCATGTTACGATACACAGCCTTCGACTCCTGTTGCTGCAACTCCTTCACTACCATATTCAAGGCCTGCTCATTGTTCTCCGTCAACTGGGGTTGTGAGGGGTCTGTCACACGACTGATGCCTGGAGGCAATACGTAGTTCACTGGGGTCTTATCGTTGTTCTCCTCGATGTTCACAGCACTCACCTCTAACACACCACTCTCTGCAGCCGATGTGCCCAGACTCTGCTTATAAATGCGCCACTCGCCACGCACCAGATCGAGTGATCCGAAACGCAAGACGATGGGTTTCTGGAAACCTGTCATGAACATACGGATAAAACGGATGCTAGTAAAGTCGCCTATGGAGCCTACCTTTCGTTCGTACTCCATCAAGGGGATGCGGAACTGATACCAGTTCACACTCGTGGTATCACCATTACGCAGTTTAACGCTACTGGTTCGCATGTCGGTGATGAAACAATCGGAAGGTGGCAGCCCGTTACGATAAGCATCGAGTATCTCAGGCGAGATACGCACCTTGTACTGATAATAGCGTTCATACTCGTTCAAGGTATAGTCCTGATTGATATCCTCCACATCGGGACTACTCTTATAACTCGTATCATACGACTCCGTCTGTTCATCGGTATCGGGTGAGTTGCCCTGAGGGTTATTAATCAACTTATAACGATCGAGAATGCTTTTTTGTTCGGCATCGTAGTCGCTGCCACGGAAGTAGTGGTAGTCATCGCCCGCAGGGTCATTACGCCATGCCTGACGAATGCTGTCGTTAGTGATCATGCCACTCACGGCGTCAAGCCATTCACGATAAGCACCGTATTGGCGTTCCTCATCATCAGTAAGTCCGTTGAAACCCACATCCTGCTTTTTACGCGAGCCCGATGATGTGGCAAAAGCATAGGTCTGGGTGGCCTGTTGAGGAATCTTACCCCATTGGGTGGTGACATAGGCCTCGCTGCCATCCACGGGCATGCCACTCTCATAAAACTTCTTGCCATCACGCAGGATATCTTCACTCACCTCACCAAGATTAAAATACAAATCACCGCTATAATCACTGGCAGTACCATCCTGACGGGTATAGATGAAAGGATCGAGCAGCCAGAATTCGATATACTCGATATTGGCTTGTTCAAAGTCGTTAGTATCAATCTTTCGCATCATTCCACCCCACTTGGTCTCGGGCTGACGAAGCGTACCATCGGGATTCAGGTCGCGTGTCAGATTATACGGGCCACGTTCCTCAGGATAATAGGCCAGATTCAGCACGTCAAGGGTTGAGGTGGCGCCATTGTAGGTACTCTGATCGCGGTTAGGATAGAGCTCCTTCACGTACACCTCACGCACATAATGGTTGGATAGCTGATCCAGATCGCTCTTGATATGACTGGGCGTCAGCGTGGAACTCCTGCGGGTAAAGATGGGATCAACGTTATACCAAGCCAACAAAGCACGGTTCATGCCACTTGTCACATCGGTCTTATCACCACTCTCCTGGAAGGTGGAAGGCACACTCGATATGGTCCACTGCTTGGGATTACTCAGATCGATATACGACTTGGCATCCTCAAAGTCGTCAATATACGAGGCATTGTCCTGCGTACCACCAGCCGTACGTGCTATCAGTTGGGCGAACTCACCCGTAAACGAGATATACGAGGGCTCCTTCACGTGCAGGAATGGAATCTTGTTCAGCATCGAGGTGAGCCACTGACTCTCCTGTTTCCAGTTCATGTTCAGTCCCCATATGGTATTACTCAGGGGTTCCGATCCCATCGTTACCTTCGAGGTCTGCGCCTGTTCGTGTAAGTGCATCAACGTACCACCTATCTGGAAACTCTTTGAGAAGTCGTATTCCCAGTTCAATCCCAACATCGTCTTACGCAGAGTACTGTACTCCGTGTTCGACTCCAACGATACATTCACATTCGTACCGGCATCGATGATGCTTTGGTTCAGAATAGTCACCTCGCCTGCAGAGTAGTCCACGGTGTAGTCTGAGCCTTCCGTCAATACCATGCCACCTGCCGTTACTACTACAGAGCCTTGTGGTACGTTGTAGGCGCCCAACGAGATGACGTTGGCCGACGATCCCTTATACTGACCCGTCAGCAGATATTTGTCTTTCTCGGCTATGAGCTTTGCTACGGTCTTCGTAGAATCATAGAGTTCGGAGAATACATATTTCTCAGCTTCAGCCTCCGAAAGCCCGCTATTGATAAGTTGTTTTCGCAGATAGTCACCGAAGGGCTCTGCCGAGGGCAGGAACACTCGACCGTCGCTCACGGTATAGCCCTGCACATAATCGAAGTATCCGTTAGGGTTGGGCTTGTTGTTATTGTCCAGACGGTCGCAACCCAGCATCTTCAACAGCGTCCGATTCTTCACGCGCTCATCGGGGATGTATGTCAGGTAAACGCCCGCCGTGTCGCTCTGGAACTTAATATCAAGCCTGAACTTGGTCTTCTCTACGTTCGAGGCCAGATAGTACACGTTCTTCATCATCAGTTGCCAGTTGCCCTGATACGGATTGTTCGACGTGTTCTTCAACGACTTCACGAAGAGGGCACTCTTGGTATCCGTCAAGTCATCGGCAAACTCACCCACCTGATAGGTCACGCCACCCGAGGTGAACTCATAGGCCACAGCTAACACCTGATCAGTCTGAAGACCAGTTTTCAGCGAGATATATCCCATGGCCTTATTGACCGTGAATTCCGATGATGTCAGCAATCGGGCACTCGATATTTTCTCGTAGTCGCGACCATTCTCAAACCCCGGAATAGCGGACAATACGGTGTTCGTCTGGTCAATATCACGAGCGGCAGGATAGTCATTCACCAACGTAGCATATTCGTTGTTGGCATTATTGCCCGGCACACTCTGTCCTGTGGTTGTCCAGATGGGATTACTCAGCTTCTTGTTCTCACCTAAGTCAGTGAAGGCCACAATGTTACGTGTATTCGAGGTAGTACCCGTCTTATTCGTCACCCATATCTCCACGCGCTTAATCTCGATACCTGTGGTGAGGTTGGGGAGTGTAGACATGCCCTGATCGTAACGGCTACGGAAATGGTGCGAGAGGAAGAAATGGCGGTTTTCCTCATAGTCTGATACATCCATCTCAAAGGCGGTGGTCTGCGTACCACCCTTCGAGGATACGCTCTTGGTTGATGACTTCTTCTGCGAGAGCACCGTTTGGAGTTTCAGCTTACCAAACTGCATATCGGTTCGCACGCCAAAAAGACTACTGGCACCCTTCACTAGCGAGTTATTCGAGGGGAAAGTCACGTTGCCCGCCTCTACAAGTTTGATGATTTCATCTTCCTTGCCTTCGTATTTCAGTTTCAGGTTCTGCGCATCAAAGTCGAAGGTGGCATCGGTGTTGTAGTTCAGGTTTATGTTCACCTTGTCGCCCACCTTACCATTCACGTTCAGATTGATTTTCTCATCGAAATCGAAGGCGGTGGTTTTTCTGTTTCGGATGGGTAGCGAGGGGTTGTCTATCTTCTTCACGTTGCCACCTACCTTCAATTCTGCCGTTCCTTGTGTCTTGATACGCACACCACCAGGACCGAAAATCTTCTCAGCCGGTCCTAAATCAAAGTGCATGTCTGAGAACGAGAATTTATCCTTGCCACCCGATTGCACATAGGTAGAGTCTTTCTGACGGAAGAAGTCGCGTAAAGCCTTGGCCTCCACCCACTTCTGATACTCCTTGGGTGTCATCAGCGTGGGGGCACTGAGATAGGTATCGCCCAACTTCTGACCGATGTAGTACACGTTTCGCTCATCGTCATACTCCACCGTCTCACGGATGTTGTCGGGCATCCTGAGAGTGGGCTTTTGTGCCCGCGCGCCTACGCACGCGAGAAAAACAGCCAAGAGTATTCCGAGATAGCGATTCATCGTTTAGAATTTGGCACGGATTAACACGGCTTTATAAATAAAGACACGGCTCTTTGCGATAAAAAAGCAGTGTCTCTCTATAAGAGAGCCGTGTAATCCGTGCCTAAAAAATAACTACTTGATCATCTTCAGCGCCAGTTTCACTACCTGCTCCACGGGGGCATCAGGCTGTTCCTGCAGAATCTGCAGCACCACCTTCTGGGAAGGTGCAGGTGCAAATCCCAGCATGGTCAGGGCCGATACAGCCTCATCCCTTACCTCGTTGTTAACAGGTGCCTGGATCTGTCCGCCACTCGGTATCTCCTGAGCAATACCCATCGATACGATCTTGTCTCTCAAGTCAACGATGATGCGCTGGGCCGTCATCTTACCAATACCCTTCACGTTCTGTATCATTCGGGCATTGCCTGTGGAGATGGCATTACAAAGCTCCGACACACTCATGCCGCTCAGCATCATCCTCGCCGTATTGGCTCCCACACCGTTAACGGTTATCAGCAACAGGAACATCTCGCGCTCCTTCTTGTTCACAAACCCGAAGAGCACGTGGGCATCCTCCCTGATAGCCTCGTAGACGTAGAGTTTCACTTCTTTCTTGCCCTGAATGGCACTGAACGTGTTGAGCGATATGTTCAATCCGTAACCGATTCCGGCCGCCTCAACGGTTGCCATGGCGGGGGTCAGCTCGGTCAACTCACCCTTGATGTATTCTATCATAACTATCAATTTTGTATATATACATCTTTATAAACGCGTAATGGTTACATTTTATTGTATTTCGCCCCCCAAAAGTTGCGGATTGTCACAAAATGATAGTTTTTAGATAATTTTACGGTCAAAATGTTATTTATTTCAGCAGAAAGCATTACTTTTGCAGCCGAATTTCGAAAAGTAATCAACATAACTACAATAGAAATGAAAAAAATCAGAGCCGCCGTCGTAGGTTACGGCAACATCGGAAAGTATGCACTCGAGGCACTGGAGACAGCCCCCGACTTTGAAGTAGCAGGTATCGTACGTCGTAATGGCGCAGAGAACAAGCCTGCCGAACTAGCTCAGTATGAGGTTGTGAAGGACATCCGCGATCTGAAGGATGTCGATGTAGCCATCTTGGCCACTCCTACCCGCTCTTGTGAGGAATATGCCAACCAGATTCTGCCCCTTGGCATCAACACAGTCGATTCATTCGATATCCACACCAATATCCGCGGCTATCGTGAGCGTCTGATGAAGCTCAACAAGGAGACCAATACCGTCAGCGTTATCGCCGCTGGTTGGGATCCGGGTTCTGATTCTATCGTTCGTACTCTCATGCAGAGTCTAGCTCCAAAGGGCCTCTCTTACACCAACTTCGGTCCTGGTATGTCAATGGGCCACAGCGTTTGCGTACGCTCAAAGGCTGGTGTTAAGAACGCTTTGAGTATGACTATTCCCCTTGGCGAGGGCATCCATCGCCGTATGGTATATGTAGAGTTGGAAGAGGGTGCCAAGCTCGATGAGGTAACAGCTGCCATCAAGGCCGATCCTTACTTCGCCAGCGATGAGACCCACGTATTCCAGGTAGCCTCAGTAGATGATGTTCGCGATATGGGTCATGGTGTGAACCTCGTTCGTAAGGGCGTGAGCGGCAAGACTCAGAACCAGCGTTTGGAGTTCAACATGAGCATTAACAACCCTGCCCTCACGGGTCAGGTACTCGTCAATGTGGCTCGCGCTTCTATGCGTCTCCAGCCCGGATGCTACACCATGGTTGAGATTCCTGTGATCGATATGCTCCCCGGCGATCGTGCCGACCTCATCGAACATCTTGTTTAATTTTGAATTAAGATTTTAGAGTGAACATAGCCATTTTTGTGTCAGGTGGCGGAACCAACTGCGAAAACCTGATAAATTATTTTGCTGACTCCGAGAGCGTACATTGCGCTCTCGTTGTCAGTAATAAGCCTGATGCCTTCGCGCTGGTGCGTGCCGAACGACTTGGCGTACCTACAGCCGTAGCGCCTAAGGCCGATCTCCACAATCCCGAT
>JAEEGG010003457.1_pt1 | contig 39353 bp, 33 predicted proteins | sample 9134161 | NCBI WGS metagenome assembly JAEEGG01 (sample SAMN16246543, study PRJNA631951) | gut metagenome | biome: gut microbiome; feature: rumen; material: CR-attached | host: Bos | place: Iran: Karaj | collected 2018-10 | reverse complement strand
ATTGTGGGAGCGGCTTTAATGGACGAGTATGTTCCTCAGCTGGAGGGCAAGCGGGTGGCTGTTTGCGGCAACCACACCTCCCTCGTGGGCACTACCCACCTGGTGGATACGCTGCTCTCTCTCGGCGTGAAAGTCACCAAGATTTTCTGTCCGGAACATGGCTTCCGGGGCGAGGCTGAGGCGGGCGCCAACATTCAGTCGTCCACCGATGCGGCTACCGGTCTGCCCATCATCTCCCTCTACGGAAGCAACAAGAAACCTACGCCCGAGCAGGTCAGCGGCCTCGATGTGATTCTGTTCGACATACAGGATGTGGGCTGCCGGTTCTATACCTATATCTCCACCCTCACCTATGTGATGGAGGCCGCGGCGGAGAATGGGGTGAAGGTCATCATTCTCGACCGTCCCAACCCGAACGGCTACTTCGTGGACGGTCCCATTTTGGACCCGAAGTTCCGTTCCTTCGTGGGCATGCATCCCATACCGGTGGTACACGGCATGACCATCGCCGAGTACGGACTGATGGTGAACGGCGAGGGCTGGCTGGCCGACAGTGTGCGTTGCGACCTGTCTGTGGTGAAGATGGCCTACTACGACCACACCACCCGCTACTCGCTGCCCGTTGCGCCGTCGCCCAACCTGCAGACCGACGAGGCCATTTACCTCTATCCCTCCCTCTGCCTTTTCGAGGGCACCTGCATCAGTTTGGGGCGCGGCACCGACCATCCGTTTGAGATGTACGGGCATCCTGAGCTGACTGTCGGAGACTACCATTTTACGCATCATCCCATCAAGGGCGTGTCGGACAATCCGCCCCTCAAAGGGCGCGACTGCCGGGGCTTTTCGCTCACCGAGACCGCCCATGCCCTGCTCGATTCCACCAACTGTTTCAACTTGGAGTATCTGCTGACGGCCTACCAGAATTTCCCGAACAAAGAGACCTTCTTCCTCAAAAACGGCTTCTTCAACAAGCTGGCGGGGAGTGGCGAGCTGCGGCGACAGATGGAGGCGGGTGAGAGTGCCGAGCAGATTCGGGCATCGTGGCAGCCGCAGCTGGAGGCCTTCAAGAAAATCAGAGCCCATTATTTACTTTATCCCGATTTTGAATAATGGCCTTCCCCGCTTTCGACACAGAAATCTTTCTCTTTTTCAACGGGATGCATGCCCCGTGGGCCGATAATTTCTTTTTGATTGTCACCAATACATGGACGTGGTTGCCTGTTTATTTGGCTGCTATTTTCTTTATTTTCAGGAAATTCAAGAAAAAAGGATTTTGGGTGTTGCTTACGGTGGCGCTGGTGATTTTGTGTACCGACCAGACCTGCAATTTAGTGAAGCGCACGGTGCAGCGGCCTCGCCCGTCGCACACGCCCGAGCTGGCCGAAAATATCCAGCTGGTGCGCCAATCGAATGGCGAATATTATCGGGGCGGGCACTACAGTTTTCCCTCTGGCCATGCCGCCAACACGGCTGCATTTGCGCTCTTCCTCATCCTCTTCTTCCGTGAACAGCGCCGTTGGCTCATCCCCACCGCCATCGGTTGGAGCCTGCTGCTCTCCTACAGCCGCCTCTATTTGGGCGTACACTACCCCATCGATATACTCTGTGGCTGGTGTGTGGGCGTTTTCTGGTCGGTCCTGTTGTCCTTCCTTTGCCTTCGTTTTTTCATCAAAAATAACCAAATCCATCATCCATGAAACGACTTATCCTTTTGGCATTTGCCATTCCTGCATTCCTCTTTTTTTCGTGTAATGGAGGTCCTGCCATCTCGGGTAGCGATGCCTCCACAACGGGCAGCGACAGCACGATGGTAGAGCCTGTGAAAGAGAGCGCAGGCTGCCAGGCCGTAAAGAAGCTGGTTACAGACTACAAGATGCGGGTGAATATGGCCAAAAATTGTGATGAGCTGATGACCTGTCAGGTGAACTTCACCCGTGAGTTGGATGAGGTGTATAAGCAGCATGAAGAGCTTTCAGCCGCGGAAAAGGCGAGCGTGCAAAACGACATCACCTCGTTGGGACTGCTCATCAGCAAGAAAAAGACCGAGTTGGGCTGCCAGTAGTTGCGGGAAACTATCGTATTGTCTGTCTTAATATCTCTATCTGTTGTAGGGGGGGATAGAAGCGTAAGTTTATTTGAATACTTCAGTGAAATGCAAAATTTATTCAGTAAATTTTGTATTTCACTATTTTTTCGTATTTTTGCCGCACTAATGCTAAACCCAAAACAGATGCTATGAAAAAAGATCATCGTATAGAATCCCGCATTCCCGATCTGCCATGGTTGGGCAAGAACAACTTCCTTGTGTAGGGTGCTGCCACGGTTGCGCGCAATGCCGGTGGCAGTACTTTTTTGGGGAGATAATGACGTAACAGCTAGAGATAGAATATATTCTGACTGCAATTGTTCTATTGGCCTTTAATTGAAAGTATATGGCCAAGTGATTATTCGCTTGTCCACATACTTCTATAGAAATTACATTAAAAACATTATGACAAGGCGTTCCACATTCAATACCCATTCCCGAAAGACCTGCTTTCTGCTTACTCGTTGAATTTAAAAATCACCAAGGACTTTGACAGAATACAAAAATATGCAAAGCAACTAGTTGAATGTGGAGATTATGAGTTGTCTAAAAGATATGCAAGAAATGGCGAGGGGGACAATTTTCATTACTTATCCTGTTGATGTCAATTTAGTAAATAAACATAGAAAGAAACTTGGCATTTCGGAAACCTTTGAGGATTTAGTAAAGAAAATATCATGGGAATATACTCACAATATACTTAGATGGCATAGTATTACAATTTCCCATTATGGCGATGAAGAGGACGATGCCGCCGAAGCCGCCAAAATGAAACAAGAAATCGATGCCGAGCACGCAGCAGGCGACTTTCATAGAATGTATTACGAAAAAGGTTCAAAAGTGAGTGAATGATGAAACAGCTGGCAATCATCTTTTTGACACTGATTTTGTGTGTTCCTGCTTTCGCACAAAAGAACAAAGTCATCACCATCGAAATCAACGACAAGGTGAAAATCGATATGGTATTGATTGAGCCTGACACTTTTATAAGAAAGAACTATTATGGTGACACGATTTGCCACTATTGTCATATTTGTCCTGTCGTTGCAAAAAATGCTTACAACGGGCACGATAGCATCGTACTTTCTCCCTATTATATTGCAAAATTCGAAGTGACACGAAAACTGTATTCTTCTGTTATGCACACCGATCCATCGTATTTCAAACAAAATCCATCAAACCCATACGGAGGATACAAAACAACCGAAAATTGTCCGGTTGAAACGGTATCGTGGTATGATGCACAAAGGTTTATTGATACGCTGAACAAATTGACCGGTCAACATTTTCGGTTTCCCACCGAGGCGGAGTGGGAATATGCGGGATGGGGAGGACATCCTGAACTCAAATACAGTGGCAGCGATAATGCCAACCAAGTGGCTTGGACATGGACAGCATCAGAAGGGTTCACACACGATGTCGGCTGCAAAAAGCCCAATGCTTACGGCCTATTTGATATGAGCGGCAATGTTTCGGAGTGGTGCAGCGACTGGTTCGCTTCTGATTACTATGTTCCTGACACATTATACAATAATCCTACTGGCCCCGCAGCCGGCAGGTTGAAAGTTGTAAAAGGTGGGTCTTGGGGGAACGACGACCGATTTCTTGAAATCAAGACAAGAGTAGGCTATAATCCAAACAAAAAAAGTAACGGCATTGGTTTCCGCCTTGCGATGGATGCCGAAGATGTTAAACGATAATTTTACATAATATGAAACCTAAAAACATAATTCTCGTCCTGATGGCGATGCTGCTGGTGGTTTCGCTCCGCGCCCAAACCGACACCAACTACTGGCACTACCACGAACTGATTTACAAGGCCGAGTGCGCCCTGTTCGACAATAATAAAAATGTGGAACAAGGTTTCCAATATTACGACCAGGCCTTCAACAACTTTGAGTTTAATTATGTACACGACCTGATGAATGCTGCGCAGTTGGCACACTACTACCATCGTGATGAAATGAAGTATTTGAAGAAGGCCGTCGGCTACGGCTTAAGACCCATACATTTGGACAATGTTTCTGCTTGGAAAAATACGGACATACAAAGCCATTTTCTTGAATTTTATCAGAGCGAGGAAGGACAAGTACTCCGTCAACAATATCTCTCCACCATCAATCAGGAATACTTGGCGTGGCTCTATAGATTTAGCTTGCAGGAAGTTAAATACCGGCGTTCGCCCGATCCGGACAAGTTATACAGAGGCAGATTTATACAGTGGGACCAGCAGCTTCTGGAGAAAATTGAGGAGTTGGGATTCCCGGGTGCAAGACTTGTGGGCATTGACGACTCGCTACTTTATATGGAATTGGACAACAAAGATTTGGATTTCAACCGTTTGGTGCAAATGAGTGCCGACAGCTTATGTTCAACGGCCGACACCACTCCTTTCCCTATGGTATTCGGTACCGACACACTTTGGATGCAAGTGGTCGATCCCACCTATTCCTGTTTCGATCTGCACACCGGCAATCCATCACAAACTTTGCCCACCATCTATTTGGTGCACCACGGCTGTCCGCTAAGGAGTTTTGCCTTTATTGATGATGAAATCGCCAAAGGCAATCTCCATCCACGAGAATTCGCCTACATAATAGACATTTCACGAGGTGAGAATTACTACGATGCATCCACTTGTGACTGCGGCAAGTATGCCAATTGCTATTTCCGTATGGGCAATGGTGACCAAGCTTTATGGAAGTTCCTCTTTATGTCTGAAGATGAGACCGATGCGTTGCGGAAAAAATATTGGATTGTGCCGCTACGGGTGGAACGGGCAAAAACAGATTTCGGTGAGGAACACGGCTATCGTTTCAACTGGGGAATGAATAACTGCTTTAAATAATGACTTTCATCCACAACTTGTAATTATATAAACCTACAAACACATAAACCACGATACCCATGAAAAAACTCATCCTCCTTACCTTGCTCGCACTTCCCCTCCTGTCCGCTTTCTCGCAATCAGAAGGATGGAGAGCGTACTGCTCCCTGAAATTTCAGGCGCAGCACGCCTTTGAAAAAGATGACTATGAGGAGGCATTAACCCATTATCAGCAAATGCTACAGATTTATGGACAAATTGTGGATTACGCGGATATGAGGAATTTTTGTGTGGCGGCGGCAATGTGCAGCGACACAAATTCAGTGCACCAGACCCTGCTCGCGCTCGCGAAAAACAAATGCTTCGACATCAGATTTTTGGACCTTCCTATTTTCAGTTATTACAAAAAGAAAAATTGGTGGGCGGAATGTGATTCCCTTTCCCATATCTACGGACATAAAAACCAGTGGTATATCGACACCCTGAAGCAAATGCAAATCGCTGATTCTGTGGTGCGGTATGCATATACTCATGCCGACATGGCGGTTCGTGACTCTATAAGAGCCATTATGGTGGCGATGGATTCTGTACATACCCTCCAATTGGAACAACTTATCAAAGAACATGGTTTGCCCACATTCCGGAATGTGGGATATGAGGGATTTTATAGTGCTTATATCATCATGATGCATGTCCATCCGCAACTGCAAGATTCTCTTATTGAGAAACTTATCCCATTGATGGAGAGCGGAGATGTGCCCCGTGATAAAATGGCCTATCTGATCGATCGCAGTCTGATCATAAAGAGATTGCCGCAACGATATGGCTGTCAGGTATATCGGAGCGGAAGGTCACAGCCAGTGGAAGATATCGACCATCTGAATGAGCGCAGGGAGGCGATGGGACTTTGTCCCGTGGATATAGAAAAATTGAAAACAAAGATTGTGGATTACGACTAACAAAATTTCACAATAAAACACTCACATTTTCCGTTCATTAATAAAAATAAAAACCATGAAAAAGTATTTGATTTTTGGATCATTAGTTTTGTTATTTTGTTTAGCAGGTTGCATGAAAGAACGGAATTGCGACTGTGCAGAGATGTTAACTGGCAAATTTGTCGTGTTGGAAGAACCCTACAGAACCACTTACCCGTATTGGAAAGAGGGGTTGAAGATCACCGCGCATTTTATCGACTCAACTGGGCAAGTTATGCCTATTCATGGACAAATCCCCAAAACACTTCCTGTTGGGGACACCGTCGATGTGAATATTTGCCTGAAATACAATTATTATCGTCCAGGAAGGATTCATACTGAAGACAGATTCGGAACTTTTACCATCAATTGTATCGAAAGGTTGTAAAAAGATTTGAAAACAAAACTGTGGATACGGCTCCAACAATTGAATAGAATTAATACGGGACTTCGCGAAAGTTGCAAAAACCATTATGTGCAAGATCCTGCCGCTCATTACCATCGTATAGTACACACGATCCATCCACTTTATCGCTGTACAACTTTCTGAAATAGTCCATTCCTTTGAAAAAGGTGGTGTGGCAGGTATGTGCCGACTTGATTTCATATATTTGAAGATGGTCGAATGAAGTTTCCTCAATGAGGTCAACCTCATTTTGCGATTTGTCACGATAAAAATAAAGGTGTGGGATTTCCCCTTTGTGATAATATTGTTTCATCATTTCCGCCACCACATAGTTCTCAAAAATGGCACCTCGCAGAGGGTGAGTAGCAAGCTGCTGTTCGTTTTCAATCCCCAGCAGAAAACAAAGCAGTCCTGTATCGTAAAAATACCGTTTGGGAGTTTTGACAATCCTTTTGCCGACGTTTCGGTAATATGGTGGAAGGACAAACGTAATGTAGGAGGTCTCCAAAATACTGTTCCAATGCTGGATGGTTTTCATATCCACCCCAAGTTCATTGGCAAAGTCGGACGGCACGAACTCGCAGGCACATCTTCCTGCCGACAAACGTACAAACTGCCCAAAAAGAGAAAGGTTGCGTATGTTGACAATCTGCCTCAAATCCCGTTCCACGTATGTGGTATAGTATGCAGAATAAACATCTTTGGGAGGCAACTGATGTGCCCATACTGCTGGAAATCCCCCACGCAGTAGCAATGTATCTGTGCTGATTGTTCCTCTTTCGGATAGCTCCCCTATCGAAAGCGGCAGCAAAGTTAGTACGGCAGTCCTCCCGACTAACGATTGTGTGACTTTTTCCAGCAGTGCGAAGTTGCTGCTCCCAGTTAAGATGTAGTGCCTTGAACGGTCTTCATCAGCCGCAATCTGAACGTATGAAAACAATTCTGGCAAATGTTGCGCCTCATCAATAATTAACCCTGATCCGTAATGTCGCAGGAGATTCAAGGTGTCCGCTGCCACTTTTTCGCGCAAATCCAAATTCTCCAAATTGATATATTCATAATCAGGAAAAGTCTCTCTGCATAACGTTGTCTTCCCTGATTGACGAGGGCCGGTGATAGTGACAACGGGAAAAATCTTGGAGAGTCTTAAAATTTCTTCTTGTAATATTCTATGAATCATTATTTTATATAAAATATGGACAAAATTGGAGTTAAAATCCTGTTTCGCCTGCAAAAATACAAATAAAAATCAAATCTCATAAAAAATCATCTCCCCTTTTGCCACATTTTTTATAAGCTCTTTAATCCTCACAAACATAAGTCGGTGAGATATGTGTTATAAAAATTGAACTCAGACCGTGCGGTACCCGCCGCTCTTCTTGCTGCCGGTGTGCTCGATAAGTCCCTGTTTCCGGAGTTCGGAAAGGCAGCGCTCGATGGTGCTTAATGAATATTTCGTTCCGGCGATGATGTCCGCCGAATTGCAGTTGGCGTGATTCTCGATATAAGAAAGAACCTCTCGAATCTTCTCATCCGGAGGAGTGGCTGGCTTCCGCTTGCCGTCTGTAGATACTGAAGTTTCAGCACCTTCTTTTCCGCCCGATACCACATCCTTCATCCTCATAAACTCCGCTATCCTTTCGGCAATCTCCGCACTGGTTTTGGGTTCCAGTTGGAACGCGGTGGGGTTCTTCTTCCACGGCATCTTCTTCATCACCACCACGTTGTCCTGGCACGACTGGATGTACTGGAACGGCACTAACAGCGTTGTCGTGATGCGGATGAACGCCTCCTCGCCGAACAGTTGCTCCAGATGCTTCATGGAACCCAGCCGCGTGTAACTTTTGTTCTGTACCGTATAAACAACGGTGAAATTGCGTTGCTGCTGGCAATAGAAGATCTCATCAATGGAGACAAACTGGATGTTGCTGCTTTTGTCTGTAACATCCAGCATGCGGACACGCTCGTACACAATTTCTCTTTCTTTATCCAATGACTGTCGCAAATGCTGACGTTCCCTGAACAAATAAGGAAAAATGTTCAAGGCAAAATTACGTCCAATGGCAAAGAACAAGATTCTCGAGTAGAATGCATAGGGACCAATCAATTCGACAAGTTGTGCATTTCGTGATGCTATATAGGGATATGCAATGCACAGATCAACAACACCTACTACAATAGCAATAAGCACAACCATCAACCAGTAAATCCGAAAACCTTTTAGAAAAAGTTTAGGATATAAGAGAAAGTAATTGATATACACTGTACCTATCAATATGAATCCAGAAAAAAACTCCTTGAAGAGGTTACCTGAAGATGGGCGAAGTAAACAGTTTGTAGCAAAAAACCAAAGAAATATGGCACTGGATAAGACATTCAGCAAAATGATGGCAATTGTTTTCAGGTGTTTGTTTTTCATAGAGGTAATTTGTGAATGAGGGTGCAAAGATACGCTATTATCCCTTACCGTCCCGCCCCAAAAATCATTTTATCCCCTCACAAAAGCCATTTTCCCCTTCACCCATATACGAAATCAATTATTTTATAATATATTGATTAACAGTGTATTATTACCCCGCAAGAATTGTTCATTTCAACCACCCCTTCACATTTTAGCCGTCAGGGTTCACATTTTGGGTGTGAGGGGATAAAAGTCATTCAAAATGATAGTATTTTTGCCGCATTAATTCTAAATCAAAAAAAGATATTATGAAAAGAAATTCATTTTTCCTATTATTATTTGCAGTTCTGACCATGGTTGTGATGGTCGGATGCGATAAAGAAAACGACAAACCCGATGGTAACAATTCGAACCTGCCGAAAGTTTTGTTGGCTGGTGCCGATATGGACATCGTCAATCCAACAGCCGCAGTCTGCTGGGAAGATGGCGCAAAAAAAACATTTGCCAGCGCAATGGACAACACAACAACAAGTGTTTTCTGTGATGGTAGCGACATTTACTATGCCGGCAGAATGGAGAACAAACCCACCATTTGGAAAAACGGCGTAGCTCAGGTCCTTTCACAAACCTCCGGTTGCGTCAACGACATTTACGTCAGCAATGGCATGGTGTATGCCGTCGGTCAACTGAACCATGTGGCCACATTATGGAGGAATGGTACTGCCGAATCATTAGCAACCAATTATCAAACACTTTATCCTTATTCTGAACCCACATCTGAGGCTTTTGCCGTAAGCATTGCCAATGGGAAAGTATATGTTGCCGGATGCGTCTATGTATCAGGAACTTCCAAGGCCGCTTATTTGTGGACAAATGGTACTTATCAGATGCTATCAGATGGTGGAGGGTGTGCCTATGACGTCTTTGTTGACGGTACTACCGTATATGTTGTCGGAGAAGCACCGCAGGAAAGCAGTATCATCAGCAATCTCACGGTACCGGCCTTGTGGACTAATGGCACTTTACGCGATCTGACACCAACCAATCAAACTCCGTTGCCCGGTCGCGCCACCTGCGTATGGGTAGATAATCACGTTCCCTATGTAACATTCTATCAGGAAAAAGGCAGCATGTATCAAAGCATCATACAGGGTTATTTGTATGAGAATGGTACGACACGGGAGCTGTCGTGCAGAAGACCTTATGCCGTTTGCAAGAAAGATGGCGACCTATACATTGCCGGCAGAAAGGAGCAATGGGTAGGGCATGACCTGCCGGTTCTACTCAAGAACAATGAAGAACAGACGCTGGAAGGAGCTAAAACTCCAGGGTGTGTCAATGCTATTTTTGTAAGATAAGGAAAAGGCAAAACCAATAAAAACATCAAATATTATTAACCTAAACCCAAAAAAACAATGAAAAAAGTATTCGTTATCATCGCATGCGTTGCCCTCGTCGGCATGTTCGCTTCCTGTGACAAAAAATGCCACTGCAAACAATGGGTGAATGGCGTTTCCGCCACTCACAACTTCGAACCGGGTGAAGACATGAAATGCTCGGACTACAACACCGTAGCTGAGATCAATGGTGTTAAAACCGGTATTGAGTGTAAGTAATGGTCGCTCAATATTAACGAAAGCGGGGCAGTAACTGTCCCGCTTTTTTTGTAAAAAAACGGAGGCACCCGTTGGGATGCCTCCGTTGCTATCATATTAATAGTATGATTATTTCTCCTCTTTGAGGAAAGGATAACCGTAATCGGTGGCGGGGACGAAGGTCTCCTTGATGCAGCGGGCGCTGATCCAACGGTAGAGGTTGAGGGCGCTGCCTGCCTTGTCGTTGGTACCGGAAGCGCGGGCGCCGCCGAAGGGCTGGCAACCGACTACTGCGCCAGTGGGCTTGTCGTTGATGTAGAAGTTACCCGCGCTGTGACGGAGCATCTGCTCGGCCGTCTCGATGGCATAACGGTCGGTGGCGAAGATGGAGCCGGTGAGTGCGTACGGAGAGGTCTCGTCGCAAAGCTTGAGGGTCTTCTCGAACTGTGCATCAGGATATACATAAACGGTGATGACGGGTCCGAAGATCTCCTCGCGGATGGACTCGTAGTCGGGGGTGTTGGCCACGATGATGGTGGGCTCTACAAAGTAACCCACGCTCTTGTCGCACTTGCCGCCGAGCACGATCTCAGCGTTCTTCGATTTCTTAGCGCGGTCGATATACCCCTTGATATTGTCGAACGACTTTTCGTCAATAACGGCGTTGATGAGGTTGCCGAAGTCGCGGCCGTCGCCCATCTTCACGGTCTTCATCATCTCCTGGATGTGCTTCAAGGTCTTGGGCCAGAGAGATTTCGGAACGTAAGCGCGGGAAGCAGCGGAGCACTTCTGACCTTGGTACTCGAAGGCACCACGCAGGATAGCCACGGCCAGCTCGCGGGCCGGAGCGGTCTTGTGAGCGAAGATGAAGTCCTTGCCACCGGTCTCACCCACGATCTTCGGATAGGTTCTGTAGGTGTCGATGTTCTGACCGATGAGTTTCCAGAAGCTCTTGAAGGTGGAGGTGCTGCCGGTGAAGTGGATACCTGCCAGATGCGGCGACTTGAAGGCCACCTCGCTGATGACGGAGCCGCTACCGGGCAAGAAGTTGATGACGCCGTCAGGAAGACCGGCTTCCTGGAGCAGGCGCATGATGTAGTAGTTGGAAAGAATAGCCGTGGTGGACGGTTTCCAGATGGTGACATTACCCATCAGCGCGGGAGCCACGTTGAGGTTCAAAGCGATAGAGGTGAAGTTGAAAGGAGTGATGGCATACACAAAACCTTCCATACCACGGTACTCGTTGCGGTCGAGCATGGTGTGGTCGGAGATGGGCTGCTCGCTGTAGATCTTGGAAGCGAAGTAGGTGTTGAAACGGAGGAAGTCGATGGCCTCGCAGGGGCAGTCGATTTCGGCCTGCATGGGGCTCTTGCCCTGGCCTAACATGGTGGCGGCGTTGAGCACATAGCGCCATTTGGTGGCGAGCAGCTCGGCGGCCTTCATCATGATGGAAGCGCGCTGAATCCACGGCATGCTCTCCCATTTCTCGCGGGCGGCCATAGCGGCGTCAATAGCCATCTGCACACATTCCTTGTTGACTTTGTGATATTTAGCGAGAACGTGACCGTGCTCCGTCGGCATCACCACGGTGCCCATATCGCCAGTCTTCACATCCTTACCATTGATGATAAGCGGGATTTCCACCACCTTGTTGTACTGGCGGTCGAGTTCGGCCTTGAGGGCTGCGCGTTCGGGCGTGCCGGGAGCGTAGCTGTAAACGGGTTCGTTTTTCGGTTCTCTGAAAATGAAATTCGCGTTGTTCATGATTAAATTTGTTAATGTATTGATGATGAAAATTGTTTTTTCCTGACTTGAGACACACCCTTTCAAAAAGCGGTTGCAAATTTACACGATTTTTCAAAAAAAAAACATCTTTTTCCGATTTTTTCGCCCGAAAAGTGAAAATGATAATTTTTGTGTAATTTTGCATTGGAAAACAAAACTTTTTATATTCAACTTAAATTATTAACCATGAATAAATTAGCCACTTTAACAACAATGTTGGTGATGCTCTTCGCTTTCACTTTTACTGCCAATGCGCAGGCTCCTTACAGACACAGCATCGGAGCCACGGTGGGCAACATGCAGGCCTTCTGCTACAAGACCTTCCCGACCAGCAACTTCGCCATCCAGATCGATGCGGGTGAGAAGTTCACCGTCGGTGCCGGCCACACCAGAGGATGGGGCGGCTGGTCTTCGACCTTCGGCACCGTGGGTGCAAATGTCAACTTCCTGTATGAGCCCAACGCCACCGGCGGTCTCTACTGGTTCATCGGCGGCGGCCCGAGCCTTGGCTACTGGTGGAGCGAAGTAGCCCATGGTGACCTGTACTACGTCCACGGCGACTGGGGCAAGTTCGGTGTCAATGCCATGGGCGGCCTCGAGTACAAGTTCAACATCCCGCTCGCCCTGCAGTTCGACTTCCGTCCGGGTTACGGCCTGATGTTCGACGGCTACGACAACACGATCAGTTACTTCGACTGGAGCGTGAACGCCGGCGTCCGCTACACCTTCTAAATTTCCCGCTGAAAGCCTGAAAGACATCCTTTTACAAATCGGCAGCATGCAAGAATCCACGTTTTGCATGCTGCCGATTTAAAATATTTGATTTTGATGTGAATTTTTTGGTGATTGTCTCGCAAAAAACATGTATTTTTGCAACGTGGTATGTAAATAGGTATAAACGGCATCACAATGAAGAAAAGAACAATAACGATTTTGGCCATGATGACATGCGCGTGCATCCTTACCTGCAGCTGCAAGAAGAAGGACAAAGCCGATGAGACCGCCAGCAAGTCCGTGGTCTCGGGCATCTCGAAGGACAACCTCGACACCTCCGTCAACCCGGCGGACGACTTCTACGGCTATGCCTGCGGCGGCTGGATGAAGAACAACCCGCTGCCCGCCGCCTACTCCCGATATGGCTCGTTCGACCAACTGAACGAATCGACCGAGAAGCAACTGCACAAGATCTTGTGCGACGTCGCCGGCAAGGAGAACGCCGCCGGCAGCAACGAGCAGAAGATCGCCGACCTCTATACCGCCGGCATGGACGAGGCGGCCATCGAAGCCGCCGGCGCCAAGCCCGTCAAACCGCTGCTCGACAAAATCGCCGCCGTCAAGGAGCGCTCGCAACTCACCGACCTCATCGCCGAGTTGCACGCCGACGGCTTCCATCCGCTCTTCAGTCTCGGCTGCATGGCCTCCCCCAACAACAGCATGCAGAACATCGGCTGGCTCATGCAAAGCGGCCTCGGACTCGGCGACCGCGACTACTACCTCAACCCCGACAACAAGATCAAGAACGGCTACATCGACATGGCTCGCCAACTGCTGCAAAGTTCAGGATTCACCTCTGCCGACAACGCCCAGACGATGGCCACCGAGATCTGGAACTTCGAGACCGCCCTCGCCCGTGAATTCATCGACAAGAACGAACTGCGCGACCCCGACAAGACCAACAACCTCCAATCGCCCGACCAAATCAACGGACTTTTCCAAGTCATCAACTTCAAGAGTTACCTCACGAAACGCACCTCCCGCACCTCCGACTCCATCAACGTGGTGCTCGACAGTTACTTCAAAGGTCTCAACCAACTGCTGAAGACCCGCGACCTCGAGACCGTCAAAGGCTACCTTGCCCTGTCGGTGCTGCGTGAGATGGCTCCCTATATGAGCCAGGAGTTCGTGAACGCCCACTTCAATTTCTACGGGAAAATCCTCTCCGGAAAGACCCAGAACAAAGAACGCTGGCAGCGCGTCACCGCCACCATCAGCGACCTGTTGGGCGAGCCGGTGGGGCAACTCTACGTACAGCAGTACTTCCCGCCCGAAGCCAAGGAGCGCATGACCCACCTCGTGAGCAACCTCAAGGCCGCCCTCGGCGACCGCATCGCCCACTCCGACTGGATGAGCGAGGCCACCAAGCAGAAAGCCCGAGAGAAACTTGACGCCATCATCGTCAAGGTCGGCTATCCCGACCAGTGGCGCGACTACTCCGGTCTCTCCATCGACAAGGGGGGATATGCCAGCAACATTTTGAAAATCATGAAGTTTGAAACCGAATATCAAACTTCCAAGATCGGCAAGCCCGTCGATCCATCCACCTGGTACATGTCGCCGCAGACCGTGAACGCCTACTACGAGCCCACCACCAACGAAATCTGTTTTCCCGCGGCCATCCTGCAACCGCCATTCTTCGACCTCAATGCCGACATGGCGGCCAACTACGGCGCCATCGGCGTGGTCATCGGCCACGAACTCACCCACGGTTTCGACGACCAGGGGCGCAAGTACGACAAGGTCGGCAACGTCAACAACTGGTGGACCGAGGAGGACAGCAAGAAGTTCCAGGAGCGCACGCAGGTGATCGTGGATTACTTCAACAACATCGAGGTGCTGCCCGGCATCCACGCCGACGGACAGTTCACCTTGGGTGAGAACATTGCCGACAACGGCGGTCTGAACATCTCCTTCGACGCCCTTCAGCGCGCCAAGGCGGAGGGCGGCATCTCCGAGGTGATGGACGGATTCACCTCCGACCAGCGATTCTTCCTGGCCTACGCGGCCGTCTGGGCCAACAATATCACCGACGCCGAGATCGCACGCCGCGTCAAGACCGACCCGCACGCCCTCGGAAGATGGCGCGTCAACGGCACCCTGCCCCATGTCGATGCCTTCGTCAAGGCCTTCAACATCAAAGAGGGCGACGGCATGTATATCGCACCTGAGAAAAGAGCAAAAATTTGGTAATCAATAATCATTAAATTCTATTAGTTATGAGAAAAATCAAAGCAAATTTCATCAAACTCATGGCCCTGGCGCTCATGATGGGCGGTTCCCTCTCCCTCTCCGCCCAGAAGGCCGGTGAAACCGTCAAGGATGCCGACGGCAACGAATACAAGACCGTCGTCATCGGATCGCAGACCTGGTTCGCCGAGAACCTGAGAACCACCAAGTATGCCAACGGCAACAACATCCCCAACATCACCGACAAGGGCAAATGGGTGAACGACAAGACCCCCGGCTACTGCTGGTACGACAACAACAGTGCCAACAAGGAGTACGGCGCCCTTTACAACTGGTACGTCATCAACGCGGGCAACATCTGCCCCAACGGCTGGCACGTCGCCACCGACGCTGACTGGACCACCCTCGAGAACAAGGTCGGCGGACGCGACAAGGCAGCCCAGGCCCTCAGAGAGGCCGGCACCAAGCACTGGAAAGAAGCTAACGGCGACTACAACGACGACTATGGCTTTGGCATGATGGCCGGCGGCTTCCGCAATGCCTACGGCGACTTCACCTGGCAGACCGTTGACGCGGGCTACTGGACCGCCACCGGCAAAACGCCCTCCTACGCTTGGAACCGTACTGCCTACTACTACGACGACCACCTCAACAGACACGAGATCCAGAAGTGCTTCGGCTACTCCGTGCGCTGCGTGAAGAACTGATCTTCCACACCATATTATATAAAGGAGGCCCGCGCCTCCTTTTTTTGTGCCCGCACCCGTCGTTTTTTTTCATTTTAGTTGTACCTTTGCACATTCAAATCTTGAAGATGAAAAAAATCGCCTTACTACTCATTCCCTTGTGGCTTTGTGCCGCGTCCGCCGCATTCGCGCAAGGCAACGGCGCGCTCTTCACCGACGAAACGACAGCCAAGCAACTATACTTCTCGGGCAACATGCACGAGGCCGCCCGCCATTTCGAGGAATTGCTGCGCATCGACTCGCTCCACTACGAGTACAATCTCTTCGCCGGATACGCCTTCCTCAACTCCCACATCGACTACAACAAGGCCATTATCCATTTCCAACGCGCCCAACAGAATCCCAAAGCCGACCCCTACATCCCCTTCTACCTCGGCAAGGCATACCTGCTCTGCTACCGCTTCGACGACGCCATCGCCTGCTTCAACACCTTCAAGCAGAAGAACCTCAAACTCGACAAGTCCGACCTGAGTCCCGACCGCTATATCGAGATGTGCAACAATGCCAAACTGCTCATCGAGATGCGAAACAACGTCACCGTGGAGAATGTCGGTGACGCCGTCAACAGCGAATTTCCCGACTACAACGCATTCGTCAACGGCGACGAGGATGTGCTTTACTTTGTCTCCAAACAGGCGCAAAACATTGGTTCACAGCTGGATTACGACGGCTACAAACTCGCCGACGTCTATGTTTCCGAACGCATCGGCGGGCAATGGGGCAAAGCGAAGAAGATGAACAGTCCCGTCAACAGCGCCCTCATCGAGGAGGTCGTCGGGCTTTCCCCGGACGGTGAGCAGATGCTTCTCTATTTTAACAACGACAAAGGGTTCGATGATATTTTTCTGACACACAAGGAGAAAAAAGCCTTCATGCGGCCGGAGATGCTCAGCATGACCGTCAACAGCGACGCCACCGAGCACGCCGCCGCCATCTCGCCCGACGGCGCGTGGATCTTCTTCTCTTCCAATCGTTCCGGCGGCTACGGCGGCTTGGACATATACCTTTCGCGGCGCCTCCCCAACGGCGAGTGGAGCACGCCCAAGAACGCCGGTCCCAACATCAACACCGAGTACGACGACGACTGCCCCTATCTGGCCCCCGACGGCGTCACGTTCTTCTTCTGCTCGCAAGGACACAACAGTATGGGCGGCTTCGACCTGTTCCGCTCCACTTGGGATGCCGCCGAACAATTCTTCGCCATCCCCGAAAACCTCGCCTTCCCCATCAACACACCCGATGACAACAAAACCATATCAATCACAAAATCAGGAAGATACGCCTACATCGCCGATTTCCGCGCCGGCAGTCGGGGCGACTACGACATCTATAAGGTCACCTTCCTCGACAAGCCCGCCCCTTACAGTGTGCTGAAGGGTTGCATCGTCGATGCCGACAGTGCCGTTATGATGACGGAACTTGCTCGTTACAAGGTGGTTATCCGCGATGCAGGCAGCAAACAGCAGGTCGGCACCTATTTGCCCAACCTTCACAACGGACGCTTCACCTTCATCCTCCGTCCGGGCTTCTATCTCACTGATTATTATGTAGATGACAAACTCATCTCCACGCAGGAACTCTTCATTGAAGACCGCGAGCAGGGGACAGAGATCAGGGAATTGCAATTTACAACCACCACCAATCCATGACAGCGATGAGAAAAATCCTTATCCTTCTCTTATTGACTGTGGCGACGGCCACGATATCGGCACAGAACTTCAGGGGCGGGCTGCGCGCCGGCTTCACCGCCACTCAGATGTCGGGCGACGAATTGGGCGGCTTCCACAAGCTGGGCGCCTACGCCGGCGGCTTCGTCAACTGGCGCTTCATCAAGGCCCCCAAATGGGCCATCCAGCCAGAGATCAACTTCGTGATGAAAGGAAGCAGCAAGTTCCTCCGCGCCGACAAGAACGGCAACATCGGCAGCAAATATGTCCTCACGATGTACTACATTGAGGTTCCGGTTCTTGCCAAATTCATGATTGTAAGGGGGTTGGAAGTCGAATTCGGGCCGACTTTCGGCGTCTTGTGCGGGGCTACCGAAAAGGACGCCAACGGCATCATGCCCGGACGGATGCCCTTCCGCCGTTTCGAACTGTGCGGCATGGCCGGCATCTCCTACACCATCAGGGATCATTTCGGACTCAGTCTGCGATTTGTGCAGACCGCCATTCCCGTGCGCGTCAACGACGGCAACCACAGCCGACTATACCTCACCAAGAAGCAATTCAGCACGGAAATCGCCTTCAGTCTGTTCTATCAGTTTTAGAAATAAAAAATCACATGTCGGAATCGGCGGGCTGCCCCGACTCCCATTTCTCTCCCTTGACGGCCTCGCTGATGTTGATCACGTAGTCGCCGAGTTTCTCATATAGGGCGTACAGACTGCTGTAGGCGGTGCCGATGGCATAGTTGTACTCGTTGTGTTTCAGCGCGTTGAGATGCCGCTCGCGCAGTTCGTCGCGATAGTGGTTGATGGCGTTTTCCGCCTCATAGGCGCGGGCCAAATCCGCATTCTCATAATCGCCCCTGAGGTTGGAATCCATCACGTCCAACGAATCCTGCACGAGGTCGGTCATGTGCTGGAGGTTGGCGTTCAGTTCGTCGGAGAAGTGGACGGCGTCCTCGCGTTTGTTGCGGCGGGTGACGGCGATCTGATAGACCGCGTCGCCGATACTCTCCAGGTTATCAACCACGCGCAGCATGGCACTCACCCGCTGCGAGCCCTCGGCGGAAACGCCCCCCGCGGCGATATTGGTGAGGTATTTCGCGATTTCCGTCTCCATACGGTCGGTGATCTCTTCGTACTTTTCGATGCGCTTCATCACCGTGTTGAACTCATCCTCGCTCTGGGCCGTGCGCAACCCGGGCAGAAACTTGTACATGCGCAACACGCGCTCGGAGAAATGCTCGATCTCCTGCTTGGCCGACTGGATATCCAACTCCGTCGTCTTCATCCAATTACCAGGGATGTAAATCAAGCGGAACTCGTCCTCCGCATCGTCGGGTTTGACGGGCACCATCCAGTTGACAATCTTGATGATCTGGGGAATGAACCATGCCAAGATAATGGTATTCACCACATTGAAGAAAGTATGGAAGATGGACAACGCCATGGGAATGGCCTCGGGGGAGTAACCGACAGCGCCGACAGCGGTGTAGGGGTCGGAGCCGACCACGCCGACGGTGATGAGCGCGATGATATTCAGCACGGGACGGAAGAGGATGAGCGTGAAGATGACACCCACCACGTTGAAAACCAAGTGGGCGCGTGCGGCCTTCTTACCCGCATTGTTGGCCACCATCGCCGCCAAGTTGGCCGTGATGGTCGTACCGATGTTCTGACCCATGACCAGCGCGACGGCCATGTCCAGCCCGATCCAACCTTTATAGCACATCACCAACGTGATGGCCATCATTGCCGCCGAGGCCTGCACCAAACAGGTGAGCAACGCCCCGATCACCACAAAAAGCAGGACGGACAAGAAGCCCCAGTCTGACATGCTGCCCAAGACCTCCAGAAATCGCGGATACTCCTCCAAGTTCGGCATGGCCGACTGCAACAGGTTCATGCCGATGAGCAGCAAAGCCAGACCCATGACGAAGCCACCCGTCGATTGCAGTTTTTCCCTTTTGGAAAAGAGAAACAGCAACGAGATGGTGCCCAGCAACATCGGCAAGCTGAACATCGAATCCGACTCGCCCAAGCCGAACAACGTGATGATCCACGCGGTGATGGTGGTGCCGATGTTGGCGCCCATAATGACGGCCACAGCACCAGCCAATGTAAGCAGTCCGGCATTGACGAAACTCACAACCATGACGGTTGTGGCGGAGGATGACTGCACCGCCACCGTGACGCCCACACCCGTCAGGATGCCACGCAACGGATTGCTGGTGATCCTACCTAAAATAGATCTCATTTGGTTGCCCGCCAGTTGCTGGAGTGAGTCACTCATCAACTTCATGGCGAATAGGAACACCGCCAGCGCCCCTATGAAGTTGATGATAATGAAAAAGACATTCATGCTTCGTAATTTTCGCGTGCAAATTTACAACATAATTCGACGTGTTTTTTACTCCCGAAAATATTTTTGAAAATTCATTTTATACACATCTTCGTATTGAAAAAAGTTGTATTTTTGCAGCCCGAAATTATAAAGAGTATTTAAGAGTAATAAAGCGTAAGAATAATGAAAAAAGACATCCATCCGAAAGAGTACAGAACGGTGATTTTCAAAGACATGTCGAACGAGACCGCCTTCATGACGAAGTCCACCGTTAACACGAAAGACACGATTGTTTGGGAAGACGGCAAGGAGTATCCGCTGGTGAAATTGGAAATTTCCAACACTTCGCACCCCTTCTTCACGGGTAAGATGAAACTCGTTGACACCGCTGGCCGTGTTGACAAGTTCCGCAACAAATATGCGAAGCATCCTGCCAAGAAAGCTGAATAATTCAAAAAACTTTCATACCTTTGTGGCGGTTTTTCCAACAAGAGAAACCGCCATTTTTCATTAAAAAGAGCACCATGAACCTCATTCTTTTCGACGGCTGGTGCCGTCCGCACCTGCTGCCCCTCACCTACACCCGCCCCGTGGCCGACCTGCGCGTGGGCATCCTCACCATCCGCGAGAAGTGGGAACGCCGCCTCGGTTGCACCTCCTCCACCCTCGCCAGCAGTTATCTGCAAGAGAAGTTCCCGCTGCAAAGCGGTGCCGACAACCTGCTGATAGCCGGCTCGTTGCTACCCAACGACGACCTGCTGGCAGCCATCCGCGGACTGCAACCCGGGGAGGCACTGTACAACGAGAACGACCTGCTCGCCTTCCGCACCAACGACGGCCTCGACCTGCGCAACTTCTTCAACAGTTACCTCATGAACCGCACCACCGCCCTGCCGATGCGGCAAGTGCCCTTCGCCGGCGACTACGACCTCGTGTCGCGCCCCTTCCACATCTTCCTGCTCAACGAAAAAGAGATGGAAAAGGATTTCGCGATGCTCACTGAAGGCCGTGATTCACAACCGATTAGCGATACCAACACCGTCATCGGAGACCGCAGCCGCATCTTCCTCGAAGCCGGCGCCAGCGTGGAGTGCTCCACCCTCAACACCCGCGAAGGGTGCATCTACATCGGGCGCGACGCCGAAGTGATGGAGGGTTGTCGCCTGCGCGGACCTATCGCCCTGTGCGACCATGCCGTCCTCAAGATGGACGCCAAGGTCTATGGCGCCACCACCCTCGGACCCTTCTGCAAGTCCGGCGGTGAACTCGCCAACGTCGTCTTCCTCGGCTACAGCAACAAAGCCCACGACGGATTCCTCGGCAACAGCGTCATCGGCGAGTGGTGCAACCTCGGCGCCGACACCAACTGCTCCAACCTCAAGAACGACTACGCCAACGTGCGGCTCTGGAACTACGCCACCAACAAGATGGAAGAGACCGATTTACAATTCTGTGGACTAATCATGGGCGACCATTCCAAGTGCGGCATCAGCACCATTTTCAATACCGGGACCGTCGTCGGCGTGGGCTGCGGACTCTTCGGCGTCGGCTTCCACCCCAAGTTCATCCCCTCCTTCTCTTTCGGCACTCCAGGGCACAACTACGAGCCGTTCGACCTTCACAAGGCCTGCGACGTCGCCGCCCGGATGATGGCCCGCCGGCATAAAAATTTCGATGCCATTGAACAAAATCTCATAAAAAAAGTTTATGAGATTACATCATATAGTGAAAAATAGACATGCGCAAGAACAACGACTCATTCCTGTCCGACATGTTGGGTTCCGACACCAACATCATTCCGCTTTTCGGCGCCGACGATGAAGACCGTATCCGCAAGGAAACCGTGCCCGCCGAACTGCCCATCCTGCCACTGCGGAACACCGTGCTTTTCCCCGGAATGGTGATGCCGATCACCGTTGGCCGCGCCAAATCCATCAAACTCGTCCGCGAACTGCCCCACAAAGACGCGCCCATCGGCGTCGTCACCCAACAAGACAACGAAGCCGACAACCCCGAATTCAAAGACCTATATCACGTGGGCGTCATGGCCCGCATCCTTCGGATGATCCACTTGCCCGACGGCAACATTACCATCATCGTACAGGGAATCAAGCGGTTCGCCCTCATCGAACTCACCCAAACCAACCCCTTCCTCGTCGGCGTGGTGAGCGAATACCTCACCAACGACTACGACCGTGGCCTGCGCAACCGCAAGGTGTTCAAGGCCTTGATGGGCTCCATCCGCGACACCGCCTCCGACATCGTCAACCTCTCCCCTCACCTTCCCCAAGAAGCCGTCGTCGCCATCAACAACATCGACAGCCCCGCCTTCCTCATCAACTTCATGGCCTCTTACCTCAGTCTGAAAGTTGCTGAGAAACAGCGGATTCTGGAGATGACCGACCTTTTGGAACGCGCAGACACCGTGCTCAAATACCTCAACAAGGAGATTCAAATCCTTGAACTCAAGGCCCAAATCCAAGACAAGTCCAAACAGGAGATCGACCGCCAGCAGAAGGAGTACATCCTGAACGAGCAGATGAAGACCATCCAGCGGGAATTGGGTGAATCGCCTGTGGATCAGATTTATAACAAACTTCTAGAGCAATCGCAGGGCAAGCGATGGCCCGATGCGGTGAAAGATACTTTCATGCGCGAGTTGGGCAAGTTGCGCCGCTCCAACCATCTGGCACCCGACTTCTCCATGCAGACGGACTACCTGCAGACGCTGGTCGATCTGCCGTGGGGCGAGTACTCGCACGACGACTTCAACCTGACGAGAGCCCGCAAAGTGCTCGACCACGACCACTACGGCTTGGAGAAGGTGAAGGAGCGCATCATCGAGTACATCGCCGTGCTGCGTTTGAAAGAGGACATGAAGGCCCCGATCCTCTGTTTGGTCGGCCCTCCCGGCGTGGGCAAGACCTCGCTGGGCCGCTCCATCGCGGAGGCACTGAAACGCAAGTACATCCGTGTGTCGCTCGGCGGACTGCGCGACGAGTCCGAGATCCGCGGCCACCGCAGGACCTACATCGGCGCCATGCCCGGCCGCATCATCCAGAGCATCAAGAAGGCCGGCACCTCCAACCCCGTCTTCGTCCTTGACGAAATCGACAAAGTGCTGGGAATGAACATCCAAGGCGATCCCTCCGCCGCTCTGCTCGAAGTGCTCGACCCCGAACAGAACTCCTCCTTCTACGACAACTACCTCGAAATGGGCTACGACCTCTCCAAAGTGCTCTTCATCGCCACCGCCAACTCCCTGAACACCATCCCGCCCGCCCTCATCGACCGTATGGAGATCATCGACGTCTCCGGCTATTTTTTAGAAGAGAAGATCAAGATCGCAAAGAAGCACCTAATACCCAAGCAGTTGAAGGAGAACGGATTAGATCGCCACGCGCTTGTTTTCTCCGACGACATCATAGAAAAGATCATCGGTGACTACACCCGCGAGTCGGGCGTGCGCACCTTAGAGAAGACCATCGCCAAGATCATCCGCCACAAAGCCGCCGAGTACGTAGAGCATTCCACCTTGGAGAAGAAGGTCACCGAAAAAGACCTGCGCGAGATCCTACACGCCCCCATCTTCCAGAAAGAAAAGTCGTTGGACAATGACACCTGCGGCGTCGCAACTGGGCTTGCCTGGACCTCCGTCGGCGGCGAGATCCTCTTCATCGAGTGCGTCTCCTCTCCAGGCAAGGGCAACCTCACCATGACTGGCAACCTCGGCGACGTGATGAAGGAGTCAGCCACCATCGCCCACGAGTATATCAAGTCACACGCTTCTGATTTCCAGATAGATATAGAGCAATTACAGAAAGTCAACCTGCACGTACACGTGCCCGAAGGTGCCACGCCCAAGGACGGTCCCTCCGCCGGCATCACCATCCTCTCGGCAATGGTCTCCTGCCTCACCGGCCGCCGCGTACGCTCCAACGTCGCCATGTCGGGCGAGATCACCCTACGCGGCAAACTGCTGCCCGTCGGCGGCCTCAACGAAAAGGTACTCGCCGCCAAACGCTCCGGCATCTACGACATCGTGCTCTGCGCCAACAACAAGAAAGACATCGACGAAATCGACAAGACCTACATCGAAAACATGAACTTCCACTACTTCGCCTCCATGAAAGAGGCCGTGGATTTCATTTTGGAGTAACATCAAACGAAAAATTGCGTATTTTTGCACGCCCTTTCACTGAATAGGGCGCGAAAAAGCATTCCGATGGCGACCAAAAACAGAAGCACATCCCCTTTCTGGCAACTGGTTCACTACATTTTGGGTTTCCCGAAATCGGTGTATCTCAACTGGCGCTGCCTGCCCGCGCGCCAAGCCATCCGCATGCCCCTGCTCTGCTCACACAAGACCCGCCTGAAACACCTCTGCGGGCACATTTCCGTTCAGGGAAAATTGAAAATGGGATTGGTGAAAATCGGCTTGGGAACATCCCAACTATCTGATTTTCTGAAAGAAAGAACCATCATCGACTGGCGTGGAACCATCGTTTTCGACGGACGTTGCAAGATCGGCTCCGGCTCCCGCATCGCCGTCTCCGAAACGGGAACCCTCATCTTTCACGACAACTTCCACAACTCATCCCGCCTCTACATCATCTGCAACAAGCACATCGAAATGGGCAAGAACGTTGGCATCTCTTGGGATACCACGCTGATGGACAGCGACCAACACCGCATCTTCAATGCCGACGGCGTGCGCATCAACGAAGACGCCCCCATCGTTTTCGAGGACAACGTCTGGTGCGGATGCCACGCCATCATACTCAAAAACACACACATCACGCACGATGTCATCATCGGAGCCGGCGCCATTGTCGGAGGCCAGCACCTCACCCCCAACGTCGTCCTCGCCGGACAACCTGCCACTATCCTCAAGCAAGATATACACTGGAACTAACCGATTTCCAAATAGTTTAACACAACATGTCACTGTTATCCGTCGTCATCATCACCCACAACGAAGAACACAACATCCGGCGCTGTCTGGAGTCTGTCCGGTCCGTGGCCGATGAGATCGTGGTGGTGGATTCCAACTCCACGGATGCGACGGCCGAGATCTGCCGCAAGTTCGGCGTCCGCGTCATCGACCAACCCTGGTTGGGCTACGCCGCACAGAAGAACTTCGCCAACCAGCAGGCCCAACACGATTGGATTCTCTCCATGGATGCCGATGAGGAGCTGGATTACGAATTGCAACACGCCATCCAGTCGCAGAAGTCGTTGGGGTTCACCGGCGCCTATATTCTCAACCGGCTCACCATCTACTGCGGGCATCCCATCCGGCACTCCGGCTGGTATCCCGACCCCAAAATCCGCCTCTGGAACCGGAAGCAAGGCGCATGGCAAGGATACATTCACGAAACCGTCGAATTCACCGAAAACGTGGCTGTCCTTTCGTTGCCCGGGCATCTCAACCATTACTCATATCACTCTATTACAGAGCATATTAAGCAAGCGGACAAATTCACCACGATGACTGCGGAAGAGGCCTTCAAAAACGGGGCGAAACGCAAAAGGCGGTGTGCCATCCGCTGCAAGACGGCCTGGAAGTTTTTTCGCGACTATGTGCTGCGCCTCGGCTTCCTCGATGGCTACTATGGATTTGTCGTCTGCCGCATCTCGGCATTCGCCACATTCCTTAAATACATAAAGATCAACGAATTACATAATCAAGCATCCCATGGCACTTCAGAGAATCGTCCTCAGTAGAACCGACAGCATCGGCGACGTCATCCTGACCTTGCCGATGGCAGGGGCATTGCGGCAACGCTACCCTGATCTGTACATTATTTTTCTGGGAGCGACCTACACCCGCCCCATCGTCGAGTGCTGCCCCTACGTGAATGAGTTTGCCGATTGGTCAATAATTTCAAAAAAAACTGATACAGAGAAGATTAACACATTCAAGAAATTCCAAGCAGACGCTATCATCCACGTTTTTCCACAACGTGAGATTGCCCGTTTGGCCAAAAAAGCGGAGATTCCCGTGCGTGTGGGCACCTCGCACCGCGCCTTCCACTGGCGCTACTGCAACCGGCGTGTCAACTTCTCCAGGAAGAACTCCGACCTCCATGAGGCGCAACTCAACTTCCAGTTGTTCAGGCCCTTCCGGATGTCTATCCTCAACGCCGACCTACAGGAAGTGCGAAAATGCCTTTCCTTGATTCCTCCAAAACTGGAATTAGAGGCCCTGCATCTGCTTCGTCCCGACAAGTTCAACCTCATCATCCACCCGAAATCGAAAGGGAGTGCGCGTGAATGGGGCATCGACAACTTCGGGAAACTGATAGACCTGCTACCCGCCGAGAAATTCCGGATTTTCCTCTGCGGCACGTCCTCCGAAGAAGCCCTGATTGGGGATTTGCTATCGAAAGTATCTGATAACGTCATCAATCTCTGCGGAAAACTATCTCTGTCAGAGTATATTGCATTTATTGCAGCGGCCGACGGGTTGATTGCGGCCAGCACCGGGCCACTGCACATCGCCGCGGCGGTCGGCAGCCACGCCATCGGACTCTATCCACCCATCCATCCCATGCACCCCGGGCGATGGGGCGCCTTGGGCGACCACGTCAAGATCTTCACCCAAGAGAAGGAGTGCGACGACTGCCGCCACACGACCGATTGTGCCTGTATGCGTGCCATCCGGCCTGAGATGGTGCGCGACTACCTCATTACATTGCTTTAAGTCAACAACTTACTTCCAGACCGAACCCCGCACACACTAAAAAAGTTCCAGTTGCGTGCCGCTGTCATCGTTGTCATTGTCGCTGTCAGCGGGCTTGGCAGGTGTCGAAGGCGTGGTCGGGGTGTCGTCGTGGAAGCGCTCCAGGGCGTCAGCCATCTCGATATCCTCGATACTGCCGGGCACGATTTCCGTGCCGCTCTCTTCCGTTTCCGTCTCCTCCGGCTCATCCTCCGGCTCGTCATAGGGCAGCGGATCCAACCATTTAAGGCCCTTGATCGTACCTAAGTTCAGCCGTTTGCCCTTGGCCTTTATCCCCTGAGTATCAATAAATTCAGAAACATCAATCACCTCCGTGAAGAGAACCTTCGGATCCTTTTTATGATACTTCACCTCCAACTGCGGCAGGTAGTCGATGCTCACTTCCATCAACTTCACATCCTTCTCCATCGGGATGAAGTCGATCGTCTTGTCGGTTGACTGGGGATTGAACCGCTTGATGAAGTATCGGTCCTCCTTCTTGTTGTAATAGACGGCGGTGATGACCTTGTGGGAATTGTATTTGCGGATGATGGCGAGATCGTCTTCGAAGTGGGTAGTAAGTTCGTATCCGGTTATTCTATAATTACCTGATTTATATATAGATATAATCTTGTCGTCCTTTTTGAAATCCCCAAGAAAATCGCCACGTTCCTCGTTGTTGAGGCGCATGACGTTGGGGTCGAACCAGACGCCGATGGCGGAGAGCGTGGAGACGCCCTTCTCGCTCAGTTCGACGCGGGCGAGCGGGTTTTTCGACAGGATGTTGCCCTTGGAGGCGCGCCCCTTGATGGCGAGCGTGCTGAAATCGAACTCGTAGGTCTTCTTCTTGAGGTTGGGCTTGTTCTTCACATAGACCTTCACCTTTTCGGCCTCGCCGTTGGGGTTGGCGGTGAAATAGAGCACTTCGGTGCCCTTCTCGCCGGAAGTGAGGTCGTACTCTTTATTGCGCGTAATACCGCCGATGGGGAAACGCTTGACCATGGCCGGACCATTCTTGCCCTTGGAGTAGATCATGTTATAGACGGTGCGGTCGTCGTTGCGCTTGTAGATGCCCACATGGATGATATTCTTGGCAATAAACTGTTTGTTAGGCACCTTGGTGACGGTGAAAGTGCCGTTTTTCATGAAGACGATGATGTCGTCGATGTCGGAGCACTCGCAGGCCAACTCGACATTCTCATCCTTCTTGAGGGCGGTGCCGATGAAGCCCTCGGCCTTGTTGACATACAGTTTCTGGTTGGCGACGGCGGCGCTCACCACGTTGATGGTGTCGAAATTCTTGATTTCGGTGCGGCGCTCGCGGCCCTTGCCGTACTTTTTCTTCAACTGCTTGAAATAGTTGATGGTGTAGTCGATGATGTGGTCGAGGTGGTTTTGGGTCTCCTCCATCTGCATCTCGACGTTGGCGATGTCGTTCTCCACCTTCTTGATGTCGAATTTGGAGATCTTGCGCACCGGCTTTTCGCAAAGTTTAAGCACATCCTCGCGGGTCACTTCGCGCTTGAGCAACTTCTGATAGGCCTTGAAGTCGCGCAGGATGTTGTCAATTTGGGTGTCCCAACTGTCGGTGTCCTTCTCCAATTCCTTATAGAGTTGGTGTTCGAAGAAGATCTTTTCCAACGAGAGCCAATGCCACTGGCCTTCCAGTTCATGGAGGAAGATTTCGAGGTCCTTGCGCAGCATTTCGACCGTGTTGTGGGTGTTGACGCGCAGGATTTCGCTCACGGAGAGCATGGCGGGCTTGCCGTTGTGGATGACCCACGGGTTGGGATTGATATTGACTTGACAATCGGTGAAGGCGTACAGGGCGTCGATGGTCTGGTCGGGAGAAGTTCCCGGTTGAAGATGCAGGACGATTTCGACACCTTTGGAGGTCTGGTCATCGATCTTGCGGATTTTGAGTTTCCCCTTTTCGATGGCGGGAGTGATGGAGTTCTGGATGAGATCGACAGTATTGGTTCCGTATGGGATTTCTGTGATTACCAATGTTTTATTATCCTGTATGGAGATTTTGGCGCGACTGATGACCTTGCCACCGAGGGTGCCGTCGGCGTATTTGCTCACGTCGATGGAGCCGCCGGTGGGGAAGTCGGGATAGAGTTCGAAGGGCTTGTTTTCGAGAACGGCGACGGAGGCGTCGAGAAGTTCGTTGAAATTGTGGGGCAGGATTTTGGTGGCCATGCCGACAGCGATGCCCTTGACGCCCTGCGCCAGCAGCAGCGGAAAACGGATGGGCAGTTGGATGGGCTCCTTGTTTCGTCCATCGTACGAAAGTTTCCACTGAGTGATTTTCGGGTTGAAGACCACCTCAAGGGCGAACTTGGTGAGGCGGGCCTCGATGTAACGGGAAGCGGCAGCGGGGTCGCCGGTGTAGATGTTACCCCAGTTTCCCTGCGTGTCAATGGTCAACTCCTTCTGCCCGAGTTGCACGATGGCGTCGGCGATGGAGGCGTCGCCGTGGGGGTGATACTTCATCGTATTGCCCACGATATTGGCGACCTTGTTCATTCTGCCGTCCTCCAACTCGCTCATGGAATGGAGGATACGACGCTGTACGGGCTTCAACCCGTCATAGACGTCGGGCAGGGCACGGTCGAGGATGGCGTACGAGGCGTAATCGAGAAACCAGTTCTCAAACATCGACTGCACATACACCACATTGCGCATGTGATCACCCTCGCGCGGTTGCTCAATATCTTTTGAACTATCTGAAGATGAGTCGTTTACCTGATCGTCTCTTCTCTCTTCTTCCGATTCCTTCGTCTTGTCTTCGGCCATAGTGAACTAATTTATCAAATGAGGTGCAAAGATACTACTTTTAATTGGGATGAAAGGGGCGGGTAGCGAGATTTTTTCCACAACGAAATGGGACAACATCCGCTGATCCGCAAAGCCGCATGGCTAATGGCGGATGGACGTTTAATATTTCACGGACAGGGCGTTGCGCCGTGCGCCAGGGATGGGAGCGAGCACGAAACGCACGCGGTGGCATACGGCAGCGGCGGACCAGCGGCGACCAGCGGAAGCCGATCGGACGCCCTGCGGCCGTAGCCACCGCGAAGTGCAGTAAAGCGGACAGCCCGTCCGGCGCCCAAATAAAAAAAATGAATAGGGGGACCTAATCCTCCTGTTCCTTGCTGCCGAAAATCTTCGTGCAGGCGCGTTCCGCGGCAACCTGCTCGGCCTTCTTCACTGTATATCCCAGACCTTCCGACAGCAACTTGCCGTCGCTCAGCAACTTGGCACGATAGAGCCGGTTGCCGTGCTTCTGCTCGGCCACCTCGTGCTCGAAAGAGAGTTTCTTGTGGTTGTGTTGCGCCCAGTTCAAGATCTTGCTTTTGAAATTGGACTCCTCCATCACCACGGTGTCCAGGTCGTAATAGTTCTCGAAAATCTTCTTGAGGACGATCCGTTTGGTCTTCTCATAGCCCTTATCGAGGAAGATGGCGCCGACGAGGGCTTCAAAGGCGTCGCCGCCGGCCGACTTCGCATGGGCGTGCGGGTCGATAGTGATGAGTTCGTTGAGATGAAGTTTGCGCGACAACTGTCCCAGACGCTCGCGGCTCACCAACTTGGAACGCATCTCCGTGAGTTCTCCCTCAAACTTGAGAGGATATTTCTTGAAGAGGAATTCGGCCATAATGGCATCCAAGACGGCGTCGCCGAGGTATTCAAGTCGCTCGTTGTTAAGTACATGCCCGTTGAGGGTATGGTTATCGGAGGCGGAACGGTGGGTCAGTGCGATCAGATAGAGGTCAAGGTTACCCGGGCGGATGCCGACGACAGTGCGAAGGAAACGTCTTATCTCCTTTTCGTGTGCGTCATGATGCTTGCCGAGTCCTAACAAAGTTGTATGGGTTAAACTTTTTTCAAAAGGATGGATGCGTTGTGTCCGCCGAAGCCGAAGGAGTTGCAGAGGGCGTATTCCATGTCGCACTCGACCGGCCCGTAGATGCAGAAGTCCCAGACAGGCAGTTCCGGGTCCGGGTCCTCGAAGTTGATGGTGGGATGGACCACGTTGTTCTGCATTTCGAGGATGGTGGCGATGCATTCCACGGCGGCGCCGGCACCGAGGAGGTGGCCGGTCATCGACTTGGTGGCGTTGAAGAGCATCGTGTCGGCATGGTCGCCGAAGAGGGCCTGGATGGCGGCGCACTCGGAGGCGTCGCCGAGCGGCGTGGAGGTGCCGTGGGTATTGACATACGGGATCATGTCGATGCCGACATCGCCCTCCTTCAGGGCGAGTTCCATGGCCTTGCGGGCGCCGGCGCCGTCGGGACGGGGATGGGTGACATGGTAGGCGTCGGAAGTCATCCCGATGCCGGCGATCTCAGCGTAGATCTTGGCGCCGCGCTTGACGGCGTGTTCGTACTCCTCCAACACGAGCATGCCGGAGCCCTCGCCCATCACGAAGCCGTCGCGGCCGATGGAGAAGGGACGCGAGGCGGTGTAGATGTCGTCGTTGCGGGTGGAAAGGGCACGCATGGCGTTGAATCCTCCGATGCCAAAGGGCACGATGCCCGCCTCGGAACCGCCCGTGAGCATGATGTCGCACAGTCCCAGGCCGATCATGTTGCGGGCATCCCATAGCGCCGCGGCAGCCGAAGTGCACGCCGACGAAGTGACGAACGACGGCCCTTGCAGGTCGAAGCGGATGGAGAGGTTGCCCGACATCATATTGTTCAACGACTTCAGGAGGAAAAACGGACTGAAGCGGGGACGCTGGTTGTCGAGCGCGAAGTCGATGATGTCGAGCGCTGTCGTGGCCACGCCGCCGATGCCGGCACCGACCACCACGCCCGCACGCTCCGGATTGTAGGTGCCATGCGACAACCCCGCATCCGTCATCGCCTCCACAGCGGCGGCGACGGCGTAATGCGTACATACGTCAACCTTGCGTGCCTCCTTGGGATCCATGTATTTGGATACGTCAAAACCCTTCAATTCGCACGCGAACTTGGTTTTGTATTCCGTGGTGTCGAAATGAGTGATCATACCGACACCATTGGTACCCGTCAACAGGGAATTCCAAAAATCAGTCACATCGTTACCGATAGGGGTCACAGCCCCTATGCCGGTAACAACAACTCGTCGCAATTCCATACGATGAGGGAAGTATTTTTATTTGCCTTGGTGTTCTTTGATGTAGTTGACAACATCACCCACCGTGTGGATCGTCTCGCTGGCGTCTTCCGGAATAGTCACACCGAACTTCTTCTCGAATTCCATAATCAATTCAACGGTATCCAGTGAATCAGCGCCTAAGTCGTTGGTAAAACTCTTTTCCAAAGTGATTTCTTCCTTGTCAACGCTTAATTTTTCAGCGATAATCTCTTTAACCTCGTTAATCAATTCTTCCATAGTAGTCCTTTTTAAATTAAACGTGCAAAAATACGACATTTTTTATTATCGTTGACACCTTTCGTGTTTTTTTACACGCTGAAAATAGTATAATGTTGGTTTGCAATGACTTATTTTTTTTCTTCCGATGGCACATCCCCGATGGGATTCATCGTGATGACCTGATAGGTGATGTGGTTTCCCGACAGGATGCGGTCAACCCGATTGTGGTCTGTATCAGTGAGAAAAACCTGTCCGAAATGGTCGTTTCCCACCAGATAGAGCAGTTTCCGGATGCGTTTTTCATCCAGTTTGTCGAAAATATCATCCAACAAAAGGATCGGTTTGAGTCTCTTTTTGTCGAAAATGTAGTCGAATTGCGACAGTTTGAGCGCCAGCAGGAAGGTCTTCTGCTGTCCCTGCGAACTGAATTTCCGCACTGAGACCCCGTTCATCAGGAACTCGAACTCGTCCTTGTGGATGCCGGCGCAGGTGAAGCCCGCCTTGTAGTCGGCACTCTCATTGCGCCGCAACGACTCGGCCAACGGCATCTCATTCAAAGAAGAGACATAGTCGATGCTCACCTCCTCGCGACTGTCGGCCAAGAACTGGTAGTGCTTCTGGAACGTGGGCAGCATCTCGGCGACGAAGGCCTGTCGCTGCCGGTGGATCTCCTCCCCTATCGGCGCAAGTTGGTCGTCGTAAATCTGCAGGAAAGCGGGATCGTAACGCCCCTGCTCGAACATCTGCTTGAGCAGGGTGTTGCGCTGTGCCAGCAACTTCTGATAGGAGATGAGCGACTGGAGGTAGTTCCTGTCGAACTGCGAGATGGTCATGTCGAAGAACTTGCGGCGCAGTTCGCTGCCGCCATGCACGAGGTTGCTGTCGTTGGGGGCCACCATGATGACAGGGTACTGCCCGATGTGGTCGCTCAGGCGGTCGCACTCCTTCAGGTTCTCCTTCACCACCTTCCTGCCGCCGGGTTTGAAGCCGCAACTGACACTGTGGGTGTGCTCGTCGTCCAACCCCATGAACTCGCCGTGGATGGCGAACCCCGGACTGTCGAAACGCACGGCTGGCAGGTCCTGCGACGAGAAGTAGCTTTTGCAGAAAGAGAGGTAGTGGACGGCGTCCAGCAAGTTGGTCTTGCCGGAGCCGTTGTCACCCACGATAGCGTTCACGTTCTCGATAAAAGAAAACTCAGCCACCTCGTAGTTCTTGAAGTTGCTGAGTTGTATGCGTTGCAGGAACATGGCTGTGTAAAAAGTGCGGGCGACAATCAGATGTGCTACTTGATTGCCTCCTCCAAAGTGATTCGCTTGCCGGTGACGACATCCACCAGCACGTACTTGGTCTTGCCCATACCGAGTTTTTCAGCATACTGGCACTGGCCGACACCGCTGGTGCCGTTCACGTCCTTGAAGGCGTCGTCCGTCTTCTGCTTCAAAGCACAGAGTTGGTTGCAGGCCATGTCTATGGCGACGATGTCGGTGGAGGCCACAGCGCCAATCTTGTCCATGAAGGGCGCGGGCGCCTTGGCGGAGCAGTCGCAGGTCTTGGAGATATTGTCCATGACGTTGATATAGACCATCGGGCGTTTTTCGGTGAGCACCTTGGCATACTCCACCATCCGCTCGAGGAACTCCTCGCCCTGGGCGCGGTCGCCCTGGCCGAAGATGCCGAGGCCGCATTCAGCGATGCACTTGGCACAACCCAGGCACTTGCTGCTGTCGATGACGGGGCCGAAGTCGGTGAGGGTGATGGCGTTGGCGGGGCACTGCTGCACGCAACGCTGGCAGTGGACGAAGTCGCTGCCGTTGCGGACGGCGGGCACGTTGGAGGAGTGCTGCGCCATCTTGCCGCCCGGCGAGGCGAAGCCCATCGCAATGTTCTTGATGGCGCCGCCGAAGCCGGCGGAACCGTGTCCCTTGAAGTGCGAATAGACGATGTAGGCGTTGTAGTTCTCGAAATGGCTGCCCGTCTTGATCTTCGTGAAATGCTTCAACCCCGTCGCCTCGTACTCCAACTCGCCGTCGGCATCGAGGATGTCGATGGGCGCGAAGTTGAAGCCGTGCTCTTTCGCCAAGGCGATGTGCTGCTCCGTGAAACGACGCTTGCTGACATATAACACATTGGTCTCCACAAAAGTGGCGTGGGTCTTGCTCACCAACGGACGGAGCAGTTCGGGATTGAGGTAGTTCTGGTTGCCCTCCTCACCGAAATGGACTTTCAGGCCGATCTTGCCCTCCTGCTTCACGCCGAGGGCCTCGTAAAGTTTGAGGATGTTCTCCGGCGTGATGTCTTTGCAGAAATAGACGATCACCTCGTCGGAGGACGTTTTCGCGTCCTGCGTCTTGGCATCCGATTTCTTGCAGGCCGAGAATGGGATGGCGATAGCCGCCATCAGCAGGCAAAGGAGGATTCTTCTCATAAAATGCTATTTTATTTGGATGTCTTTTCTTTTTTTTCCGTTTTGATACGCATTCCGTAGAAGGAACGATAGACGAAAACAAGGCCGACGACGAAGAAGAAGGCACCGATGTAGGGGGTGTAGTCGAAGGAGGGAGCCACGGCGGCGGCTTCGCCGACATACTCGCCGGCTTCGTTGAGCGCGCCCTGAGCCGTCAGTTTCATCACCACGGCGATCTCCGCGGCGAGCATGCCGAACAGCGTGGAGAACTTGATGATGGGGTTCATGGCCACAGAGGAGGTGTCTTTGTAGGGGTCGCCGACGGTGTCGCCCACGACGGTGGCGGCATGCAGGTCGGTGTTTTTCTCCTGCAAATCGACTTCCACCACCTTCTTGGCGTTATCCCACGCGCCACCGGCATTGGCCATGTAGATGGCTTGGAAAAGCCCGAAGACGGCAATGGAGATGAGGTAGGCAACGAAGAAGTTGGGATCGAAGAAGGCGAAGGCGAGCGTCATGCAGAAGATGACGGCGAAGATGTTCCACATGCCCTGCTGCGCGTACTTCGTGCAGATACGCACCACGGTCTTGGAGTCCTCGATGTCGGCTTCGGTCTTGTCAAGGTTGAGGTTCTTCTTGATGAACTCGACCGCGCGGTAGGCGCCTGTGGTGACGGCCTGCATGGAAGCACCGCTGAACCAGTAGATGACGGCGCCGCCGGTAATGAAACCGAGGATGACAGGCGCGTCGGTGAGACTGAGGTTGAGCAGGTCGAACTTGGCCAGCATCAGGATGATGGCGAAGATCATGGTGGTAGCGCCCACGACGGCGGTGCCGATGAGCACCGGCTTCGCAGTGGCCTTGAAGGTGTTGCCGGCGCCGTCGTTGGCCTCGAGGAAGTACTTGCCCTGCTCAAAGTCGGGGATGAAGCCGTACTCCTTCTCAATGTCGGACTTGATGGCGGGGATACTCTCGATCTGGGAGAGTTCGAAGACGGACTGCGCATTGTCGGTCACCGGTCCGTAACTATCGACGGCAATGGTGACAGGGCCCATGCCGAGGAAGCCAAAGGCGACGAGGCCGAAGGCGAAGATGGCGTAGTAGGGGCCGAAGACGCCGAGTCCGGAACTGGAGATCATGAAGGCGGCGAACATGAGGCCGACCATCACGATTCCCTTCCAGAAGGCGCTGAAGTTGCCGGCGACCATGCCGGAGAGAATAGTAAGGGAGGCGCCGCCCTCGCGGGAAGCGGTGACCACCTCGTTGACGTGGCGCGAGTTGGAACTGGTGAAGGCCTTGGTGAGTTCGGGGATGATGGCGGCGGCCAGCGTGCCCAAACTGATGATGGAAGCCAAACGCCACCACATGGAGCAGTCGGGCTCCAGGAGGCCAATGACCGAGCCGGGCTCTGCAAACTGATAGGAGCCGAAGAGCAGGTAGGTGATGCCGAAGGTGACGATGATGGAGACGATGGAGGTGATCCAGACCAAGGATGTCAGCGGGTTCTCGAAGTTGAAGTTCTTGGCGTTCTTGTACTTGGCGGTGGAAATCCAGTGGTTGATACCATAGGAGATGATGGAGGTGAAGACCATGAGGATACGCATGGCAAAAATCCAAGCAATGAGCAGGGCCTGCAACTCCACGGAGGGAACGGCCAGGATGATGAAGGAGATGAGGGCGACGCCGGTGACGCCGTAGGTCTCGAAACCGTCGGCGGTGGGGCCAACGCTGTCGCCCGCGTTGTCGCCGGTGCAGTCGGCGATGACGCCCGGGTTGCGCGGGTCGTCCTCCCCGATCTTGAAGATGACCTTCATCAGGTCGGAGCCGATGTCGGCGATCTTGGTGAAGATGCCGCCGGCGATACGCAAGGCACTGGCGCCCAGCGACTCACCGATGGCGAAGCCGATGAGGCACGCGCCAGCACTCTCGGCCGGGATGAACAGCAGGATCACCAGCATCAGGATCAACTCGATGGTGATGAGCAGCAGTCCGACACTCATGCCCGACTGCAACGGGATGTTGACCACCGGCCACGGCTTGCCCCGCAGGGAGGCGAAGGAGGTGCGGCAGTTGGCCCACGTGTTGATGCGGATGCCGAACCACGCCACCGCATACGAACCGCCAATGCCCAGCACCGTCCACAGCAGGATGGTCAGCACCTGCGGCATCGACTTGCCACTCAGCGCGCCGAAGTAGAAGCAGATGGCCACGCCGATGATGGCGAAGAGGATGAGCAGGAACTTGCCCTGCTGCAACAGATAGGTCTTGCAAGTCTCGTAAATGGTGTTGGAGACGCTCTTCATCGCCTTGTGGACGGGATGTTTCTTGATGCGCAGGGCCAAGAACAGACCGAAAAGGAGTCCGATGAAAACGATGATGGAGCCCCACAATAGCAGGGCTTTGCCGGTGAGCGCCCCGTTGAAGAAGGTGACCTTGTTGAAATCCGGAAGCGTAAGATCGGCTTCGTTGGCGCTCAAAAAGAGCGGCGACAGCAGCAATGCTGTCAAGGACAATTTCTTTTTCATACAGTTATTATTTTGAATTACAATTAATTACAAAATCATAGGTAGAATTACATCTAATCGGCAAAATTACAATAAAAAATTAGATAATGGAAAACGAATTGTGTTATATCTCCACCGAAGCCCAAAATTCAAGGGGCTACATCTTTCCCATCAAATTGTGCATAAAAATGCGTATTTTTGCACGCTTTTCTATCTGTGCAAAAAGATTACACATAGAAGTCGTATATTTGCAGCGTCATTCCGAGAGAGAAAAGACGCAGTGTTCATTTAGTATCAACAAAAAAGTAATGCCGTGAAAGAATTGAAATGCCCCAAATGTGGAAATGTCTTCTCCGTTGATGAAGCCGACTATGCCTCTATCGTCAACCAAGTAAAGACCGCAGAGTTCGACATCGAGGTAAACCGAAGGATCGCCGAACTGCACAAGCAGTATGAGGTGGAGGAAAAAGCCCGCGAAGCACAGGCAGGACAGGCACACCAGAAGGAACTGTCCGCCAAGGACACCGTCATCAACGAGAAGGAGAACGAAATCCTCCGGCTGAAAGAACAGATTGCGGCGTTGGGCGAAAAGCGCGAGCTGGAGATCGGCGCAGCCGTGACAGCAAAGGATAAGGAAATTGCCAACCTCAAGTCTGCCGTTGACGCAGAGAAAAACGCCTTACAAGTTGCTGTCCTTCGAGAACAGCAGAGGACGAAAGACGCCTTGCAGTCCAAAGACACGGAGATCGCCAACCTCAAGTCCGCCGTTGACGCAGAGAAAAACGCCCGGCAGATCGCCATCCTTCATGAGCAGCAGAAGTTACAGGATGCTCTGGCAGCCAAAGAAAAGGAGATCACGGAGTTGAAGTCAAAGGTTCAGACGGTGACATCCGAGGCCATGCTGCGGGAGAAGGGCATCCGGACGGAGTTGGAGGGACAACTTCAGCTGGCCAAATCCAAGGCCGCTCTTAATGAAAAGAGCATCCGCGATGATTTTGAATCCAAATTGAAACTCGCCCAGGAGCAGGTGGATTACTACAAGGACCTCAAGACCAAAATGTCCACCAAAATGGTCGGCGAGACGCTGGAGCAACACTGCAGCACCATCTTCAACGGAGAGATGCGCCCGATGCTCCCGAACGCCTATTTCGAGAAGGACAACGACGCCTCCAGCGGCTCGAAGGGAGATTTCATCTTCCGCGACTACGAAGACGGCATGGAATACATCTCCATCATGTTCGAGATGAAGAACGAGATGGACGCGACGGCCACCAAGCACAAGAACGAGGACTTTTTCAAGAAACTCGACGCCGACCGCAACGCCAAGGGCTGCGAATACGCCGTATTAGTGTCGCTGCTGGAATCCGACAGCGAATTGTACAACGGCGGCATCGTCGATGTGTCGTACCGCTATCCCAAGATGTACGTCATCCGGCCGCAATTCTTCAAGACGATGATCACCCTGCTGGTGAACGCGGCCAAGAAAAGCGTGGAGTACAAACGCCAGTTGGCTTTGGCCAAAAGCCAGTCGGTCGATGTCACCAACTTCGAGAACCAATTGCTCTCTTTTCAGGATGCGTTCAGCAGAAATTATCGCATTGCCAGCGACAAGTTCAAGACGGCTATTGACGAGATCGACAAATCCATCAGCCACCTCCAGAAGATCAAGGATGCCCTCATCGGATCCGAGAACAACCTGCGGCTGGCCAACGACAAGGCCGAAGGGCTGACCATCAAGAAACTCACACGTGACAACCCCACGATGAAGGCCAAATTCGACGAGGCGAGGAAAGCCAACGAAGGAGCGGTCCTTCCCCTCGAGTAGCACCATTACGGCTCCACCATTCGCCATTCGCCGGGCTGGAGCGTGTCGAGGCACAGGTCGCCGATCTGCACGCGGATGAGCCGCAAGGTCGGAAAGCCCACCGCCGCGGTCATGTGACGCACCTGACGGTTCTTGCCTTCAGTGAGGGTGAGCCGTACCCAACTGGTGGGAATGCTGGCGCGATAACGGATGGGGGGCACGCGCTCCCAAAGCCCTTCCGGCGGCGGCACCCTCATCGCCTTACAGGGACGGGTGCGGTAGCCCTTGATGGAAACGCCCGCGGAGAGTTTCCGCACGGCCTCCTCGGTGATCTCCCCATCCACCTGCGCAAGGTAGGTGCGGGGATGCGCGTTCTTCGGGTCCAACAGCCGCTGCACCAGCCGACCGTCATCCGTCAGCAGCAAGGCACCCTCGCTGTCGTGGTCCAATCGCCCCGCCGCATAGACGCCGGGAGGAAAGCCGAACTCGTCGAGGGCACGATGCCCCGCCTCGGGCGTGAATTGACTCAGCACCCCGTAGGGCTTGTTGAATAGGATGATCATAACCGTTTAGAATTTCGGCAAAAATACAATTTTTTTCGCTATATCAAAGAATTTGGCCTCCTCCCAAGGGGGAGGAGGCCAGGGGCATTGCTGCGCAATGGCTTTTTGCATTCCGCCGCGCCTTTTGCGCGCAAGCGGGCAACGGGATTGTATATCCCTTCCGCCGCCGCGGGCGTCCTTGCATGCGAAA
>JAEEGG010003456.1_pt1 | contig 39362 bp, 26 predicted proteins | sample 9134161 | NCBI WGS metagenome assembly JAEEGG01 (sample SAMN16246543, study PRJNA631951) | gut metagenome | biome: gut microbiome; feature: rumen; material: CR-attached | host: Bos | place: Iran: Karaj | collected 2018-10 | reverse complement strand
TCGAATAATTGGAGCTTAATATGCGTTGCTTAGTTACTGGTGGGGCTGGTTTTTTAGGAAGTCACTTGTGCGAGCGTCTGTTGAACGACGGTCACGAAGTGATTTGTCTTGACAACTATTTTACGGGTCGCCTGGTGAATGTTGACCACTTGCGCGACAACCGCCGCTTCGAGCTGATCCGCCACGACGTGACAGAACCGATTCTGTTGGAAGTGGACCGCATCTTTAACCTAGCATGCCCCGCAAGCCCCATTCATTACCAGTTTAATCCGGTAAAGACCATCAAGACTAGCGTGATGGGTGCAATCAACATGCTCGGTATGGCGAAGCGCGTCAAGGCTCGCATTCTGCAGGCTTCTACAAGCGAAGTTTACGGTGACCCGGCAGTGCATCCGCAGACTGAAGACTACTGGGGTAACGTGAACCCGATTGGCATTCGCAGCTGCTACGACGAAGGCAAGCGCGTCGCCGAAACCTTGTTCATGGATTACCATCGCCAGAACAATGTGGACATTCGCATTGTGCGAATCTTTAACACCTACGGCCCGCGCATGCTCATGAACGACGGCCGCGTGGTGAGTAACTTTATCGTGCAGGCGCTCAAGGGCGAAGACATCACCATTTACGGTGACGGTAGCCAGACCCGCAGCTTCTGCTATGTAGACGACTTGATCGAAGGCTTTATCCGCATGATGGACCAGGACAAGATTATTGGCCCGGTCAACATCGGAAACCCCGGCGAATTCACGATGCTCGAACTTGCTAAAGAAGTGCTCGAACTCACGAGTTCCAAGAGCAAAATCGTGTACAAGCCGCTCCCGGGTGACGACCCGAAGATGCGCCGCCCGAACATTGACCTTGCAAAGTCCGCCCTCGGCTGGGAACCGACAATCCCGCTGCGTCAGGGCCTCGAAAAGACGATTGTGTATTTCGACAAACTGTTAAAAGATTCTAATCCTTAACCCTTTAAATCTATGGCCACGAAAAAAATTTCTCTCACGGGTATCAAGCCCACCGGCACTCCTCACTTGGGTAACTACTTGGGCGCTATTCGCCCGGCTCTCGAACTTTCGAAGACCTACGATACGGTTTACTTCATTGCCGACTACCATGCATTGACCACGGTGCAGAACGGCGCCGAAATGCGTGCGAACATCTATAAGATTGCTGCCACGTGGCTTGCCCTCGGTTTGAACCCCGAAGAAGGCCTGTTCTACAAGCAGAGCGACATTCCTGAAATTTTCGAACTCAGCTGGGCTCTCAGCTGCTTTACGCCGAAGGGATTCATGAACCGCGCTCACGCTTACAAGGATAAGGTGGCAAAGAACGAAGCCGCTGGCGAAGATCCGGATGCCAACGTGAATATGGGTCTCTATTGCTACCCCTGCCTCATGGATGCCGACATTCTCATGTTCAGCGCAGATATCGTTCCGGTCGGTAAAGACCAGAAACAGCATGTGGAATTTGCCCGCGATATCGCCATCAAGTTCAACAAGCATTTTGGCGAAGACGTGTTCACCATCCCGGAACCGGTGTTCCAGGAAACGACCGGTATCATCCCGGGTCTCGACGGTCGCAAGATGAGCAAGTCTTACGACAACGTCATCGACATCTTCCTTGAAAGCAAGGCTCTCAAAAAGAAGATCGGCAAAATCGTGACGAACTCCCAGGGAATCGAAGAACCCAAGGATCCGGATACTTGCAACGTGTTCAAGCTGTACAAGCTCTTTGCAACGCCGGAACAGACCGAAGCGTTGGCAGCCCGCTACCGCGCTGGTGGCATGGGCTGGGGCCATGCTAAGCAGGAACTCCAGAACGTGCTCGAAGAACATCTCGGCGCTGCTCGCGAAAAGTACTTCTACCTGCTCAGCCATACCGAAGAAATCGACAAGATTCTTGCCTACGGTAAGGAAAAAGCTCGAGTTAAGTCAAAAGCAATGATGGAGAAGGTCCGCTCGCTGCTCGGTACTTACTAATTCGCCTATAAACTTCGCAATACGGCGTCACGAGAACTCTCGCTGTATTATTTATACAGCTTCGGTTCTCGTTCCTGGTCTTGCTCGTTTCTAGACGAATTTCAGAATTTGACTTATATATGAGAAACCCCTCGAGGGGTTTCTTTTAATTAATTCCCGCGGCTGCCTTCAATAATCCATCTACACAACTCCTCGATGCTATCGTAATCGGGGAGTGTTTTTATAAAGTTCGGCGATTTGCTGCGCTCGATGAATTTGCTCCAGGTCTGTTCATTCTTGGCTTCGAGACCTAAATGCTCTTCGATGGCGCCGCGCGTCCACACCCAAATGCCTTGGTTGCGGAGCTTGGCGTGAATGCTGCGGATGGGCTGTTGCGCTTCTTCCATTTCGGCCATCATGGCGTAGGCGGTGGAGGCGCTAATGTTGCTGTGCTTGTTGACGGGGAGCCCGTTCACCAGGCGCAAATGGTTGTGGAAGGCCAGTTCGCGGAATAGGTCGCGGCAGTACTTGATGTCGGGATCGTTCGGTTCCAGGAATCCGTCGCGGGTCGCGGTCGTAAAGGCGTAGTCCAGGTCTACAATGGCGCGCACGGGCATATCCATGGCATCCAGCACCTGCATACTCTTGCGGGTGTTGCTCACGCCGCCCTGACGGACCAGCGCACACTTGATTAAAGCGAAGGATTGTCCGGTAATGCGTTCGAAAAGTGCGGGAAGCACGCGCCATTCGGTCTTGCCTTCGGTCAAAAGTACATAGTCGGCAAACAGGAGCTCGTTGCTGTTACTAAGGCTGAACAGCATCTGCAGCTGGCTCGGAGCGTCTTGTACCACCTGGTGCACGGCATCTTCCATTCGCTTGCGCATGTAGGTGCCGCGTTCCTTGTTCTTGCGGATCAAAAGCGAGGTGCTAACGTCTTCGCTGGTGACCATCTGGGCGCTGTGGGTGGCGAATACCACCTGGTAGCCTTCGTTCGAAAGGTTCTTGAGTGCCACACGTACCAGTTCTACAGCTTGCGGGTGCAGGTAAAGTTCCGGCGAATCAATGAGCAACAGTGTGCGGCTCAGGTAATGATTGTGGTGGTGCTTCTTGACATCAGCCAGGTATCGCACCAAAGCCATCTGAATGGCGCGTTTACTGCCTTCGCCCATGCGGCTGATGTCGCGTTCAAAGCCGTCGTCTTCGTCGATAACTTTAAGGCTTGCACTCTTGAGGAAGGTCTCAAGAGTCGGCATGGGAATATCAAATTCTACTTTGACGCTCGGGAATAGCGGCGAAAGCTTTTCGTTGACTTCTCGGTCAAAGATGCTAATTTCGGCAGCGCGGTTTTCACTGTCCGGCGAAAGCAGGTCAGCGAATTTGTTCAAAAGCGTGTTGATTTCGTTGCCGAAACGACGTTCCAGCGGCTTGAAAATTTCATGCAAAAGCTTGGTGAACGCCTGGTTGCCTTCGAAGTCCCAAATGGCGATGGATTCGGGGAACATACGGTGGTATGCAAACTTGAATGCATCATTGGGGCGAACCCATTCGCGCTTGTCGCCCTTGCGGTGATTGCTCGGCACGAAAACGAAAAGTTCGAGGCTTTCCGGGTTTTCGTTGGGAATGCGTTGCACCTTTTTGACGCGCAGTCGGCCAGGGCCTTGCGGTGTATTTTGCAAGAACGGACGCACTTCGGCGGCGTATTCTTCGCCTAAACGGTTGAGAACCTGCTCCGAAATACCGTCAAAGACGCCGATGACTTCTACGGGGCGGTTCGGGTCGTCAAAGTACGAAATGTCCAGCGAAAATTTGGACAAAAGCCAGCGAATGCCCATCAAAATGTTCGTTTTGCCGGCATTATTGTAGCCGATGAGCGCGGTAAAGCTACTGAGCGGAAACGTCTGCCTCTGAATAGAACGCAGATTTGAAATAGTAATCTCAGATAATCTCAGTGCTTGCGGTGTCATACACTGAATGTATATAAAAACTTTGGGGCGAGAACACTAAAAATGCCGTTTTTTTACTTTTTGGCGAATTTTGCGTGGGTCTCCCGCTTGTAACTTTTGTATTTTTGTCCCGAATTTTGTTTATAGGTAGGTTTATTCTGCGCTTTCGCTGGCTGTTTTTATTTGCTGTGTTTGTTGGGCTTGCTCAGGCCCAGCTTTTGGACATGTCCGAATTGTCCGAAAGCTATATGGTCGAAAATAAGATCCATAAGGTCAAGGTCGAAGGAACCGTCCATATGGATGACCGCGCTGTCCTTAGCCGTATCGGTATTCGCGACGGTCAAAGCTATTCTCCGTCGGCCTTGACCGAAAAGGTGCAGTCTTCGGTGACCTCCCTTTACAAGTCTGGCCTCTTTGACGATGTGACCGCCTGGATTGATTACGTAGGCGATGGCACCGATGTAGACCTCATTTTCAAGATTAAGGAACTCCCTGCACTGGATACGACCGTTTTTGACGGCTGTGATGAAGTATCCGAAGAAGATTTGAAGCTCAAGGTTCGCTTGATTCCGGGTCAGGTTTACAGCAAGAGCCAGTTGGAACGCGACCGCCAGGCTATTTTGGACTATTACCGTGCCGAAGGTTACCTGCTTGCCGAAGTGGGTTACCGCGAAACGCCGGTGGATGAAAACAAGAATATGGTGACCTTCATTGTCCGTGAAGGCGAAAAGGTGAAGGTCCGTCAGTTCGATATCCAGGGTAACGACCATGTTCCTGCCGAAGACATTATGGAACACATGGTCACGAAGCTGGACCAGTGGTGGGGCGGCGGTGAATTCAAGGAAAATATCTTTGAGGCCGACCGTGACACGGTGTTGAATGCAATCCGCCATTTTGGCTACCTGGACGCCGAACTTACTGAATATAGTGCCGAATACCTGCCGGACTCCACCTGCCTGTTCTATATGGGCCGCATGGTGCCGCTGGGAGAAAACCTGGAAGTCCTGTACAAGCAGTTGAACCTTGCCTTGGGCGATTCAGCAACGCCGCTGTACAAGATGGCTGGTAAGCCGACGATGCAGGTGACGCACGTCTTTAGGCGTCATCGCGAAGTGGGCGAGATGCCCTGGGTGACTAGACCTAAGGTCACGGTCAAGACCGAAGAAGACGCATGGAAGATGTTGAATGACATTATCCGTTACGAAAGCGCCCGTAAGGAACTTTTGGAAATTGTGGATGGTCGCAAGTGGAATAACCCGAAAATCAATGAACTTCGCAAGATCAAGAAGCGTTCTACATATGAAGAAAAGCTCTTGGTCCGTTACATGATCGAAGACATGTTCCCGGCCCTCAACAAGTATGACAATATCAAGACATCAAGCGCCATTTTGATTCATATCCACATGAACGAGGGCCGCAGGTACTATATGGGTTCGTTGCATTTCTCGGGCAACGAGGTGCTCAACGACAAGATTCTTGCCTATGCCTTCCGTTTGGATAGTGGCGAAGTCTTTGACCAGTACAAGTATGACGCTTCTCGCAAGGCCCTCTTGGATGCCTACCGCGAAGATGGCTACCTGTTTGCCCAGTACGAAGAAACCCGTACGTTCGAAAATGATTCTATTGTGAACTTGTCCTACAAGATGACCGAAGGTCTGCCGGCCCAGATTCACAAGGTTCACATTCATGGCAATACCAAGACCAACGAAAAGGTGATTCGCCGCGAAGTTCGCCTGTATCCGGGTGACACTTACCGCCAGTCCTTGCTGGAACGTAGCTTCCGCGAAATCATGCAGCTCAACTACTTCGATATGGTCGTACCCGACATCAAGGTGGTTGGCGAACAGGAAGTGGATCTCGACTTTACCGTTCAAGAAAAGGAAGCTGGTACGGGTCAGTTCAGCTTGGGCGTTTCTTATAGCGAAAGCGACGGTATCGTAGGTACGGCAAGTGTTTCGATTCCGAACTGCTGTATGGGTGACGGCCAGGCTGCATCCTTCAGCGTGGAATACGGTGCAGACAAGAAGAGTGCTTCGGTGAGTTTCCAGGAACCCTGGTTCCTCGACAAGCCCATTACCTTGGGTACAAGCCTCAGCTATTCTTGGTGGAACATGTCCAAGTACGATGATCCCGACATCACTCGTTATGGTGGTTCTGTCTACTTGGGTAAGCGCCTCAAGTGGCCCGATGACTACTTCTACGGACAGATCGGTTACAGCTGGCTCATGAACAAGCAGGGTCCCAACATTGACGGTAGCTACGTGGTCTATACCGGTAAGGAATCTGCCTTGAACTTCCGCCTGTTGCGCGATGACAAGAACCTGCCGCAGTTCCCGACCGAAGGTTCCCGCTACGTGCTTGATATCCAGTGGGCTGATGATCTCCTGTTCAGTGACTTCAACTTCGTGAAGACTGAACTTACGGTGAAGTGGTGGTTCCCGCTGTTCCGCGATCGCTTGGCCATTGCCCTTACGAACCAGTACGGTGTGATTTTTGGTGACCAGTTGCAGTACCGCACGCTTTACACCATGGGTGGCGTGATGGGCTACGAAGGCATGATGCGTGGTTACAGCTCGGGCTCTATCGGTTACCGTCGCTTGGGCCGCAGCTACCAGTACACTGGTGCCGAACTGCAGCTTGGCCTTGTGCCGCAGACCTTCTACCTGTTGCCGTTCTTCTTTGATGCCGGTAACGTGTTCGGTGAACGCTACAACCCGCGTACCAAGGTGCCTGAACCCTCTAGGAACCCGCTCAACGAATGGGATCCGACCAGCCTCAAGAAGGATATCGGTTTCGGTTTCCGCGTGATTGTTCCGATGCTCGGTATTATCGGCTTCGACTTTGCCTGGCCTTTGGATGTGGGTGAAACCTATAGTGGCACCCAGCGTACCGAAGTGGGCGACATGCAATTCAACTTTGTTATCGGTCAGGGATTCTAGACCATATTGGCTTTCTTCAAAAATGGAACGGGTCGGTTAGACCCGTTCATTTTTTATATTAACAAATGATAAATCGCTTTTGGGAGTGAGATATGAAGAAGCTCTTTTGTTGCATGAGCCTGTGCGTGTTTTTTATGGCATGCGGAAGTTCCAGCTCGGGTAGTGATGATCCCAGCTCAAAGGATTCTCCTGATACATTAGACAGTCTTCGGAACGATGAAGATGTGACTGATTTGAATCCTGACGAGTATATCGAGAATTCGTCTTTCGACATAGAGCTAATCCAAGAAGAAGGCGGGAGTTTCGATGACGATTTTGAAGCGGTGCAGGTGGGCAAGTACCGTTGGATGACATCGAATGTTTCCAAGAACGAAGGTGTTACGACCAATATGTGCTATGGAGATAGTGCCTCCAATTGCAGCAAGTACGGTCGCCTGTTTAAATATTTATATGCTTACGAAGCTTGCCCCGGTTCTTACCATGTTCCCTCTAAGGATGATTGGTCGAACCTGATGGATTTGCGCGAAAAGTATCCTGAACTGGGACCCATGTTGAAACTTACTTATGGTGGAATATGTTCGGGTTATGGAGAAACGGAATGTTCTGAAATCGGAACGCACGCTTATTACCTGACCGCCGATAGTCTGGTGGCTAATTTCAAGAAAGGAAGTACGGGCGTTTCTTTTTCCAAGTTTGATATGAATAGCTATTATAGCCTGCGTTGCGTCGGTTACGTGGACATTGTGGCGGATCTCAAGGATTTGCCTGCTTGTAATGAAAGTAGTGCCCAATGGTTGGACCGCTTCTATGTGGTGAAGTATAAGAGTAATTACTATTGCACGGGAAGTCGCTGGGTCGATGATTTTACGGATGATTGCGACCGCTCTCAGAAAAACGTCTATGCAACCTTTAACGATTCTGTATTCGTTTGCAAAAACGGTAGCTGGAGACTTGCCACGATTCTTGATTCCAGGGATGAGTGCACCGCGGCTATTGACAGTAGCTTGATGATTTTTAACGGCGTGCGTTACGCATGTGAAGATAAATTCTGGAGAGAATTTAGCGATATCGAAAATAGCCTGGGATATTGTAACGGGAAACGATTCTTCGAATTGGATTCAATTCGCAAGGGTGATGTTTATAAGGTGTATGTTTGCGATACGGCTGGCTGGCGTGTTGCCAAGAACTACGACTATCTCGGTTATTGCGGTAAGGCTCAGTATCGAACAATCGATACCCTAATTATGGGGAAGGATTCTTCGGCCTATTTCTGCGATAGCACGGGCTGGCGCCTTGCCGTAAACACGGATTACTTGCGGGCTTGCAGGACTAAAATCTTTGGAGCTGTCGATACCTTGAGATTGGAAAGCGGACCAATCCTTTACACTTGTGATTCCACTGGCTGGCGTAAGGCCGTTATCGAAGATGTCTATGGAATATGCGATAGCGCGCTTACCTATAAAACGGTTGTGTTTAAGGGAATGAATTACGTTTGTCGCAACAAGTATTGGGATTCCTTCACTGCTCTTGAAGACAGCATTGGTGTATGCACTCCTCAAAGGCAAGGGGTAATCGATACGGTGACTGGCGGAAGCGACTACATTTGCGATCAGGCGAAATGGCGGTATACGAAAAAGGACGATTATCTCGGAACATGTACCGAAAAGCGTAAAGGCGAAATCCGTCACTATGATGGTTACGGCTACATTTGCAGGGATTCTGTCTGGAACCAACTTTCCAAGCTGGAATCGGAGCTTGGAATTTGCGAAACGAAAAAAGTGGGGAAGTTGATGACGACTTCTTCCGGTACCGATTACATCTGTACGGAAACCGGATGGAAATCCGCGAGTATGACTGAGGTCATGGGCGAGTGCGTTGCCAAGAACGAAAGCAAACTCGGTACCTATGGAGGAAAGAAATACTATTGCAATGGTGCGAAGTGGATTCTTGAGGGAAACCTTAAGGAATTAGGACAGTGCCTGCTTTCTCGGATGGGAACTTTAAAGAAGTTGGATGGGATTGCGTATGTCTGCGACAGCTCTGGATGGCGTTCGGCAAAATCCCGTGAAGAGGTGCTGGGCTCTTGTACGGTGAAGAATTTGGATTCCGTGAAGGTGAAAAATGACACAGCCTTTGTCTGCAAGAACGGCTTGTGGACGATGGTTAGCGTGTCGGAATACCTGGGGGCTTGTACCAGTAGCAATGAGGGCGAGGTTAAGGCCTATGCTAAAAAGAATTTCGTCTGCTCCGATACGCGTTCCTGGCGTGAATTGAATGAATTTGAAGCGAAAAACGGTGTGTGTGCTCCTTCCATTTACGGAAAGATCATACAGGTGAATAGTCGCTATTACTATTGCTATGCATCTAAGTGGAAAGAAGTGAGTACTGAGTTTGGAAAAATGGGAAGTTGCTCTCTGACTGATACATCTACCTATATACGGCCGGATTCGATTTATTACTGTAGCAAGGGTCATTGGAGCTATCTTTCCCCCGCCTACTATCTGGGAGAATGCAAGAGTGCCATACCGCAACAGAAACTTTATGGAAACACCATATATTATTGCGATACGACTGCTTCTGATAACTGGTTCAAGTTGACGGCAAAGGACAGCGTACAGGGGTATTGCAGGACATCGCTCCTAGGGATAAGCATGACTTACAAGGATTCTCTGTTTATCTGTTCGGGAAAATCGAATCCTAAGATGTGGACTCCGGCAACTGAAGAGGAATTCTTGACGGTTTGCGACGAAAATCGCGACGGGCAGACGTACTTTAACGGGTTCAACAGATCCAAGTGTGTCGACGGTAAGATTCAGTGCCTTGACCAGAAAACGATGACGGATTCCCGTGACGGTCAGGTGTACAAGTATGTAGAATTGAAGAGCGGCGAAGTATGGATGAGTGAAGACATGCGTTACAATGGCGTGGACTCTGCTTGGTGTTATGGAGAACTCAATACTTCATGCACGAGAGGAATGCATTATACTTACGCGTCGTCGAAACATGTATGCCCCGAAGGTTGGCATGTGCCGACTTTAGATGAGTTTATGTATCTCCATCAACTTATGAGGGATGCAAGCTCTGTATATGAAGATGGACTCTATAGTTTCGTTTATGGCTTGTCGATGCGCGCTAATGCATACGTGCGTGGCTATATGTGGAATGGCGTAGAACCAAGAACTGAACACGTGGAAAGTTTTTTAACGGCTTATTGGTATGCGGATGATTCGTCGGATTATTTCTCGTTTACGGATAGGCTAAATGATAGGCTTACGGCTGATCCGCTTACACCGGGTGGGTATATCCCTCAAAAATCGGGTTATAGAATCCTGGGCCTTTCGGTGCGTTGCAAAAAAGACTAGGGGGTAAGTGATGAATATTCTGGAAAAAGTCAATTTGCAGAAGCGTGTTTTTCTTAGTTGCATGGCCCTTTTGAGTGCGCTTCTTGTTTCCTGTAGTTCAACTTCTGATTCATCGTCTGATGATTTGGACGAGACCTCGTCGGATTCCAAGGCGTCTTCCAGTTCGCAGATTGCGGAGGGCTCTGTTACGCAAGCAGATGTCCTGGACGTGAACAACTACGACAATAGCGAAATTACCTCGGTGACGGATACCGCTTCTGGCTTGAATTATTCCGTTATAACGTTTGGTATATATACGTGGCTGGGCGAGAATGTCAATAAGGCTACGACCGATGTGAAAAATACTTGCTACGCTTATGACAAGAGTAAATGCCCCACGTATGGTAAACTCTATATGGAGAAAAATGCAGAAGAAAATGTATGCCCTCCTGGTTTCCGGTTGCCGTCTGTATACGAATGGAAATTGTTCCTGACTGAAAATAAAATCAAGGTGCTCGGTGGACAGTGTACCAAGAGGGATACCCTGGAATGCTTTGGGTTGGATTCTTCGGCAAGGTATCTGGCACGAAATGATTCGGCCATCATTATCGATGTGGATGGTTCGGTGAAAATTACGGAAGTGGCTCCCAAGGATTTTTACAGTATCCGTTGTGTCAAGAGCAAGTCCATTGTGTCGGACCTTATCGATCTTCCTGTGTGCGACAAGAAGGGCGATATCGGCAGATTGTTTGTTGGTGCTGAAAACCAGAGCTATGAATGCTACAAAGGAGAATGGACCGAGACGACTTCCAGATATTGCCTGACAGAAGAGAAGGGTACCTTGGTGGCAATCCACGATTCTTTGCTGTATGCCTGTATTGATGGAACTTGGGGCTTGGCTTCGATAAACGATATAAACGAAAAATGCAATTCGAAGAATTTTGAGAAGGAAGTTTTCTTGAATGGCGTTCGGTATGCCTGTTCTGATTCCGGGTGGATCGCCTTGAAATTCCCGGGCTCAGAATTAGGTTATTGTTCGGAGTCTACTTATGGCAAAACGGCCATGGCTATACAAGATAGCGTTTATTACCATTGTGATTCCACGGGTTGGCGTAACGCACGACTCGATGAAATTATGGGAACATGCGATTCTACGAGGTATGGTAAGAGTCGGTCGGTGAAAGATCAGAAATATGTATGCCGTTTCGATTCTTGGGTGCCGTTCTCGGCTATCGAGAAAGACTTCGGTGCGTGCTCTGCGGATCGCGCTGGTGAAGCTCATATTTATGAAAACAGTTTTTACGTATGCGATACATCTAAGTATGCCTGGCGCACCGATGACGCCCTGTTACATATAGGCAAGTGTGATAGCACCCGTTATTTCGATACGGTCGTGGTTGGGAAAGTAATCTATTTGTGCAATGACTATAATCGGTGGCAGCAGACTTATGAAAAAAATGGAAAGTATTTCCTGTGCACGTCAAAGATGCTGGGAGAAATCAAGAATATAGATGGCGAAGATTTCATTTGCAAAAAGAATAACAGTAATGAATATGTGTTCGACTATGCGACAAGCTTGGAGAAAAAGTTTGGCTATTGCACACTGTCGGCGACCTCGCAAGTCGTGAGTAACGACTCCGTGTATTACTGTTCTAGCGGAAGCTGGAAGTATTATGGAAAGTATGTTCCCAAGGATACCACGACTAAAATCGATACCGTAAAGAAAGATACGGTTCGTAAGTACCCGATAGAAGAAATTCCCAAGTGCAATTACTACACGAAAGATTCCATTTATTTCAATGGGCTAAATGAGTATATATGCGAAGTTTATAATGAAACTTATTACTGGCGTCTGTATTCGGAAGACTCCGTTCAGAAACAAAACGGCTATTGGGAAGAAACGGTTACCATAGGGAAACAGACTTGGTACCGCTATACAAGGAGCTTGGCTCGCTGGTACATTGCAGCGGAGGATTATGATCCAAGCATTTTTGCTTCTGGGCCGCCGGAAAAAACTTGCGCAGAAGGATTCCATTTGCCTTCGGCTGCAGATTGGCAAAAGCTTTTTGATTTGATGGATGCTAATGTTCCTGGAAACAATGCGGTGAAGTATTTTGCGAGCAGGAAGGATTTGCCTGAATTTTTTGGTAAGGAATTCCGCAAGGACCGTTACTATTGGACATCCGAAAAAATCGATGACAAATATGCCAGGTGCTTGGGCTTTTCAACTAACTCATATGCTATTGGAAAATGCGATAGACAGACTGATGCGTATATCGCCTGCGTTAGGGATGAAGACTAAAAGCTTTTTTGTGGCTTTTAATGCTTTTGGTTATGCGTCGGCCCTTTATAATTTGTAAATTGTAGTTATGATGTTTCGAAAACTGATAATCCTCCTTTCTCTGGTTTTTGCCGCGGTCTCGTTTGCTGAAGACGGACTGCGCATTGCGCATGTGGATTCCAAGCTGATTTTTGACGGTTACAAGGGCACCAAGAAGGCCCAGGAAGAGTACGACCGTCAGGTGGCTAAGTGGGAACAGCAGGGCAACTTGCTGCAGAAGGAACTCGCTGCCATCAAGGAAAAGTTGGACAAGCAGGTGTTGATGCTCAGCGACGAAAAGAAACGCGAACTGGAAGCCGAGTACAACAAAAAGGATATCGAACTCAAGAACTTTATCGACCGCGTGTATGGCCGTAAGGGTGAACTGATTTCTGAAAACGAAAAGGTGAGTGGCCCGATTATCCAGCTAATCCGCAAGGCCATTAACGAAATCGCCCTGCAGGAAGGCTACGACATGGTGGTCGATCGAGCAACGGGCGCCGTGGTGTTCTGGAAAAAAGAAAACGACCTTACGCAGAAGGTCCTTGATTATTTGAATAACCGATAGTTAGTAATTAACAGCGGATATATACAATGCCTGATGTGGAATGAGAAATTAGTCATTCCACATTTTTCATTTCTAATCACTAATTAGTAAGCGCCTTCGCCCTTGAACACGACCTTGAAGGTCTTGAGGATGAGCGAAACGTCGTCGCTCAATTTACCGTTGCGCTTGATGTAGTCGTTATCGAGGCGCATCTGGCCTTCGAAGCTGATGTTGCTGCGGCCGCTGACCTGCCAAATGCAGGTGAGACCTGGCGTTACGGACAAACGCATACGGTGCCAGGGCTCGTATTCCGCCACTTCGGACGGAATCGGCGGACGCGGACCGACGATAGACATGTCGCCCTTAATGATGTTGAAGAACTGCGGCAGTTCGTCGAGGCTGAACTTGCGGAGCACGTGGCCGAACGGATAGATACGCGGGTCGTTCTTCATCTTGAAGGTCTTGCCGCCTGTTTCGTTCTGGGCCATGAGTTCTTTTTTGCGTTCTTCGGCATCCACGTACATGCTGCGGAACTTGTACATGGTGAACAGCTTGCCGTTCTTGCCTACGCGGGTCTGCTTGAAGATGATAGGACCCTTGGGGTCGCTAATCTTGACCGCGGCGGCGCAGAAAAGAAGCAGGGGAGAGCAAAGTACAATCGCAATACTCGTGCAGGTCACGTCGACAATGCGCTTGACCATGTGACGGTAGCGAATGGTATGCGGGTGCTCCCAGATATGGTCCAGGTTCAGGCGCGTCAGCGAGAAGAATCTGCCGTTCGCGCTGTTGAAGTCCTTGATTCTGTCTTCGAGTTCCAGGTTCTCTTTTTCTTGGAGTCCCGTATAAATGTAGGCTTCAAAGATCGGCTTCTTGGGGTTGATGCGGAGCGTCTGGATAAGGCCCGCATCGTTCAGCTTGTGCAAGATCTCTTTGCGGATCGATTCCAGAACCGAAAGGTCTGAATTCAACAAGATGATGCCGAGGCCGCTACCATCGGAAAGGTAGCCCAGCACGTCGATAAAGCGCAAGTGAGAAAACATGGTCAAAATGCTGATTCGCCAGGTGTTTTCGACGGTCTTGTTCGGGCTACCCCAACCAAAGAAGTCGTACTGGTGCGAATACATCTTGATATACAGGAACGGCTTGCGGGTGCGGTTTGCCCTCATGAATTCTTCGTTCAAACGTGTTCTGAAGAGTTTTGCCGGATAGACAATGTTCTTTAGCTTTTGCTCGTCGAGAATTGAGCCGATTGCCGGATTGACCGATTCCTGTTCCATGTCGGCAAATATAGCAAGTAGACCGTTGAAAGTAGGAAGATTTTACTAAATTTACTCCCGAAAATTTAAAATGGAGACGCCTTATGCTGCGTATTGGACTTATTGGTACTGGAACCGTCGGTGGCGGTGTTATTCAGATTCTGGAACAGAAGATTGCTGAATACAAGGAAAAGCTCGGTGTTGAACTCGAACTGGCTTGCATCTGCGCAAAGTCTGAAGAAGAAGTTGCCCCGTACAAGGCAAAGGGCTACAAGGTTTCGACTAATGCCGACGAAATGATTGCCGGTAACGATATCGACGTGCTCGTGGAACTTGCCGGTGGCTACAACATGCCGCGCAAGTGGATTCTCGCTGCTCTCGAAAGCGGCAAGCATGTGGTGACTGCCAACAAGGCTCTCCTCGCCAAGTACGGCCACGAAATTTTCCCGCTTGCAGCCAAGAACGGTCTGCATGTGCTGTTCGAAGCTGCCGTGGGCGGTGGCATTCCTATCATCCGTAGCCTGCAGGAAGGCTTGCTCGGCTCTACGGTGGAACACCTGAGCTGCATTATTAACGGTACTTGTAACTACATCCTCAGCCGCATGGCCGACGAAGGCCTGGACTTCGACGTGGTTCTGAAGGATGCCCAGAAGCTCGGCTTTGCCGAAGCTGACCCGACCTTCGATATCGAAGGTATCGACTCCGCTCACAAGACAGCCTTGCTCGCTAGCCTCTGCAGCGGCCACCGTGTGGACTTCGAAAAGATTCACGTGACGGGTATTTCCAAGATTACCGCCCAGGATATCGCATTCGCCAAGGAACTTGGCTGCTGCGTGAAGCTCCTCGGCATCTATCACCGTGACGGTGACCGCGTGGACGCCCGTGTCCATCCGTGCTTCGTTTCTAACGAAAACCTACTTTCCAACGTGAACGGCGTGATCAATGCCGTGTACCTCAAGTGCGACAACCTGGGCGAAACGGTTCAGACTGGCGCTGGCGCCGGCCGCTTGCCGACCGCCTCTGCCGTGGTGGCGGACCTTGTTTCCTTGGCTCGTTCCGTGGACCAGGGTAAGCGCAAGGCTCTCCCGATGGGCTGGTTCAACGTCGACAACTCTGCAACGCTCGTTCCGATTTCGGAAACCTCTGCCCGCTATTACCTGCGCTTCACTTCTCGTGACGCTTGCGGTGTGCTTGCCAAGATTACCAGCATCCTGGCCGAAAACAAGATTTCCATCGAAACCATTATCCAGAAGAACGTGAAGGATCCGGGTAAGGTTTCTATCGTGGTTATCACCGAAAAGACTCAGGATTGCAAGACCTCGAAGGCTGTGGACGCCATCGACGCCCTGCCCGAAATTGTCGAAAAGAGCCAGGTGATTCGTTTCCTCGCCTAAAAAACGGGGAAAAACGAAAAATCTGAGATTCTGTAATTTGGTAATTTAGGGCTGTTATGATTCGCGCCGCTACATTGGAACGCGTTCTCGTTGTCCTTTCGGACTTCGTGGCGTTGTCTATTTGTTTTGTACTCGCCTTCTGGGTGCAGTTCCACAGTGGCTGGATTGCCGACAAGTTCGACCCGAGCAAGACTTTTGCTGAATATTGGCACATGGGCCTCGTGCTGAATGTGGGCTGGCTTGTGCTGTTCACTTGTGCGGGTCTTTACCGTTCGTGGCTGTTGATGTCGCGTACGCACCAGATTTTGCGCGTGTTGCGTGCCGTGCTGATTGGCATTGTGCTTGTGATTGCGGTGCTGTTCGGTGCTGAATTTATCGGTAAGGTCATGGTGAACGAACCGCTCAATAGCGGTTACCTGTACGGTTCTAGATTCCCGTGGATCTTTATCTATGGCGGCTTTGCGCTGTTCCTGGTGATTCTCTTCAGAATGCTCATTTACCGCTGCCTGCGCAGGCTCTTGAGCCTTGGTTTTGGCGCGAACAACATTCTGGTGCTGGGTGCTACCGAAGCGGGCAAGAAGATTGCCGAAGCGCTTGCAAAGACTCCGGAACGCGGCCAGCGCGTGGTGGGCTTTGTCGATGAACGCTTCCAGGTCATGGAACATGAGTTTGCGAACGTGCCGGTGCTCGGCAAGTACGCAGACCTTGCTGCCCTCATTAAAAAGTACAAGGTGACTGGTATCATCATTGCGCACGAAAGTTCTTCGCCGCAAGAAATTATGCGCGTGCTTGTGTGGGTGTGCGACCAGCCTGTTCACATTTATCTGGTGCCTGAACTTTATAGCGTAATTAACGGCCAGTTCAAGGCGAACTTGGTTTACGGCTTTGAATTGCAGGAGCTGTTTGCGTTTACCATGCCTTTGTGGCAGGTGCGCGTGAAGCGTGTGATTGACATTCTGTTTGGCGCCTTCCTCGGAATAATTTCTTTCCCGGTTTGTGTGCTGGCTGCTATTGCAATCAAGCTCGAAGATCATGGCCCGGTGTTCTATTCTCAGGAACGCATTGGCCTTTATGGCAAGCCGTTTACGGTGTTCAAGTTCCGCACTATGCGTACCGATGCTGAAAAGTTCGGTGCCCAGTGGGCCACCAAGGACGACCCCCGCATTACCAAGGTGGGCAAGTTCTTGCGCAAGACTCGTATCGATGAACTTCCGCAGATTTTATGCGTGCTTAAAGGCGACATGAGCATGGTCGGCCCGCGCCCGGAACGTGCCGTGTTTATTGCCAAGCTTCGTGAAGAAATTCCGTTCTATATTAGCCGCCTGAAAATGAAACCGGGTCTGACCGGTTGGGCTCAGGTGTGCCACCATTACGATACCAGCACCGAAGACGTGAAAATCAAGTTGCAGTATGACATGTATTACTTCGAAAACATGAGCCTGCTTCTCGACTTCCAGATTTTGGTGCGCACAGTTTATGTTGTTCTAACCGGTAAGGGAGCGCAATAATGTACGGCGACAATTCAACACCAGTTTTTCCTGTAGAAGACGCTCTGACTATGATCCGTCTAGCTTTGGCCGAAGACGTTCGCACGGGTGATGTGACGAGCGAATGGACGATTCCTGCTGACCAAAAGCAGCATGCCCGCTTGATTGCAAAAGAAGATGGCGTACTTGCAGGCCTCCCGGTGATTGAACTTGTGTTCCGGGAACTCAAGGCAAACGTGAAGGTGACTCTCCACAAGAAAGACGGCGATGTGGTGAAGAAGGGTGACCTGATTGCCGAAATGGACGGCACGACGCACGAACTCTTGACTGGTGAACGCACGCTTTTGAATTTTATCCAGCAACTTTCCGGTGTGGCAACGGTTGCCCATACCTTCCAGGAAGCTTTGAAGGCTGGCAAAACTAAAGTTCTCGATACCCGTAAGACGGTTCCCGGTTTCCGCACTTTGCAGAAGTATGCCGTTCGCGTGGGTGGCGGATCCAACCACCGTATGGGTCTCTTTGACATGGTGCTCGTGAAGGATAACCACATTGCTGCAGCGGGTGGCGTGCTCCAGGCTCTCGAAGTCGTGAAGAAGAACAACAAGCAGAACTTGATGGTCGAAATGGAAGTTGAAAATTTTGACCAGCTGCGCGCACTCCTGAACAAGGGTGTAGACGTCATCATGCTCGACAACATGAGCAACGAAATGATGGCCGAAGCCTTGAAGATTATCAAGGAAAGCGGCGACAAGGTGCTGGTCGAAGGTTCCGGCAATATGACGCTCGAACGTGCCAAGGAAATCGCGACCCTCGGTCTCGACTATATTTCGGTCGGCGCTCTTACACATAGTGTAAAGGCTCTCGACATTTCGATGAGAATCTAATAGTAAAATACGGCCTAAAAAGGGTGTTTTGGCTCCCTTTAGACGGCTGAAAAATACATCTTTCTTAAATGGGTACAAAAATCTTTACAGTACCCATTGCTTTTTTTATATTTGGGCGCGAAAATTGAACTTTCGCGGCTTTAGGTGCTGGCGAAAATAAGGAGAAAAGAATGAGCAAGGATTTAAAAGAAAAGGCTCTCGAATACCACGCCATGGGCAAGCCCGGCAAAATCGAAATCGTGCCGACCAAGCCGCATAGCACGCAGACCGACTTGGGTCTTGCCTACACTCCGGGTGTAGCTGCTCCTTGCTTGGAAATTGAAAAGGATAACAACCTCGCTTACGAATACACCGGTAAGGGTAACCTCGTTGCAGTGATCAGTAACGGTACGGCTGTGCTTGGCCTTGGCGATATTGGCGCCCTCGCTGGTAAGCCGGTGATGGAAGGTAAGGCTCTCCTCTTCAAGATTTACGCTGGTATCGATGTGTTCGACATCGAAATCAACGAAAAAGATCCGAAGAAGTTTATCGAAATCGTGAAGGGTATCGCCCCGACGTTCGGCGGTATCAACCTTGAAGATATCAAGGCTCCGGAATGCTTCGAAATTGAAGACACCTTGAAGGCTGAACTCGACATCCCCGTGATGCACGATGACCAGCACGGTACGGCTATCATTTCTTCTGCAGGCCTCTTGAACGCAATTGAAGTGGCTGGCAAGAGCATTCGCAACGTGAAGATGGTGGTGAACGGTGCGGGTGCAGCCGCTTGCGCCTGCACGCGACTCTACTTGTCGCTCGGTCTCAAGAAAGAAAACTTGGTGATGTGCGACAGTAAGGGTGTCATTCGCAAGGACCGCAAGGGCCTTACCGAAGCGAAGGCTTTCTTTGCGACCGACCGCACCGATATCGAAACGCTCGAAGACGCCATGAAGGGCGCAGATGTGTTCGTCGGCCTCTCCAAGGCTAACGTCCTGACTCGCGAAATGGTCCGCAGCATGGCCGACCAGCCGATCGTTTTCGCTCTCGCCAACCCGAACCCCGAAATCAGCTACGAAGAAGCCATGGCAAGTCGTGGCGACCTGATTTTTGCAACGGGCCGCAGCGACTATCCGAACCAGGTGAACAACGTTATCGGTTTCCCGTACATTTTCCGCGGAGCCCTCGACGTTCGCGCTACCTGCATCAACGAACACATGAAACACGCCGCCGTGCGCGCCATTGCTGCTCTTGCCCACAAGCCGGTTCCGGATGTGGTGAACATTGCTTACAACTCCCAGCGCTTTACCTTCGGTAAGGAATACTTGATTCCGAAGCCGCTGGATCCGCGCCTGTTGACCGATGTGTCGATCGCTGTGGCCAAGGCCGCTATCGAAAGTGGCGTGGCTCGCAAGCCCATTACCGATTGGGACGCCTACTACGATCGCCTGCGCGACATGATGGGCTACGATAACAAGCTTATCCGTCAGTTTAGTGATACGGCTCGCAGCAACCCGAAGCGCGTGGTGTTTGCCGAAAGCAACCTCAACATGCTCAAGGCCGCCGTGCAGGCCAAGACCGAAGGCGTTGCCCACCCGATTCTTTTGGGCAACCCCGAACGCATCCAGATTATCGCTCAGCGCGAGCAGCTCGACCTTACGGGCATCAAGATCGTGAACCCGCGTTCTCCGGAAGAATTCGAACGCCGCCGCAAGTATGCTGAAATCTACGCCGAAGAAAACGGTCGTAACGGTGTGACGCTCGACGAAGCCCGCGACGACATGTTTGAACCGAACCACTTCGGTATGATGATGGTGAAGGTTGGCGATGCTGACGCCCTCATTTCCGGTGGTTACTCCAAGTATTCCGAAACGATTGAACTAGCCAAGGAAATCATCGGTATCCGCGAAGAATACAAGCACTTCGGCGCTATGCACATTTTGAGCACTCGCAAGGGTACGTTCTTCCTGGCCGATACGCTGGTGAACCGCGACCCCGATGCAGAAACGCTCGTGGATATCGTGAAACTCACTCACGACGCTGTACGCTTCTTTGCTCACGAACCGGTGATGGCTATGCTCAGCTACGCAAACTTCGGTTCTGACAAGGGTGCTCCGCGCGGAACGTCCAACACCGCCCGCGAAGCCGTGCGCTTGATTCACGAACAGTATCCGGATTACGTGATCGACGGCGAAATGCAGGTGAACGTGGCGCTCGATAAGGACCTGCGCGACACCAAGTACCCCTTCAACAAGATCAAGGGCCAGACGGTCAATACGCTTATCTTCCCGTGCCTCTCTTCTGCAAATACCACTTGCAAGATGCTCTTGGAAATGGGCGTGGGCGAATCTATCGGTCCTGTGCAGATGGGCTTGAACAAGCCGGTTCACTTTACCGACTCCGACGCCTCTGTGCACGATATCTTCAACCTGACGGTTGCCGCCGTGATCGACGCTATCGTTCAGGAAAAGAAGGATGAAGAAAAGAACCGCAAAAAGTTCGACAAAATGTGGTAGAATAAATCTACTTCTTTTTACTCTTTTTAGCCTTCGTTTTTGCGGAGGCTTTTTTCTTTGTAGTAGATTTTTGGGAAGTCTTTTCCTTGGCGTTTTTCGGCTGCTCGGCGGCAGGCTCGGGTTCCGCCGTTTCTTCAGAAGAAATCAACTTGCTGGTGGACAACTGCATTCGCACAAACCCCGCCTCGGGTTATGTTGACGATCAAAAGAATGCCGTTGGAATTGGAGGCGTGTCGGTGGGCGGCAAGAACACCCGCGTCATTATTTACGATAACTTTTCCAATGTGGTAACATCGTTCAACCAAACATTCACCAAGGAAGAAAAGGAAATGGATTCCCGCGGTAATGAAAATGACCATTCCAAGCTAGGGTTCCTCTATTGGAACGAGCGAAGCTCCGAAGGTCGCAAGGTGGGTGACGGCGTGTACATCTGGAGAATCGACTTCAAGTTTAACGACGGCCACAAGGAATATCGACTGCTCAAGACCGGCGTGAAACGCCACAAGTAAAATTTTCTATTATTAAGGAAAGCTTTACTTGTAAAGCTTTGGAGGTTGGCATGAAAAAAATAATTGGATTCCTGTCCGTCACGGCGTCTTTATGGCTGCTTGCTTGTGGCGATGATTCTTCGGCAGGCCCTAGCAATCTTACGTATATCGATGAAAACGGTCAACAAAAGGTCATTGAAGTTTCTACAGGCAGTTTCAAGGATCCTCGAGACGGCAAAAGCTACAGTACGGTTACCGTAGGCGATCAGACATGGATGTCTGAAAACCTGGCCTATGTTATCGAGTATCCTCGTCAGCAGCCGCCTCCCGAAGGTTCTGACCCGTTATTTTTACAGCTTTATGCCTTAAACCTTGCTGCAAGTGCTACTATAGAGCACAATCCTCTTGATGATGAAAAATATTCTTGGGCAGAAGCGCAAATCGCTTGTCCTGAAGGATGGCATTTGCCTTTACCGAAGGAATGGTTTGCCCTTTTTACTACCATCGAAAATGTATACGGAGATTCCGCTGCTTGGGCCTTGAAGTCTAGGGGTGGCTGGAACAACGACACGCTTGATGGACAAATTGTGAGCGGTAACGGCGGCGATATTTTGGGCTTCAATGCGAAACCTACTGGAATAACTAGGGACGGCATCGTCCGTTATGAGGGGGAGATGACCGGTTTTTGGACTCAGTCGCCTAAAGACGGTGATGGATATGCCCTGTATTACCGGTTTGAAACAGGTACAAGTTGGTATTCTAATGAGATTTATTCCTTATCGGATTTGCATGTTCGTTGCGTAAGTGATAAGAATACGCTATTTGAATCTTTAAATAAGTGCACGAAAGAAAATGACGGCGAAATGGCCGAAGTCGATTCAAACTATTACGTTTGCAGGAACTTGCTTTGGTCTAATCCGACCATGGAAGAAAAGCTGCTCTTTGTTTTTGGCGAATGCGATTCGACCAAGGCAAATCAACGCTTTATGTTGCAGGATACGAGTTTCATATGCAACGAGTGGCGCGGGACAACGATTGTTGGTGCAACTTCGACTCAGGCAGGAACGCTTGCCGAGGCGACTGCATACAGTTGGAGATATACGCCGAAAGATTCTGTTTTGGCGGACTGCTCTGCTAGGGGCGATACCCTGTGCACATACAGAGATTCCACATTCCATTTGAGCGGCAGTTACTGGTCTGCCGATGAGTAGACATACGAAATGTAATTGAATTTATTACTGATTTTATATTGTGCAGTTGGAAGGTCGAAATGGCGTTGTTACGCAAAAGATGATTGTGCAATAGTGATGCAACGCATATTGTCAAAGATTCTGCTTGATTTTTTGAGCCGCTGAAATTATTTTTGGGCTAATCAATATAGGGGATTACCATGAAAGAAATTGTAAACTTTTGTAAACAAAAACAAGCGGCAGTCCTTCCTTTTTTATGTGCTGCTAGCATAGGACTCTTCGGCTGCGGAAGCGATTCCAGCAGCAGCGGCCCCGATGTGCCGAGCGATGTATGCTCCGTTACCAAATCGGGAAATTCCGTTACCGTGAAAATGGCGGCCAATGGAACGGTTACTACTACAGTTTATGTGTTTGGCGCAGACGGAAATATGGTCTCGCAATCCACAATTACCGACTATTCCCAAATGGGGGATGATGCCACCGCCAAAGCCGTTTGTGAAGCCTCGGGAGCGGTAGAGGGATTCAGTGCCACTTACGAAGATGGGAAGTGTACCGTTTCTCAGACTGTTGGCCTTGTCGGTACCTTGGATGAAATATACAATACCCAAAATGCAGTTTGCGATGCAACAAACGAATCTGCAAAGCCTGCAAGCAGTGGCTCTAGCGAAAGCTCTTCTAAATCCGTGAAAAGTCTAATGGAACTTTTCCAGTCCAGTTGCGCCGAATCCAATTCTGGCGAAATGGTCAAAGTGACTGGAGAAGAATCAGATTATATTTGCGCCACGATTGATTTGGGGGTGGGAATGGTGACGTACTCTTGGGCTCCCGCCGTTAGCAAAATAGAGGACATGGACGAATGTTCGCAAAGCTGGGCCATCGCAAATCCCCAAAAGACCTATGCCTATGACAAGTCCAAAAAACAGATTTATACGTGCTCCATGGATCCTGAATCCTTGACTTGGCAATGGTCCGCTTTGGGCGCTGCGCTTGATCTCGGCGATGATGACGAAGAAGAGGGTGATGAAGACGAAGTTCTCGGTTCTTCCGGCTCTACTGGGACTGACCCTTCGGAAACCTCCACGCCAGAGTCTTCTAGCAGCTCCGGACCAAGGGAAAAGGTTGTGACCTTCGAAGACGGTATCATGTACACATCCACCTACGGGGATCGCGTACGCACCTTCTTCAACACGGTTGACGAATATACCTTCTTTGACGACAACAAGGAAACGAAGGATAGTTCGGGCTGGTGGTTCAGTTTTGATGATAGTGCTGATAGAGGATATTCCACCGTATACACGGGATCCGAGATGGGCGCGTACACGGCAGAAATCGACCTCGTATACGATTGGGAATATAATGGGAAATATATGGAAGCTGTTCCGTATCCCTATGCCGCCATCGGTTTCAACATGTCCCCGTCGGGAACTTCTGTAAATATGTCCGATTGGGATGGCATGTGTGTCACCTATTCAGCAACAAAGAAGGTTGCTTTTACCTTGAAGAGTTTTGGTGACGGAAAAAGTTCCTGGTATGCGACTTTGCCGAGCGGTACAGTCAAAACGGTGGATCTTGCTTTTAACACGACAACCTTCCATCAACCCAGTTGGGCCATCGAACAAGATCTCGATTACCCGACTTTCAAAGGTGCTTTGGCAAGCGTCCTAGCCATCCACTTCAAGTATTCCAATGACGAGGCTGGCGTTTCTTGTCCGGTTTCGTTGGAAGGGAACTGCGTTACTACGTCCGTCAATAGCATCAAAATTCACAAGATCGGCAAGTACGGCGCCTGCTCGAACTAGGCCTGATAAGCTTCCGCACGCCCCGGCCCAGCCGGGTTTTTTTATTGTCTTCTTCTTTGCTCAAATGAGCAATTTTTGTCAGAGAAAATTACTATATTTGGGCGGCTATGGATTATGGTGTTTATGGAAGTACCTGGTGGAGTAAAAAGTGGCTGGACCACTTGCTTGCGGGTGCATCCGGACGGGATATTGATTACGCCTTTAAATATGTGACGCGGGGACAGGTGCAGCCGTTTACGGTGGCCGATAACCGCGTGATGGCGTCGGTCAAGGGGCCCAACGGTGGACTCCATAATGTGTACTTGGTTTTCCCGAAGTTCGACAAGGAACGGGCCGATGTCTTTGTGGGCCTTTTAAAGCAACAGCCTGTGGAACTTGCGGCTCTTGCGAATGGTGCCATAAGCCCATCCATTGAACTGATTGTCGGAAAGAGCGGGCTGGAACTTTTTGAATCCCCAGACCGCGTGAACATGAATTGCGATTGCAAGGATCCGCTGCCGTGCCGTTACGTGATTTCGGTGTTCCTGAAGCTTGCCGAGATGATGTCTGCCGACCCGTTTATACTTTTCAAAATTCACGGATTGGACATTGCTTACCTGAAGGATTACAAGCCTGAGCCTGTTGAATCGGATGTGCCGAGTGAGCCTACACTGGTGCGGATTTTGCCGGTGAACAACCGGGTGGCCTCGCCGCGTATTCCGATGTTCAAGTTCGGGGAATGGCGGGACTATTCCCATATTCTGCCGGCAATGCTTGCGAACTTCCCGGAGTTTTGCCCGGCGGGGAATTTCAAGAAAAGCTTTGTAGACGAACTGGAACGTTGCCGCGCCTTTTATAACCACTTTGAAAAGTTTGAAGAGTTTGCCCAGGATTTTGGTATTTACCATGCGCATACCTTCTTGATGGAAAAGGAACGCCTGCAGATTGTGCATGGGCGAGGGTGGCAGTGGACGTTTAACCAGCTCGAAGACGAACGTGAAGTGGCGACGGGCCTGTCTGTCGAAAACGTGATGGGGGCTCTTTGCCGCCTGAATCAGGATTGCGTATGGCATAACCACGTGACGGTGCGCTTTGTGCATCAGCTTTTGCAGGTGGCGTATTACCTGGTGCGTTGCGGTGCGATTTACCCGCAGGTGTTCTGGTTGAATAACGTGACGGCGCAAATGCGCTGGTTGCCCGCAGAAATGTTGCCCGATGTGTTGGCTGTGGTGTCGGAACTTGAAAAGTCGGTACCCGATGACTTTGCCTTTACGATGCGGGATCAGGTTCGCGAGGACTTGGACAGCGCTGCCGAACATATTTTATCGGTGTTTATCGGTAAATTGTTGCGTTTTGCCCGCACGGCTCAAAGTTACAAGAAGGGCCCTCACGAAAACCTACTCGGATTTTTCTTTGATTGCAAGTCGGGGCGTCTTGCTGCCAATGGCCTGAAGATTCCTTCAAAGATTCAGGCTTGGTTCTCGGTCTACAATTCGCTGGAATTCAACCATAAGATTATTTTCCACTGCTCGGAGCTGGGCAAGGAAATTGCGCTGAATGTCCTGGTGGAATCTTCGGCGGGGCGCGAAACGCTGGCAGAGCTTTTTGAAAATAGCGACCCGAGGCTTCTGTCGCTGATGAATGTGCTCAATTGCGTTGCGGAAACCTTTAAGCCCCTGAAGGCGTATCTGGAATGCCGCGCCGTGGAGCCGTTGGTGATGCATGGCGCGGAACTCAAGGAATTCGTGACCTACTCGGTCAAAAAATTCGAAGTGTTCGGTATCGTGACGGAGATGCCTCGCTCCTTAAAGGAAATGGCGCGGCCCAAGACGCAGATGAAACTGAAGGGCAGCCTCGGTATCGGTGCGTTCACTGCGGGCGACTTGCTGGATTTCGATTGGGAAGTGGCTCTCGGTGACGAGAATGTTTCGGCTGAAGAATTCTTGCGGCTTGCGAAGGATGCGGGCGGTCTCTTGAAGTATAAGGACCGCTACATCGAATACACGTCAGATGACTTGGCGCTTTTGCAGCAGCGCTTGGACGAACACGAAAAGAAGAATGCATTGGGTGCGGTTGCTGGGGCTGATTCTGCAGAGAATGCTGAAGGTGACTCGGAAACTGGCGAAGGTGATTCCGAAGCCGAAAACTTTATCCCTTCGACGGCGAAACTGATTCAGGCATGCCTTACGGGTAAATGCGACGACATTCCTGTGAATATGACCGATGGCTTGAAGCAACAGTTTGATTCTTGGCGCGGCGAAACCGAAATCGCCTTGCCGCAGAACTTGAATGCGACACTCCGCCCTTATCAGGAACGCGGCTATTCCTGGATGTACAAGAACCTGGAAATGGGTTTTGGCTGCATTCTGGCCGATGACATGGGCCTCGGTAAAACGCTTCAGGTAATCGCCTTCTTGCTGAAGATGAAGCAGGACGGCCGACTGAATGAGGGACGCGCACTCGTTGTGGTGCCGGCCGGCCTTTTGTGCAACTGGCAGATGGAAGTCAAGAAGTTTGCGCCGGAATTGACCGTGTTTACTTATCACGGGGCTTCGAGAAAACTGGACAAGTTCAATGCGGACTTGTTGATTACGACTTATTCGACTTGCCGATTGGATTTCAAGAAGCTTGAAAAGCTGAACTGGCAGGTAGTGGTCATTGACGAAGCCCAGAACATCAAGAATGCCGACAGCGAACAGAGCCGTAAAATTCGTGCCTTTAGGGCGCCCATGAAGATTGCCATGAGTGGCACTCCGGTGGAAAACCGCCTCATGGAATTCTGGACGATTATGGATTTCTGCAACCGCGGCTTTTTACCCTCGGCAAATGAATTCCGCGACAAGTACGAGACGCCTATCCAGAAAAATGCGAACCAGGCCGTTGCAGACCGCTTCAAGAAAATTACCGGCCCCTTCATGTTACGTCGCATGAAGACGGACAAGAGCATTATCAGCGACTTGCCCGATAAAATTCAGCAGAATGAATATGCAGCTCTCACGCGCTCCCAGGCGGCGTTGTACAAGCGTACGCTCGACGAGTTCATGAAGGAATTGCAGATGCTTGAAGAGGGCGCTTCTATCGACATTAGCGAAGATATGCTGGCTGAAGTTGCAAATTCTTCTGGCGCGTCGAATGCGGCTGGCGATTCCCATAGCCTCTTCAAGCGTAAGGGCTTGATTCTCCAGATGATTCTGGCACTGAAGCAAATTTGCAACCACCCGCGTACTTACCTAAAGGCGGGGGAGGCGAAGGTTGAAGATTCTGGGAAGCTTTCCATGCTTCTGGATTTGCTGCGTTCGATTCAGGACCAGGGTGAAAAGGCGATTATCTTTACCCAGTTCCGCGAAATGGGCGAACTCTTGAAGGAAACTCTGGATCGTGAACTAGGCATTGCGGCGGACTTCTATCACGGCGGCTGTACGCAGAACCAGCGCAACGAAATGGTGCGCAAGTTCCAGGAAGACCCTGAAACAAAAGTGCTGATTCTTTCGCTGAAGGCGGCGGGAACGGGCCTTAACTTGACTGCCGCTTCCCAGGTGATTCATTACGACCTTTGGTGGAACCCGGCGATTGAGGCGCAGGCCACTGACCGTGCCTTCCGTATCGGGCAGACGAAGAATGTTCAGGTGCACCGCTTTATTACCAAGGGAACCTTCGAAGAAAAAATCGATGCCTTGCTGGAAGCCAAGAAGGCTGTGGCCCAGATGACGGTGAATGCCGGCGAAACCTGGCTTGCCGACATGGACGACAAGCAACTCGGCGAAATCTTCGCCCTCGATTCGGCCTCGGCAATTTAAGGAAGAATGAGCGCGTTGGGTACGTACTCGGTTGATTAAGCGCGAACGGTAAAAAAGTGAGCCGAAAGCGACTTGTCTTAACAAGTCGTGTCGGCGAGAGTGAGCGCTAAGGGTACGTACTGAGTTAATTGGGCGCGAACGGTATAATATCAAAAAAAGACTCGGTCACTGACCGAGTCTTTCTGCTTTGTCAAGCATCCCGGCGAGACACTCCAACCTGCCGGGACTCCACACGAAATTTATTTCAGAATCACCTTCTGCATGTAGCGCTGGCTGCCCTGCTTAACCATGAGCATTGCCGGGCCGCGGTAGTCGCTGGAGAGTTCTACGCGGTTCATGCCCTTGCTGGCGGTGAAGTCCTGCTGAGCAATCACCTGACCGAGGCTGTTCATGAGCATTGCCTTGGCCGGAGCGGCCTTTGCGGCGGTGAAGCTTGCGCTCACCATGCCCGGCTGCACACTCACGAACATCTTAGCTGCTGCGACGGTTGCAGGCTTGATGGCGGCGCTGCCGCCGAGGGCGACGATCTTGCCACTTGCGGTGCCTTCGAGCTGCGGTTTCTTGTCAAAGTCGTCGATGACTTCGATTGTGCCGTCGGCCTTGATACCTGCGATATAGTCAATAGTGATTGTACCGGAAACCTGGGTACCGTAGAGGTTCAGGCCGATGGCGTCTGTTCCCTTCAGGTTTGTGGGCTCTTTGCGGAAATCATCCCACATAATCTTGTAGGTCTGGAAGGTTGTCGCACTGAGATCCTTGTCGGCCTGTTCCAGCACGTTAGCGTCGAACCAATCCCATTTGCCGCCGGTCATAATAAAGAGATCCATGGATGTCCAGCCGTATTCACCGCAGCCATCGCTTGCACCGGTGCAACCGCCTGCAGTAGCGACAGAGCCCTTCATGCGAATTTCAAGGCCGGTGTACTTGGAAAGATCGCAGTTAGATGTTGTGAGGTTGATGCGGAGAGTGCCGGTTTCGCTAGAGTCGGATGTTGCAGTCGTGTAAGTGACTTCGACTGCCTTGCCGCCTTCGGGAAGGTCCGGATTCTGGTTGACGAGGGAATCGATGGAGCCGCCCGGGAGTGCGGCTTGACCGTAAGCTTCGCGCATGGCGTTGAGAGTTTCGACGTCGGTAATGTCGCCCACGTTGCCACCGAACTTGCTCACCTGGCGGCGAATGATGGTGAAGTTGCCATCGCCTTCGTCACCGGTATCCCACACGCAGGGAACGAGACCGTTCTTCTTTGCTGCGGCGACCGTGTAGCCGTACCAAGCGGCACGAGCCTTCAGGTGAGCCTTCAGATTGTCACCGGTGAGGGAGAAACGTTTGACGGCACCCATTTCACCGATCACGACAGGAATGCCCTTGTCGTAGAAACGGCTCTTGAGACCGCTGAATAGCTGGTCAATGGAACTCTTGGAACCGAGGGCAGAACCGGAGCAGGTGTGTGCAGCGTCGTTGCCCGGAGTCTGGTCTTCCCAGTAGTAGAACATCTTGCCCCAGTCTTCGTCACCGCCGGTCATCAAGGAGAACTGATACGGGTAGAAATGGACTTCGGCCATGGTGTAGCCTTCACCTGCCGGGTCGGTCGGGTACATGGAGGCGAGGAGCGGAGACTTGTCGATTTCGGTACGCGGAGACTGCACGACCACAATACGGGTGGCGTTGTTGCCGCCGGTAGAACGCACAGCCTTGAGGCATGCTTCGTGGAACTGCTTGAGAACCTGCATACGGGCTTCGTCGAATGCCCACTGGCCGTTATCGGAGCCGCCGTTCCACGGGTCGTTTACGCCCGGTTCGTTGGCGGAGGCAAAAATAAGGTGTTCGTCGTATTCGGCGAACTTGGTGGCAATCTGCTTCCAGTAGCTTTCCTGCTTGGCAGCGACTGTTGCAGCGGAGCTATTCACGAGGCCGGTCTTATCGTAGCCTTCGCCATCAAAAACGTGGTCTTCGAGCCAACCACCATCCCAGTGGCTGTTCAAAATGGCATACATGCCGTTGTTAATCACGAGGTCGACGACCGTCTTTACGGAATCGAGCCAGCCGGCGTTAATGGTGCCGTTAGAAGCGTGGCTGTCCCATGCGCAAGGAATGCGCACGGTGTTGAAACCGGCGTCCTTGATTGCCTTCACGTAGGCGGCATCCGGGAAAGGGTTGCCCCAAAGGGTCGGATTTTCGGGAACTTCCATCGTGTTACCGATGTTGTAGCCGAGACCCATGTCGGGGTAGATTTCGGTTGCCTTGGGGAGGGCAAATGCTGCAGTGCTTGCAAGCAGCGTCATGCCGCAGGCGATTCCGAAGATTCCGTAAAGTTTCATTTTATGCTCCTTTTGGGGTTGCCCCCGTTATTTAAGCCTTAGATAACCAAACATCTTAGTCTTTGTATTGAAATTAAATTCTGCGGGTGTTGATGTAAATAAAATAGTGTTGGCGTTGAAAAATTGCGGTGCTGAATCCTCAACAAATGTAAACTGGCAGTTACAATTGAAAATAAAAATTGCCGATTTTACGCGAAAATCGGCAATTATGGTTTATGGAGATGTTTCAACAAGGTGTAGAGTTTTTTATCTCACTCCAACGACCAGCGTCTTGTTGGCGCTCTTGGCGAGGTACACGCCTTGGTGGAGACCGGCAAGCGAAAGTTCGAGGCGTCCGCTCTTTTTGGAGGTGGCCCGAATTAGGTTCCCGGTGGCGTCAAACAGGCGGATGGGCTTGTTGGAATAGAGCATATTGCCGTGGCGGGTAAATTGTACTGAGGTGTTTAAGCCTGCCAAGATTGTTGTCGTGGGATCACTAGAACTGGAGGCCACTTCGCTGGAACTAGAAGTCGGTTCGCCGTTGCCGCCGGTAATATAGTCTTCTACATGGGTGACGCCGGTATTGTTGTAATTGCTGAGGTTATACACGCTGCGCATGGCGTTGATCACGTCTGTTTCGAGCACCTTGCCCACCGGTGAAGACTGGCGGCGAATGTAAGCCATGTTGTCGTAGCCGGAATCGCTTTCGTTGCCCATGTCCCAGAGAATCGGGGTAAGGCCGTATTGCTTGGCGGCAGAAACAACGTCTTTATGCCACTGTACGCGGCCCTGCTTGTGAAGGTTCAGGTCGGAACCGTTCAGTTCTGGAGAACGGACGTTTGCACCGAATTCGCCGACAATGACCGGGTAGCCCTTTTCCACGTAATTCGTCTTCATCTTGGCAAACTGTTCCTGCGGATGTACGATGCTTCCGAGCTTGGAATCCACAGAGCCTGCCCAGGCGTTGTAACCGGCGTTGCGCTTGGGTTCGCTAGCCTTGGTGTAGTCGCCGTAGTAGTACTGCGGCTGAATGGGTTCGCTTGCGCCCCAGTCCTGTTGGCTCGTCATAAGCGTGTACTGGTACGGATCGTAGTAATGCACTTCGAACATCAAGCGGCCTTCGACCTTGTCTTTCGGGAAGGTGCTTACCGGAGCGTTTGCGACAGATTTGTCGATGTCGGTGTTCAAGCCTTGAATAATCAAGGTGCGGGTTTCGTTGTTGCCACCGGTGGAACGCACTGCGTCGATAAAGGTTTGGTAGTAGTGCATGAGAGTGGACACATGCTGCGATGTCCACGTATTCACATTCGGGCCGGGTTCGTTGGCGCCTGCAAACATCAAGCGCTCGTTGTAGTCCTTGAACTTGTTCGCAATCTGTGTCCAGTAAGTCTTCATCTTGTTGTCAATCGTCTGGTTGACGCTTGTACCGATGTTGCTCTGGAACCAGCCGCCTTCACCTTCGTGGTGGATGTTCAAAATCGTGTAGAGGCCAGCGCGCATGGCATAGTCGACTACAGTCTTTACGGAGTCGAGCCAAGTTTCGGTGACCTTGCCGCCACTGGTGTGGCTGTCCCATGCGCAGGGAATACGGACCGTGTTGAATCCTGCCGCCTTCACGGAGTCGAGCAATGCCTGAGTCGGGTAGGGGTTGCCCCATAAAGTCGGGTTGTTCGGCACTTCCATCGAGTTGCCGATGTTGAAACCCATGCCCATGTTGGCCTGGACTTCCTTGGCGGTGGGGAGCGTCGCTGCGGTCGCAGAAAGGGTTCCTGCGAGGGCAAAGAAGGCGGTTTTGGCAAGAATATGCTTCATTTTCGGTCCTTTTTCGAAATACTCTATTAATCTATACCGAAAAATTTGAAGCATCTCATATAATGAGTCTGCCCGTTCAAAAACTATTGAACTACTTACAACGTACGAAAAGATTTGGTTACTGTGTAAATCTTTTTAATTAATAAGATTGGGCACGAGCGGTTTTTAGTGAGCCGAAAGCGACTCGTGTTAACGAGTCGTGTCGGCGAGAGCGAGTGCTTCGGGTACGTACTTAGTGCGATTGGGCGCGAGCGGTTTTTAGTGAGCTATTAACCAGTTCTCGCCGAAGCCAACGCTCGCGACGAGGGGGACCTTGAGCTGCATGGCTCCTTCCATTTCGGCCTTGACCATTTGCGACATGGGTTCCACCTGGTCGCGGGGGCATTCGAATACGAGTTCGTCGTGGACTTGCAGCATCATCTTGAGCGGCAAGTTTTCTTCGTTGATTCGTTTTTGAATGCGGATCATTGCAATCTTGATGAGGTCGGCGGCGGAGCCTTGGACGGGAGTATTCACGGCCATGCGCTCGGCCATTTGCGATTCCATGCGGTCGCTGCTATCGATGCCTGCGATATAGCGGCGGCGGCCCGAAAGCGTTTCTACGTAACCGTCGCGGTGGGCGGCCGCCTTGATATCTTCGATGTACTGCTGTACGCCCTTGTACATGTCGAAGTAGCCGGTAATAAAATCCTTTGCCTGCGACATCGGAATTTTCAGGTCGCGGCTTAAGCGGAAGGCGGTCATGCCGTAGAGCACGCCGAAATTCACCACCTTGGCGTCGCGGCGCATGTCGCTGTTGACTTCGTCGAGTTTGACGCCGTAAATGGCTGCTGCGGTGCGGGCGTGGATGTCGATGCCTTCCTTGTAGCTTTCGATGAGAGCTTCGTCGCCACTCAAGTGGGCGAGCATACGTAATTCAATCTGCGAGTAGTCTACTGCGAGAATCACGTTGTCTTTGCTCTGTGGCACGAACGAGGCGCGAATCTTTTTGCCGAGGTCGCTGCGTACGGGAATGTTCTGCAGGTTCGGATCGCGGCTGGAAAGGCGGCCCGTTGCCGTGCCCCACTGGATAAAGCTCGTGTGAATGCGCTTGGTATCCGGATTCACCAGCGTCGGGAGCACCGTGATGTAGGTGCTCTGCATCTTTTTGAGTTCGCGGTATTCGATGACGGCGAAAACAATCGGGTGCGGCGCCTTGAAACTGAGTTCTTCGAGAACGACGGCGTCGGTACTGCGTTTCTTGATTTCGGGGAGTCCGAGCGTATCGAAAAGCACCTCGCCAAGTTGCTTGGGCGAACCGATGTTGAATTCGAAACCGGCCATGTCGCAGATTTCTTTTTCAAGATTCTCGATGCGGCGCTGCAGTTCCTGTTCCAGCGTCTTGAGGGCCGGAACATCGATGGCGACTCCCACAGATTCCATCTGGAAAAGCACCTTCAAGAGCGGCATTTCTTGCTCGAAGAAATACTTCATGTAATCGAGCTTTTCAAGTTCCTTCTTGAGCGGCTCCCACAGACGAAGCGTGTAGACAGCATCTTCGGCGCCGTATTCCGTCGCATCCTTGATGTTGACTCGGTTGAATGTAATCTGATTTTTGCCGCGGCCAATCAAGTTTTCGATGGGAATCATCTCGTGCTGCAGGCGTTGCATTACCTGGTTGTCGAGGCCAAGGCCCGATTGTCCCGGCGAAAGCATCCAAGCCGCAATCAGCGTGTCGATGAGGTTTGCGTTGTCGATAGCGCTCTGCGGAATCTTGAAGGCGCGTGCGAGCACATGCAAGTCGAATTTCGCGTTATGGAAAACGAGCTCACGCTTTTTCTCGGAGCCGGCGGCAGGTGTGTTGTCGGCGATGAATTCGCTAAACCAAACCTTGACCTTGTTCAAGTCGTAATTGCCCTTGGGTCCTGTTGGCAGCGGGAATCCGATTTCGTCGGAATGTCCAAGCGGAATGTAGTAGCCCTTGGCGGGGTCTGCTGAAAGGCAAAGTCCCACGAGGTTGCATTGCATCGGGTCGAGTCCGTCGGTTTCAGTGTCAATGCCCACGGTGCTTGCGGCGGCAAATTCGGCCTTCATCTGCTCGAAAATTTCATCGGTGTCAACGCAGATATAAGTCGGCGGAACATCGACCGGAAAATCGGCGCTGACCACGGCGTTTCCTTCGCCGGAATCCGCGCTTTCTGTGCCATCACCTTCGCGCACAAATCCCGTCTTGCTGGGAATGCCTTCCAAAAGACGCAATAGGCTGTTGATTTCGTGGTCCTTGAACATCTGCGCCAAGGTGTCTACGTGCAGGCCGTTGTATTCGAGGGTATCCAAGTTTCCGCTGAAGGCACGCTTTGTCTGGAGTGTCACCAGTTCGCGGCTCAGGAAAGCCTTTTCTCGGTTGTTGGCCAAATTGTCATGCAAACCCTTCTTGGTGATTTTGTCAAGGTTTGCGTAAAGGTTGTCCATGTCGCCGTAATCGTTCAGCAACTGAATAGCGGTTTTCGGACCCACCTTAGGAACGCCAGGAACATTATCGCTGGTATCACCCATAAGGGCCAGGTAGTCGCGGATTTTCTCCGGCGGGAGCCCGTATTTTTCAAGCACCTGTTCGGGGCCAAAGTCAATGCCGTCGGCGCCCTTGGTCAAATGGAAAAGATGGATCTTGTCGGTTACAATCTGCGACATGTCCTTGTCTTTACTCAGAATGACCACATGGTCAAAGCCTGCTTCTACGGCGGCCATGGCAGTACTGGCCATCACGTCGTCGGCTTCGTAACCCGGTTCCGACAAGAGCGGAATTCCACTCGCTTCAAGACTTTCCCCCAGGAGCGGCATCTGGGCCGCCATTTCTTCGGGCATGGGGCCGCGATTGGCCTTGTAGTCGGGGTAAAGTTCGTGCCTAAAAGTCTTCGTGTGCGCGACATCGCGTGCGATTGCAAAATGCGTCGGCTTGTGCTTGGCCAGAATGCGAAGCACCGCACCCCAGTAACCATGCATCATCGAGACCTCTTCGCCCTGGCTGTTTTTCAGCGGGTTCTGCGAATAGGCGTAAAACATGCGGAACGCGAGCGCATAGGAGTCGAGCAAAAGTAAAGTCTTTTCGGCCATAGCTTGAAAGATAACAATTATTGCGCGGAACTTTCAGTCTGTTGTTTTTCCAGCTTGTCTTTCAACTCATAAAATTTCGGGAATGTTTCCTTGCATTTTTCGTCTTTAGGCATGGTGGCGTACCAGACGAGTTTGTCATCTTGAACAGAAGCGGAGTAGGTCCAGATAGAATTTCTACTGCAACCTTTAAGGGCTCTGTAACTCACTGAAATGCCTATTTTCAAGTCCTGTGTTTGGAAATGCCTTGAATTATTACATTTGTAGGCGCTTTCAATGAAGGCGATATCTTCAAAACTTCCAAGATGCTTTTCTGCTGCAAAGAACTTTTCTTGTCTCACAATGTAATCATCTATAGAAGCTGCGGTTGTTTCGTAGCAGTCTTGGATGCTACTGAGTTGGCTTTTGTATGTGTTAATGTCAAAAAATCCGTTGGCAATGTTTTTCGTGGTGCCCGCCAAGATGAATATACCATCGACACAGTATACCAGTATGGCTATGACAATCATCCATGTGGCGCCAACATAAGTAAAGCCTTTCTTTTGGTGGGTGTATTTTCCGCGAGCGATTTTCCAGAGGTCAATGCTAGCCAGAATCGTAATGACGATGCTTGCGAGATTCGTGAAAATGTATACCCCTACAGGGAAACTAACGCCGAAGGGATTTAGGAATCCTATGAGAAAGTTGAGGGTGAAGCCTCCGAAGACTGCGTATAAAATGCCTCTTAAGGTTCTTCCGCTGATAAAGCAATGTACGCCGAAGCCTCCGAGAATGGCTCCCATCCAAAAGAGTAACGTTCCCTTGTGAGAGTTGCTCTTTTCTTCGTCTTCAGGAGTGTCGACCTGGTTTATTTCTTGAATAGCTGTGGGATCCTTTCCGTAATTTGGATTGGGTGCGTCGCACCACAGGCATTTGGACATGTCGTCTTCGTATTTTCTACCGCATTTAGGACAAATCATAGTGTTCTCCTTTTTTACCTTGGCAAAATATAGAATTTTGTATATTAACATTAAAAAGGAGTTGAATATGCAGTCAAGAGTTAAAGAGGCAATCATTCTGGCGGTGGCCATTTTGTGCTTGGGCGTTTTTTTCTATCGAGCCCAAATCGATGTCAAGGAACGCGACCGCGTGGTGTTCGTGCGTGGACTTGCCGAACGCGAAGTGCCGGCTGATTTCGTGATTTGGCCGATCGTTTACAAGGAAGTGGGCAATGACCTTGCAGAACTTTCGGCGACGTTACAGTCCAAGTCGCAGATTCTTGAAAAGTTCCTGCTCGAAAACGGAATCAAAAAAGAAAACATTACTTACTCGACCCCGGCTATTATCGATGCCGATGGCGAACTGTATAGCGGCGGCAAACACAATTATCGCTATGTGGCAACCGTGGTTGCAACTGTCGCAACAAACGATGTAGAACTTGTCCGTAAGGCCATGGAAAAACAGGGCGAACTCCTGAAACATGGAATCGCCTTTAGTGGCAGCGATTACCAGTACCGCACCGTCTATAGCTTTAATGGTCTCAATGAAATCAAGCCAGCCATGATTGACGAGGCTACTAAGAATGCAAGGAGTGCCGCCGAAAAGTTTGCGAAGGATTCCGATAGCAAGCTCGGCAAAATCAAGACGGCGACGCAGGGTGTGTTCTCCATTGAAGACCGCGACGAAAATACGCCGTATATCAAGAAAGTCCGCGTTGTAACGAACGTGCAGTATTTCTTGGAAGATTAAAAAAAGGAGGGGAATGCCTTCCCCTCGCTTCAGCCTCGCCCAGTGTGTCATCCTGAGCGTAGGCGCAAAGCGCCGAAGTCGAAGGATCTAGGGCAAGTCTTCTGCTACCCTTTCTAGCGGGGCTTCAGACGCCAGCCCGCAACGCCTGGCTTTTTTTCTTTCATAAGTTCAAAACGTTGACACGCTTAGCTTAGTTTCATCGACCATCGTCACCTCCTTATGTCTATAAGCCGAATGTAATCGAGGGTCTTTTCGTTCTCGGAATTTGGAGCCTTGTCGCATTGAAAATCAGTTCTTTCGCCCTTGCCATGAATTCGTCTTGGATTGAGCTTTCGTAGCCTTTTGGGGGAAATACTATGTCATTGAGTCTGATTACCTTATCGCCGCGCTTCAATTCCGCTACAATTTCAATGGCTTTGTCAATGATTTTCTCTCGTTCAGTTTTCAAATCTGCTGGTGCAGTCTTAACTGCTTCTTCAAATCCCAAAAACTGCGCCCTCTTGACAGGCTAATGAATATTAGCTATTTTAGCTAATGAACGTTAGCTGACTGTAGAGGTGTCATGTCCACAAAAGAAAAAATCCTTGAAACCGCCCTAACGCTATTTGCCAAAAACGGATACGACGGCACCAGCGTGGAGCAAATCGCCCAGGATGTCGGCATCAAGGCGCCGTCGCTTTACAAGCACTTCAAGGGCAAAGAAGACATCCTGAATGCGCTCATCGACATCGCCGAAGCGCGCTACGAGGAATCGTTCGGTTCCGCGAAAAAAATCGGCACAATTCCCGAGAATATCGACGGATTCATCCACGAAATGATGAAAAGAATCCGCTTTACAATGAGCGACCCAATCATAAAGAAGATGCGCATTTTCTTGGTGCAGGAACAGTTCCGCAGCGAGCGCCTTGCCGAAATCACGACAAGGCATCAAGTGGACGGACTTTTGCAAATGTACCAGAAAATTCTCGAAGCATTGATGGACGCGAGCATAATCGTCAAGGACGACCCGGAAATGCTCGCGACAGAGATTACTGCGCCAGTCGCACTTTGGATTTCTAAAGTTGACCGCCAGCCGAAATGCGAAAAAGAAGCGCTCAAATTTATCGAGAAGCACTTACAGCATTTCTTCAAAACCTACAAGAAATGAACCGCCCCATCACCACATTGTTCATGCTAATGTCCGTTGACGGAAAAATCAGCACAGGTTCTACGGACGCTTTGGACGTAGATCAAGATTTTCCGCATATTGATGGAGTCAAGGAAGGGCTGCACCAGTATTACGAAATCGAACAGACTACCGACTTGTGGTCGTTCAACACGGGCCGAGTCCAGCAAAAGATGGGCTGCAACGAAAAGGAAATGCCCGCCAAGTCGCCAGTATCGTTTGTTCTTTTGGACAATACGCACCTGACGGAACATGGCATCCGCTATTTTTGTACAAAGTCCAAGACATTTGTTTTAATTACATCCAATCCGAAGCACCCCGCGTTTTCAATTAACGAAGAAAACTTGCACATCATCTACCAGAAAGAATTGGACTTGCCGAGTGCGCTTATCCGCCTAAAAAACGAATTTAGTTGCGAACGACTGACCGTGCAATCAGGCGGAACAGTCAATAGCCTATTTTTACGAGAAAAGCTATTTGACTTTATCGACATCGTAGTAGCACCGGTGCTCATCGGCGGAAAAGACACCTCGACTCTAATTGACGGGGTTTCGCTACAATCCGTAACGGAACTCAACAAAATCAGTGCCTTGAAACTCATTGAATGCGCGACACTACAAGATTCATATTTAAGATTACGTTATCAGGTTATTAAATGATGGAAACAGATAGATTTTTACTTCGTCCGTGGTGCGAAAGCGATGCCGAAGCTTTGTTCAAATACGCTAGCGATCCAGATGTAGGTCCACGCGCCGGTTGGGAACCGCACAAGAACGTAGAAGAAAGCCTGCAAATCATCCGCACTATTTTCAGCGGGGATCACATGTGGGCCATCGAGCTGAAAGAAACGGGAGAACCCATCGGTTGCATCGGCTACCTGCTCAAAGGCGAAAGCAACATCGACATCGGCGAGAACGAAGCCGAAGCCGGCTACTGGATTGCAAAGCCTTATTGGAACAAAGGAATTTGTACTGAAGCATTGAAGTTGATGATAGACTATTGTTTCAATGAAAAGCACATTGATGTTCTCTGGAGCGATTTTTTCATTGACAACCCCGCCTCTGGCCGCGTCATGGAAAAATGCGGGTTTCGCGAAACTGGCGAAATGCGTTACTGCGAAAACCTTTATGGCGGCAGCAAGCGCCCCGTGAAAGTGATGAAACTGGAAGCAAAATTTTTAAACAAAACCCCTTGACTCGTCCCTTAGGGCAGACCTTATATTTTAAACAGATTCGAATCCAAACCAAAATCGTACGATGACAAACTACAAAACCAAACTTAAAATCGGAGAGTTCTCGCAGTTGATGCAAGTTACTGTAAAGACTTTGCGTCACTACGAACAGAAAGGTCTGCTATTGCCCCACGACGTGGACAACCTGACGGGTTACCGTTACTACAGTATCGATCAGATGCAAAAGTTGAAAAGCATCCGCGAATTGCAAAATCTCGGATTCTCGCT
>JAEEGG010003455.1_pt1 | contig 39368 bp, 37 predicted proteins | sample 9134161 | NCBI WGS metagenome assembly JAEEGG01 (sample SAMN16246543, study PRJNA631951) | gut metagenome | biome: gut microbiome; feature: rumen; material: CR-attached | host: Bos | place: Iran: Karaj | collected 2018-10 | reverse complement strand
TCTGCAGCACTTCCACTATATCAACATGAAGGACTCCTTCGACGTCACGCTCGAAGAACTGAAGGCGAACCACGCGGACCGCGTCGTCTCCACGTCCTGCACGCAGATCATCGAGGAAGCGCTCACGGCGGGCCTCCACCAGAATGCCACCGGCGAAGGCCGCCTGATCCTGCACCTGAACAAATAAACGCCCGTACGAAAAAAGACCCGGAGGTTCGCCTCCGGGTCTCTTATTATGCTTTTCCTACAGAGCAGCCGTGATGATGGACATCTTGTAGACTTCGTCCGCGTCGCAGCCTCTGGACAGGTCGTTGATGGGAGCGTTCAGGCCCAGGGAGATAGGACCGTAAGCCGCATAGCCGCCCAGTCTCTGCGCGATCTTGTAGCCGATGTTGCCCGCTTCGATGCAGGGGAACACGAAGGTGTTGGCGTAGCCGGCGACCTTGGAGCCGGGGAACTTCAGCTGTCCGACGACCGGGGAAACGGCCGCGTCGAACTGCATCTCGCCGTCCGCGTTCCAGTCGGGGTGCTTTTCCTTCAGGACCTTGATGGCAGCCTGGGACAGAGCCACGGTGCCGCCCTTGCCGGAGCCCTTGGTGGAGAAGCTCAGCATGGCCAGTTTCGGGTCGATGCCGAAGACGGGAGCGACCTTGTAGATCTCTTCCGCGACTTCCGCCAGCTTTTCACCCGCGGTGAACGTGACGTTGCCTTCCTTGTCCACGTTGTCCTGATAGTCGATGTTGATGGCGCAGTCGCCCATCGCGATCGTTCTCAGTTCTTCGGGGCCCTCTTCTCTGTTCAGAATGAAGCAGGAAGATACCAGGTGTGCGCCGGGCTTGGTCTTGACCAGCTGCAGAGCGGGTCTGACGGTGTCCGCGGTGGAATAGGTGGCGCCGCCGAGCAGGCAGTCGGCCTTGCCCATCTTGACGAGCATGGTGCCGAAGTAGTTGCCCTTCAGCAGGTTGGCGTGGCAGTCTTCGGGGCTCATCTTGCCCTTGCGCAATTCGACCATGGCGTTGACCATCTCATCCATGCCTTCATAGGTGGCCGGATCGATGATCTGCGCGCCGGAAATGTCGAAGCCTCTTTCGGCAGCGGTCTTCTTGACCTCATCGACAACACCCACGAGGATGACGCCCATCAGCTTCTCGGCGAGCAGCTTGCTGGCCGCTTCCTGGATGCGCGCGTCCACGCCTTCGGTGAAGACGATCGTTTTGGGATTTTCCTTTACTTTTGCGATCAACTTATCAAACATCTGATACCTCCATAAAAATATCTGTTATCACCTAATGGTTTCGTATGAACTGAAGATTACTCCCACTCGATCGTTCCGGTCGGCTTGGGGGTGATGTCCCACAGGACTCTGTTGACGCCGGCGACTTCGCCCGTGATGCGGGCGGTGATGTGCTGCATCATCTTGAAGTCGAGTTCCGCGACCTCGGCCGTGACCGCGTCCACGGTGTTGACCGCACGGATGACGACGGGCCAGTCGTAGGTGCGCAGGCCGTCCTTGATGCCGGTGGATTTGAAGTCGGGCACGATGGTGAAGTACTGCCAGACCTTGCCCTCCAGGCCGTTTTTCGCGAACTCTTCGCGCAGGATCGCGTCGGATTCGCGGACGGCTTCCAGACGGTCGCGGGTGATGGCGCCCACGCAGCGCACGCCCAGGCCGGGGCCGGGGAACGGCTGACGGTAGACCATGTTATCGGGCAGACCCAGTTCCTTGCCGACGACGCGGACTTCGTCCTTGTACAGGAACTTGACCGGTTCCACGAGCTGGAAGTTCAGTTCTTCGGGCAAGCCGCCCACGTTGTGGTGGCTCTTGACCGGGCCGGATTCCAGGATATCGGGATAGATCGTGCCCTGACCCAGGAATTCGATGCCTTCCAGTTTCTTCGCTTCTTCCGCGAACACGTCGATGAAGATCTTGCCGATGATCTTGCGCTTCTGTTCGGGGTCAGCGACGCCTGAAAGCGCGTCCAGGAAGCGGTCGACCGCGTCCACGTAGATCAGCTGCGCGTCGAACTGCTCGCCGAACACATTGCAGACCTGCTCGGGTTCGCCCTTGCGCAGCAGGCCGTGGTTGACGTGTACGCAGACCAGGCGGCTGCCGATGGCCTTGGAGATGAGCGCCGCGCAGACGGAGGAGTCCACGCCGCCGGACAGCGCCAGCAGCACTTTGCCGGTCTCGCCGACCTGCGCTTTGACTGCGGCGATCTGCTCGTCGATGAAGGCCTTCGCCAGTTCGGGCGTCGTGATACGTTTCAGGGATTCGGGTCTAACGTTATCTGCCATAATGCACCTCGCTTATTTATGAGAAAAGATGATTAACGCTTCTGGGAGTTGACGGTATCCTTCAGGATGACGTCGTGGGCGCCGCCTTCCACGATGGACGTGGCGGAGACCATGGTGAGTTTCGCCTTTTCCTGCAGCTCGGGGATCGTGAGCGCGCCGCAGTTGCACATGGTGGAGCGCACCTTCGCCAGGGACTGGCGCACGCCGTCGGACAGCGGGCCTGCGTACGGAACGTAGGAATCCACGCCTTCTTCGAACGACAGCTTCGAATCGCCGCCCAGGTCGTAGCGCTGCCAGTTGCGCGCGCGGTTGGAGCCTTCGCCCCAGTACTCCTTGACGTACGTGCCGTTGATCATCAGCTTGGCCGTCGGGGATTCGTCGAAGCGGGAGAAGTATCTGCCCAGCATCAGGAAGTCCGCGCCCATGGCCAGCGCCAGGGTCATGTGATAGTCGTGGACGATGCCGCCGTCGGAGCAGATGGGCACGTAGATGCCGGTCTCTTCGAAATACTTGTTGCGGGCTTTGGCGACCTCGATGACCGCCGTCGCCTGGCCGCGGCCGATACCTTTCGTCTCGCGGGTGATGCAGATGGAACCGCCGCCGATGCCGATCTTCACGAAATCGGCGCCTGCCTCCGCCAGGAAGCGGAAGCCCTCCTCGTCGACCACGTTGCCGGCGCCGACCTTGACGGAGTCGCCGTAGCGATCGCGGATCCACTTGATGGTGTTGGCCTGCCAGGCGGAGAAGCCTTCGGAGGAGTCGATGCACAGGATGTCCACGCCGGCTTCGATCAGTGCGGGAACGCGCTCCGCGAAGTCACGGGTGTTGATGCCTGCGCCGACGATATATCTCTTCTGGCTGTCCAGCAGTTCGTTCGGGTTGGACTTGTGGGAATCGTAGTCCTTGCGGAACACGAAGGCCTTCATGCGGCCGGCATCGTCCAGCACGGGCAGGGCGTTCAGCCGGTGATCCCACAGCATGTCGTTCGCTTCGGACAGCGAGATGCCGTCGCGGGCGAAGATCAGCTTTTCCAGCGGGGTCATGAATTCCTTGACCTTGGTGTCCATGGACATGCGGGACACGCGGTAGTCGCGGCTGGTGACCAGGCCGACGACCTTGCCTTCGCTCGTGCCGTCTTCCGTGACCGCCGTCGTGGAGTGGCCGGTGCGTTCCTTCAGGCGGAGCAGGTCCGCCAGCGTCGCTTCGGGAGAGATGTTCGTGTCGCTGGGTACGAAACCGGCTTTCGTCGCCTTGACGCGGGCGACCATGGCCGCTTCGTCCTCCACGCTCTGCGAACCGTAGATGAAGGAGATGCCGCCCTCCTTCGCCAGCGCCACCGCCAGCTTGTCGCCGGAAACGGCCTGCATGATGGCGGACACCATGGGGATATTCATGGTGATGGCGGGCTCTTCGCCCTTCCTGAACTTGGTGATGGGCGTCTTCAGGCTGACGTTCGCGGGAATGCAGCGCTCGTCTGAGTATCCCGGCACCAGCAGGTATTCACTAAAAGTATGGGAAGGTTCTTCGTAGTAAAAAGCCATTGTTCCTCCTTTTCTAATCCAGGATGCCCAGATATTCTTCCAGCACCAAACCGTTATCGTAGATATATTTCGCGACGTCTTTGCCGACGTAGCGGATATGCCAGGATTCGTAGATATAGCCTGTGATGTCCGTCTTATCCGCGGGATAGCGCAGGATAAAGCCGTATTTCCAGCAGTTGTCCGCGACCCACACCGCTTCGGGACGGTAGTCGAAGTCCGTCAGGCCCACGCCGATGACCCCCACGTCGCAGCACCAGCCGGTCTGATGTTCGCTCTGACCCGGACGGGCGCTGTAGGTGTTCGCCTCTTCTTCGCCGTATTTGGACGCGTAACTGTCGAACAGATAGTCCTGATAGTCGTAGGACCGGTAGCCGGTGCGCATCACGATGTCGTAGCCGTCTGCCTTCGCTCCGGCGATCAGCTCCTCGATGGCGTCCGCCGCGGTCTTGCGCATCTTCTTCGTGTCCGCGTTGCCCACGTTCGGGTCGCAGTGCTCGACGGTCACCAGGTCCGGCGCCACGTAGTCGCGGGTGACCGGATGGGTCTTGTTGACCAGCACCAGGATATCGTCCGTCGCAGTATCGAGCGGATAGGCGTCCAGACTCGTCTCCATCGTGGGCAGCTGCGGCTCTTCCGGCTCTTCTGCGGGCTGCTGCGCCATTGTTTCCCCCTGCGGATCCGCCGCCGGATCCGTCTGCGCAGGCTTTTCCTTATGCCCGCAGCCGGTAAAAACAAGCACGGCTGCCAAAAGCAGTATGATCAGCGTTTTTAATCTCATCCCAACCTCCGTTTTTCGGAATTATTACCCTATAGTATAGCACCAAAACCCTTGAGAAAAAAGGACCGCCGCGAAAATCGCGGTGGGAGAAAAACGATATGTCTATATCCGGATCGTTTTTAACTCATCTTCGACAGCCCTTTCCATAAAACTGTTCAGCGATAAGCCCAGCCGCTTTGCGCCGAGCGCGGCGCGGCGGTGAAGTTCCGGACTGAAGCGTACGTTAAATTTGCCGGAATAAGGTTTTTCCGGCTCGATCCCGTCCTCTCTGCACCACTGCAGGTAATCGTCCACCGACGCATGGAATTCCTTTTCCAGTTCGTCTACACTGGATCCATGAAACGTGATCACAGTCCTGGTATTGATCACGGTCCCGGTGAACACTCTGTTTTCGTCATCGTATTCGACCGATCCGATATATCCTTTATAGTTCATCATGGTTTGACCCCCGCATTCAAAAGAAACCGCCGCACAGCCCTGACAGCGCCTTTGTCTGTTGTCTTTTCCGGATGCGGCCTGTGAAAAACAGCCCTTTCACCGTTCAGTTCCACACGCACGCGCGATCCGTTTCCCTCCGACAGTTTCGCGCCTAAGGCCTGCAGCAGCGATTCGATATCTGTCCATTCGATGCCTGAGAGAACCGGTTCTCTAAAAATATTCAAAAGTGTTTTTCTCTGCCTGTTATTCATATAGTACTATTTTTTGGTATCACAGTCAAGCGCATTATTTTCCATTATTTTACATTTACGCCGTTTGTTTTGTCAATTCACGGTTTATCCTGGCAATAAAAAACCGCCGCGAAAATCGCGGCGGTAGAAAAGCGATATGGCCTCTATTGGAATAGCAATTCGATATCGGCTTCAGAACCGTTGCTCAGGTTCGGGTAGATATGCGCAGATTTCATGGTCGTTCCACAGGCGAAGAGCAGGACCACAGTAGCCGTCTGTCCCGCGCCGATCGTTCCGCTTGGCGCGGCGAATTCCTTGAACGCGGCATAGGATGCCGTGTCCACCAGATAGGTCTTTCCGTCGAAGTCCGCGGTGAACGAGGTCGCGCTGTAGGGGATCGGCGACGCAGACGTGTTTTCGACGAGCAAAGTGATCCCGTATCCATCCGTCCTGCGGCCTCCATCTTCTACAGAGTAGCTGAAATCTTTGCCGAGGGTCACACTATAACTGGTCCCCTTGTACTTGAAGATATCCGGGTTATCATTCCAGGCGATGATGGCGTCGCGGATGAAGCAGGATACGTTGGCGCGGGTCGCGGCATTCGAACCCAGCATGGCGCAGGTGTTCAGGATGCCCAGATCTCTGGCCTTGTTCGTAAAGGCTGTGGGGTAGGTCCCGCCAAGGTCCGCCAGTTTGTAACCCATCAACGCGACGATCATCGTGAGCGCCTCGTCGTAGGAAACGTTGCGTTCCGGCTTGAACGTACCGTCCGGATAACCGCTGATGAAACCCGCCTGGGCAGCGGCCTCGACGTATTTATAAGACCAGCGGGAGCTTGGCACGTCGGAGAACTTTGCCGTTGCAGGCGTATAGGGCGACAACTGCCGCATGTTTACCAGCATAACGGCCAGCTGTTCCCGTGTGATGGGCCTGCCCGGACCGAACGTGCCGTCGGGAAAGCCGTTGATGATCGAGTTCCACGCGATGTTGTAAACAGGTTCGTAATAATAGGCGCTCTGCGGGACGTCCGAAAAGCCGATTGCAGAAACCGCTGAAACGTTTCCTAACAACAGCCCGAGGCAAAGCAGCAACGCAATGATCTTCTTCATAAGTCACAACCTTCTTTCTGAAGAACAATAAAGATAATTACACCTTTATTTTAGCAGGTCTGAGGCGGCTTGGCCAACAAAAAACCCGGCGCTTTCGCGCCGGGTCCTTATGGTTGCGTTCCGGAAATTACATCATTCCCATGCCGCCGCCCATGCCTGCGCCTGCGGGCATAGGAGGTTCGGGTTCCTTGATGTCCACGATGCCGGCCTCTGTGGTGAGCAGCAGGCTGGACGCGGAAGCCGCGTTCTGCAGCGCGGATCTCGTGACCTTGGTCGGGTCGACGATGCCGGCTGCCATCATGTCTTCGTACTGTTCGGTGGAAGCGTTGAAGCCTACGCCCTTGTCAGCTGCCTTGACGGCTGCCACGACGACGCTGCCTTCATAGCCTGCGTTCTCCGCGATCTGGCGTACGGGCTCTTCCAGAGCTCTTACGATGATCTGCGCGCCGGTCTTGACGTCGCCGGTCTGCGCGTCCGCATAGGCCTTGACGGCCGGGATGACGTTGCACAGCGCGATGCCGCCGCCGGGGACGATGCCTTCTTCGACAGCCGCTCTCGTGGCGTTCAGCGCGTCTTCGATGCGGAGCTTCTTTTCCTTCATTTCGGTCTCGGTAGCTGCGCCGACCTGGATGACGGCTACGCCGCCGGACAGCTTGGCCAGTCTCTCCTGCAGCTTTTCCTTATCGAATTCGGACGTGGTCTCTTCCAGCTGCGCGCGGATCTGGGCAACTCTGGCCGCCAGTTCTTCCTTGGCGCCTGCGCCGTCCACGATCGTGGTGTTGTCCTTGGTCACCTTGACGGTGTTCGCGGTGCCCAGCATATCGACGGTGGCGTCCTTCAGCTCGTAACCCAGTTCGGAGGAGATGACGGTGCCGCCGGTGAGGACTGCGATGTCCTTCAGCATTTCCTTGCGTCTGTCGCCGAAGCCCGGAGCCTTGACCGCTACGCAGTCGAACGTGCCTCTCAGCTTGTTGACGACCAGCGTCGCCAGCGCTTCGCCTTCCACGTCTTCCGCGATGATCAGCAGCTTCTTGCCGGTCTGGACGATCTGTTCGAGCACGGGCAGGATCTCCTGGATGTTGGAGATCTTCTTGTCGGTGATCAGGATGTACGGGCTGGACAGGTTGGCTTCCATCTTATCCGCGTCGTTGACCATGTAAGCGGACAGATAGCCTCTGTCGAACTGCATGCCTTCGACGACTTCCAGCGCGGTGACCATGGACTTGGATTCTTCCACGGTGATGACGCCTTCGTTGCCGACCTTCTCCATCGCGTCCGCGATCATACGGCCGATCTCTTCGTCGCTGGCGGAAACGGATGCGACGTTCGCGATCGCTTCCTTATTATCGACTTTCTTGGAATTCTTCTTGATCTCTTCGACGGCTACGTCGACCGCGCCCTGGATGCCTCTCTTCAGGATCATGGGGTTGGCACCTGCCGCGACGTTCTTGAATCCTTCGCGGATGATGGACTGAGCCAGCAGCGTGGCGGTGGTGGTGCCGTCGCCTGCGACGTCGTTCGTCTTGGAAGCGACTTCCTTGACGATCTGGGCGCCCATATTTTCAAACGCATCTTCCAGCTCGATCTCTCTGGCGATGGTGACGCCGTCGTTCGTGATGAGCGGGCTGCCGTATTTCTTTTCGATCAGAACGTTTCTGCCCTTGGGGCCGAGCGTGATCTTAACTGTATTGGCAAGCTGGTCCACGCCGGACTGCAGCTTTCTTCTTGCTTCTTCGCCGTAATTGATCTCTTTTGCCATGGTTGCTGCCTCCTACTCCACGATTGCGAGAATGTCCTTCTGGGACATGATGATGAGCGTTTCTTCGTCGACCTTGATCTCGGTACCTGCGTACTTGGAGAAGATCACCTTGTCGCCCGCCTTGACTTCCATCTTGACTTCATCGGTTCCCGGACCGGCTGCGATCACTTCCGCCATCTGGGGCTGTTCCTTGGCAGCGCCTGCCAGGATGATGCCGCCCTTGGTCTTTTCTTCTGCTTCCAGTCTCTTGATGAGAACTCTGTCGCCTAACGGTTTCACTGTCATGATTACGATCTCCCTTCGTATGTAAATTTGTTTCTGAACATTTTATTAGCACTCACTATCCCTGAGTGCTAAATTGATTATACTCTCTTTTACCGTGAATGCAATACTTATTTTTTACTATTTGAATTTAAATCCGCGGATCTCCGCTTCGACGCCCAGCACGTTGAACGCGGTCATGTAAGCCACCTCGTCGTGCACCGCGCGCTGCATGGCCAGAGCGGCTGTTTTCACCTTGCAGCCGTACTCGAACTGCAGCACCATGCGGATGTACATGCCGGCGTCGCTGTTCTGGCTGCTGACCCAAAGAACGTTCGCCACGCCCGGAGTCGCTTCCGCCATCAGGTGGACGATGTCGCTGATGACCTTGTCGGAGATCTCGTAGCGGCCCAGATAACTGAACGTCGGCCGCACCACGGTCTTCTCCGTCGTCAGGGGGCGCTTGTAGCCCACGCTCTTCAGGGAACGCTTCGGGTCGATAAAATAGCCGGAGAACTGCCGCTTGACCTCGAACGTCGGCGCCGGGATGATGTGGGTGCCGTCCTCGTGGCGCTCCTTGGACGCCTTGCTGCGCTGCGCCGGCGTCGTGATGTCCTCGATGTGGATGATGCGGGACGGTTTCGGCAGCCCCAGACGGTCCGCGATCTTTTCCACCATGTCGTCGGACGTGCCCAGGATGAGGATGGCGGACGGCTTCGCCCTGCGGATCGCCGCCCTCACCTGCGCGCAGTGGTCGTTGTCCATGAACAGGGCCGTCTTGACCGCGCCGATCCGGGTCTCCTGCTTCTTGGCGGACACGCCCGCGGCGATGCTGCTGCCATAGATAAACAGCCCGTCGTCGATGATGGCGGGGATGTTCAGGCGGTAGCAAAGTTCGCTCGCGTTATAGCTTTTTCCTGTTCCGCTCTTGCCGGAAAGCCCGTAGATTTTCATGATTCAATGTAAAATAACTGTAATAAACTTTTCTGTTGCACTTTTGAAAAATATGCTATACTGTCCTTGGACTTAGAGGTCCGAATGACGTCATTTTACAAAAGGAGGAAAAAACATGGCATATGTAATTGGTGATGCTTGCATCAGCTGCGGCGCTTGCGCTGCTGAGTGTCCCGTAGAAGCTATCTCCGAAGGAGACGGCAAGTACGAGATCGACGCTGAAAAGTGCATCGAGTGCGGCGCTTGCGCTGGCACCTGCCCCGTAGGTGCTCCCGCTCAGGCATAAGCAAGGAACAAACAGCCGTTTCTCTCGCAGAAACGGCTGTTTTTTTATTGTTTAGATCTGTTCGGGATGGTTGATGTAGTACACGAGGCTGTGCAGGTTGTCCGAGAGGTGGACGTTTTCCATCGGGATGTCCGCCGTGCACTCCAGGTCGATGGGGGCGAAGTTCCAGATGCCCCTTACGCCGCCCGCAACCAGCTTGTCGCAGGCGCTCTGCGCGTTCTCCTTCGTCACCGTGATGACGCCGATATCCGTCGGATTCTCCTTCAGGTACTCCGTCAGGGTGTCCACGGAGCGGATCAGCACCCCGTGCTTTTCCTTGCCGATCAGGTCTTCCTTGACGTCGAACAGGGACGTGACGCAGAAGTTGGCGCTGTACGAACTGATAAAACTGTTGATGGCCTGGCCGAGACGGCCGCTGCCGACGATGACCATGCGGTATTTGGTGTTCAGGCCGAGGATCTTCCCGATCTCCGCTTTCAGGTCTTTTACGTTATATCCGTAGCCCTGCTGGCCGAAACCGCCGAAGTGGTTCAGATCCTGCCGGATCTGCGAGGCGGTGTATCCGATGAGTTTCGAAAGCTCTCCTGAGGAGATCCTTTCCGTATCGCTGTTCTCCAGATCCTCCAGGGCCCGTAAATATCTGGGTAGTCTTCTGATGACCGCCGATGAGATCTTTCCGTCTTGTTTCATTTTTATTCCTTTCAAGGTAAAAACATACCTTGTTAATTTTATCACTAACCCCCGATTTGTGACAACACTTTCTTTATGGTAAAATAATTTGGTTATGAGCATTATCACAGCATCCAAACTGAATAAGAGTTTCGGGATCGAAACGGTGCTGGAGGACGTCACGTTCCACGTGAACGCCGGGGACCGCATCGGCATCGTCGGCGCCAACGGCGCGGGCAAGAGCACGCTGATGCGCATCCTGGCAGGCGAACTGAAGCAGGACAGCGGCGAGCTGTATTTCGAGCGAGGCGCAAGTCTGGGTTATCTGAAGCAGAGAGACCACTTCCCCGACGGCGGCACCGTGACCGAGGAGATCTCCAAAGCAGCCACGGACGAACAGAAGGCGGCGTTCGAAGACCGCCACGGGTACAGTTACGACAAGGGCACCCGGGGGATCCTCCGCAGCCTGGCTTTCACCGACGACTATCTCGAGAAACCGGTCGGCACGCTGTCCGGCGGGGAGCGGACCCGACTGGCCATGGCGTCCCTGCTGCTGCAGGAACCGGACATCCTGCTGCTGGACGAGCCGACGAACCATCTGGACATCGGCACGCTCAAGTGGCTGGAGGGTTACCTGAAAGGCTACCGGGGCACGCTGATCATCATCTCCCACGACCGCTATTTCCTCGACAAGATCGCCACGCGCATCTTCGAGATCGAACGCTGCCATCTGACCGCCTACGACGGAAACTACACGACGTTCAAGGAAAAGAAGCAGCTGAAATACGAACAGGATCTGCGCCATTACGAGCAGTTCAAGGCGGAGGTCGAGCGTCAGGAAGAGATCATCCGGCGCTTCAAGGAACACAACACGGAGCACCTCGTCAAGCGGGCCCAGTCCCGGGAAAAGCGCCTGGCCATGCTGGACGCGCCGGAAAAGCCCACGTTCTTCCGCGAGAAGCTGAAGATCCGCTTCGACGAAAAGCTGAAGAGCGGCCAGGACGTGCTGCAGGCGGAAGATCTGGCCATGTCGTTCACCGGCCCGGAGGGCAGAAAACAGCTGTTCACCGGGGTCAACATGGACATCAAGAAAGGCGACCGCATCTGCATGGTCGGTCCGAACGGCGTGGGCAAGACGACGCTGCTGAAGATCATCCTCGGGCAGCTGCAGCCGGACAGCGGCTGGCTCCGCCTGGGGCAGAACGTCATGTGCGGGTACTACGACCAGGAGCAGAAGCTGCTGGATCCGGAGAAGACCGTGCTGGACGAGGTCCACTCCACCTACATCAAATACGACCAGGTCGAACTGCGCAAGCTGCTGGGCAGGCTGGGGTTCTACGGCGACGACGTCTTCAAGCAGGTCAAGGATCTGGCAGGCGGGGAAAAGGCGAAACTGTCGCTGCTGAAGCTGATGATGACCGGCGCCAATTTCCTCATCCTGGACGAACCCACGAACCACCTGGACATCGCGGCGAAGGAAGTGTTCGAAGACGCCCTGCTGGATTTCCCCGGCACGCTGCTGATCGTGTCCCACGACCGCTACCTGCTGCAGAAGATCCCCACGGCAATTTACGAACTGAAGTCCGACGGCATCACGCCCTATCTGGGCAGTTACGATTACTACGAGCAGAAATCCTCGTCCGTCACCTCCGGCAAAGCCTACCTGGAAAGCCTCGCGAAAGGCGCTGCGGGCCAGGACGCGCAGAAGCTGCTCACCAAAGAAGAGCGCGCGCAGCTGCGGCTGAAGGAAAAGGAAGAAGCAGCGGCGAAAAGAAAGAAGGAAAAGCAGCTCCAGACCGCGGAGGAAATGGTCTCAGAGGCCGAAAATCGGGTCGCAGAGCTCGAAAACAAGCTTTGTCTGCCGGAAATATACTCCGACCCGGAAAAGGCCAGAATCGCCCATTCTGAGCTTCTGGAGGCGAAAGCGCAGCTGGACGAAGCCTACGAAAATTGGATGCAGTTACAGGAAGATCGTTAAAAACGCTTGCATAAGAAATCACATATATTATAATTTAGTTAGTTTTAAGAAGCGGCCCGCGCCGCTTAGGACCGGAGGTAAACATGATTTTTGAAAAAATTCGCGAGATCATCGCAGAACAGCTCAGCGTAGAAGATATAGAGAAGATCACACTCGAGACCAGCCTTACCAACGATTTGGAGGCGGATTCCCTCGATGCGGTCGAGATCATCATGGCGCTGGAAGAAGAATACGATATCGAGATCCCCGATGAAGTCGCGGAGGAATTCAAGACCGTAGGCGACATCGTTAAGTGCGTCGAGGATTACACAGCTTAGTTTGATACGAAAAAAGAACCGCAGAGCGAACGCTCTGCGGTTTTGTTTTGCGGGAAAAGTTATGCTTCTTTTTTCGAAGGATTGCTGATCGCGACGGACCCCAGCACGAGCGCGATGCCCAGCAGCTTCGCAAACCCGAAGGCCTCGTGGAACAGCGCGACCCCCAGAACGGCGGCGACGACGGTCTCCACGGAAGCGATCAGCGGCACGCGGGACGTCTCGATGGGACGGGACAGCCCCCTCATGTAGAAAATGTACGGCAGCACGGTGCCGAACAGGCCGATGCCCGCGCCAAGCAGGCAGAACCGCGGCGAAAACAGGCTGAAATCCAGGTTCCACGGCCGCGTGAACAGGACAAGGAAAAACGTGCCGAACAGAAAATTGTAGAAGCACATCACGAACGGGTCCACGTCGCCGGAGATATACTTGCCGAAGATCGTGATCGTCGCGTAGAAAAAGCCCGCCAGCACGCCGAGGATGACGCCGGTCACCGCGAAATTCACCCCGGAAAAATCTCCGTTCGTAACGGTGAGCGTGCAGCCCAGCAGGTTGACCGCGATGGCCAGCACCTTGCGGGAGGTGACCGTTTCGGCGTACAGGATGCGCGACAGGATCATCACGAACGTCGGAGCCGTATACAGCAGCACGGCGGCCGTCGCGACGCCGACCCGGGCGACCGCGCCCGAATAGCAGAGGTTGAATACCGCTTCGGAAAACAGGCCCATCAGCATCAGGATGAACAGGCTCTTTCTGTCGATCTTCAGCTTGCCGAATCCCCGGCACCCGATCAGCACCACGGGGATCATCATCAGGAAGCCGAACCCCTGGCGCATCAGGGAGATCAGGCCGCTCCCCGCGCCCATGTTGGACATGCCCTGCATGAACGGGCCGATGCAGCCCCACAGCGAGCCGGCCAGGAGGATCTCGATATATCCTTTTGTCGCTTCGGACTTGTTTTTCATAAAGGGCTATTTGTGCAGCAGCGGGCTGACCCTCTTGTACAGCAGGAACGTGACGATGGAATTGATGCCCGCCTTCAGCAGATTGAACGGAATGATGGCCGTCGGCAGCATGGCCGCGACGGCGGCCCGGGGCGCGCCCATGAAGATGGGCGTGATGAACAGGTTTGCCGGGATCATGACCGCAGCCATGGCCAGCGTACCGCAGACGAGCGCCAGGATCGCCTGTTTCTTCGTTTTATTTGCTTTATAAATGTTGCCCGCCACGAGGACGTAGGTGCCGGTGGCGATAACGTGCATCAGGATGCCGTACCAGCCGCTGGCGGCGCTCACGGTGACCCCCTGAATGACGCTGGCGACGACGGTCAGCAGCAGACCCGCGGCCGGTCCGAGCGCGAACGTGCCCAGCAGGATGGGGATATCCGCCGGATCGTACTCCAGGAATGCTGCCGCCGGGATGAGCGGGAAATGGACGATGGCGACCAGGACGACGGAGACCGCCGCCAGGATGCCGAGTTTGGCAAGTGTGTTGGTTCTTGTGCTTACGTTGCTCATAGATTCCTCCTCGAAACGTTAAGAAAGTTAAGTTCGGAATCTGTCAGGATAAAAAATGCCGCTGCATCGCTGCAGGGCAAACAAAAGAAAGAATCGTTTCTTCCATCCGGACTATACCGTCGGTACCGGATTCGCACCGGTTCTGCCTTTCGGCTCGCGGACTCGCGGCTGTTCGCCGATCACCGCCGGTGGGGAATCGCACCCCGCCCTGAAACAGATCTACATTGGGTATTATAGGGTTAGAGACGGACAACTGTCAAGTCTGTTATTGCTCCAGCTTTGTCAGACCGCTTTCCAGATTCAAACCGGGCCATACGTCTAAGTGGAGCGTGGCATAGTGCCCTTCCTGCGCTTTGTGATACGCCGCGGCGGCGATCATGGCGCCGTTGTCGGTACAGAAGATGGGCGAAGGGATATACAGCTTCGCGCCGCGTTTTTCACAGGCTGTCTGCAGACGTTCGCGCAGGCAGGAATTGCTGGCGACGCCGCCGGCCACGACAAGCCCTCTGTAGCCAGTCAGATCCAGAGCCTGCATGGCCTTGTTCACGATCACCTCGACGACGGCCTCCTGGAACGACGCAGCCACGTCTGCCGCGTTCACAGACCGCCCGCCCTGCTCTTCCTTGTGCAGATAGTTGATGACGGCTGTCTTCGTCCCGGAGAACGAAAAGTCCAGGCTGCCCTCTTCCAGATAGACGCGCTTGAATTCGATCGCGTGCGGATCGCCCTCTTTGGCGATGCGGTCGATCTTCGGGCCGCCGGGATAGCCGAGCCCCAGCACGCGGGCCACCTTGTCGTAGGCCTCGCCCACCGCGTCGTCGCGGGTGGCGCCCAGGATGCGGAATTCGTTGTAGCCGGTCACTTCCACCAGATGCGTATGACCGCCGGACACCACGAGCGCCAGGAAAGGCGGTTCGAGGTCCGGATGCTCGATCAGGTTTGCCAGAATGTGGCCCTGGATATGGTGCACGCCAACGAGCGGCTTGTCCGCAGCGGCGCAGACCGCCTTCGCGAAAGCCGTACCCATCAGGAGGGCGCCGGCAAGGCCGGGTCCCGCGGTGACGCCGATCTCGTCGATGTCAGCCAAAGAAACGCCCGCGTCTTCCAGCGCCTGATCGAACACGAAAGGAATGTTGTTCAGGTGATGACGCGAAGCGATCTCAGGCACGACGCCGCCGTACACTTTATGCACTTCGATCTGGGAGGAGATGACGTTGCTCAGCACTTCCCTGCCGTCCGCCAGGACGGCGATGGCTGTCTCGTCGCAGCTGCTCTCGATCCCCATTGTCAGATGTTTTCCGTTTTTCATATCATTCGTGATGCGTCCACATGATCAGGGCGTCTTCGCCGTCCTGATAGTATCTGCGCCGCACGCCGGCTTCCTCGAAGCCGAAACTCCTATACAAAGCGATGGCAGGGTCGTTGGAGACCCGCACTTCCAGCGTGATATCCGTCACGCCCTCCGCCAGACATTCGTCGATCATCGTCTGCAGCACCTGCGAAGCGACGCCCCGCCGCCTGCATTCGGGCAGTACGGCCACGTTCGTGATGTAGCCTTCCGGAGGAATGACCCAGACGCCCGCGTAGGCGACGATCCGGCCGTCCTCCTCCGCCGCGAAATAGCGGGTCGGGTTCAGCCCGGAGAACTCCGCCGCGACCATGTCCCGGCTCCAGGGTTCCTCGGGAAAGCAGACCTTTTCCATCTCCGCGATGCGGTCGACGTCGTCTGCTGTCGCGCGCCGGATGATCATGGCATCCTCCTCAGCTCGCCGGCTTTCAGCTTGCGCTCCGCTTCCGCCAGACGCAGGTATTCGGGCTGCGCGTGATAGCAGTCTGTCAGCTGCCCGTCCGCATACAGTTGCTCCGCGAGGCGCAGCACCGCGTACGCCCGCTGGAATTTATGCTCCTGCGGCGCGAATACGTGCGGCAGACCGCTCGTTTCCAGCGTTTCCCGGTACGCGTCGCTGCCGTCGCCGTAAAAGACGCATACGCGTCCTTCGACGCAGAGCGCGCGCAGTTTTTCCAGATAGTCCGGCACGTCGTACGCGCCGTCTTCGAGCAGAGCATCCTTGCTGCCGGGCAGATAGACGCCTGCGTAGACCTGGCTGCGCCGGGCGTCGAACAGAGGGCAGACGAGAGGCTTTGCACCTCCGGGGAAGCCTTCGAACGCGCCGTCCGCGGGATCGGAAAACGCAAAAGAAGCCAGCGTCGGAACGCTGACGATGGGCTTGTTCCAGACCTGCGCGAACGCCTTAGCCGTCGCCATACCGATGCGGATGCCCGTAAAGGATCCGGGTCCGCGGGACACCGCGATCGCGTCCAGATCATCCGGTTCGAGCTGCGCCCCGGCGAGGATGTCCTTCACCATGGGCGCGATCTCCTCGAGATGCGAATAATGGGTCTGGTTGACCCGCTCGAAAAAGCCTTCCTCGCTGGCAAGTCCGGAGACCGCCACGGAAGCCAGCGGTCCGGTCGTTTCGATCGCCAGGATCACCGGGCTATGCTGCATATCCGTTCTCCTTCCTCTTCGCCGTACGCCAGACGGATGGTGACCGCGCCTTCCGGCAGAAGGTCTTCGATCAGGTCCGCCCATTCGATCAGGCAGACGCCGCCCTTGTGAAAGTAATCCTCCAGGCCGATCTCGAACAGTTCGTCTTCGTCGTTCACCCGGTACACGTCGAAATGGTACAGGGGCAGGCGGCCGGTATCGTATTCCTGCACGATGGTGAACGTGGGGCTCGTGAGCGTTTCCGTCACGCCAAGACCCCGCGCGATCGCTTTCGCCAGCGTGGTCTTGCCCGTCCCCAGGTCTCCGATGAGCGCGTAGACCTGGTTTGGCTGCATCTGCGCCGCCAGCTTCGCGCCCAGCGTGCGGGTATCCGTTTCATTTTTTAAAACGATGCGTTTTTCCATGCTTGATATGTTACCATAAAAGCAGTGCAAAAGAAAGAGCCGCAGGCGCGGCGCAGGAGTGGAACATGTTTGGCGCAAAAGAAGGAAGCGTGACCCTTCCGAAGGGAACGGTCGACTACGTCACATTCGGCAAAGGCAGCCGGGATCTCGTGCTGGTCCCGGGCCTCGTGCTGGGATTGAAACGCCTGCGGGGCACCGGAGCCCAGCTGGCGTTCTCCTACCGGATGTTCGCGAAGGACTTTACCGTCTGGTGTTTCGACCACAGGGAAGACCTGCCGCAGGACGTGACCGCAGAACAGCTCGCGGACGACCTTGCCGGAGCCATGCGCGCGGTTGGGATCGCGCAGGCGGACGTGCTGGGCGTGTCGCAGGGCGGCATGATCGCGCAGTATCTGGCGCTGGATCATCCGGAGCTGGTGCGCAAACTCGTGCTCGGGGTCACGCTGTGCCAAAACAACCCCACCGTCGAAGCCAACATCCGCCGCTGGCTGGATCTGGCGCAGACGAAAGGGATCAAAGCCGCGGCGCTGGATTCCTTCCGGAAGACCTACTCGGACAGGTATCTGGCGAAATACGGATTCTTCCTGCCCTTCCTGGCCGACAGCGTCAAGAAGGCAGACCCGCAGCGCTTTTCCGCGCTGGCGAAGGCCTGCCTTACGTGCGATACCTATGAGAAATTGCCCCGGATCGCCTGCCCTGTCCTCGTGCTCGGCGGCCGCCTCGACCGCGTCGTTGGCCCGGATGCGGCGGAGACGATCGCGCGGCGGCTGGGGTGCGAATATTACGTTTACGAAAACCTCGGCCATTCCGCGTACGAGGAGACAAAGGATTTTAACCGGAGGACGTACGGTTTCCTGATGGAATAACAGCCCTGCCGGTTTAGACGACGATCGACGCCACGCTTCCGCCGCTTGGCGTCTTTTTTACGACGATCTGCTTGTCGATCCGTTCTTTCAGGTTCGAAACGTGCGAGATGATACCCACGAGGCGATTGCCCTCCGCGAGGCTGGCAAGCGCGTTCATCGCCTGATCCAGGGATTCTTCATCGAGAGAGCCGAACCCTTCGTCGACGAACATCGTATCCAGGCGCACGCCGCCGGCGGACGACTGGATCTCGTCGGACAGGCCCAGCGCCAGCGAAAGCGACGCCATGAACGACTCTCCGCCGGACAGCGATTTCACGCTCCGCTCCGTCCCGTTGTAGTGGTCGACCACGTCGAGATCCAGGCCGCTCTGTGCCTGTCTTCCCTGCGGTTTGTGGCGCTTCAGTTCGTACTGGTTCCCCGACATCACCAGCAGACGCGTATTTGCGCGGGCGATGATCCGGTCGAAATAGGTCATCTGGATGTACGTCTCCAGCATGATCTTTTCTTTTCCGGGAATCGCGCCGTTGGCGGTCGCGGAAAGCCCTTTGACCCAGACGAACCGCTTCTCCAGCTCGTCCAGATTCCCGGACTGTGCCTTCAGATTTTCAAGCGTCGTCTTGTTTGCTTGCAGTCGTGTGTGGACAGTCTGCATCTCTTCTTCCGCACCGCTCTTTTTGCGGGTAAGTTCGACCTTCTTTGCTTTTTCTGCCTCCGGATCGGGCAATGCTTCCGCGGAAAGCTGGCCTTCCAGTTCTTTGATGGCGGCATTCAGGTTGCCGATCTTCTGCACAGACGCGTCGTATGCAGCCTTCGCACCGTCGATGGCGGTCTTCATCGCATCGACCATGGCAGTAATTCTTGCCATCTCCGCTTCCGCAGCTTCCTTGTTGTCGAAGCGCAGCGTTTTCTTATCCGCCTCAAGCTGCCTCTTCTCTGCCTCCAGCGTTGCGCGGAGCGACGCTTTTTCCGTGTTGAGCGCATCGATCGCCTGCTTCAGCGCCGCCAGCGCCTGTTCTTTTTCCGGAATCAACTGTTCCAGCTCCTTCTTGCGCGCAGAGCGCTCCGATTCAGTCTTAATCGCTTTTTCAAGAGCGGTCAGTTCCTCTGCCGTCTCCGCTTTCCCTCGTTCCAGCACAGGCGGGATCTCCTCGAAGGCGATCCCTTCCCAGATCTTGCCGGCGTTTGCCTCGATATTGCTGCGGGTCCCTTCCGACTTCGCTTTCTGCGATCCGCACGCTTCGCTCTTCTTCTGCGCAGCTTTCTGCGCGGTTTCCGCCGCGGTCTTCGCCTTCTTCAGTTCCGCCTCGGTCGGCGCCGTCTCTGCCTTTTGCGCCGGGTTCGGGTGATCCAGAGAACCGCATACCGGACAGGGCTTTCCCTCCTCCAGCGTTTCCGCGATGATCCCGGCCTGCTCGTCCAGATACGCCTTGTTCTTGGCTTCATAGGTCTGTGTCGCGGCCTGGCTTGCAGCATCTGCTTCGCGGTATTCCTGCTGCAGTTTCGCGAGTTCCTGCATCTCAAGACCATACGTTCCGAGCAGGTCTTCGAGGTCGTTCAGGGCAGTCTGCTTTGCTTCCGTCTTTTCCCACTGCGCAATAAGCCTTGCAGCCTTTTCACCTGCATCAGCCAGCGTTCTCAGCTCTTCCTTCAGCGTTTCCAGCGCCACGGAATCCGCATTGTACTGTGCGTTCTTTTCGCCGTACGTCTGCTCCTTTTCCGCAAGCGACGCCTCGTTCTGCGCAATGCTCGTCAGCAGTTCTGCCAGTTTTTCATAGCGGGGAAGTTCAGCCTCAATCCCGGCCTTCTGCCTTAAAGCAGCTTCGATCTCCGGTTCTTTCTCCTTCTGCTCTTCCCACGCGGCCTTCAGCGAAGCATTGGTCTGCTCCTCCTTCGCCTTTTCCGCCTTGTTCGCCTCGATGCTTTCCCTGGTCTTTTCCTGCGCTTCGATCTTGACGAGGTTGCCGTTGACGGCTTCCAGGAGTTTTTCCAGTTCAGCCTTCTGCCGGGTCAATTCGCCTTCTTTGCCATCCTCCTGATCGATCAATTTTTGAAGCAGGCCGGTCGTTTCCCCGATCGGCAGCGCGCCGTCCTTTGCCTTTTTTACCTCGATGCTCAGAACATCGTTCTCGTCGACTTCGATGCCGTTGATATACTGATCCAGGCTCTTGCGGACGTCGTCGCATTTTCCTTCGAGGTCGCGCGCCTCGCGCTTCAACGCTTCCTGCAGGTCCTGATACCGCTCGGTCTTGAAGATGTGGCGGAAGATCTCCGACCGCGTCTTCGTTGGCGCGTTCAGCAGCTGCAGGAAGGCGCCCTGCGCGATCATCGCAATCTGCATGAACTGTTTGCGGTCCACGCCCATGATCTCCAGGACCGCGCTGTTGACGTCGTTCAGTTTCGTCACGACGCGGCCGTCCGGATAGTGCAGTTCAGCCTCTGCAGGCTGCGTGACTGTTCCGTCTCCCCGCAGTTTGGGACGTTCGTAGGCCGGGCTGCGCTTTACGGTATACGTTTTCCCCGCATAGGAAAATTCCAGCTCCACCTCCGTAGCGGTGCTGTCTTTCGCGTATTTGGAGCGGAGCATGGATGCGTCGCGGTTCTCGCCGCTGGCCTCGCCGTACAGGGCGAACGTGATCGCGTCGAAGATCGTCGTCTTCCCCGCGCCGGTATCGCCGGTAATCAGATAGAGGCCGCGGTCACCGAGATCGCTGATATTCAGTACGGTCTTTTCCGCATAAGGACCGAATGCGGACATCGTCAATTTCAGAGGTCTCATCTCTAGTCCCTCCACACTTTTTCGATCAGAGCGTTTAGGAACGCGGACTGGTCTTCCGACATTTCCTGATTGTTCATCAGCTCATAGAAATCCGAGAACAGTTCGTACGGCGTCTTCGTTTCCACGTCTGCGACGCCCTGGACTTCCCGGTTCGAACGGGTACGCATGTTGTCGTAATCGAGCTTCATCAGCCCGTGATAGACCGCTCGGAGCCTGGCCATCGCCTCCGGAACGTCCTCTTCGTCCGTCAGCGTGATGTGCGTGTAGTCTTCCTGCCACGTTGTATTCTCGTAATAGGATCTGGCCATCAACTCGTCGTATGACCCTTTCAGCTCCACCATGTCGCGCTTCGGCTCCAGCGGCACCGTCCTGAGGGTAAGACTGCCCTCCTCGTTCAGCTCGACCACCGTGACCGACTTCTCGTCCTCCGCCTCCGAGAACGAGTATTTCAAGGGCGTCCCGCAGTAACGGATCTTCTTTGATCCGCAATTCTGCGGCGAATGGATGTGCCCGAGCGCCACGTAATCGAACGGTTCGAACACGGAAGCCTCCACATTGTCCAGACCGCCGATCACCTTTTCCTCGGATTCGGAGCGCTTTGCGCCTGTGACGAACTGATGGGTCACCAGAACGTTGCGGCGGGCCGGGTCGATCTCCATGTGATCGATGGCACATTTCAGCGCATCCGTATAGGTCGGGATCTCCTCATCGAAGAAACGGCGGACCGTCACAGGCTTGAGGAAGGGAAGCATATAAACAGCGACCTCGCCGTTCTTGTCTTTCAGCAGGAAGGGCTTTACTTCGCCGTTATATACGGGCGACAGGTGGATGCCGCTTGCGTCCATCAGCCGCGACCCGAAGGCGATCCGCTCCGGCGAATCGTGGTTGCCGCTGATGACGAACACTTCCAGTTTCCGCTTCGCGAGCTGCACGAGAAACTCGTCGAACAGCTGCACCGCCTCCGCGGAGGGGATGGATTTGTCGTAGATATCCCCCGCGAGGATGACCGCGTCCGGCGACTCGTCGTCGATGATTTGGATGATCTTCTTGAGGATATACTCCTGATCTTCGATCATGGAAAACTCGTTGACCCGTTTCCCCAGATGAAGATCCGATAGATGGATCAGTTTCATGGTGACCTCTCAATGTAATTGCATCGTCTCTAATCATTTTACCCGATTCTTCTGCTGCTATCTACAGTATAACCTCAGAAGAGTCCCAAAAGAGGGTCTTCGGGCTGAGGCGCCACTTTTAGGGCAATAAAAAAGGGCGATGTGAATCGCCCTTCTCATTACTATTTGTTATGTCTGAATACATTTAGTAGTTTTGCTGAATTTTACGCTTTTCATTTTAGTAAATAGCCCTATTCTTGATTATTCATCGCTAGTTTTTCAAATCCGTTTTTCCACAAAAGATTCAGGCAGTCATTCTTTTAGCCTTAACACTGCTTTTTTATATGTTCCAAAACGCAAGACAGGCAAATCCCGCCCCGCGGGCAGAGGCGAAGCGCATCGGCGGGAATCGTCTGTGTTTCCGGTTTCTGAGCGTAATCAGTTTCGGACGCGCGCCTGAGGGCGCTGCGGCGGAGCGATGCCCGAGGCCGCGTTCCACAAAGACGGAACCGGCCAAGTCCGCGGAGCTGCGCCGAAACTGCACGCGAAAGAAACCGATGAAACACCAGATCCCCGACGCTCGCGCAAGCCTCTGTCCGCGGGGCGGGGAAAGTTGTCGCTGAGAACCGTCCCCAGCGACACGAAAAAAGAGAGCGCCGGAGCGCTCTCTTTAAGTGGCTTGATTCGTATTACTCGATGATCTCGGTAACAACGCCGGAAGCAACCGTTCTGCCGCCTTCGCGGATAGCGAAACGCAGACCTTCTTCCATAGCGATCGGAGTGATCAGTTCGACGCTCATGACAACGTTGTCGCCAGGCATGCACATTTCAGTGCCTTCGGGCAGGGACAGTGCGCCGGTAACGTCAGTTGTTCTGAAATAGAACTGGGGTCTGTAACCGTTGAAGAACGGAGTGTGGCGGCCGCCTTCTTCCTTCTTCAGAACGTAGACCTGGCCCTTGAACTTGGTGTGGGGATGAACGGAGCCGGGAGCAGCCAGAACCTGGCCTCTTTCGATCTCGTTTCTCTGAACGCCACGCAGCAGGCAGCCGATGTTGTCGCCAGCTTCGGCCTGGTCGAGCAGCTTACGGAACATTTCAACGCCCGTAACAACGACCTTTCTCTTTTCGTCCTTCAGACCAACGATTTCGACTTCGTCGGAAACCTTGATGACGCCTCTTTCAACACGACCGGTAGCAACGGTGCCGCGGCCGGTGATGGAGAATACGTCTTCGACAGGCATCAGGAACGGCTTGTCATTGGGTCTCTCAGGCTGCGGAATGTATTCGTCGACAGCGTCGAGCAGTTCCATAACCTTGTCAGCCCAAGCGCAATCCGGATCCTGCAGAGCCATCAGCGCGGAACCTCTGATGATCGGGGTGTCGTCGCCGGGGAACTCATACTGGTCGAGCAGTTCGCGAACTTCCATTTCGACGAGGTCGAGCAGTTCTTCGTCGTCGACCATGTCGCACTTGTTCAGGAATACGACGATGTAAGGAACGCCTACCTGACGGGACAGCAGGATGTGCTCTCTGGTCTGGGGCATCGGACCGTCGGTCGCTGCAACTACCAGGATAGCGCCGTCCATCTGAGCAGCGCCGGTGATCATGTTCTTAACATAGTCAGCGTGACCCGGGCAGTCAACGTGAGCATAGTGTCTCTTCTCGGTCTCGTATTCGACGTGAGCGGTATTGATCGTAATACCTCTTTCTCTTTCTTCCGGAGCCTTGTCGATGTTGTCGAAGTCAACGATCTGGTTGGTCGCGGAGGGCAGTCTCTTCGCCAGAACCTTGGTGATGGCGGCGGTCAGAGTGGTCTTGCCGTGGTCGACGTGGCCGATGGTACCGATGTTAACATGCGGTTTGTTTCTTACGAATTTCTCTTTTGCCATTTTACTTTCTCCTTTTCACGTGATTTGGTTTATAAAATTGCAATTTTGGTCTATTTGTTGATCTTGTCCAGCAGGTTGTCAGGCAGCTTCTCGAAGTGGTCCATCTGCATGACGTACGTGCCTCTGCCCTGGGTCTTGGACCGCAGGTCCGTGGCATAGCCGAACATTTCGGAGAGGGGAACCATGCCGTCCACGGTAGCAGCACCGTTTCTGATGTCGGTTCCTTCGATCCTTCCTCTGCGGGAAGAGATGTCTCCGATCACGTCGCCCATGTATTCCTCGGGCGCCGTAACTTCTACCTTGAAGATAGGCTCCAGCAGGATCGGGGCAGCCTTTGCGGCCGCTTCCCTGAACGCCATGGAAGCGGCGATCTTGAACGCCATTTCCGAGGAGTCCACTTCGTGGTAAGAACCGTCGAACAGTTCGCAGCCGACGTCCACGACCTGGTAGCCGGCCAACGGACCGGTCTCCATGGCTTCGCGGATGCCTTCGTCGATCTTCGGGATAAATTCCTTGGGGATCGCGCCGCCCACGATCTTGTTGACGAATTCGTAGCCTTCGCCCGGCTGTCTCGGATAGAGACGGATCTTGACGTGGCCGTACTGGCCGTGTCCGCCGGACTGCTTGGCGTACTTGTTGTCGACGATCGCTTCCTTGGTGATGGTCTCTTTGTAGGAAACCTGGGGCTTGCCCACGTTTGCCTCGACCTTGAATTCACGGAGCAGTCTGTCGACGATGATCTCCAGATGGAGCTCGCCCATGCCTGCGATGATCGTCTGACCCGTGTCGGGGTCGGTGTAGGTCTTGAAGGTGGGGTCTTCCTCGGCAAGCTTTGCCAGGGCGATGCCCATCTTTTCCTGACCGGCCTTCGTCTTGGGTTCGATGGCGATCTGGATCACGGGATCGGGGAATTCCATGGATTCCAGAATGATGGGATGCTTTTCGTCGCACAGGGTGTCGCCGGTGGTCGTGTCCTTCAGACCGACTGCGGCAGCGATATCGCCGGAGTAGACCGTTTCGATATCTTCTCTGTGGTTGGCGTGCATCTGCAGGATGCGGCCGATACGTTCCTTCTTCCCCTTGGTGGAGTTGTAAACGTAGGAACCGCTTTCCAGCGTGCCGGAATACACGCGGAAGAACGCGAGTTTTCCGACGTAGGGGTCTGCCACGATCTTGAATGCGAGCGCGGAGAACGGACCCTTGTCGTCGGCGGCGCGTTCCGCCTCTTTCTCCAGTCTGGGAATGACGCCCTTGATGGGCGGGATGTCCAGCGGAGAAGGCATGTAGTCCACGACGGCGTCCAGCATCAGCTGAACACCCTTGTTTTTATAAGCGGAACCGCAGAGTACGGGAACCATCTTGTTCGCGATGGTCATCTTGCGGATGGTCGACTTGATCTCTTCCGTGGTCAGCTCTTCGCCTTCCAGGTACTTCATCATGAGTTCTTCGTCGCACTCCGCAACGGATTCCAGCATCTTCTGCCGGTATTCCTCTGCGAGGTCCATCATGTCCGCGGGGATGTCCTGCTCTTCGATGAGGGTGCCGAGATCGTCTTCGTAGATCTCCGCCTTCATCTTGATCAGGTCGATGATGCCCCGGAACGTGCTCTCCACACCGATGGGCAGCTGCACTGCCACGGCGTTGGCCTTCAGTCTGTTCTTGACCATGTCCAGAACGTGGTAGAAGTCCGCGCCCATGATATCCATCTTATTGACGAAGATCATTCTGGGTACGCCGTACTTCTCCGCCTGTCTCCAGACGGTCTCGGACTGGGGCTCCACGCCGCCCTTGGCGCACAGAACGGTGACCGCACCGTCCAGCACGCGCAGGGATCTTTCCACTTCGACGGTAAAGTCTACGTGGCCCGGTGTGTCGATGATATTGATTCTTGTATTTTTCCACTGAGCGGTCGTAGCAGCAGAAGTGATGGTGATGCCTCTTTCCTGCTCCTGGACCATGTAGTCCATGACCGCGGCGCCTTCATGGGTCTCACCCATCTTATGCGTTTTTCCGGTATAGAACAGAATGCGCTCGGTGGTCGTCGTCTTACCGGCATCGATGTGAGCCATGATCCCGATATTCCGCGTACGTTCCAGCGAAAATTGTCTAGGCATTTCTTCCTCCTTTCCTGCTCGTTCCCGAATGTTCCAAAGCCCTGCTCCGCACTAGAATCTGTAGTGTGCGAACGCTCTGTTGGCTTCGGCCATCTTGTGTGTGTCGTCCTTCTTCTTGACGGAACCGCCGAGTCCGTTGGCGGCATCCATCAGCTCATTGGCGAGTCTGTCGGACATGGTCCGTTCGCCTCTGGCTCTGGTATACTTGGTGAGCCATCTGAGACCCAGGGTCTGGCGTCTCTCCGGTCTGACTTCGATAGGAACCTGGTAGTTCGCACCACCGATTCTTCTGGCCTTGACTTCAACCTGGGGCATGATGTTGTTCATCGCCTTGTTGAAGACTTCCATGGGTTCCTCGCCTGTCTTTGCCTTGATGGTCTCAAAAGCATCGTAGACGATCTTCTGTGCTACACCCTTCTTGCCGTCGAGCATAATGCTGTTGATGAGCTTAGCCACAACAACACTGCCGTATACAGGATCGGGGAGCACTTCCCTCTTGGGGACGTTTCCACGTCTTGGCACTTCACTTTCCTCCTTGCGTATGTTGCGCAAATCATCGGTACTCGCAGCGGGTCATCCGCCGCGCGGTGCCATTATCTATATGATAAGGGCACTCTAGTTTACCCGATATGAACAATAACTTCTGAATGGTTTCGGTAAGAATTACTTCTTCTGCTTGGGTCTCTTCGCACCGTACTTGGAACGGGCCTGGCCTCTGTTGGCAACGCCGGCGGTATCCAGCGTACCTCTTACGATGTGATAACGCACACCGGGGAGGTCCTTGACTCTGCCGCCTCTGATCAGAACAACGCTGTGTTCCTGCAGATTGTGACCTTCACCGGGAATGTAAGCGGTAACTTCCAGACCGTTGGTGAGGCGTACACGGGCGACCTTTCTCAGCGCAGAGTTCGGCTTCTTCGGAGTTACTGTCTTAACGGAAGTGCAAACGCCTCTCTTCTGAGGTGCCTTCGTATCGGTCGGCACTCTCTTGATGCTGTTCATGCTTTTCAGCAGAGCCGGAGAGTTGGACTTCTTTTCGGACATTACTCGTCCCTGTCTTACCAGTTGGTTAATGGTAGGCATTCAAATTCTCCTTTCTTCAAGATTTTTTATATTGACCCGCCCGCACGCTGCGCGTGCGGGCAGAAATCAACAGCACAACAGGATTAGTGTAACACAGTGCATCCCTTGATGTCAAAGGCTTTCTAGGCTTCTTCCTCAGGAATTTCTTCCTCGAAAGTTTCCTCTTCCGCCATGGCTTCTTCCTCCGGCAGATCGGTCTCGTCCGCCGGGTCGTCCGCGTAGAGTTCGTCGGGCGTTTCGTCCTCGGTATACTCGCTGCGGATCTCCTTCGTATTGAAGGATTCCATGTATTCCGTGTTTACACCGTAATCGATGTCGATATTCTTGTAAGGCTTCATGCCGGTACCGGCCGGGATGAGCTTACCGATGATGACGTTCTCCTTCAGGCCGAGCAGTCTGTCGCGCTTGCCCTTGATGGCAGCGTCGGTCAGGACTCTGGTTGTCTCCTGGAAGGAAGCCGCAGACAGGAAGGAATTCGTAGCAAGGGAGGCCTTCGTGATACCGAGGAGCTCTCTCTTGTACTGGGCAGGTTCTTTGCCTTCTTCCAGCGCGTTGTTCTCGTCTTCGATCTCGAAGAGGTTGTAGAGGGCGCCGGGCAGCAGGTGGGTGTCGCCCGCGTCGTCGATGCGGTACTTGGACAGCATCTGGGACACGATGACTTCGATGTGCTTATCGTTGATGTCTACACCTTGCTGCTTGTATACTCTCTGCACTTCCTTGAGCAGATACTGGTATACGCCTTCCACGCCGTTTAAGCGCATGATGTCGTGCGGATTGAGCGGGCCCTGGGTGATGCCTTCGCCGGCGTGGACCACGCTGCCTTCGGTCACCTTGAGTCTCGCGCCGTAAGGAATGATATAGACTCTTTCCTCTTCGCCGCGGATGCGCACTTCGGTCTTGTTGTCGGGACGCGGTTCGATGGAGACGACGGTGCCGTCCGCCTCGCAGATCTCCGCGATACCCTTCGGCTTACGGGCTTCGAAAAGTTCTTCGACTCTCGGAAGACCCTGGGTGATGTCGTTACCCGCGACGGAAACGCCGCCGGTATGGAACGTTCTCATGGTCAGCTGCGTACCGGGTTCGCCGATGGACTGCGCGGCGATGATGCCGACGGCTTCGCCGATGTTCACGTGGGAACCGGTAGCCAGGTTGCGGCCGTAGCAGGCGGCGCAGATGCCGGTCTTGCTCTTGCAGGTCATGACCGAACGGATCTTGACGGCATCGATGCCGGCGTCCTCGATGGCCTGGGCCTGCTTTTCGTTGATCTCCTCACCGCCTTCGACGATGACTTCGCCGGTGGCCGGGTCAACGATGTCCTCGAGCGCCGTTCTGCCCACGATACGCAGGCGGAGCGCCTCGATGACTTCCTTGCCGTCCGTGAAGGCTCTGACTTCGATGCCTTCGTCGGTGCCGCAGTCGTTCTCGCGGACGATCACGTTGTGGGATACGTCGACGAGACGGCGGGTCAGGTAACCGGAGTCCGCGGTACGCAGAGCGGTGTCTGCCAGACCCTTTCTGGCGCCGTTGGCGGAGATGAAGTATTCCATGACCGTCAGACCTTCGCGGAAGTTGGCGGTGATAGGAATTTCGATCGTCTTACCGGCTGCGTTGCCCATCAGACCGCGCATGCCGCCGATCTGACGGATCTGGTTCTTGGAACCTCTCGCGCCGGAGTCTGCCATGATGAACAGGTTGTTTTCTGCCTGCAGGGAGTCCATCAAAGCGTCGGCGACGTCGTCCGTGGCCTTGTGCCAGATCTGGATGACGTTCTCGTAACGCTCGTTGTTGCTCATCAGGCCGCGTCTGTAGAACGCTTCGTACTTGTCGACCTTTTCCTGAGCCGCGTCGATGATCTCCTGCTTGTTCTCGGGCATGACCATGTCTCCGATGGAGATGGTGATGGCAGCCCGGGTGGAATATTTGAAGCCTGTGCTCTTGATGTGGTCCAGCATCTTCGCGGTCTCCGTATTGCCGTGGGCACGGAAGCACTTGTCGATGATGCGGGTGAGGTCCTTCTTGCGGCACAGGAAGCCGATCTCCAGGGAGTAGGGATCTTCGTCTCTGTCGACAAAGCCCAGATCCTGCGGGATCTGCTCGTTGAAGATAAAGCGTCCGACGGTGGATTCCACCAGGCGGCCTTCTTTGTCTTCGGGTCCCAGATACATGCGGACCTTGACCTTCGCGTGGATCGCCACGGCGCCGGTCTGGTAGGCCATGAGCATTTCGGCGTAGTCGGTGAAGACCTTGCCGTCGCCCTTTTCGGCGATGCGCTCGAAGCCGTCCGCGCGGTTCTTCTCTTCGTCCTTGAACTCGTCGATGCGCTCGATCAGCTTGCCGTTCTCATCCTTTTTGGCGCAGACGCCGGGGTGAGTCAGGTAGTAGGAACCGAGGATCATGTCCTGGGTCGGCGTCGTGATCGGGGAACCGTCCTTCGGCGCCAGGATATTGTTGACGGACATCATCAGGAACCGGGCTTCCGCCTGCGCCTCTACGGACAGAGGTACGTGGACAGCCATCTGGTCGCCGTCGAAGTCCGCGTTGTAAGCGGTGCACACCAGCGGGTGCAGGCGGATGGCCTTGCCTTCGACCAGCACGGGTTCGAAGGCCTGGATGCCCAGTCTGTGCAGCGTCGGGGCGCGGTTCAGGAGCACGGGGTGATCCTGAATGACGTCGTCCAGAACGTCCCAGACTTCCGGGCGGACCTTTTCGACCATTCTCTTGGCGCTCTTGATGTTATGCGCCAGGCCTCTGAGCACGAGTTCCTTCATGATGAAGGGCTTGAACAGTTCCAGCGCCATCTTCTTGGGAAGACCGCACTGATAGAACTTCAGGTCGGGGCCGACGACGATAACGGAACGTCCGGAGTAGTCGACGCGCTTGCCCAGCAGGTTCTGACGGAATCTGCCCTGCTTGCCCTTCAGCATGTCGGACAGGGACTTCAGCGGTCTGCTGCCGGGTCCCGTGACGGGACGGCCGCGTCTGCCGTTGTCGATCAGGGCGTCCACCGCTTCCTGGAGCATTCTCTTCTCGTTGCGCACGATGATGTCGGGCGCGCCGAGCTCGAGCAGTCTCTTCAGACGGTTGTTTCTGTTGATGACCCTTCTGTACAGGTCGTTTAAGTCGGAGGTGGCGAATCTGCCGCCGTCCAGCTGCACCATCGGACGGATGTCGGGCGGGATGACGGGAACGACTTCCAGGATCATCCACTCGGGGCGGTTGCCGGAGGCTCTGAGCGCCTCGATGACTTCCAGTCTTCTGACGATGCGGACTCTCTTCTGGCTCTGCGCGTCCTTCAGCTTTTCGCGGAGGTCTGCCGCCAGTTCGTCCAGGTCGATGGCTTCCAGCAGCTGGCGCACGGATTCCGCGCCCATGCCCGCCTTGAAGCGGTCACCGAACTCTTCTCTCTTCTCTCTGTATTCCTGCTCCGTCAGGATGTCCATGTAGGCCATGTCCGTGTCGCCGGGATCGGTGACCACGTAGGATGCGAAATACAGGATCTTTTCCAGACTTCTCGGGGACATGTCCAGAACCAGGCCGATGCGGCTGGGGATGCCCTTGAAGTACCAGATATGGGAGACCGGCGTGGCCAGTTCGATGTGGCCCATCCGTTCTCTTCTGACTTTTGCCTTTGTGACTTCTACGCCGCAGCGGTCGCAGACGATGCCCTTGTAGCGGATGCGCTTGTACTTTCCGCAGTGGCATTCCCAGTCCTTCGTCGGTCCGAATATCCTCTCGCAGAACAGGCCGTCGCGCTCGGGCTTCAGCGTTCTGTAGTTGATGGTTTCGGGCTTTGTGACTTCACCGTGGGACCAGCTTCTGATCTTGTCCGTAGAGGCAAGGCTTATCTGTAAAGATTCAAAATTACTTAATTCCAAAGTCTTTGCTTCCTTTCAACACCGGGGATATAAGGAACGGGATTATTCTTCTGCTTCGCCGGTATAGTCGTCGACGTAGGAGTCGGGCTCCTGCTCGTAGACGCTGACGTCTTCCATGGCTTCGCCGTTTTCGTCGGTCTGGGTGAACCCGAAGTCGCCGGTGAAGAATTCGTCGTCTCTGCGGACGTGGTCGAATTCCACCGCGCCGAAGTTCGTGTTCGCTTCCAGCTCGCCGGCGTCCCGGATCTCCATCTCTTCGCCGTTCTCGTCCAGGACCTTGACGTCCAGAGCGAGGGACTGCATTTCCTTGATGAGCACCTTGAAGGACTCGGGAATGCCCGGTTCGGGGATGTTCTCGTCCTTGACGATGGCTTCGTAGGTCTTGACGCGGCCCACGATATCGTCGGACTTGACGGTCAGGATCTCCTGCAGGGTGTAAGCGGCGCCGTAAGCTTCCAGCGCCCAGACTTCCATTTCGCCGAAACGCTGTCCGCCGAACTGGGCTTTGCCGCCCAGCGGCTGCTGCGTGACGAGGGAGTACGGGCCGGTGCTTCTGGCGTGGATCTTATCGTCGACCAGATGGTGCAGCTTGAGCATGTACATGTAGCCCACGGTGACCGGGTGGTCGAAGTATTCGCCGGTGCGGCCGTCTCTGAGCATCAGTCTGCCGGTCTCGGGGTATCCGCACTCCTTCAGCAGGCCGATGACGTCGGATTCTCTCGCGCCGTCGAAGACCGGGGTGGAGATGTACCAGCCCTTCTTCATGGCTGCCAGTCCGAGGTGGACCTCCAGGACCTGGCCGATGTTCATACGGGACGGGACGCCCAGGGGGTTGAGCATGACCTGCAGCGGCGTGCCGTCTTCGGTGAAGGGCATGTCTTCCATGGGCAGGACCCTGGAGATAACGCCCTTGTTGCCGTGGCGGCCTGCCATCTTGTCGCCGACCTGGATCTTTCTCTTGGTGGCGATGTAGCAGCGGACCAGCTTGTTGACGCCCGGGGACAGGTCGTCGCCGTTCTCTCTGGAGAAGACCTTGACGTCTACGACGATACCGGTCTCTCCGTGAGGCACGCGCAGGGAGGTGTCGCGGACTTCTCTGGCCTTTTCGCCGAAGATGGCGCGCAGCAGTCTCTCTTCTGCGGTGAGTTCCGTCTCGCCCTTCGGGGTGACCTTGCCCACCAGGATGTCGGAGGAGTCGACTTCGGCGCCGATGCGCACGATGCCTTCTTCGTCCAGATCCTTCAGAGCGTCTTCGCCCACGTTGGGGATGTCTCTCGTGATCTCTTCGGGTCCGAGCTTCGTATCTCTGGCTTCGGACTCGTATTCCTCGATGTGGATGGACGTGAGAACGTCGTCCATGAGCAGTCTTTCGTTGAGGATGACTGCGTCCTCGTAGTTATAGCCTTCCCAGGTCATGAAGCCGATGAGGAGGTTTCTGCCGAGAGCGATCTCGCCCTGGTCGGTAGAGGGACCGTCCGCGATGACTTCGCCTGCCTCGATGTGCTCGCCGTGGTCGACGATGGGCTTCTGGTTGATGCAGGTGCCCTGGTTGGATCTCTTGTACTTCAGCAGCTTGTAGGTATCCTTGCCCATACCGTCGTCTCTTTCGATGACGACGCGGGTGGCGTCAACGAAATCGACAGTGCCGGCATTCTTGGCCAGCACGACGACGCCGGAGTCACAGGCCGCTCTGTATTCCACGCCGGTCGCGACGACGGGAGCGTCCGCGACGAGGAGGGGAACTGCCTGACGCTGCATGTTGGAACCCATCAGCGCACGGTTCGCGTCGTCGTTCTCCAGGAACGGGATCATCGCGGTCGCGATGGATACCACCTGGCGCGGCGAAACGTCCATGCAGTCGACGACTTCTCTGTCGTACAGGTCGATCTCGCCCAGATCGCCTCTGGCGAGGACCTTCTGGTTGACGAAGCGGCCGTTCTCATCCAGCGGCTCGTTGGCCTGCGCGATGATCAGGGGTTCTTCTTCGTCAGCGGCCAGATACTGGATCTTGGAAGTGACGATGCCGTTCTTCTTGTCGACCCAGCGGTACGGCGTCTCGATAAAGCCGTATTCGTTGATGACCCCGTAGGTGGTGAGGGAGCCGATCAGACCGATGTTCGGACCTTCAGGCGTCTCGATGGGGCACATACGGCCGTAGTGGGAGTGGTGAACGTCGCGGACTTCGAATCCGGCTCTGTCTCTGGACAGACCGCCGGGGCCCAGGGCGGACAGTCTTCTCTTGTGGGTCAGCTCGGCCAGCGGATTCGTCTGGTCCATGAACTGAGACAGCTGGGAAGAACCGAAGAACTCCTTGATGGCAGCCGTCACGGGACGGATGTTCATCAGAGCCTGGGGCGTCGTCGCTTCGATGTCCTGGATGGTCATTCTTTCCTTGACGACTCTCTCCATTCTGGCGAGGCCGATGCGGAACTGGTTCTGCAGCAGTTCGCCGACGGTGCGCAGTCTTCTGTTGCCCAGGTGGTCGATGTCGTCGGTCGTGCCGATGCCGTCGGGCAGTCCGAGCAGGTAGGAGACGGACGCGATGATGTCGTCGAGGATGATGTGCTTCGGAGAAAGTTCGTTTCTGCGGCTGTACAGATAGTCGGCCATGGCCTTGGCGGCTTCGGCCTTCTTCAGCTTGCCGGCGGGCTTGTGGTTCTCCTCGTAGTCCTCGAGGCAGGCCAGCAGCGCCGGATAGAACACTCTCTTGGGCAGCTTATATTCGGCCGGGTCGAAATCCACGTAGCCGGACAGCTCGACGAAGTTGTTGCCGATGACCTTGACGGCCTTGCCTTCTTCGACCTTGCTTTCCACCCACACGAATTCCGGACCTGCGTTCTGTACGATCTTCGCTTCGGCTCTGGACAGTCTCTTGCCCTTTTCGAAGACGATCTCGCCCGTCATGGGATTGACGACGTCTTCCGCGAGCACGCAGTTTGCGATACGGTTGCGCAGACCCAGCTTCTTGTTGTATTTATAACGTCCGACCTTGGCCAGATCGTATCTCTTCGCGTCGAAGAACAGGGCTTCGATCAGGTCGTAGGCGCTGTCGAACGTGGCAGGCTCGCCCGGTCTGAGCTTTCTGTAGATCTCCTTGAGACCTTCATCGAAGTTATGAGTCGGATCCTTGGCGATCGACTTCATGAGTCTTTCGTCCTGGCCGAAGATCGCGTAGATCTCTTCGTTAGAGCCTTCTTGCAGGCTGGCGGCGATGGACGTACGGAATTCCCCGTAGCGGCGGATCTTCTTGTGCAGGTCTTCCTCGGAGATCCCGGGGTTCTTGCGTCTTTCCGATTCCACCTTCGCTTCTACGGAATTGTATGCCAACGCTCTCAGAAGTTCCGTGACGGGCTGCTTTCTGGTGCGGTCCACGCGCACGGAAATGACCTCGTTGGAATCGGTTTCGTATTCCAGCCAGGCACCTCTGTTGGGAATGATCGTGGTGGAGAACAGCTTGTTGTTGGACTTATCTACGGTCACTTCGTAGTACGGTCCGGGCGAACGGACCAGCTGCGTGACCACGACGCGCTCCGCGCCGTTGTAGATGAACGTGCCCTTCTCCGTCATTATGGGGAAATCTCCCATAAAGACTTCCTGCTCCTTGACCTCGCCAGTCTCCTGGTTGATGAGGCGTACCTTTACCTTTAAAGGCGCGGCATAAGTAGCGTCTCTCTCCTTGCACTCTTCCTGATCGTACTTCGTCTCGTCGGAGATGTAGTGATCGACGAATTCGAGCGCCAGATTGTCCGCATAGTCCCGGATGGGGGATATGTCCTCAAAAACCTCAGCAAGACCCTCTTTGATAAACCAATCATAGGAGTCTTTCTGGATCTGTATGAGGTTGGGCATGGGCAGAACCGTCTCGATCTTGGAGAAGCTCATGCGCTGCTTTCTGCCGAATTTTTGGGGTTGGGGCATTGTATTCCCTCCTTAAAATCTATGTGAAGTAATAAAAATGTGCGGCGATATCCGATAAAAATACGGCCCACAAAAAGACCCCAAAAGGGTTGCTCACGCAGAACAACCCTTTGGATCTTCAGTTCGAGTACAGACTACTTCAGAGCGACGGTAGCGCCGACTTCTTCCAGCTTGGCCTTGATCTCGTTTGCTTCTGCCTTGGAAGCGCCTTCCTTCAGAGCCTTGGGAGCGTTGTCTACCAGGTCCTTGGCTTCCTTCAGGCCCAGGCCGGTGATCTCTCTGACGACCTTGATGACCTTGATCTTTTCAGAACCGACGGATTCGAGTACGACGTCGAATTCATCCTTTTCTTCTTCAGCGGGTGCTGCGGCTGCGCCGGCAACTGCTACGGGAGCTGCTGCGGATACGCCGAATTCTTCTTCGCAAGCCTTGACCAGCTCGTTGAGTTCCAGAACTGTCATCGCTTTGATGGCTTCAATAATCTGTTCCTTAGTCATTGTATTTCTCCTTATTAAATTCTCATGATGCATGGGCTTTCCGAAGCCCGTTTGTATGGTTTCGCTTTGCAGCGATTATTCTGCCTTGGCATCGGCGATGGCCTGGAATGTGCGGACCATCTTGCCGACCGGGCTCTGGATGCTTCCCATGAACTTTGCGATAAGTTCGTCTCTGGAGGGAATGCTGGCGATGGCCTGCATGCCGGCTGCGTCATAAAGGGTTCCTTCTACGACGCCGGCCTTGAACGCCATCTTGCCGAAGTCCTTGATGGACTTTGCCAGGACTCTCGCGGGAGCCGTGGCGTCCTCATAGCTGATCGCCAGAGCGGAGGGGCCGTTCAGGACGTCCTTCAGTCCTTCGTACTTGGTGCCCTCGATGGCCTTTGCCATGAGCGTGTTCTTGTATACGGTGTAATCTACGCCTGCTTCACGAAGACTCTTTCTCAGCGCGTTCGCCTGTTCTACAGTCGTTCCGATGTAGTCGATGACCACTGCAGATTCTGCTTTTTCGAGCTTTCCTTTGATCTCTTCGATCACAGCAGCTTTGATCTTCAGATTTTCTACTGACATCTATTCTCCTTTCCGGCTTTCCCGAAAGAAAGCCTTTTCGGTGTCTGCAGACGGAAAAGGCTTGTTTATGAATCGTAACCTCGGCTGGATATTAAGCGCTGAACCTCAGCGCACCTGCTGTCTACAGTTTTATATTCTGTTTTGTGTTGCGATCCGGCCTTTACTTGCCTGCTAGCCCAGCTTTGCGGGGTTCAGCTTGACGCCCGGGCTCATCGAGCTTGCGATGGCGGCGGACTTGATGTACTGTCCCTTGGCTGCGGCCGGCTTGGCCTTGACAATAGCTTCCAGAAGGGCCATGTAGTTTTCCTTCAGTTTCTGCGGTCCGAAAGAAGCCTTGCCGATCGGTGTGTGGATAATGTTCTGCTTGTCCAGACGGTACTCGACTTTACCTGCCTTGATCTCGGACAGAGCCTGAGCAACGTTCATGGTGACGGTACCGGACTTGGGGCTGGGCATGAGACCCTTGGGGCCGAGCAGCTTACCGAGTCTGCCGACGACGCCCATCATGTCGGGGGTCGCGACGACTACGTCGAAATCGAACCAGTTTTCGGTTCTGATCTTGTCTGCCAGCTCCTCTGCGCCGACATAGTCAGCACCGGCTGCTTCCGCTTCGTGGGCCTTGTCGCCCTTCGCGAATACGAGAACTCTCTTGGACTTACCGGTTCCGTTGGGGAGCACGATAGCGCCGCGGACCTGCTGGTCTGCGTGGCGGCCGTCTACGCCCAGTCTGAAATGAGCCTCGATGGTCTCGTCGAATTTTGCAGTAGCGATCTTGCACAGGATCTCGAACGCTTCGTCGATCTCGTACTGTGCGGACTTGTCATACTGCTTGACAGCGTCCTGATACTTCTTACCTCTTTTAGGCATTTGGTTCCTCCTTGTGGTACTAACGGCCTGTTACAGCCTCCCATCAACTACTCTTCTACGATGATACCCATGCTTCTGGCAGTGCCTTTGATCATCTCGACGGCACTCTCAATGCTTGCAGCATTCAGATCGGGCATCTTGGTCTTTGCGATCTCTTCTGCCTGCGCGTGCGTGATCTTACCGACCTTCTTCTTGTTCGGTTCACCGGAAGCCTTGTCCAGACCGGCAGCCTTCTTGATCAGAACGGGTGCGGGCGGCGTCTTCGTGACGAACGTGAAAGACTTGTCAGCATAGACCGTGATGACGACGGGAATGATCATCCCTTCGGCGGCCTGGTCCTGCGTGCGGGCGTTGAACTGCTTGCAGAATTCCATGATGTTGACACCATGCTGACCGAGGGCGGGACCTACGGGAGGCGCGGGATTCGCCTTGCCGGCAGCGATCTGCAGCTTTACAAAGCCTTCGACTTTCTTTGCCATAGTATTCTCCTTTCCACGGGGCTGTCCCCGTTATTTACAGTTTATCTACCTGGTCGTATTCCAGTTCGACGGGCGTGGAACGTCCGAACATGTCGACCTTCGCCTTGATGGTCTGCTTGTCCGGGTTCACTTCCTCCACCGTGGCGGCGAAGCCCTTGAACGGACCCGTGATGACCTTGACGGAATCGCCCGGATGGATATCCATGACGATGACGGTCTTCTCGATGCCCATGCGGCGGACTTCCTCGTCGGAGAGAGGAATGGGTTCGGAGCCCTGGCCGACGAAACCGGTGACGCCCTGGGTGTTTCTCACCAGGTACCAGGATTCGTTCGTGACGATCATCTTGACGATGACGTAGCCGGGGAAGATCTTTCTTTCCTTGCTCTTGCCGCTGTCGCGGTCATAGACGGTCTCCGTGGGAACGATGACCTGCAGGACGAGGTCCTGCATGCCTCTGTTCTCGACCAGCTTTTCCAGATTGACCTTGACCTTGTTCTCGTGACCGGAATACGTATGCACCACGTACCACTTCGGTTCCTTGCTGCGGCGCAGGAAACCAGCCGGGATCTCGTCTCTTTCGTCGAGCACCCGGGCGGGGGACGGGGTATTCAGTTCCTGATCCAGGATCTTATCTTCGGACATGGGATCGCTCCTACATGGTGATCTTCAGGACTTTTTCCAGGATGGCCAGGAAGCCGGTATCCAGGAGCCAGAAGAACAGCGCGAAGAACGCGCAGACCAGAAGAACGACGATGGTGTACTTGTACAGCTCTTTTCTGGTGGGCCAGACGACCTTCTTCAGTTCGGTCTTGACGCCCTTGAAATATTCGCTGAACTTACCCGGTTTCTTTGCCTTTGCAGCTGTATCTGCCATTGTTCCAGGTTCCTTTCCTTACTACTTCGTTTCTCTGTGCAGGGTTTCTTTTCTGCAGAACTTGCAGTACTTCATCATCTCAAGACGCTCGGGATTGTTTCTCTTGTTCTTGGTGGTGTTGTAGTTTCTCTGTTTGCATTCGGTGCAAGATAAGGTTACCTTGACTCTTACGTCATTAGCCATTCGTTTTTCCTCCAGATAAACGCTTTAAAAAGCGGATTGATAACGCACGAAAAACACACATACCCACTTGTGGGTATAGCGTGACTAATGAATAATAGCCCAAAACGGTTCAAGTGTCAATCGTTTTTGGGCTATTTTTAAGGGAAATTTTTTGTGATTTTCAGGCCTACTGTATCTTGTGGTTTTCCGCTGTTCAGACCACAAAAAGGTTGCCCGGATTCAGCATAAAACCGGGATCCAGCGCCTGCTTCAGCGCGCGCATCTCTCCGATGGCCCGCGGACCGTACATGGTCTCCAGGAAGGACGCCTTCAGTTTGCCCACGCCGTGTTCGGCGCTTACGGCGCCGCCCATGTCCGTGACGCGCTGCGCCCAGGCCGCGTACAATTCTTTGCCGCGGCGGTAGTCGTCCATGTCCCGGGGCAGGATGTTCACGTGCACGTGGTTGTTGCCGATGTGGCCCCAGGTCGCGGACTGCAGCCCCAGTTCCGCCAGGCCTTCCCGGTACATGGCGAACACCCGCTTCAGATCCTTATCCTCCACGGACATGTCCGTGCCGAGCTTCGTGATCTGCGGATGCGTCTTGCGCCGCTCATCGATCAGCATGTTGACCGATTCGGGCACCGCGTGGCGGAATTCCTTGAAGCGGGCGATCTGCGCGCCGTTCCAGCCGAACCAGGTGCGGTCCGGATCGCCGCCGCAGTCCTTCAGACAGGCCGTGATCCGCTCCAGTTCGCCGAACGCCTCTTCCTTCGAATCCGCGTGGATCTCGACGAAGAGCAGAGCCTGCACGTCCTCCGGCACGTCCGTAATGCCGCGCAGCGACGCATCCCTCGCCTTGCGGTCTTTCAGCACCCGCAGCGCGCCGGCGTCGAAGAACTCGATGGAAGCCAATTTCGAACATCTGCGCCGCAGCGCGTCCGTCAGCTCCAGCGCCTGCGCTTCGGTCTTCAGCAGCAGGCCGCATTCCCAGATCTGCGTCGGAAGCGGGGTCAGGCGCAGCAATACTTCCGTGATGACCCCCAGCGTACCGTCGCTGCCCGCGAACAGGTCCACGGCGTCCATGCCGTATTCGATAAAGTATCCGGAAGCGTTTTTCACGGACGGCATTCGGTAGGAAGGCAGGGGCAGGAGCACCCGGCTGCCGTCGTCGCAGCGCAGCCGCAGGCAGCGGCCGGAGGCCATCTGTCCGCCCCTTCGAAGGGTCACGCTGCGCCCGGCCGC
>JAEEGG010003454.1_pt1 | contig 39373 bp, 37 predicted proteins | sample 9134161 | NCBI WGS metagenome assembly JAEEGG01 (sample SAMN16246543, study PRJNA631951) | gut metagenome | biome: gut microbiome; feature: rumen; material: CR-attached | host: Bos | place: Iran: Karaj | collected 2018-10 | reverse complement strand
GGCCGTCGAGATGATGAAGAAGGTAGTGGCCGACAAGAAGAGGACTGATATCGAAAACCGCGACTTCTACCAGTACAACAAGTATCAGAAGATCACCCTCGCGCTCAACGACTTCAGTCCGGAGATGCTCGACTCGCCCAAGTACAAGAAGAAACAGTGGCTCATCGACCAGATAGAGCCCTGTCCCTATAACAACAAGCTCATCCTGCCCATCAGCGTCGACGAGACCGTGTCACAGAAAGTCTACCGTAGGAAGCCACACGACGAGAAAGTCATCATCAAGGGCATGAACCAGACGGGCATCAACGACATCATCCAGACGGGCGACATCCTCAACACCGTCATCAAGGACGTGTTCACCGATGTCAATATCTACGACGACCAGATACGCATGCTGCAGTATCCCTTCACGTCGCCTATCGGCAAGGACGCCATCTCCTTCTACCGCTTTTATATCCAGGACACCCTCATGGTGCAGGGCGACAAGTGTTTCCACCTTCATTTCCTGCCCAACAACCAGCAGGACTTCGGCTTCCGTGGCGACCTCTACATCCTGGCCGACTCGTCGTGGCAGGTGAAGCGCTGTGAGATGACTATCCCCAAGAAGAGCGACGTCAACTTCGTCGAGAACATGCAGGTGGTGCAGGAGTTCCGCCGGCTGCCCGATGGCGACTGGGTGCTGGCTGTCGACGATATGTTCACTGAGATTAAGCTCGCCTCCTTTCTCCAGAAGCTGGCCGTCATCCGTAATACCCGTATCACCGACTATGCCTTCGACGAACTGCCGCGCCAGCTCTTCAAGGGCAAAAAGAAAGAGGTGAAGGATGTCAATGCCATGATGCGTGGCGACGACTTCTGGAACCAGTACCGTCAGGTAGAGCTCACCAGGAGCGAGAGTCAGATGGGTGACTTCATCTCCAACCTCGAGAACATCAAGGGATTCAAGTACATCGTCTTCGGTGTCAAGGCCTTTGTCGAGAACTTCGTCGAGACAGGCACCAAGAAACACCCCTCAAAGGTCGACATCGGTCCCGTTAACACCATGATCACCAAGAACTTCATCGATGGCATCCGTACCCGTCTGTCAGCCCAGACCACGGCCAACCTCGACTCCAACCTCTTCTTCCGTGGCTATATCGCCCGTGGCTGGGACTCCAGGAAGAACTACTACAAGGGCGACGTCATCTGGTCGTTCAACAAGAAGGAGTATCTGCCTCGCGAGTTCCCCACGCGCACGCTTACCCTCTCGTCGAGCTATGACATTGAGTCGCCGTCCGATAAGTTCATGCGCACCGATAAGGATAACGTCTTCACCGCCTTCAAGTGGTCGAAGGTCGACAAGATGCAGTTCTACAACCGCCAGTCGCTCACCTTCGAGCGCGAGGAAGACTGGGGCTTCCGCACTCGTCTCAGCGTGAAGGCTGAGGAGAACGAGGCTGCTGGCAATCTCTACTTTATCCCCCTGAGCGAGAGTGCCGACCGTACCCTCTGGACCAACTGGAGCCATCCCGTGGCGCCTATGTTCCAGGGTAACACCTTCGTGACAGCCAACTATACCCCTGTGGCCTCCCGTAAGATCCGCACCACCGAGTTGCGTGCCGAGCTGCGTTTCGCCCCTGGTGAGACCTTCATCAACACCAAGCAGCGCCGACTGCCCATCAACCTCGACGCCCCGGTGTTCACCGTCAGCCACACCCTCGGCATCAAGGGCGTGCTAGGTGGCGACTACAGCTACAACTATACCGAGGCCTCTATCTATAAACGTTTCTGGCTCAAGTCGTGGGGTAAGATGGACTGGCTCATCAAAGGCGGAATCGAGTGGGAGAAAGTGCCCTATCCGCTGCTCATCATGCCAGAGACCAACCTCTCCTACATCGTGCAGGACTACACCTTCGAGGCCATCAACAACATGGAGTTCCCCACCGACCGCTTCCTCTCAGCCCAGCTCAACTGGGACCTGAATGGCAAGATATTCAACCGCATCCCCCTCATCCGCAAGCTCAAGTGGCGTGAGTGGATAGGTTTCCGAGTGCTGTGGGGCGAGCTCAGCGACAAGAACAATCCCTTCCTCGCCCAGAACGCAGGCTCACCCCTGCTCATGTACTTCCCAGAAGGCTCCTACGTCATCGACCCCAAGCGCCCTTATATGGAACTCTCGCTGGGTGTCCACAATATCTTCAAGCTCATCCACGTCGAGTATGTGCGCCGCCTCAATTACAACGAGTTGCCCACCGCCCACAAACACGGTGTCCGATTCATGGTCCGCATGACGTTCTAAGACAAATAAGAGGATGCTCAAGCTTGAGCATCCTCTTACCAATTTTCTATCTGAAAACAGAGTCCGATACTAAGGCCGAGCGAGCTAACTTGTTTGTCTTTATAGTCATTACTTTTCGTATCATAGACCTTTAGTAGGTAGCTATCGTCGGCTATCGAAGTTATGAGGGCCACTTTGGGCGACAGATGGATTTTAAAGCCTGCGCCAGCAGAGATATAAAGGTTGAAATCGACCCTTTTTCCTGATACCGAATACTTCATGCCCGTATCAACATGCTGTTTGCCAACGATACCGAAGCCGCCCAAACGGAGGTTGACAAACGGCGAATAGCGCTTGTCGAGCAGAAAATAGTGGCTGCTCACAAAAACTGGTATGGTGGCCAAGTCGTATCGGGTACGATGGTTGTATCCCACGCCAACTCCAACAGCGAGATACTCATTCAGAAACTTCTCATGCATATAGTTGACTGCGATACTCCTGTCGCCATAATCGCCCACTCCTGGGCCTGTTGCAACGTTAACTACATTGAGACAGCCGTTGTCTGGATCGAACGTTGTCTGAGTCTGTGCCATGACAGGAAAAGCCTGCATAGCAATCAGTATTAGTTTGATTGTTGATTCGATATGTTTTTTCATACATCCTATCTGTTAATACAGGGCTATCGGTGCTTTCTGCACTTGATATTAGTCCGCAAATTTACTCATAAAATCTGAAGATTGAAAGCCCTAATGTGTTTTTTTATATAATTAACATTTTTGTTCTAAAACACGAATCCATCTGATATACAATGATTTAACAATATTTGTTCCAATCGTCATATTATTTGTTTTAGAAATATAGCAAATATTTTTGATGATTATTCTTGTTTAATTGTTCTAAAATACCTACTTTTGCACCGCAAAATAACGATACGAATTAATCAACTTGTTAATTAGACCATAAAAAATGAGAAATAGTGCTGCACCTAAGGTGTTACTACTTGATAATGAGCTTTGTGATAAAATTGAAGCACATAAAAATGGGCTTGCTCATTATGCTTTCTCAATAATAATGTATAACTCCCAGAATGAGATTCTTTTACAGAAAAGAGCCTTTTCCAAATATCACTCTGGTGGTCTATGGTCAAATGCCTGTTGTGGACATCCTATATCCAAAGCAGATATAGATGATATCAAACGTCAAGCTATATGCAGAATTTTCGAAGAACTGGGTACTGAGGTACATGACATAAGATACGCTTTTACTTTTAGTTATCAAGGGAATTGTGGAAATCTAAAAGAAAACGAAGTAGATTACGTGTTCTTTTGTAAGTGTGAATCAAAAATCAACCCCAATTTCGATGAGGTCGCAGATTACAAGTGGGTAAGTCTTGCGACCCTTGATTCGGAGATGAAAAAGAATCCAGGTACTTTCACTCTATGGTTTAGAGAGATGTATACAAAGTACAATCCTCAATTATTAGGTTTCTTATCTCTGTAAAAGAAGGCAAAAATGGAAAAAAAGTATATATACAATTTCTTTAAGGAAAAAGTTTCTCAAATGGATATTGATGAGAAAACAAAATGTCTAATATTAGACAAGGCCTTCAAAGACTATTCTTTTTACAACTATTTACCCTTAAATATTTATAAATTATCAAAGCCAAACAATGAAATGCTATTAAAAGTAGCTCAATTAACATTATATTCATACTTGTATTTTCTAGTTATTCTCTATTACGATAAAATAACAGATAAACAAGGGACTGGCTCCATTTCAGAAAAGAAAGGCTTTTCAGAAACAATGTTCTTCTGTATTAATGAATATGCTGTTAGGGGACTCTCAAATCTCTTCCCAGGAGATGAGTTCTGGCAGGAGTTTAATCAGTTGAAAAAAGCGTTCTTTGCTTCTTCAAATATAAAACCTACTCATAAGAATCTGTTGAATGTCCTTACTGCCAAGAGTGTTTTAGCACACGCTTATGTGTTGTCTTCAAAACACCTGCTGAGAGAACATGACAGTATAGCTTATAGCGAGATTATAGATGCATTAGATCATTTTCATACAGGATTCCAACTCCAAGATGATTACGAAGATATTAAGGAGGATGTCGAAAACAATCAGACGAATTATTATATTTTCAAAATATCTTCGGAATATAATATTACTGAAAGCAAATCCGACAAATATCTTCAAAAACTCATATATGCGTCTGGGTGTGCAGAGGAAGGTCTGGAAAAAGCAAATAAAGAGTTAGAAATTGCGAAAAGTATTTTTGAGAAGTACGGTTTTGCTGATCAGATTTTTAATATTGATGGTATTCTTTATAAGGTTCGGAACGAACTGCATTATATTAGAGCTCTGATGTATAAAACACGCCAGAAAGCAACGTTAAGTCATACATTTCTAGCCAATTCTTCCATATCAGAAGCTATTAATAAGACTGAAGAATTTATTTCAAGCAAGTTGTGTAATGACATCTGGGAAGACTTCCTTACAAATGCAGGTCTTGGTAGAAACTGGATAACAGGCTACGTTATCTCAATGATGGGAGAACTGGGAGGTAACACTCTCCCCTTAGACAGGATACTTGACAATCTCTTGGTTTCTGGCGGCAAATACAATGAGAATATTGTGGAGGATGCTGATTCCAGTAATTTCCTCGTCAATTCTCTTATTGTTCTTGGAAGAGATATTCCAGATTCCGTTATTAATTCCTGGCTTAAGTTCCAAAATAAAGACAAAGGTTTTTCTACCTATTATAATAATGACATTAAGAAAGCGATGAGAATGCGGGAAGACGCTGATTTTAAAGGGTGGTTCTCCTCTCAAAATTGCGTAACTGCAGTAGCCTGCTTGGCTGCTAGTCAGAGGTTGTCCGATTCATCTTTGAAAAATATATATCGAGACACTAGGGATTTCTTGGTAGAAAAGCAAGAAAAAGATGGTAGTTGGAAGTCGTATTGGTGGACTGAGAGAATATATTCTACATGTTTCTCTGTAATGGCATTATATAATGACAAAGACATTAATGCCGCTATATGCAAGAATGGGATAGATTATATCATCAGTCATCAGGCTGAGAATGGTAATTGGTGCAATCAAGGGCAGCCATGCACATTCTACACAGCTTTGGCATTGAAAACTATTATGTTGTGTTATCAATACAGCAAAGACAGTATCCTTATTCCATACATAGAGAAAGGTATGTCGTGGATATGTAAAATGCAATATGATGACGGCAGTTGGTGTTCCTCAAGAATGTTAAGGCTACCATTCCCTGACGAGTTGGAACCAGAGAATGTAAAAGACTGGCGAAATACATCTTTCGGACTCAATTGTCTGGTCGATGATCATAATAGAATATTTACGTCTGCAATGGTATATAACACTTTAAAGTTTTATGATAGATTATTTGGATAAAATATCATTTTCTCCTTACAATTCAACCACATCGGTGATGAGAATTGATAATGATCGTTACTTTATAATAAGTAATGAGAAACGCCGTGTGTTGGGTGAGATCCTGTCTGGAGATGACGAGGACTTGAAGAAAGCGGTTTATGAAAGAATTACCAATTTTACTAAAGATAGCAAAGAATTCCTGTCAGTCCAGGATTTTCAATATAAGAAAGTCCTGATAGGTAGAGACACTATAGGCTTATTCACAAAGTATCTTACATTTCTCTATAATAAATACATATTCTGTGGGGTCATAATAACAATAAGTGTTCTTTTCTCTTATTTCTACATCTTTAATGTTCCTCAGAATCTTTCTACGGTCATGTCGTTCGATTACTCATGGCTATTAATAATGTTTATATTCTTTTACCATGAACTGGGCCATGCTACAGCTTGTACAAAGTTCGGTGTCAAGTCATGCAGTATCGGTTTTGGCATCACCCTCTTGATGCCTGTATTGTACGCAGATGTGTCCTCTTCATGGTCTCTTGAGAAGAAACAGCGTATGGTCGTAAACTTTGGAGGTATCTATTTCCAAAACATATTTGCCTGTATCTTCATGCTTATTGCTATATATCTGGGAAATAATAATTTGTTCTTTTTAAGCAAGACTATAGCCCTGTCAACAATATTCCAACTTTTCCCTTTCTATAAAAGTGATGGCTATTGGATATTGACAGATCTCTATGGTGAGCCCAAGTTGTTCAAGAAATCACAGAAAATGTTCTATCGCATGCTGAGACATGGAATTTTGCCTAAGAGCAAGCAGAACGTTAAGATTGTTCTGTATTACTTTTTTGTCGAAGGCTTTATCTTGTATTTCCTTGCCAAAACAATTACCCATTATGGAGAATACATCTTGTCATTACCGAGTTTCTTTTTGAATATTGTAAGAGACATACTTGGAAATCGATTTGATCTCATGACATTCGAGTGGAAATACCTTGTGGCAATTGTTATATTCTTCTTTATGATAAGGATACTCTTGAATAATATAAAATTATTTATAAGTTCAGATATTTCTGAATAATCAACGTAAGTTTAACAATTAAAATTTTAAAAAAATGAAAACAAAAAAAGAATTAGATGAATTGGTAAATTCATTGGAGTTGGAAGAACTGGAAGAGAGAATCGAGCTTGGTTGTCTGCCTCTGACAGGAACAGGTTCTGGTATTTCACTCTGGACCTTCTAATGTCTGATTATTTTCGCCTGGGCTATTATCTTAGTCCAGGCGTTTATCATTAAACAGAATATTGACTTGATTTTGAAGACATGAGAATTCTTCATTCATATTGGACACAAGGGAAAGAAAACAGAGATTCGTGTGGAGGATGGCTTTCAGAAGAAGCTAACATGATGTGTTGGGCTTTAAGTTGCCTTAATGCCAAGAAGTATTATGGCAATATAGAATTATATACAGATGACGAAGGTTATCATACGTTAGTTGAGCAAATGAAACTGCCTTATGATGATGTACATATTGTATATAATAAATTCTCGCCAATAGCAGACATCCCATACTTTCTATGGGCTATACCCAAAATATACACATACAGTCTGCAGAAAGAACCATTTATACATATTGATGGTGATTTCGTCTTTTGGAAGAAGCTGGACTTAAACCAACCCTTAGTTTTCCAGAATATGGAAATCAACGTACCATTATATGAGAATATATACAAATGTCTAAAACAAGACATAGAAGACAGGAATGAAATATTTTCTTCGTGCTTAGATGCAGAATTTGTTAGCGAAGCAGCTAATATGGGTATTTTTGGTGGTACCGATGTCGTTTTCTTAAGCAGATATGCCAATAACGTCTTGTCGTTCGTGAAGCATTATGCAAGCACTTCAGAGACTTTTCGCTTAAATTCAAAAGATATTAACTGTTTCTTGGAACAGTACTACTTCTCCTATTTATGCAGAGCAGAAGGCAGATCGACACATGCGATACACTCAGAAGCAGATTTAAGTAACAAAAGATTGCTTACAGAGTGTACATACAACTATCCTGGAAAGAAAAGCGGATTTAACCATTTCCTAGGCTCTTCCAAAAAACAAGAACTCATGGTTGATTATGTGAAATATGAGCTCTATTCATCATATCCGGATTATTACGAACTTATTCACGACAAATTAAAATATTCAGGTATTAAAGACATCTACTTTAATGCCAATAATGAAAAACTGAATATTGATAAACTCTATTCTAGCTTTATTCAGAGACTTAAGGAGTCAGACATCGTCCTTGACAAAGAGTCTCAGGATGAATACAGAGGTTTCTTGGATTACAAGAATAGTTGCCTTGATAAAAGTAAGAAAATAAATACGTTTGGCAAGCGTCTTACAGAGGAACAGCTTGCTCAGATAGATAGCAATACAAAAGTCAGACTGAACGATTGTTATATCTCATGTAAGAGGTATTCAATTCCGTGGGATGAGGTGGACCGTTCGGAGAAGATATCCAAGCCAGCATCCCCTCAGGTCGTAAAAAAGAATGAATTGCACGCAACAAGGCCGTATGCGGTGTTCCTACTGACACCCTTTGAACATTCCGTTTTTACAGTATTTATGGATGAAGTCTGCGCGTATGTAATTGTCAATATCTTGAAGAGAGAATTCGTCTCTGTTGGCGTTATTGCAGAACGGATCAGTATGCTGCTTAAAAACCAGTCTGAGGGTAAAGAAAAGGTCCTCGAATTTACCAGGAAAGTGATAAATAACTTAAATATCTATGGCATTTTGGATTTTGCATAAAATGATAAAAAGAATAATATGTCTTTGCCATATTATCATCCTCGCTTTTTTTACACAAAATGCAATGGCTCAGTTGAAAACTGTTATATACGACAAAGTCCATCATATACCAGTCTCATATGTGAATGTCTTTAGAGCAGAGGAAGGTAGTTTTAAAGGCACGACAAGTGATGAAAACGGAAACGTTAGCATTGACTTCGATTTTCGTCAGCTCAATGTCAGCCATGTTAATTATCAGCCGATAACTTTATTAGAACTGCCAGACACGATATTTCTTATGCCAAAGGAGAATATTCTGAAAGAGGTGGTCATAAAAGATATGGAACCCCAATGGATCCGCCCGTTATTATCTAGATTTGTTGGTGAGAGCAAAAGTTATTATCGTTCCAAAAGTGAATATCTTAATTATACTTATCTAACAAGAAATGTTAGTGATAGCAATGGATATTGGTTTGAGAATACTGGTGCTATACGGTTTCCCTCTTTGGCTGAGAATAGGAGCTTTCAGATAAAACCTTCAAAAGGATATATCCATTATAAGGATAATTCTGCAGGTTGTGACTTTACTAACATGAAAAGAATGCTATATCATGATTTCGTAGAAGAATTGGATGAAAAATTTATCAAAAAGCACTCATTTCGAATAAACGACTCTTTTCAGTCCGATAATAAAGATATTGTGCAATTGTATTTCAAGTCAATTGAATATGGTAGAGGTGATAAAGGTTACATCAATATCGACACGGCGAAATGTATCATACATTCTGTAATAAGAGAAACCGAACTTCCTTATAATGTTGATAACAATACCAATAGCTTTACCCGCTCTACAGTGAACATCGTAACCGGATGGAAATACTCAGAATGGTATGTTAAGCAAGAAATAGTATATCACCTATATGGAGATTCCTACTATCCCTCTTCCTGTAGATATAAGGCCTATATTTCTGCAGAGTCAAAGAAGGGTAAGTATGCAGGAAGCAAGTTTGATTCTTTCGAATCCGAAATATCATTTTCTCAATGTGATAGGCAAGACTCTTCTGGCTTTATCGAGCTTCAAGAGCCATGGTATATGAAAATCATAGTTAGCAAAAAAGAACGTCTCGCAGAAGAGCAACTACAGAAAATACCAACAGACCATATTCTATATTGAACTATGTGTGTCATCCTTTTCTGTCTACAAGACCTTCGTTCCAGTCTTCCATCGACAATAAACAAATAAGATGATGCTCAAGCTTGAGCATCATCTCTTCTTTACATTGCGCCTATGCAACTCGTTGTTCCCAGTGCTGTGAGAATCGCTGTAGCGATAGTTACACAGTTACATTTTTTTATATGTTTTTATTTTGCGGAATGTTTGTTTTTGATTATTTTTGCAGCCAAATTTTTATAGCTAAACGAATTATGAAAAAAAGTATTTTGACGATTGTACTGCTTTCGGTGACGGTGTCGCTGGTGGCAGCCTGTACGCAGAAACCAAAGGCCAATGAGGTGGCTACTACTGAGGTGGCTCAGGAGGAAATGACAACGGATGTAGGCATGGCGCCAGACTTTGAGCTGCCCGATTTGCAGGGTAATGCACTGAAACTCTCGTCGCTGAGAGGTAAGTATGTGGTGCTCGATTTCTGGGGCTCGTGGTGTATCTGGTGTATTCGCGGCATTCCCAACATGAAGACGGCGTATGCTAAGCACAAGGATAAGCTGGAGATTCTGGGCGTGGACTGCCGAGACAGTGAGGAGAAGTGGAAGGCTGCTGTTGAGGAGCACGAACTGCCCTGGCTGCAGGTGCGTTGCAGCGACGAACAGCTGCCTAAATTGGGAGAGATGTATGGTATCGAGGGCTTCCCCACGAAGGTGATTATATCGCCAGAGGGTAAGCTGGTGAAGACGATTGTAGGAGAGGATCCTGAGTTCTACACCTTCCTCGATGAACTGCTGAAATAACAAAAAAGAATCCCTCGCTGATGAAGCGGGGGATCTTTTTATCAGTAGGCGTGGTCGTCGCCTTGGAGCTCGTCTTTGGTGAGTTTCTTCTTGTCGATGGCATGCCAGGCATGGACGATGTAGGCCAGCACGAAGGGCACGAGCAGCGAGACGTAGAACATGGTGGTGAGCGTGAACTCGCTGGAGCAGGAGTTCTCAAGGGTGAGCGACGACTGGAGGTCGGCCGTTGAGGGGTAGTAGGCCGTGTGGTTCCACGCACTGCAGAGCAGCAGGGCAAGAACGGTGAGCACGGTGCCGATTCCTGCAGGCCAGATGCCACCGAAATAGCTCTTGGAGGAGATGGTTCTGAGAATGCCGTAAAGCACCAGAACGATACCTGCCAGCAGCACGACGAGCAGATACCACATCTCGAGCAGGTTGGTAAGATATTTATTGGGCTCCATGTAGATGATGCCTTCGTCGTTGTAGGCAAAGCCGTCTTTGAGCAGCAGGTGGACCAGATAGGCTACGAAAAGCACCAGGAAGGGCACGGCAGCGCCGATGAGGCGCATGCTGCCACGCGAGCGGATGTCTTCGTCGTCGACGTTGTTCATGACGTAGAGAATGCCCAGCACACGGGCGAGGAACACCACGGCGAAGCCGAAGACGAGTACCCAGGGATTGAGCAGGGCGTCGAGGCCATGGGAGGCGTTGGCCCATCGCGATATGATGGGGGTGATGGCGCCAGCGTCGATGAGGTTGTTCTTCTCTACGATGAAGTTGCTGCCCTCGAAGAAGGTGGCCACGGCACCGCCTAAGAGCAGTGGGCCGAGGATGCCGTTGAGGGTGAGGAAGAACTGGAACGTGCGAGGGCCGAGGATGTTACCCAGCTTGTTCTGGAACTCGTAGCTCACGGCCTGAAGCACAAAGGTGAAGAGAATGAGCATCCAGAGCCAGTAGGCACCTCCGAACGAGGTGGAGTAGAACAGGGGGAAGGAGGCGAAGAAGGCTCCTCCGAAGGTGACGAGCGTGGTGAAGGTGAACTCCCACTTACGGCCTGTGGAGTTGTAGACCAGTCGGCGACCCTCTTCTGTATAGCCGAGGCTTCGGGCTACGGAGTTGGCGCCCTGGACGAACAACAGGAATACCAGTATGGCACCTAGCAGGGAGACGACGAAACACCAATAATGCTGTAAGAATGTGTATGTCATAGCTGAGGTCCTTTTTTGATTTGATGAAGCATGATGTTGATCTCGACGGCAAGCATCGTGGTGAAGAGAATGAGGAAGAGGAAGAAGGTGATGATGACGCTCGACGACTGGATGTCGGAGACGGATGCCCATGTGGGCAGCATGTCCTGAATGGTCCAGGGCTGGCGTCCGAACTCGGCTACGAGCCATCCGCTCTCTGAGGCGATATAGGCCAGCGGGATGAGGGCGATGGCCACCCAGTAGTGCCAAGCTGGCAGGGCGGTGATGTCGCGCTTCTTCCACAGGGCCTTAGGGAACTGGTAGGCGCCTGCCAGCACTACGGCGAAGAAGAGGATGAACAGGCAGCCCATGCCCACCATGACGCGGAACGCCCAGAAGTTGATGGCAACAGGGGGCACCACGGCGTTCTTGTCTTTGATATAGCCATAGCCGAAATAGGGCATGTTCTCTTTCAGCACCTTGAGCTGGGCGGCGGCAATGGAACCGTCGTCGCTTGAGGCGAACTTGGCGGCACGGTAGGCTGACAGGGCCGCGATGGCTTTCTTGCCTCGATCTATCTTCTCGTCGACAGAGAGCTCTGTCTTGCCGTCGGCCGTGGTGTAGCCGTTGAGAATGTCGTTGATGCCTGGCACGAAGCCATGGGGATCGTTGGTGGCCATGATTGACAGACCATAGGGAATCTCGATGCCCTCGACAATCTTCAGACCTTGTTCTGTGCCTCCGTCGTAGAGGGCCTCCATGGCCGCGAGCTTCATGGGCTGTACCTCGGCCACGTCCATACCCGACTTATGACCTGTGACACCTGTCAGCAATGCGGCTGCCAGACCCACGGCGGCGCCTATCTTCATGCTCTCGAGGGCCATCTTGGTCTCGCGCTTCTTAAGGAGATACCAGCAGCAGACACCCACACAGAACACGGCGCCGATGATCCAGGCTGAGGTGACGGTGTGGCAGAACTTGCTCACTGCGAAGGGCGAGAGCGCTACCTCGGCAAAGCTGACCATCTCGTTGCGCATGGTGTCTGGGTTGAACTCGCAGCCCACGGGATACTGCATCCAGGCGTTGGCAACGAGTATCCACCAGGCTGAGATGGTGGCGCCCAAGCCTGTAAGCCAGGTGGAGGCGAGGTGGAAGCCTGGCGATACTTTCTTCCAGCCGAAGTACATGACAGCTACGAAGGTCGACTCCATGAAGAAGGCCACGATGCCCTCGACTGCCAAGGGAGCGCCGAAGATGTCGCCCACGAACCAGGAGTAGTTGCTCCAGTTGGTGCCGAACTCGAACTCGAGGATGATGCCTGTGGCCACACCCATGGCAAAGTTGATACCGAACAGCTTCTGCCAGAACTTGGCTGTCTGTTTCCAGAATTCGTCTTTTGTGCGATAGTAACAGGTTTCCATGATGCCCATGATGACCGCCAGACCCAGCGTGAGGGGCACGAAGAGCCAGTGGTAGATGGCTGTGAGGGCGAACTGTGCTCTCGACCAGTCGACGGTACTGGCATCAATGTCTAAAAGTAGATGATTGAACATAAATATTGTATTGTTTAATTGATTATTGTGCTCTGTCGATGAGTTCTGTGGCCACATAGCCTGCTTCATTATCGGGAGCTTTCTGTTTTAGGAAATCAGGAAAAAAGAACACTTTTAGTATAGCGAAGATTATGAACAATTTGATAAGGATGACAGCCCAGAGGGTTCGTCCGAGACTCATATGGCGAAATCCGTCATAATAAAGGTCGAACGCGCGATAGAGGAATCCTTTCTTGTTCATAGGGTGTGGTAATATTGTCGTTGCAAATATACGTTATTTATTCTTAACTTCCAAACTTTTTCTTTTGTTTTTTCACCGAAATGACATATCTTTGCACCCGTTAACATGATTGATTAGGTATATGAATAAGAAGATATTGATTCCGATTGTTGTGGTGATGCTGGCGCTGGTAGCTGGTGTGGCGTGGTTGTTCATGAGTCTGCAGGAGCAGAAACAGGTGAACCAGGACATGCAGGAGCTGGCTGAGCTTGACAAGAAGGAGATGGAAAACGAGTATGAGCGCTTTGCCTTGCAGTATAGCGAGATGAAGACGCAGATAAACAACGACTCGATCATAGAGCAGCTCACGCAGGAGCAGATGAGAACCCAGCAGCTGCTGGAGGAACTGAAGCAGGTGAAGGCTTCCGACGCCCGTGAGATAGCCCGTCTGAAGAAGGAACTGGCCACGGTGAGAGCCGTGCTGCGCGACTACGTGATGCAGATTGACTCGCTGAACCGTCTGAACGAGAGTCTGAAGCAGGAGAACACTACCGTGAAGGCCGAGCTGGCCGAGAAGAACCAGCAGGTGGCCGGACTGAGCAGTGAGAAGGCGTCGCTCTCAGAGAAGGTGGCCATTGCCGCCCAGCTCGACGCCACCAACATTGTGATGCAGATGATTGACAAGCATGGTAAGGTGGCCAAGAAACTGAAGGACTGCAAGCAGATGAAGGTGAACTTCGCCATCACGAAGAATGTCACAGCATCGAATGGTAACCGTACTATTTATGTGCGCATACAGAATCCTGGCGGCAACGTGCTCACTGGAGGTGGCACCTTCGCCTATGAGAACCGCAACCTGGAGTGCTCTGCTAAGAAGGTGATAGAATATACGGGTGAGGAAACACCTGTGACCGTATACTGGAACATGACCCAGATGCTGGAGGCTGGCGACTACCGCGTAAGCATCTTCGCCGACGGGAACATGATAGGGTCGAGGACCTTTAACTTTAAGTAAAGAGGATGATGAACAGGAAAGGACTGAAGACGGTAAGAAGTGGGGTGAAAGGGTTTCTGCCTTTTTGCCTTTTTGCCTTTTTACCTTTCACCGCAAGTGCCCAGCGGGTGCTCTCGCTCGACAGCTGTAGGCAGATGGCCTTGCGGAACAACAAACAGTTGGGCATCTCGAAACTGAAGCTGGACGTGGCTGCCAACACCCGAAAGGCGGCACGCACGAAATACCTGCCTCATGTGAGTGCCTTGGGCGCCTATGAGTACACCAGCAAGGAGATATCGCTGCTGAGTGATGTGATGCAGGGCGAACTGGGACAGTTGGGCACCTCGTTTGCAGGTGGACTGACTCAGGGCATGGCTCCGCTGTTGGCACAAGACCCGAAGATGGCTGCCATCATGGGACAACTTGGACCGATGATGGAACAGATGCTCAATGCCGAAGGACAGAAGATCGTAGATGCTTTCCATACAGACACGCGTAACATGTTTATCGGTTCTGTGACGCTGACACAGCCCATCTTCATGGGAGGCAGCATCATCGCCATGAACAAGATGGCCGACATCGCCGAGGAGATGGCGGGGCACTCAATGGAGGCCCGTCGCCAGGCTACCCTCTATAAGATTGATCAGGCCTACTGGCAGGTGGTATCGCTCTATCATAAGAAGAAACTGGCCGAGGGCTATCTCGACCTGGTAAAGAAACTCGACGCCGATGTTCATAAGATGATTGACGAGGGCGTGGCTACGAGAAGCGACGGCTTGACAGTCGACGTGAAAGTGAACGAGGCTGAGATGACGCTCACCAAGGTCAGCGACGGACTGGTACTGTCGCGTATGCTGCTCTGTCAGCTCTGTGGACTGCCCCTCGACGAGCAGGTGGCGCTGGCCGACGAGCAGGCAGAGAACATTGCCGTGGTGGAACTGACGCCACAGCTCGACGTAGAGGCTGCCGTGGAGAACCGTCCTGAGCTGAAGATGCTCCAGAACAGTGTCGACATCTCGAAGCAGACCACCAACGTGCTGAAAGCAGGCAATCTGCCTCAGGTGGCTCTTACGGGTGGCTATGCCGTGAGCAACCCTAATGTGTTTAACGGTTTCGAGAAGAGATTCGCTGGTTTGTGGAACGTGGGTGTGATGATTCGCGTGCCCATCTGGAACTGGGGCGATGTGATGTATAAGGTACGTGCCTCAAAGGGGGCCACCTCGATTGCCAACCTCGAACTGGCTGAGGCTAAGGAACTGATTGAACTGCAGGTGAACCAGACGACCTTCAAGGTGGCTGAGGCCAACAAGAAACTCACCATGGCACAGGCGAATATCCAGCGTGCCGATGAGAATCTGCGCATGGCCAACCTCGGATTCAAGGAGGGCGTCATCACGCCAGCCACCGTGATGGAGGCACAGACGGCATGGCTACAGGCCCAGTCGCAGAAAATCGACGCAGAGATTGATGTCAAGCTCTCGCAGGTTGACCTGCAGAAGGCTTTGGGAACGCTTGAGTAAAGGCGGAAAATATTAAAGGTAAAAAAGTAAAATAAAGATATGTCAGCAAAAAGTCAACACAATAACATTCTACTGGCCATCGCAGGATTCGTGGCAGTAGTCATTATCGTAGCCCTGATCGGATTCCTTGCCCTCGATCGTGAGCCAAACGTGATTCAAGGACAAGTGGAAGTGTCTGAGTATCGTGTGTCGAGTAAGGTGCCAGGACGTATTTTAGAACTCCGTGTAAAGGAGGGCGACTACGTGAAGGCTGGTGATACCCTTGCCATTCTCGACGCTCCTGAGGTGAGAGCCAAGATGGAGCAGGCGCAGAGCGCAGAGAGCGCTGCCGCTGCCCTGGAGCTGAAAGCCAGAAACGGTGCCCGCGAGGAGCAGATACGTGGTGCCTATAACGTGTTGCAGCAGGCTAAGGCCGGCTACGAGATTGCAGAGAAGTCGTACAACCGTGTGCAGCGCCTTTACGACGAAGGGGTGATGAGTGCCCAGAAGCGCGATGAAGCCTTTGCAAACTATAAGGCTATGGAGGCTCAGATGAAGGCTGCTCAGAGTCAGTACGACATGGCTGTGAACGGTGCTCGCAAGGAAGACAAAATGGCCGCTTCTGCCCAGGTGGGGCGTGCCAAGGGTGCCGTACAAGAGGTGAACAGCTATATCCACGAGACTGTTCAGACTGCCCCAGAAGAGGGCGAGGTGAGCGACGTCTATCCCAAGGTTGGCGAGCTTATCGGCACTGGTTCGCCTATCATGTCGATTGCTGTGATGGACGACATGTGGGGAACCTTCAACGTGCGTGAGGATCAGCTTGGCGACTTGAAGGTGGGGTCTGAGTTTACAGTGTTCGTGCCTGCCTTCAACAAGGAAATCAGGATGAAGGTGTACTACCTGAAGGATCAGGGCTCGTATGCCGTGTGGAAGGCTACGAAGGCCAACGGGCAGTACGACCTGAAGACCTTCGAGGTGAAGGCTCGTCCTGTTGACAAGCTCGACGGTCTGCGCCCAGGCATGTCGTTGATTATTAAAAAGTAACAAATTGAAGTATCTATCGCAAATATGGCTGATAGCAAAGCGTGAATGTAGGATTCTTCGCAAGAATACTATTTACGGCTTCTGTATGGTCGTGTTCCCGCTGCTGGCGCTGGTGTTCTTCACCTCGCTGATGGGGGAGGGACTGCCTCAGGACATGCCAGTAGGAGTGGTAGATCTCGACAATACAAGTACTACGCGCAGCATTATCCGACGCCTTGACGCCTTTCAGAGCTCGCAGGTGGTGGCGTATTATCCCAGTGTGGCCGAGGCGCGCAAGGCTGTTCAGGAGAACGAGATATACGCCTTTCTGTATATCCCCAAGGGAACGACCGACGACCTGTTGTCTTCGCGGCAGCCTAAGATATCCTATTATTACAACATGGCCTCAGTGATGTCGGGCACACTGCTGATGAAAGACCTGAAGACCATCTCTACGCTCGGCTCTGCGGCCGTTGGGCAGGCCACGATGCGTGCCAAAGGCTATACGCAGAGTCAGATACAGACCTTCCTGCAGCCCATCCGCATTGACCTGCACCAGATTGCCAACCCGTGGACCAACTACAATATGTACCTCTCGACAGTGTTCGTGCCTGGTGTCATGATGCTCTTCATGTTTCTCATATCAGCCTATTCGCTAGGTATGGAGCTAAAGTTTGACCGCGGTAAGGAGTGGCTTCTGAAGGCCGACAATAACATTGTGGTAGCCCTGTCGGGCAAGTTCCTGCCTCAGGCACTGGTGTTTCTGGTGCTGATATTCTTCTATGAGTTCTATATCTACGATATCCTCCACTTCCCTCATGTGGGAGGCTGGTGGCGCATCGTACTGTTGGCGCTGCTCGAGGTGTTTGCCTCGATAGGCTTTGGTATCTTCGCCTTCGGACTGATGCCGTCGCTGCGCATGTCGATGAGTATCTGCTCGCTGTGGGCTGTGCTCAGCTTCTCGCTGGCAGGCTCGGCTTTCCCTGTGATGGGTATGGACACGCCGATACAGGCGCTGACGTGGCTCTTCCCCCTGCGCCATTACTATATGCTCTATCAGATCACGGTGTTCAATGGCTATCCGTTTATCGACGCGTGGTTCCACCTTGTGGGACTGGTGGCCTTCATCCTCATGCCGTGGTTTGTCATCAGTAAGATTAAAAACGCAATGCTCACCTATGTCTACATTCCCTAACATACTGAAGTGGCTGAACGATGTCGCCTATGTATGGCGTCAGGAGATGAAGCAGGTGTTCCGCGACGAGGGCGTGCTCATATTCTTTATCATCGTACCCTTGATATATCCGCTGCTCTATTCGTGGATATATAATAATGAGGTAATCCACGAGGTGCCTGTGGCGGTGGTCGACCAGTCGCACTCCCAGCTCTCGCGCCAGTTTATCCGTATGTGCGATGCCTCGCCCGATGTGCATGTGACTTATTATGCCGAGGATCTCGACGATGCCCAGTCGCTTGTGAGCCGTCAGGTGGTGAAGGGTATCTATCTCATACCTGAGGACTTCGCAACAAAACTGAATCGCATGGAGCAGGGCACCGTCAGTGTGTACTGCGACATGGCGCTGATGCTCACCTATAAAGCCATCTACCAGACCGCCATGATGGTGAGTCAGCAGATGGGCGCAGAGATACAGAAACAGGTGTCGGGCAACTATACCGCTCGTGAGGATATGATCACCACGCGTCCGCTCGATTTTGAAGATGTGCCTATCTTCAACCCCAGCGCAGGCTATGGCTCGTCTATTCTGCCTGCAGTGCTGATACTTATCCTGCAGCAGACACTGGTGCTGGGTATCGGACTGGCTGCTGGTACGGCTCGTGAGCGCAACCGTTATGGCGACCTCATACCTATCCATCCCTGTTATAGCGGGGTGGGGCGCATCGTCAGTGGCAAGGCACTGGCCTATCTCATGGTCTATGCTGTGATGGGCGCTTTCCTCACACTGGTTGTGCCTCGGCTGTTCCACTTCCCACAACTGGCCTCGTGGCAGAATATGCTTGCCATGATGACACCCTACGTCTTGGCCTGCGTGTTTTTCGGCATGACAGTCTCGTGCCTGGTGCGCTATCGTGAGAACGTCATGCTGATTGTGGTGTTCGTATCACTGCCGCTACTGTTCCTCAGTGGCATCTCGTGGCCGCAGTCCAACATCCCAGGCTATTGGCAGGGGGTGTCGTGGCTCTTTCCGAGTACCTATGGCGTCAGGGCTTTCGTGCGAATGAACACGATGGGCGGTACGCTGGGCGACGTGGCTCCTGAGCTGCGCTATCTCTGGATTCAGGTGGCTGCCTATATGGGAGCAGCCTGTCTGGTGTATGGCCATCAGCTGCGCCTCTCAAATCAGCATGCCAAGGAGCGCCTGGAGTATCTGCGACGTAAGAAGGCTGTGCGCAAACAGTTGAAGGAGACGATAATCAAACATTAAACAAAATACGATATGTACTGGCTCAACGAATTCCTGACTGAACTCAGTGGCCTGCTATGGGGATGGCCGATGATCATCCTCCTGTTGGGTACGCACCTGTTTCTCACCATCCGCCTGCGTTTCCCACAGCGTTATATCTTCAAGGCCATCCGCCTGTCGGTCAAGAAAGACCCTGACGCCACTGGAGACGTGTCGCAGTTTGGCTCGCTGGCCACAGCCCTTGCTGCCACCATCGGAACGGGTAACATCGTGGGTGTGGCTACAGCCATTGCCCTTGGAGGACCCGGCGCCGTACTATGGTGCTGGCTCACGGGTGTGTTTGGCATCTCAACGAAATATGCCGAGGGCCTGCTCGCCATCAAATATCGTGTCAAGACTCCAAAAGGCAAGATGCTTGGCGGACCCATGTATGCCTTGGAGCGTGGCTTGGGGTGGAAGTGGCTCGCGGTGCTTTTCGCCCTATTTACTGCCATTGCCTCGTTTGGCATCGGTAATACCGTTCAGGCTAACGCCATCGCTACTGTGGCTCACGAGTCGTATGGCATATCGCCCTACGTCACGGGTGTGTTCGTCTGTCTGATGACGGGGGCTGTGATTCTTGGCGGCGTGAAGAGCATCGCCCGTGTGTGCGGCATGCTGGTGCCTGTCATGGCCTTCCTCTATATCCTGGGCTGTGTGTATATCCTCTTCGTGAATGCAGAATATCTGTGGCCAGCCCTGCAGCTCATCTGTCGCGCTGCTTTCAGTCCTGAGGCCGCTGGTGGCGGTTTCATCGGCTCTACGGTCATGATGGCCGCCCGCTTTGGTATTGCCCGTGGACTCTTCTCCAACGAGAGTGGTATGGGTTCTGCTCCCATCGTGGCAGCAGCTGCTCAGACGCGCAACCCTGTGCGTCAGGCCCTCGTCTCGTCGAGTGGTACCTTCTGGGACACCGTGGTCATCTGCGCCCTGACAGGACTGGTCATCGTCAGCAGCGTCATAGCCTATCCTGACATCTCATTCGCAAACGGCGCCACCCTCACCAAGGCAGCCTTCTCTAAGATTCCCGTGGTGGGAACGCCTCTGCTCACGTTCGGTCTGCTCACCTTTGCCTTCTCAACCATCCTGGGTTGGTGCTACTATGGCGAAAGGGCTGTGGAGTATCTGAAGGGAAGGCGCTGGGTCATCGCGTTCCGTGTGCTTTATATGCTGGCCGTCTTTGCAGGCAGTATCATGAACCTCGCCGTGGTGTGGAACCTCGCCGACTGTATGAACGCCCTCATGGCCATCCCTAACCTTGTGTCGCTACTCTGCCTCAATGGCATCCTCGTCCACGAGACCCGTAAGTACCTCTGGCGTCACCGACTTGACGAGGAAATGTAGTTTTCCGTTCTTTTCTCCGTTGGAAAACGTTGTTTTCTCCTAAGGAAAACACTGTTTTCTCAGTAAGAAACCACCCTTTTCTAACCGAGAAAACAGCGATACCTGACGTGTCCACCATATCTGTAGGGGCAGAAACTAATGTGTCGTTCTCGAAATGTGTGTGCTTAGTCCTTGCCGACAATCTTGGTCTTGGGCTGTTCTTTGTTGCGACGGTTCACAACAGTGACAACAGCCTGAGCCAGATTGATGAAAGCCAGACCTGTGGCGCTGTCGTTGTTGAGAGCGGCAGGAGTTCCTGCATCGCCATTGTCGCAGATGCTCTGAACCAATGGTATCTGGGCCAGCAGGGGTACTTGCATCTCTTCTGCCAGTTGCTTGCACCCTTCCTTACCGAAGATGTAGTAACGGTTCTCTGGAAGTTCGGCAGGGGTGAACCATGCCATGTTCTCGATGAGGCCGAGGATGGGTACATTCACCTTGTCGTTGCGATACATATCGATACCCTTGCGAGCATCGGCCAGGGCTACCTGCTGTGGGGTGCTGACGATGACGGCTCCTGTGATGGGGAGCGTCTGAAGGAGTGTCAGGTGAATGTCGCTGGTGCCTGGAGGAGTGTCGAGGATGAAGTAGTCGAGCTCGCCCCAGTCAGCATCGGCAATGAGCTGCTTCAAAGCGCTTGTTGCCATGCCGCCACGCCAAAGGGTGGCTGTGGTGGGTGAGACGAAAAAGCCGATACTCAAGAGCTTGACACCGTATTTCTCGACAGGCACGATGAGGTCGCGACCGTCTTTCTTGATGGCGTAGGGACGCTCGTCTTCTACATTGAACATCTTTGGCATGGAAGGGCCGAAGATATCGGTATCGAGCAGACCGACCTTATAGCCGAGGCGTGCCAGGGCGATGGCAAGGTTGGCGGAGACTGTGCTTTTTCCAACGCCTCCCTTTCCAGAACTGACGGCAATGATATTCTTCACGCCAGGCAGCATCTGTCCGACCTCAGGGCGTGGAGCGGTCTTGAACTCAGTCTCGATGGTGACCTCGACATCTTTGCCGCAGTGGTATTTAATAGCTGCCTCGGCAGCCTTAACGGTAGACTTCAGGAATGGATCGGTGTCGCGAGGAAACTCAAGCACAACCTTTACTTTCCATGGCTGGCCCTCTTGCTGGGGCGCTGATACAGCAGGGGTATCGGCCACCATGCCGCTTTCTACAAGGTTTTTCTTAGTGCCGGCATACGTCACCGTTGCCAGGGCATCCATAATCAATTGGGGATATAACGTCATTTCTTACCTTTTTCTTTTAGTCGCTACGCTTTGTAAAAGCGCTGAAGCGTGTTCATTCTTACCTTCTATCTTATTTACCTTTTTTCCTTCTTACCCTTTTATTTCGCTTTTTCGAGGCTGCTGCGCTTAGAGCGATGGTAGGAACGGTAGTCGTCGAGTTCTATTTCTACATCGGGCTCTTTGAGTTCACCTGTGCGTGGTAGCTGCCATTTCTGGTATTTGATGTTCAGACCGCGAGCTATCCACATTGACTCATAATAGGTCTGGATGGAGAGTATCTTCTTCGTGCCTTCGTCGATACGCTCATCATGGTAGAGGTCTTCTGTGCGGAAAACGACGGGCAGCTGGTTGCCGTCTACCATATAGGTGGTGTAGGTGAAGAGGAAGTTGGAATCGGTCTTCAAGTGAATAAGACCACCGTCGACCAGGAATTTGCGATAGCGCTCCATGAAATAGGTAGATGTGAGGCGCTTGCGGGGGTTCTTCATCTGAGGATCGCTGAAAGTGAGCCAAATCTCATTTACCTCATCTTGCGCGAAGAACCGTTCGATAATCTCGATGTTGGTGCGAAGGAAGGCCACGTTCTTCAGTCCTTCGTTGAGAGCCTGGGTGGCTCCAGTCCACATGCGGGCTCCCTTGATGTCGACACCAATGAAGTTGACATCGGGATAGAGTTTTGCGAGTTCCACGGTATATTCTCCCTTTCCACACCCGAGTTCGAGCACGATAGGGTTGTTGTTCTTGAAATATTGCTCATGCCAGTGACCTTTCATCTCGAAGGGCACATTCTCTATTACTGAATACGGATATTGGAATACGTTTTCATACGTTTCCATGTCCGCAAATTTAGCTAACTTACCTTTTCCCATAATTAAAATTGTGCTGCAAAGTTAGTGTAAATCGAGCGAAATACCAAATAAAACCTTTTTTTTTTGTATTTCCGAGATGCAGCCTAACTTCGAGCGTCAGCTCAAAGGTACGTCTTTCTTTTGATATACGCAAATATTTGTTAACAAAAAAGCCCCGCTGGAAGCGAGGCTTGATTTCTGCTATTCGTTAACGTATTTAGGTGAGTCGCCATACTTGTTGGGGCCTGGCGTACTGTCGAACAGACACATGATAATCACGATGAGCGCAAAGAGGCTGTGGATAATAGACATGAGACCTATGCCTGCAATCTCACCAAAACTGTTCATCATGATTTTCTCTACGGCATGCTGACTGAGCGCACCGTAACTGGCTTCCTCTATCAGTTCGTTCATAGCTGCCGATGTAGAAAAAAGCAACTGGAACGCACAGCCCATGGCATAACTGATGTAAACCCAAAGGGCACTCTTGCCTGAGTCTTGCAGTCTGCGGGCAGTGGCTGAAAGGCCAAAGAACATGCAGATGATGGATAGAACGGCGTTCGCCAGCAGATTGTTGGCAAACATGGAGATAATCCATCCAACGACAATGACAACAAGCATCCACCACCAGAACTCAGAGCGGCGGCTGCGACCCTTGAAATCCAGAATACGACTTGAGGCCAGTTTGATAGCCTCTATGAAGTCAAGTTGAGGTAATGCTCTCATACGACGATTATTCAATGACTACGGTTGTCCAACCATGTTTGTCTTCAATCTCACCATACTGAATACCACGAAGGGTGTCGAAGAGTTTCTTTGACTGGGGACCTGGCTTGTCGCCGAAAGAGTAGCGCTTGCCTGTGTCGAGGTCGTCGATATATGAAATAGGTGAAATAACAGCTGCTGTTCCGCAAGCACCTGCTTCCTCGAAGGTCTCGAGTTCTTCTTCTGGAATTGGACGGCGCTCTACCTTCATGCCCAAATCCTCAGCCACCTGCATCAATGACTTGTTGGTGATAGAGGGCAGGATAGAGGTTGATTCCGGTGTTACGTAAGTGTTGTTCTTAATACCAAAGAAGTTGGCGGCACCACACTCGTCGATGTACTTCTTCTCCTTGGCATCGAGGTAAAACTCACAGGCATAGCCCTTCTCGTGAGCCAGATTGTTGGCAAAGAGAGAAGCGGCATAGTTGCCACCTACCTTATATTTACCAGTGCCAAGAGGTGCACTGCGGTCGTAGTCGCGAACAATGACGTAAGGATTGCTTGAGAATCCACCCTTGAAGTATGGGCCAACGGGAGTAACGAAAATCAGGAAGCAGTACTCCTTAGCAGGATGAACACCTACCTGGGCACTGGTACCAATCAATAATGGACGGATATAGAGTGTGGCTCCGCTCTCGTATGTGGGAATCCACTCCTGGTTCAAACGAACAACCTTCTTCACCATCTCAGTGAACAGTTCGGTAGATACTTCGGGCATCATGATACCACGGCATGTTGACTGAAGGCGGGCGGCATTCTCCTCAACGCGGAACACACGGACCTTACCATCGGGGCAGCGATAGGCCTTCAGACCTTCGAAAGCCTCCTGACCATAGTGCAGACAGGTAGCGGCCATGTGCAGCTTCAGATACTCGTCGGAGCATACTTCGATTTCGCCCCATTTGCCGTCGCGATAGTAGCAACGTACGTTGTAGTCGGTCTTCATATAACCAAACGACAGACTAGCCCAATCTAAATTTTTCATTGTAACAATCTTTTTATAAGTTTCAAATTCTCTGCAAAAGTACACATTTTCATATTAAATTAACAACTTTTTCCCATAAAACTTACGAATCTGATAGTATTTTCTTGATTTCCTCGTCTGTTTTGGTCAGTTTGTCCTTACAGAGCCTGATAAGTTCCTGGGCACGCTTCAGTTGTTCTGACATCTGGTCGATGTCAAGTTCATCGTTCTCCATCTTGCGTACGATGGACTGTAGTTCCGCAAAGGCGGCTTCATATTTGATATCTTTCATTGGATGATGGATTTGATGGTTCCTTTCTCTATTCTGGTCTCTATCTCGTCACCTTTCTGTAACTGTTGAGGATCGCGTACAGCCTTGCCATTGTGGAGCGTGATGCTATAGCCTCGCTTCAGAAGCACCTGAGGGTCGAGCGACCGGGTCTTCTCTTCAAGTATCTCCAGCCGATGGCGCTTTTCTGCGATATTCCGCATCAGAATCATGGATATCTGATTGTAAAGAGTATCGATTTTTGCCTCTTGACGAGTCTTTACGATAGAGAACAAGCGGGTGATGCGCTCTTGCGAATCATTGATGACTTCAAGCACTTCCGACAGATGTGAAATAAGGAATTCAGCAGCAGCGGTAGGTGTTTTTACTCGTTGGAAGCTGATCATGTCGAGGATGCTCTCGTCGCGTTCATGACCAATGCCTGTGATAATTGGTAAGGGGAAGTTGGCTACGTTTTCTGCTAAAGCCAATGTGTCGAAGCCCGACATGTCGCTGGTGGCACCACCTCCACGGATGATGACTACGCAATCGAACTCGTCGGAGACGGCATTGATGCGGTTCAGGGCTTGAATAATACTCTGTTCTACGCCCTCACCCTGCATGGTGGCAGGGAACAGCCATGTCTGAAACTGAAAACCGTAGGCGTTGTTGCTAAGCTGATTACAGAAGTCGCCATAGCCTGCTGCTGTCTCGCTGGAGATGACGGCGACATGTTGGCAGAACAGGGGAAGTGAAAGCTCTTTCTGTAAATCAAACACGCCCTCTTCCTTGAGCTGGCGGATGATCTCCTGACGCTTGCGGGCCATATCGCCAAGGGTGTAGGTGGGGTCGATGTCGGTTACGATCCAGGAGAAACCATAAGCTTCGTGGAACTGGGCATAGACCTTTAGCAAGACCTTCATGCCTGTATGGAGTTGCTGACCAGTTGTACGTTCAAAATATGGTCTGACGACTGTCCATTTCGATGCCCAGCATTTAGCGCTGGCCTTGGCTATTGGAGTTGCTGTCCGCTCGTCTTTCTCGATGAGTTCCATATAGCAATGACCTCTTGACTCGCGGCATTCAGACAGTTCTGCCTCTACCCAATATTCATCAGGCAGTTCGCTCTCGATGGTCTCTCGCAACAACCGATTCAGCTCAAACAGCGATATGTGTTTTTCACTTTTCACTGTCCAGTCTCCCTATCATGTAGGCTCTCCAAAAATTGGGAATGCCATAACCATAGATGTTATCAGGCTTTTCATAACCATTGCTGGTCTGGCGCACCAGACTGATGATTTCTAATGCCGTCTTCTGTGGGAAAGCCTGCCACAGACAGGCTACGAGCCCTGCCACGATAGGCGTAGAGAATGAAGTACCCATATCTCTTACGATGAAGCCCCGCCCAGATATCAGAGAGGCAGGACTGCCCAGAGCCATGACGTCGGGCTTGACTCTGCCGTCCTGTGTCGGCCCGACACCGCTGAAGGGCGCATTCTTCCCATCTGTGTTGAGGGCGCCAACCGTCAGTATGTTGTTGGCATCAGAAGGAAAAGTGATTTTCTTCCAAGGTCCCATGCCTGAATTACCTGCAGAATTGACAAGGATAATGCCTTTCTGTGCCAGCATCGAGGCCGTACGGCTGATGAGGGCAGTATGACCGTCGAGGTCGTGCTGGTGATAATAGTTGGGAAGGTTATCGTAGTCGTTGTATCCGAGACTGGAGCTGATGATGTCGGCACCAACGGAGTCGGCAAATTCAGCGGCCATAGCCCAGTAGTCTTCTTCTACGGGCTGTTCTGTCTGTTGGTCTTCACAACGCAAGAGCCAATAACGGGCTTCTGGTGCTGTGCCTACCATAACCTCTGGCTCGTTGGCTGCCATCGCTGAGAGAACTTTTGTGCCATGATCGGTCTCTTGGTAGAAATGAGAGCTCCTTGGGTAGACAAAGTCCTTGGCGCCTATGATGTTGGCATGTCGGAAAGCTGAGATGACATCGCAATTCATGAAACCTCCGTCGAGCACAGCAATGGTCATGCCCTTACCTTTGTGACCCAGATTATGAAGTCGCTGGCCCATCAGCATGGTGATTTGCTCTAAACCGTTTCCGTAGTATTCAGCCTTGATACTGTCCCAGGGATTAAATGACTCATGTGCTTTTTGCTTGATGGTGCGCGAGATGCTATCCGGAGAAGTCCATACCAATTCTGCCTTTCTGACACAGTCGAGGGCACCCAAACGGTTGAAAACTGTTGTGTCGTTGGAGCGTACAAGCACGGTGTTGTTCCATCGGCTTGTGCCTATGATGGTACATGCTATCATGCCTTTTCGCTTTTCTCTGATGCGGTCGTCAGACACCTTTTCGAACATCTTCAGGTATCTGTTGCTGACGGGAAGGTCGGTAGAGTCGACTTGCAACCCTTGCTTTTTTCTGCGTTCTACTGATTTGTGTGAGAGCCAGCGGCCTGGGTGGTCGATAGAGTAGGAGGAGCCCTGCTTGTCTTTCAGCGTATAGCGCCAGATATAGAATTTCCCACCAGGATATTTTATCTTGGGACTGTTGGCCGCACTGGCTTCTGGCATCCATGGCAGCGCAAAAAACAGAGATGCAATCAATAAAAACAGACTTCTTAGATGCATAACGACTGCAAAGGTACGAAGTTTTTTTTAAATTGTCGCTTATCTCGAAAAATATTCGTACCTTTGCACCATATTTTAGTTAGGTATAAGAATGAAGGATAATAAACAGGCTGCACTCGAGTTGGGACAGAAACCCGTTGGACGACTGCTTTGGCAGTATGCCCTGCCTGCCATTGTGGCCATGACGGCGTCAAGCCTCTATAATATAATCGACCGTGCGATGATTGGTCAGATTGTGGGTCCGGAGGCCATTGCTGGTCTGGGCATCACTTTCCCGTTTATGAATCTGAGTGCCGCTTTCGGAGCTGCGGTAGGCGTGGGCTCCTCAGCATGTATCAGTGTGAAGTTAGGTCAGCAGGACTATGATGTTGCAGAGAATCTGTTGGGCAATACCATCACGCTGAACCTGATTATAGGCTTCCTCTTTATGGCCGTTAGTCTGATATTCATCGACCCGATATTACGGTTCTTCGGCGCTTCGGATGTGACGTTGCCTTATGCCCGCGAGTTTATGACTGTGATTCTGTTGGGCAACATGGTGACGCACATGTACTTCGGAATGAACGCCGTGCTTCGTGCGGCTGGCAAGCCCCGTCATGCCATGTATGCCACACTGTTTACAGTGGGAATGAATATTATTCTGGTAGTAACCTTTGTTTGGTGGTTCCGCTGGGGTATTCGCGGTGCGGCTCTGGCTACGGTATCGTCGCAGTCGATGGCTCTCTGTTGGCAGATGTGGATATTCTCGAATAAGAAGGAACTTCTGCATCTGAAGAAAGGAATCTATAAGCTGAAGAAAGACCTGGTAAGGAATATCATCTCTATCGGTATATCACCCTTTCTGATGAACGCCACGTCGTGTGTAATCGTGATTTTCATGAACAACCAGTTTGTGCATTATGGTGGTGATATGGCTGTGGGAGCCTACTCGATTGCCAACTCAATGGTGATGGTGTTCTTTATGTTTGTGATGGGTGTGAACCAAGGTATGCAGCCGATAGTGGGATATAATTACGGCGCTGAGAAATTTGACCGCATGTTCCGTTGTCTGTGGCTGACTATTGCCTGTGCTACAGGCTTCCTGCTGGTTGGTTGGGCGTTGTCGATGCTCTTCCCACGTGAGATAGCCCGTATCTTTACTACAGATCCGCAGTTGATAGAACTCTCGGCAAAGGGCCTTAAGATAGATATGCTGGTGTTCTTCGTAGTGGGTTCACAAGCTGCTATTACCCACTTCTTCCAGAGCATTGGCAAGGTGAAGGTGTCAATATTCCTTTCACTTTCGCGTCAGCTGATTCTGCTGTTGCCAATGGCTTATGTGTTCCCGTTGTTCTGGGATCTCGACGGTGTGTGGTATGCCATGCCCGCCAGCGACTTCGGGTCGTTTGCGATGACTATCCCTATGCTTATGTGGTATATGAAAAAAATCAAGGCTTATGGACAATATAATCATTAATGTAGGCAGACAGTTAGGAAGTGGAGGCCATGACATAGGACGTATGCTGGCACTCGACTTTAATGCTAAGTATTATGATCGGGAGTTGCTGAACCTGGCGGCCAAGGAAAGCGGTTTCTCAGAGAAGATCTTTGAAGAGAACGACGAGAAGAAAGGTTTCTTGCGTGGCTTGCTGAATGTGCAGACACCACATCTGGGCGGAGGTAATCTCTATAAGTCAAACTTCTCGCAGGAGAGTTTGTTTCAGTTCCAGAGCGATGCTATTCGCAAGGCAGCAAAAGAAGGTAGTTGCGTGTTCGTGGGGCGTTGTGCCGATTATATCCTGAGGGATTTCAAGAATGTGGTGAATATTTTCGTTACCGCCTCTATGGATTTCCGTATCAATCAGGTGATGGTCAAGAGAAACATCACTCGCGAGGAGGCGCGCCACTTTATTGAGCATGGTGAGAGCCGCAGAGCGCAATACTATAATTACTATACAGGCAAGAAATGGGGAGCTGCTGAGAGTTATGACTTGTGTATAGACTCCAGCATTCTCGGACTCGTGGAGACTGAGAAACTGATTGCCGACTTTATCCGTAAGCGTTTCAGATAATGAAGAGAATCGGTATATTGAGCGATACCCACAGCTATTGGGATGAGAAGTATCTTCATTACTTCGAACCTTGTGATGAGATATGGCATGCTGGCGATATCGGTAATGTGGAGGTGGCAGAGAAACTGGCAGCCTTCAGACCCTTCCGTGCTGTATGCGGTAACTGCGATGGCGGTGACCTGAGGCTGATGTATCGCGACATAAACCGCTTCAAGTGTGAGGATGTGGATGTGCTGATCAAGCATATAGGCGGCTATCCCGGCAACTATGATTCAAGTATCCGCTCTATGCTTTATGCCAGTCCGCCACAGCTTTTTATTACGGGGCATTCGCATATACTGAGAGTTAAGTACGACAAAACACTAGGTTTACTCCATGTAAACCCTGGGGCTGCTGGCATGCAAGGCTGGCATAAGGACCGCACGATTGTTCGCCTCACGATTGACGGCAGGGATTTTAAAGACATGGAGGTCATTACATTAGGAGATAATAAAACAAAATAATATATGAAAAGAACTATTGTTATTACTGGTGGTGCAGGCTTTATCGGAAGCCATGTGGTGCGTCTGTTTGTGAACAAGTATCCCGAGTATCACATTATTAACCTCGACAAACTGACATATGCAGGAAATTTGGCAAACCTCAAAGATATAGAAAATAAACCCAACTATGAGTTTGTTAAGATGGATATCTGCGACTTCGAAGCTTTCTACAAACTGATGCAGGACAAGAAGGTGGATGGTATCATCCATTTGGCTGCAGAAAGCCATGTAGACCGCTCTATCAAGGATCCCTTTACCTTTGCCAAGACAAATGTGATGGGTACCCTGAGTCTTCTCCAGGCCGCTAAACTTTACTGGGAATCGTTGCCTGAGAAGTATGAGGGCAAACGCTTTTATCATATCTCTACCGATGAGGTCTATGGTGCGCTTGAACTGACTCATCCTGAGGGTATCGAACCTCCATTCACCACAACAGCAAGCAGCGCAGAACATCATCTGGCTTATGGCGACAAGTTCTTCTTGGAGACTACGAAATATAATCCCCACTCACCATATTCGGCATCTAAGGCTTCAAGCGACCACTTTGTGCGCGCATTTCACGATACCTACGGCATGCCAGTAGTTGTAACTAACTGCTCGAACAACTATGGCCCTTATCAGTTCCCTGAGAAGCTGATACCTCTTTTCATTAATAACATCCGTCATCGCAAGCCGCTGCCTGTTTATGGTAAAGGCGAGAACGTACGCGACTGGCTGTATGTAGAGGATCATGCACGTGCCATCGATGTGATTTTCCATGAGGGAAAGATTGCTGATACTTATAACATCGGTGGCTTCAACGAATGGAAGAACATCGATATCATCAAGGTGGTGATAAAGACCGTCGACCGTCTGCTAGGACGCAAGGAGGGCGAGGATATGGATCTGATAACCTTCGTAACCGATCGTGCAGGCCATGACCTCCGTTATGCCATCGATTCAACAAAATTGCAGAAAGAACTCGGTTGGGAGCCCAGTCTGCAGTTCGAGGAGGGCATTGAGAAAACCGTACGCTGGTATCTTGATAACCAGGAGTGGCTTGACAATGTAACCTCGGGTGATTATCAGAAGTATTACGATAACATGTACGCAAATAGATAAGTGGATAAACTGACTCAATCTCTCCATTCCTTCCTGGTGCGTATCGGTATGACGCCTGGAAGTATCAGTCCTCAGATGGAACACTATCTGGAACATCTGCTCTATCTTCTTCCGCCAGAGGAAGAGGAGGCTGTGACTCATTATTACGGCCTTTTCGGCACACAGCGCTATTCGTTGCAAGAGATAGCTGCTGAGTTGCACTTGTCGCAGGAAGATGCCATGGAGCGCATTGACCAATGTGTCAGGAAACTGGCTATAACCCCAGAATGGCAAATGATGAAACAAAGTTTAAAGATATGAAGAAAATATTGCTTTTAGGCTCAGGTGAACTCGGTAAGGAGTTCGTGATAGCCGCTATGCGTGCTGGACAGTACGTGATTGCTTGTGACCGTTATGATAATGCGCCGGCCATGCAAGTGGCTGATGAGCGTGAAGTGTTCTCTATGCTTGATGGCGACGCTTTGGAAGCTGTTGTCAATAAGCATAAGCCCGACATCATCGTGCCAGAGATTGAGGCCATCCGTACGGAGAGGCTCTTCAAGTTCGAGGAGCAGGGTATTCAGGTGACACCTTCTGCCCGTGCCGTGAATTTCACCATGAACCGTCGTGCCATCCGCGACCTGGCTGCTAAAGAGCTGGGACTGCGTACAGCAAAATATTTTTATGCTAAGACTTTTGAGGAATTCAAGGCTGCTGCCGATGAGATTGGTTTCCCCTGTGTGGTGAAACCCTTGATGTCGTCATCTGGTCATGGTCAGAGCTATGTGCATAATGATAGTGAACTGGAGCAGGCTTTCAAGGAAGCGATGGAGGGAAGCCGTGGTGATGTGAAGGAGGTAATCATCGAGGAGTTCATCGATTTCGATTCTGAATTTACCTTGTTGACAGTTACACAGAAGAATGGTTGGCCTACACTGTTCTGTCCGCCCATCGGACACGTGCAGAAATCGGGAGACTATCGTGAGTCATGGCAGCCATATAAGATTTCTGATGAAGCACTGAAACAGGCTCAGATGATGGCTGATAAGGTGACGAAAGCTCTTACAGGTGCCGGTATCTGGGGTGTTGAGTTCTTCTTGACAAAGCAGGGAGAGGTCATCTTCTCAGAACTTTCTCCACGTCCGCATGATACTGGTATGGTGACATTGGGACATACCACAAACCTCTCTGAGTTCGAACTTCACTTCCGTGCAGTCATGGGACTGCCTATCCCAGCCATCCATCTGGAGCATGCTGGAGCCAGTGCGGTGATTCTTTCTCCCGCAGAAGCATCGAGCCCTGTAGACCGTTCGCTGTTGCCTTATAACTTGGATGAGGCTCTGAAGGAGGACCGAACTCGTATTCGTATCTTCGGTAAACCCGAGGCTCATAAGGGACGTCGTATGGGTGTCGTACTCTGTTATGGTGAAGTGGGTGACGATGTGAATGCGCTCCGTGATAAAGCTAAGCGTCTGGCAAAGACTGTCTTAGGTACCGATCCCTATGCCAAGCTTGGACATTAAGATATTCGACCTGCCAAAGATTACAGACCCTCGTGGCAACCTAACAGTTGCCGAGGGTCTGGATATTGTTCCGTTCGACATCAAACGGGCTTATTGGGTTTATGATGTTCCTGGTGGCGGTAGCCGTGGCGGACACGCCCATAAGCGCCTGCGCCAGTTCGTTGTAGCGTTAAGCGGCTCTTTCCACGTAACACTCGACAATGGCTATGAACGAAAGACGGTGCTTCTGAATCATCCTTATCAGGGACTGTTGATTGACACTGATATCTGGCGTACGCTGGATGATTTCTCTTCTGGCGCTGTATGTCTCGTACTTGCCTCTGAACATTTCGATGAAGAGGATTATATCTATGATTACGATGAGTTCCTGAAATACATAGGATGTTCGAGATAAAGCGATATACGCCTGACTGTGCAGACGAATGGAACCGATTTGTCGCAATGTCGAAGAATGGTACGTTTCTGTTTGATCGTGGATACATGGACTACCATTCAGACCGTTTCAACGATCATTCGCTGATGTTCTACGACGCGAAAGGGCTTTTCGCTCTCTTGCCTGCCAATGCCGGAGATGGTGTGCTTTATTCTCATCAGGGACTGACTTACGGAGGATTGGTAACAGATGGGCGTGCTACGACAGAGGGTGTATGCCAGCTGTTTCGTGAAATGAATGACAATCTTCGCACTGTCGGATTCAGACAGGTGGTGTATAAACCTGTACCTTGGATCTACCACTCATTTCCTTCTGAGGAGGACCTTTATGCGCTTTTCGTTGTGTGTCAGGCCCGTTTAACAGGGCGCGACGTGTCTTCTGTCATTCCGTCAACAGACAGTCTGGCCTGGCGTCGTGACCGTCGTTATGCAGCTAATAAGGCCTGCAGAAATGGTGTCGTTGTTAGTCAGAACGATGATTATCATACTTTCTGGCATATCCTGACTGAAAATCTCCAGACAAGGTATGGACTGTTGCCTGTGCATACGCTGAATGAAATGCTCCTTTTGAGAGAGCGCTTCCCGCAGCATATACGACTTTATACGGCCACTAAAGATGGTGAGATGCTAGGAGGTACGGTGTTATATCTCTGTGGAAAGACCATGCATTCGCAATACATTGCCTCTACACCTGAAGGCAAGCATCTTCACGCAGTGGATGCTCTGTATGAGCGCATATTGAAGACGGATTTTCCTCAGGAGAGCGATTTCTTCGATTTCGGAAAGTCTACTTTAGGGTACAGCTACGACCTCAATGGGTCGTTGATGTCCCAGAAAGAGGGCTTCGGCGCCCGAGCTGTTTGTTATGATACATATGAATGGACGCTATGATCAGATATTTCGATTTGAAACTCATTAATGACAAGCATGATGCGGAATTGCGCCAGGCTGTAAATGATGTGCTGGATAGTGGATGGTATCTGAAAGGCGAGGCGACTAAACGTTTCGAGGCACATTATGCGAAATATATCGGCAGTCGCCACTGCATCGGTTGTGGCAACGGGTTGGATGCTCTGATGCTGATACTCTGTGGTTATATGGAGTTGGGTGTTATGCAGTCGGGAGATGAGGTTATCGTGCCAGCTAATACATATATTGCTTCAATACTTTCCATTACGCAGTGTGGGTTGAAACCGGTATTGGTTGAACCAAGATTCGACACGTTGCAAATAGATGATGCCCGAATTGAAGCTGCAATTACAGAGCGTACCAAGGCCGTCATGATAGTCCATCTTTATGGTCGATGTGCCTATACGACTCGTATAGGACAGATATGTCAGAAGTATCAGTTGAAATTGATTGAGGACAATGCCCAGGCTCACGGATGTGTTTTTGGAGAACGGCGAACGGGCTCTCTAGGTGATGCTGCAGGGCATAGCTTCTATCCTGGTAAGAATCTTGGTGCGTTGGGTGATGCCGGGGCTGTAACCACAGATGATGATGATTTGGCTGAGGTAGTAGTAGCACTTGGAAGTTATGGGTGTCGTCAGAAATACATACATGACTATCAGGGGCGAAACTCGCGTATCGATGATGTTCAGGCAGCTGTGCTCGACGTGAAACTGAAGTATCTTGATGCCGAGAATCGTCGTAGAAAGGAAATTGCTGCTATGTATATTAATAAGGTGGAGAATCCGTTGATTCATATGCCTGTGTCAGACCGTGCCAGTGTTTGGCATATCTTTCCCGTCTTTTGCGAACATCGCGATGCTTTGCAACAGTATCTTCAGAGGGGCGGAGTGGAAACACAGATCCACTATCCCATACCACCTCATCAGCAGAAGTGTTATCGTGAGTGGAGTCATCTTTCGTTCCCCATTACAGAACAGATCCATCAGCAAGAACTCAGCATTCCCTGTCATCAGGCCATGACAGACGAGGATGTAAACCGGATTATAGATCTGCTTAATGTGTTTTCATAGAGAAAAACTTTCATAGTCATAATCTCTATAAAAACAAAACAACTTGTTTTGTCTTCGTTCAGATAGTCTCTTACAGTCAAAGAAACTATCTCCTGCAAGGTAAAACAAGTTGTTTTACTTTTGAGAATATTATCACTCAGGTAGCAGGAGAATAGTTGCACTACGTGCAGCTTGCGCTCCCATCACCAAGACTTGAGCAATGTCTGCCGTTTTCGACGGTCCGCTGATGAACACGCCATAGCCATCGTATTCTTTGTCGAACTCGATGCGTTTGTAAGCCTCGTGCATGTTATTCACTATCTGACTCTTAGGCAGTAAGATGATCAGATTCTCGGAGATAAAGCATACAGCCTTCTCTTTCATCGTCTGGGGTATCCATACGCAGGCGTTTTCTGCCACGCCGAACTTGCCTCGGATGATGCCCACATCCGTTCCATTCAGGTCTCTGGCTCGTCCTACGCTATCGGGATTTCTTGTGGCGATAGTAATCTCTGGTAGGTTAGACGCAATCTCCTTGGCGTCGGGATAGAGTTCTTTCACGATGGTGTTAATATCTTGTCCTTCTTTGATCTCTATCACATGGCCGCCTACGGCCTCTGTCATCTTGATGAACTGTATCAGTGGATCGGGGTAGGTGATGGCCTTGATGTCATCGAGCGAAGGCATATCGAATTTCTGTTGTATGTTTGCCCTGTACTTTGACAGAATACTTTCTTTACTACTCATAACCGTTCTTTTTTCAGATTCTACTTTTTACTTCACTTTTCCTTTTTTCCACAATGAATGGAACGTCTCCTTTGGGAATTTCATCATCTCATGTCCCTCAGCCCATGGGTTCAGTTTTATGTTCATCAGAGGTGATGGGATGAAGTTTGCCATGAAGGCCATTGAGGTAGCGGTATTGTAAACACCGCTACTGCCATAGAGCACTCCCATTCCTTTACATATCAGTTTCTTTTCAGGATTGGCTGTGCCAAAATCGTCAAGTTGCTGGCGCCACATATAAATCTGGTCGCCCAGATTGACTTTGGCCGGACAGACGGTTTGACAACTGTTACAGAGCGTGCAGGCACTCACGTTGCCAGAGTGCTCCTGAGGATTACGCAGCATACCGAGGTTGATACCGATGGGACCTGGGATGAAATAGCTATAGCTATAACCACCACTGCGACGGTATACAGGGCAGCTGTTCATGCACGAACCGCAACGGATGCATTTCAGTGCTTCCCAGTGGTCGGGATTGCCAATCCACTCACTTCGCCCGTTGTCCACCAAAATGATATGCATGGGGGCTGCTGTGGGGCGAGCTTTGCGGAAGTGACTGGTATAGGTTGTTGTCGGTTGTCCAGTACCTGCTCGGCATAGCATACGCTGGAAAACTGCCAAACAATCATAGTCGGGGATGACCTTCTCAAGTCCGATGGCGGCGATGTGCAGTTTGGGGCATGAAGTCGACATGTCGGCATTACCTTCATTGGTACAGACCACAATGTCACCAGTAGACGCTATACCAAAGTTAGCGCCAGTCATGCCGGCATCGGCTGTAAGAAACTCATTACGCAAACTCAGACGAGCCCTGTAGGTAAGATATGTTGGGTCGTGGTTGCCTTTCTCGGTTGAGATGCCTTTTTCTTCAAACAGCTCGCCTACGTCGTCGTGATTCAGATGGATGGCTGGCATCACAATATGACTCGGCTTCTGACCCTTCAATTGAATGATGCGTTCTCCGAGATCAGTCTCTACGACCTCAATGCCTTTCGACTCTAAGTAAGGGTTCATGTCGCATTCCTCTGTGAGCATTGACTTCGACTTAACCATCTTCTTCACATTGTGTTGTTTTAGAATGCCGTATACAATCTCGTTGAATTCTTCTGCATCCTTGGCCCAATGAACGATACAGCCGTTCTTCTCTGCATTGGTAGAGAATTGATCGAGGTATTCGTCTAGGTGAGTAATGGTATGGCGCTTAATGGCACTGGCCTTCTCGCGCAGTTGCTCCCACTCGTCTAAGCCGTATGCCATATTGTCACGTTTGGTGCGTACTGACCAGAAGGTGGCGTCATGCCACTTGGCGTATGTCTGGTTCTTTAGGAACTCTTTTGCCGCTTTACTATGTGATGTACTCATGTCTTTACCTTATTTAATTATACTATATCGTTAAAGGCCTGCTGCGAGAATCTCTACAACATGTTTGAATTCTATGTTTAGTCCTTCTTTCTTAGCAACACCTGCCATGTGCATTAGACAGGAACAGTCAGGTCCTGTCACATATTCGGCTCCAGTCTGTATATGACGTTCAACTTTGTCTCTTCCCATTTGTGCACTGATGGCTGTCTCTTCAATAGCGAACATCCCGCCAAAGCCGCAGCATTCATCGGGACGCTCGGGCTCAACCACCTGAATGCCGTCAACCAGTTCAAGTAAATCTTTGATTTTGTTGAACTTAGGAACATTTTCCTCACTGGGCGAACTCAGACCAAGTTCGCGAACACCATGACAGGAATTGTGTAGACTGACCTTGTGAGGAAAAGTGCCTAGGCGTTGGTCTACTTTGACGACATCATGCAGAAATTCAACAATGTCCATGATTTTATCAGAGGTTGTGCATTGGTGCTTACCTTTCAAAAGGCGTGGATAGTTCAGCTTTATAAATGCAGTGCAACTGACTGATGGTGCGACCACATAGTCAAAGCTCTTGAATTTTTCCTCAAACTTCTCGGCCAGAGGTGTGGCTTGGTTCTCAAAACCTGCGTTAGCCATTGGCTGACCGCAACAAGTCTGATTCAGAGGATAGTCCACATCAAGCCCAAGATGTTTCAGTATCTTGTATGCTGCAACACCCACTTGCGGGTATACCACGTCTACATAACAGGGAATAAATAGTCCAATCTTCATATTCGTAGTTTGATTTTTTAGTTATTCGTGGGCACAAATATAGTGAAAAAGTTCCAAAAATACTAATTATTCGGTATTTTATCTCTCTGTTTTATGTTTTATTAAAAGTAAATGTTTACCTTTGTGGCATCATATTTGCAGATAGATTATTGAATCAAAGAAAACTTTATGAGTATGAATTATAATGAATTGAATTTTAATGGTATGACTCGGGAGCAGGAGCTTTCGATGTCTTCAGCTTTTCCGGTATTAATGCGGAAAGTGTATGTATGGATGACGCTGGCTCTAGTCCTGACGGGCGTTACCGCTTATGGCGTAGCTACATCTCCTGGTATTATGACGACGCTGTTTACAAATCGTATCCTTTTCTGGGGATTGCTTATTGCTGAATTTGCATTGGTTATAGGTATTAGCGCAGCTATTAATAGGTTGTCTCTGACTACGGCTACATTGATGTTTGTGTTGTATTCTGTCATCAATGGTGCAGTGCTATCATCAATCTTCATGATTTATACATTGTCAAGTATTGCCAGTGTGTTCTTTATCACCGCTGGCACGTTTGCTGTAATGGCGCTTATTGGTTATACCACAAAGACCGATCTGACCTCTATGGGTAAGATCCTGTTTATGGCACTGATTGGTATTATCATTGCCACTATCGTGAATATATTCCTCAAAAGTTCTGGCTTGGAGACTGTAGTAAGCTATCTGGGCGTGCTCATCTTTGTAGGACTGACGGCATATGATTCTCAGAAAATCAAGAATATGTTGCAGATGGCGCCCGATGCAAGTGAAGGGGCTCAGAAGTTGGCTTTACTTGGTGCGCTGACTCTTTATCTCGACTTTATTAATCTCTTCATTTATTTGCTTCGTATTTTTGGACGACGAGAATAAGTTTCGCGTACATTATATATAATATATAAAGAATAGTGATATTTGTAATGATTCCCGAAAACTTTAATGTTTTTGGGAATTTTTTCTTTTAAAAATTTGGATGGTATTGATATTTGTTGTACCTTTGCACTCGCTTTCGCTCAAAAACAGGGCTGAGGCACAAAAAGAAAGAGTTCTTTGAAAGATTTACATAGACAGAAGTAGTACAAGAAGCGAGAGCAGAGATGCTCTTGGGTAGAAAGAAACGAACCGTTTCAATTTCTTGAATTTGGATAGTCGTTCTGAGACAGATAATGATTATATTTACAAGGCTTCTAGGAGCGAGAGAAATGAAAGCTTGCTTTCAATTTCCGAGCGACGACGAAGACTCGTAGAAAATATCAAAGATATTTTATACAATGAAGAGTTTGATCCTGGCTCAGGATGAACGCTAGCTACAGGCTTAACACATGCAAGTCGAGGGGCAGCATGATCGAAGCTTGCTTTGATTGATGGCGACCGGCGCACGGGTGAGTAAC